>Ga0208863_1000707_pt1 | contig 27278 bp, 17 predicted proteins | sample RifOxyD3_FD_184040 | JGI IMG/M metagenome (GOLD analysis project Ga0208863, IMG submission 184040) | Soil microbial communities from Rifle, Colorado - Rifle Oxygen_injection D3 (SPAdes) | ecosystem: Environmental > Terrestrial > Deep subsurface > Rock core/Sediment | place: Rifle, Colorado...
GGTATTGGCAACCTTGGAGCATGGCACGGTACAGGGTCTGGCCAACCACACCGTGCTGATTGCACGCGATGGGTGCGAGTGTGATATCGCCGACAGTTGCGCGCCAATTCGCGACCGCAACGGCCAGGTGGTCGGCGCCGTACTGGTGTTCCGCGATGTCACCGAAGAATATGCTGCGCAGCAGGCTCTGCGCGACCAGCAGTTCTACACACGCTCGCTGATCGAATCTAGCCTTGACGCGCTGATGACCACCAATCCAGCCGGCATCATTACCGATGTCAACCAGCAGATGGAAGCGCTTACCGGTTGCACGCGCGGCGAACTGATCGGCACGCCATTCAAGAATTATTTCACCGACCCGGCGCATGCCGAGGCTGGGATCAAGCAAGTGTTGCGCGAAAACAAGGTCTCCGACTACGAGCTCACTGCACGAGCCCAGAACGGCAAGGAAACCGTGGTTTCATACAATGCAAGCACCTTCTACGACAGTACTGGCACGTTGCAGGGGGTGTTCGCCGCAGCGCGCGATGTCACCGAAAGCAAACGCCTGGATCAGGTGCTGCAGGAAAAGAACCTCGAACTGGAGCGCGCCAAGGCCGTGGCAGATCAGGCCAACCTCGCCAAATCAGATTTTCTCTCCAACATGAGCCATGAAATCCGCACGCCGATGAACTCCATTATCGGCATGTCCCACCTCGCACTGAAGACCGAGCTGACGCCACGCCAGCGTGACTACCTCCACAAGATACAAAGCTCCGGCCGACATTTGCTCGGGATCATCAACGATATCCTGGATTTCTCGAAGATCGAAGCCGGCAAGCTGACAGTCGAGCATACCGAATTTGAAATAGAAAAGGTGCTCGACAATGTGGCCAACCTGATCGCCGAAAAAACCTCCGCCAAGGGGCTGGAGCTGGTCTTCGATGTGGACAGAAATGTGCCGCTCAAGTTGATCGGCGATCCGCTGCGACTGGGGCAGATTCTGATCAACTACTGCAACAATGCGGTCAAGTTCACCGAACACGGCGAAATCGATATTTTGATTCGCCTCAAGGAACAGACCGACAAGGATGTGCTGCTCCATTTCTCCGTGCGCGATACGGGTATCGGTATGACAAAGGAGCAGATGGGGCGGCTGTTCCAGAGATTTACCCAGGCGGACACTTCGACCACTCGCGAATTTGGCGGTACCGGTCTTGGCCTGGCCATATCCAAGAAGCTGGCCGAACTGATGGATGGCGAGGTGGGCGTAGAAAGTGAACCCGGCAAGGGCAGCACCTTCTGGTTTACGGTGCGTATCGGTAAGAGCCTCGGCCAGCAGCGCAAGCTGGCGCTGTCGGCCGACCTGCATGGCAAGCGCGTGCTGGTGGTGGACGATAACGAGAACGCCCGCCTGGTGCTGGGCGAGTTGCTCGGCAATATGAACTTCAAAGTCGATCAGGTGTGCTCGGGCAAGGCGGCCCTCGACGCGGTAGAAAATGCAGCGGCTCAGGGCTCGCCCTACGCAATCGTGTTCCTCGACTGGCAAATGCCGGAGATGGATGGCATAGAGACGGCAAAACAGCTAAAAGCACTTCCGCTCAGCAGCATTCCGCACCTGATGATGGTGACCGCATACGGCCGCGAGGAAGTGATCAAGAACGCGGAAGAAACCGGCTTCGAAGATGTGCTGATCAAGCCGGTCAGCGCCTCGGTGCTGTTCGAAGGCGTGGCGCGCATTTTAGGCGGCGTCGCCGATGGTCCCCGTACCGCTGCAGATGCGCCGACCAGCACCTTCGAGCAACTCATCGCCATCAAAGGCGCCCGCGTCCTGCTGGTAGAGGACAACGAGCTCAACCAGGAAGTGGCCACCGAACTGCTGCACGAGGCCGGGTTCGTCGTCGATCTGGCCGAGAACGGCAAGATCGCCTTGGACAAGATCAGGGCTGCCGATTACGACCTCGTACTGATGGACATGCAGATGCCGGTGATGGACGGCGTGACCGCAACCCGTGAGATACGCAAAGAGGCGCGTTTTAACGAGATGCCCATCGTAGCGATGACTGCAAATGCCATGCAAGAGGACCGCGACCGCTGCATGGCGGCGGGCATGAACGATCACGTGGCCAAGCCGATCGAACCCGAAGACTTGTGGAAGGCGCTGCTGAAATGGGTCAAGCCGCGACAGCCGGCTGTAACCAAAATTCCAGCGGCTACGCAGCATACAGACCTTCCGCCTGATATTGAAGGACTGGATATGGCCCTCGGCCTGCGCCGCGTGCTGGGTAAAAAGTCGCTCTATCTGTCGATGTTGCGCAAGTTCGCGACCGGGCAGAAAAACGTCATAGCGAATATATACAGCTCACTGAATGATAACGACTGGGGCACGGCAGAGCGAATCGCCCATACCCTCAAGGGTGTTTGCGGGAATATAGGTGCCGTTAATTTGCAGCTTCTCGCGGAAAAGATCGAAACATCCGTCAAACACCGCAGCTCGCTTGAGGAAATCAATGCCCGAGTCAACGATATGATTGTGCCACTTGAAAACCTCATCACTCAACTGGAGCAAACGCTACCGGAAGAGCCGAAAAAAATTGCTGCAAGTGTCGATCAGATCAAGCTTCAGGAGGTGTGCACTCACCTTGAACAATTGTTGACCGATGATGATGCGGAGGCATCTGACCTGATGAATAAAAATGTTGATCTGCTTAACGCCGCCTTCCCCGTTCATGGCCCCAGGATTGCGGAGGCCATCAGCGTGTTTAATTATGAGGCCGCAGTCATGGCGCTAAGAGCCGCCATCAATACAACCAGATGAAAGGTATTCCCATGGATGCGCTCGAAGTAAACGATATAGCGACGATACTGGTGGTCGATGACATGCCGGATAACCTGATCCTGATGAGCCACCTGCTGAAGGGTACTTACCGGGTGAAAGTTGCCGCAAGTGGCGAGAAGGCACTGAAGATTGCATCGTTAAATCCCCCGCCGGATCTGATCCTGCTCGACATCATGATGCCTCTCATGGATGGCTACGAGGTATGCAGACAATTAAAGCGCAACACGAACACAATGAACATTCCGGTGATTTTTTTGACCGCAATGTCCGAAATGGAGGATGAATTGAAAGGGCTGGAATTAGGTGCTGTCGATTACATCACCAAACCTGTCAGTCCTCCCATCGTCATGGCGCGGGTTAAAAATTATCTGGCACTCAAGCGCATGGATGATTTTCTGCATAATCAGAACGAATTTCTCGAACGTGAGGTAGCCAAACGTACCCAGGAAGTCATTGTTGTCCAGGATGTGACCATTCTTGCCATGGCCTCACTGGCAGAAACCCGTGACACCGACACGGGAAATCACATCCGTCGCACGCAGCGCTATGTGAAGGCTCTTGCTCTCCAGTTGCGCGACCACCCCCGCTTCGCCTGGTTTCTGACCGATGCCAACATCAACATGCTGTTCAAGTCGGCGCCGCTGCACGACATCGGCAAGGTGGGAATTCCGGATCGCATCCTGTTAAAGCCCGGTCGATTGGACCCCAGCGAATTCGAAATCATGAAGACGCATACCACCCTTGGCCACGATGCCATCATGCACGCCGAAAATATGCTGGGTTGCAGCGTTGAATTCCTCTCAATGGCCAAGTCTATCGCACTATCGCATCAGGAAAAATGGGACGGCAGCGGCTATCCACAAGGACTCTCAGGCGACGAAATTCCGATTGCGGCCAGATTGATGGCGGTGGCTGATGTTTACGATGCACTGATTAGCCGCCGGGTCTACAAGGAAGGAATGACACATGAGAAGGCTATTGAAATCATGCAGGAAGGCAGGGCTTCACACTTCGATGCCGACGTGCTCGACGCCTTCATCGAGATTCAGGAAGAGTTTCGCGCCATCGCGCAGCGCTTTGCCGACATCGACAAGGATGTTCTAACGCAAACGGGCATCATTCCCTGCCTGAAACCGGCAGAAACTTTTGCAACAGGGCTGGCAAGCGCAGCACCCCTCACTCCGTCAACATCAACGGGCACTTAAAAACACTCTGATGGATAAACTTCATTTAGCAGAAAAGCCCACGATTCTTCTGGTCGATGATACACCTGACAACCTGACCCTGATGAGCAATCTGCTCAGGAGCGCATACAAGGTAAAAATAGCCAGTTGCGGTGAAAAAGCACTAAAAATAGCCTCGTCTGACCAGCCACCTGACCTGATTCTGCTCGACATTATGATGCCTGGCATGGATGGATATGAGGTATGCCGACAACTCAAGCGAGAACCCGGGACCATGAATATCCCGGTGATATTCCTGACGGCAAGGGCGGAAATGGAGGATGAACAAAAAGGCCTGGAGCTGGGAGCTGTCGATTACATCACAAAACCAATCAGCCCGCCCATCGTTATGCCCGCGTGAAGAGCCATCTGGCACTCCAGGAAAAAACATCGAGTTGGCGCATGCCAAATTTGTGGCGGAAAAAGCCAACCTCGCCAAATCGGCTTTTCTTTCCAGCATGAGTCATGAGCTGCGCAGCCCGCTCAATGCCATCCTCGGTTTTGCGCAACGTATACGATCCACGAACCGCAGGCTGTTCAAGGCACCATTTCGCTGGTTAAATCCAGTGCATGCAAATTCCATGGCAACAGCGCTTCAATTTCTTCAACCGTTCGGGCGGCGGGCAGTTCACGCATGACGCGACGCAACCACGCATAGGGTTCATGTCCGTTGGCTTTGGCCGTTTGCAGCAGCGAGTAAATTACCGCACTGGCATGCGCGCCTGCCGGTGTGTCGCTAAACAGCCAGGCTTTGCGGCCAATTACAAACGGGCGAATCGCGTTCTCGACCCTGTTGTTATCGATTGGGAGATCGCCGCGTTCGACGTAACGGATCAACTTTCCCCAATAGTCGTGCATATAGGACAGCGCACGACCGAGCGCGCTGCCGGGCACAACGGCAGGCCGTGTTTTATCCAGCCACGCACGCAGCTCCGCCAACACCGGCTCACTGAATTGCTGTCGCGCCAGAAACCGTTCCGTATCGTTGGCTTCCTTGTATTCCTTCTCAATACCGTACAACTTGCCGATCAGCGCAACGGCTTCATCGGCGCGCCCCTTTTTACCCTTGGCCTGCACCCGCGTCGCCTCAACAAATTTACGGCGCACGTGCGCCCAGCACACCAGATGCTCGATGCCCTCTGTTCTGGCCAGTGCGTTATAGCCTTCATACCCGTCGGTCATCAAATACCCTTGATAGCCCAGCAGCAAACGTGTCGGCACAGCACCGCTGCGACTCGGGTCGTAGTCGTAAATTACCACCGGTTTACCGGGCGGGCCACCGGCCTGCACCCACATGTAACTGTTCGAGGTCGGGCGCTTGTCTTTTTCCTTGAGCACTTGCACCACTGTTTCATCCATGTGCATGAACGGACCATCGAACAAGGCATCGCGCATCAGGTTGTGCAGTGGTTGCAACAAGGCAGCTGCCCCGATTACCCAGCGCGCCAAGGTCTGGCGCGGCACTTTGACGCCATGCCGATCCAGTACGTATTCGAATCGAGCCAGTGGCAGGCCATCGATATACTTGACGATCAGCAGCATAGTCAAAAAGTCGGGGCTGGCGTTGCTCTTGGGCAACGGTTGGGGCGGCAGTGCCGCCGAAACCGGCGCATGAATGCTATCGGGGCAACCATAGGTGTTGCGAACATGACGCAGCACACGGATTTGCATCGGCACGATGTCGAGCTGTTCGCTGATCTGCTGACCGATCACGACCATCGCCGTGCCGCAGGGACAGGTGCGTTCCGCTTCCGGCACATCATGCAAGATGTCGACACGCGGCAATTCAGCCGGTAACGGGGCGCGCTTGCCGCGCGCCTTTACTTCCGGCTTGGCTGGAGACGAGGCGGCGGGTACTTCAGGCGGGATCGGTGCGACGTCTTGCGCTTCGGAGGTGTCTGCGGCCAGAATTTCGGCCTCGTCAAACAGGTGAGCCTGGGCTGATAGCATTTCGGAACTTGTGCCGAATTGCTTGTGCCGCAACAGTATGAATTGCTCAAGTAGATGCTGTATGTGGCTTATCGCCTGACGCTTCACATCGGTATGAGCCTGATGTTGCGCGAGCAGCAAAGCGGCCCATGCTGCATCATCTCCGCTCGGCAAGACGAGCGGCAAATCAACTTCCGGCAGGGTGAATTTCTCAGGTAAAGGCAACGATTTTGGTGTGGTTGAATGCATGTCGCATTTTACCAAAAACCCTTATGAAACAGAAGCATAATTCAACGTTTTGTGCGGTTTATTTGCCCACAAATCAAAGCCTTCCAGTAACCACTCGAATTCCTGAATGCCAATTAGTTGTGTGCTGACCTCATCGTCTTTCGGCCAGGCAAATTTCTCCGCTTCCAGTCGCTTGAGCCACAGGCAAAAGCCATTGCGATGCCAATACAGCACCTTGAGCTTGTTGCGCTGGCGGTTGGTAAACACATACAACGCGGCACCGAACGGGTTGAGTTCCAGCTCCTGCTCGACCAGTACGCTCAGTCCGTTGATGGACTTGCGAAAGTCGATCGGCTCGCGGCAAAGATAGACCTGCTCAATATCGCAGCCCGGGTGCATCAGCGCATTTCCGGCACAGCTCGAACCAGCGCCGCCAGCCATTCCGGTTGCGGCAGCGCCGACATTTCCAGACGCAGACCGGACGGAAAAGCCAGTGTGCAACTGCTTGGGCGGAATCCGCCTGGCGTGATGCGCAGCGCCACAAATTTACCGGCTGGCTGTAGTGCGTCTGACGTGTCGGATTGCTGCAGCTTGCGCCGCCAGTAATACAGCGACTTCACGGGAAGGCCGTGCCGCCTTGCGTATTCACTTGCCGGAATCACTTCCAGCTTGGATGACGCCACATGTGCAGTCCAAAATTCTGTTCCCATCTTCATCATTCACAACCTCCGTATTGAAGGCCAGAATCATGGGGAAATACAGTTCAGGTAACAAGCCTGTGGTTTATGGCGCGCTTACTAGCCATGTGCTAGCCAGAGAGGATAGTCGATAAAAAAGGGTTAGACCGTTAAGCCTAACCCTTTGATATTACATCCGAATATGGTGCGCCCGGAGCGATTCGAACGCCCGACCCCTTGGTTCGTAGTACGAAGTTACAATATACGGCCTTTATAAATCAATAGCTTACGATGCCCGCATCATCGAAAACTAGCCTCAAATAGCCCTGAATAGCCTCATAAGGGCGGTGTCACGTGACAAATCAGTGACACACATCCTTATAGACAGCCTTACCTTCCAACACCGGCTCAATACTCAAACCTCGATTGGAATATTCTTGTCGCTAAGCGCCACTAATTGACTCGACCCTTCAGATCGCAACTCCAACGTCGTGCTATTAGACACTACGAAGGCTAACGACTGAGCGAGCACGAACGGGTAGATAACTGGCATGGACTGCAGGGACGCCAGAGAGACGGCTTTTCCGGTATAGCGAAGCACAGCCTCCACAAGCCAAGCAACGATTTGCTCATCAATCAGCACAAGAGGTGGCTGGCGAATTATGCGTTTACCTTTCTCTACGCGCTCAATTGAACCCCAGCTAGCTTGTGATTGAAGGACGCGCGCAGTGGCACGAGAGATTCCGTCTCGCTCTCCATAAACTTCTGCCATGCGGCGCTGCACTTCAGCAATGGAACAATCATCCTGCAAATTAAACAAGCGGCCTGAAAATTCTGCTGTCTTTCCGAAAAATGGGTAAGTTGAAATCGACGCACCCCAACACAATGGGATTACTGCAGACTCCCCAATTGAACGATAAATATCGATTCCACGAGCAACAAACTCTTTGTTGCCGGCAAACGGACTTATCCAAAGACGCTTCAAAACATCGATTGTTTTTCTCCGCGACTCCGGTCCATCAAGCACTTCGCTCACCAAACAATCTAAATCCTCAAGGGACTGTTTCCCGCTCGCAACCTCTAAGGCTGCCTTACACCAATTTAGCTGCACGTAGCGGTCAAAACCAATTCTTGGGTGTGATTGGATCATTTTACTTCTCAATTTCTTGTAATTTTAACAAAAGGCACAAGCAGCTCTTCAACCGAAAGACCTCCGTGAACGACCACTTGTTCACCCTGGGGAACAAAAGCGGTACGAGCACCTGCGAATAGCGGCAGGAAGTTCGCTGGCAAACCGGCAATCTCTAACTTGAGTGAACCTGGATATGCCGTAGCCGATTCTGATAACAAGACCTCGCTACGATAACCCCTGACACGCTCACCGCGCGTCTCTGCCATCACACCTTGACTAGGTCGCCCGATACCAACCGCTTCGACATTACCATGATCAGCCGTCAGATAGACGTGATAGCCCTTAGCCAGAAGAGAACCAAACAAGCGTTCGACGAAGCCAGACTCACACCAACTATCAAGCTGCTTGGCGATGCCGCGTTTTCCAAGAATCGCGCCATGCACGATTTCATCTACGGTATCCACGACCAGACCAGCCACCTTGAGCCCCGGCTTGGATAAGGCTGCTTCCAGCTCTTCAAGCTGCTCGACGCGCTTGATCCCTTTGCGGTACAACACCTCGGCGGGTCTAAGCCCATGGTCTTGCCAGAAACGTGACCATTGGGCGGGTTCTTGCGCCGTCGTCTCCAAGGTGTCGGCAAACTCCCGTGGCTTAAGCCCGGAAAACAAGGCCTGCCGCGAGACTGAGGTTAAAGTTGGCAGCCAGGCAAAGCACGCGCCTTCCTCAAAACCGATTTTCGGCGAAAATTTTACCAGATGCTCGCGAAGATGAACCCACTGATCAACAGCCAATCCGTCGAAAACCAGCAGTACAATTTTATCTTCCCCGGCGCTACGGCGCAGGGACAGGAACCTTGGAATATGGTGCACCATTACAGGTCCCTTTGCTACCGGCAGCGAAGGCAGATCGGCATAATGCTTCACCACCCACGCCTGTAGCCTGTCATCCATCAGGCGTTGCAACTCGGCCATACTATCGCGAAGCCCCTCTGCCCGCACCGTTTCCAACGCGTGGAAACGTGACAGAATTTCACCAAAGCGTCGTGCCAACTGACTCCACTCGCGATGCGAAGAAATCAGCGTCGGCAAAGTCTCGGTCAGACTGTTGATGCCCTCCAACACAAGGTTACGCAACGCTGCAGGATCTTGAATAATCCCTAGCTTCAGCCATTCAGGAATACCTGTTGGAATACACTGCACGGACAGTGGATGCAGCGTTCCCTCCCTGAACATCGACTCAACGATTACGCGGACATCGGGATGAGCAAACGGCACCTCGATTCTGGGCAGGTTTTTGACGAAGTCATCGTCAGGTAGCGGTTCATTCACGCGCAAACCAAGCACACCGAGGCTGTCCAGATAGCGATACCAGGCGTTCTGCACAAGACGCAGCACGGTACTTTTTTCTTCGAACAGTTCCTCGATAGGCAAATTTTTGAAAGCTTCTTGCTCACCAAGAATTTGAGCTACCTGTTTAGCCAACACAGCTGGCAGAGCAGCCTCGCGGTAATGCAGGCGCAGCAACTCGCGCCACAACTCTTCCGTTCGTACTATCAGGTGTGGAGCAAGACGAAAAATATGGGTAAGAATAAACTCTTTAGTTGCCGCTTCACCCAAGGACTGCGACGCATGTTTGGACTGAGCCTCAAACAAAGCCTCCAGGTGTTCAGGACCAAGCTGCCGCACCACACCTGGACTCAGCTTAGGAAACAGGTTGGCCAGACTCAAATGCACAAGCCGTGCCTGACTAAGATAATCCCACGGCAGCGCACCTGTTTCAGTAGAACGCAGATGCAATACAAGTTCCGGGCATTGTTCGTTACGATCCCACGCTGCGCGATAGCGTTCCTCATACTCCGCCCGAAACACCACTGAATCTTCAAAGGGCAATACTTCAAAACCGCGCTCGCGCAGCACTGAAAGAAGCTGTTCATCCAGCAGGACACCGTCCGGATCGGCGGCTATCCACAGGCGCGCCAAGTCAGACGGAAATTCGTTGAGAATTCGCTCAAGCCAGAGACTCATGTTGCGCCAACTCCCCGCACAACTGCGTCGCCCTGAGCAGCCACGCGCAACAACAGCACGGCAAACAATTCAGGCACAGACACCTCGTTCAACGCCAACAGACGTGCCTCGTGTTCTTTTTCCAGTCGCTTGTGCCGATGTGCACGCACAGTAGGCAACCCTATGCGCCCAATGGCCCGGGAACGCGCTTCATACGCATACTGTAGCCGTTCACGTTCCTCTTTCAAACGCTTCCGCTGTTCTTCCAGCAACTCGGTATGTAGCCTTTCTCCTTGGGATCGCGCCGCAGCCTGAGACAGGTCAAACCATCTAGCAGACTCCACTACCTCACTGGCTGCCAGCACCTCAACCTTTTCCGTCAGCAACAGATCCCAGATGCGCTTCGCGGTAGAAATAAAAGTACGTCCATCATCGGTGGCAAACAACGGCAAGAAACGCCTGCGCTTGCAGCCTTCAGTCGAAAGACTGAGTTCCCATAACGACCAGACACCACTAATACTCTCCGGCAAGCCAGCAATACGAACAACCGGCAAGGGTTGACCTGCAACGCAACGTGGCAGTTCGCTGATAAGTGCTCTCGCCCGTGGGTCTTCCAGCGTTATCCATTCCAACTCAGGATGCTGCTCGGCGGTTCGAGCATCGAAGCACACCTGCCTGGATTCGCTGCTATCTACCCACTTCACATCCCAGGCAACTCCAGTCTGGGTTGCCGCTCCGCCTCGTGTAGGCAAACCCTTGGTAATAGCGCGTTCCAGCCAAAACTGGGCAGGATGATCGCGCCACTTGCGCGCCGCGTCTGCCTGCAACTCATGCGCTTCTGAAAGTAGCTCGCTGCTCTGCTTGGCATCCACCAGTTTTTCCCGGACTTGAGAGAGCACAACCTCGCACTCCTGCTCGATGGCCTCAGGGTTCTGCAGGCCAGAAACAAACAACTCATCAAACAGCAATTCGGCCTCGACCGAGTCCATCACATCAGAGGCTTTATCGACACCGAATTCCTCGGCAATGATTGCCAGCTTGTCTTCCAGCACCTGACGCACGCGATGCTCGACAGTGTCTTCCAAGACAAAGTTGATTGCGCGAACAACCTGGCGCTGACCGATACGATCGACACGCCCGATACGCTGCTCGATACGCATCGGATTCCACGGCATATCGAAGTTCACAATGACGTGACAGAACTGCAGGTTCAACCCCTCGCCACCTGCATCGGTCGAAATCAGTAGCCGACGGTCACGCGCAAAAGCTTGTTGCGCTTTAGAACGAGCCTCCAAATCCATGCTACCGTTCAACAGCGCCACTGAAAAGCCACGACTCTCAAAGAAGCCAGCCAACATCGCTTGCGTCGGCACAAATTCAGTGAAGATAAGCACTTTCAAGGCAGGATCATTTTCTTCTTGCTGCAATTTGTAAACCAGTTCCAACAAGGCTTCAGCCTTGGCATCGGTGCCTGCAGCCTCTGTCTCCCGTGCCAGGTTAAGCAAAAGTTCAACTTCAGCTTTCTCCAACTCCAAGCCATCTGCATTGATAGCAATATCAACCTGCGCCTGACCATCCAGTTCGGCCCACTCGTCAACGGCCGTATTTTCAAACAAGGAAGCCTGTGGCTGCGGGGTTTCCAAGGCCAGCAAACGGCGTTCCAAGGTGGTGCGAATGGCGGCTGTGCTTGAAGTTACCAAACGCTGCATCAAGATCATCAAAAAACCGATGTGCCGTTGCTTGGCTGCCAGCGCCTGGTTGTAGCCATGACGCACGTAGTCAGTCACAGCCTCATACAAGCGCTGCTGCAAGGCGTGCCGAGTCTGCCAAACCACTGCTTGTATGCGCGTCATGCGTGGCTTGAATAAAGGCTGTCCTTCGGCATCAATTGAGAGGCGCTTTTCGGTACAAATGACGAAAGGCCGGACGCGCTCTTGCGTGACACTGCCTTCCTCCGGAAAAGAATCCCGGTCGAGGAGCTGCATCAAGCGCATGAATTGGTCAGTTTTTCCCTGATGAGGTGTGGCTGAAAGCAATAACAGATAAGGGGCCGCTTCAGCAAGCGCAGTGCCCAATTTGTAGCGCGCTACTTGCTCAGTACTTCCACCCATACGATGAGCCTCGTCGATGATCACCAAGTCCCAGGAGGCTGAAATCAAATCTTCGAAGCGCTCGCGGTTGTAGTTATTCAGCTGTTCAAGACTCCAACCACGGCGACCGTCGAGGGGTTTAACCGAGTCGAGCGAACAGATCACCTGGTCGTGCACACGCCACAGGTTTTCGTCCTCGTTATTGGACTCTGTGCGCCATTGCCGAAAGGCAGCCAACTCGGCAGGTTCAATGAAATGTAATTTTTCATTGAAGTGCAGCCGCATTTCAGCCTGCCATTGGCGTACCAGCCCTTTGGGAGCCACCACCAAGATGCGCTTTACCATACCACGCAACTTCAGCTCTCGCAGAATAAGCCCCGCCTCAATGGTCTTACCCAAGCCCACTTCGTCTGCCAACAGATAGCGAATGCGATCGCGACTAAGCGCCCGATTCAAGGCGTAGAGCTGATGCGGCAACGGCACCACGCTGGACTGAATTGGCGCTAACAACAGATTGTCTTCAAGTGCCGCCAGCAGCTTGGCCGCCGCAGCCGTGTGCAGAATTTGCTCAACAGGAGTTTGAATCTCAGCCAGCGGCGCAAGCTCCTCAACGCGCACACGCACCACCGAATCCTTGGCAGGTAGCCAAACCCTAAAACTCACTTCACCCCAGTTTTCCTGCCGCTCAATTACCCGACAAGGCGAGGCTTGCCGTCTGTGCCAACACCAGTCACCAACGGCAAGTCCTGTCGCAGCCAAGGTCATCGTTCTTCCCGGTAAAGCTGCGACTCTAGCTGCGGGTAGAGTCTTTCGAGACTATCGATGCTCGTCATACACCCACTCGGCTTGCCGGAATATGGGGCAGTGTCTTATTCCAAGCGGCAAGATTAAGTACGGCACAACCTGCAAGAAAAGGCTTTTTCCAAGGACGATCACCAGGACCTGCCATCGGAATCTGTCGCTTCAAAGAATCCGTTCGAGCCAGTAGATCAGCGTCAGAAAGCGCACTGGAGCCAATCAACACCAAATAATAAATGGGCTTCTTTACCCTGCCTTCAGCCCACTCATAAAGCCACGAATCCCGATACTTAGTTTTCAAATCACCATCAATTTGCCCGCTGAGGAATTTTTTTATGAAAACCGCGCGATCTTTTGTTTGGGCCTTGGGATTTTCCGGGTCTTTGAATTCGACAAACAGCACCTGATCTTCCATTTCGACGATAAAATCCACGGCCTTCATGCAATGGCTTAAGCCATGCGCTGTTTCGTCATCAAATTTTCGTCCAACGGCGCCCACTGGCAGGGTGATTTGCAAGTCAGCTTCGACAAGTACAATCATACCTTTATACCCCCAAGGCTGCGTTTGAGTTCACGGTCATAGAGGCTACTGAAGGTGCTGGCGATGGCATTAGGATCAACGCCGAGATAACTGTCGCTAGCGTTAGAAGATACAGCATCCGATTTATCGCGAAACAACGACAGGTAACGGATCGCATCATCTTTCTGCTTACGCAAATCAAACTCTTTGAGCAGCACGTAATTATGGGTCGTCAGGAACACCTGCACACCAAGCCGTTGCAATTCCAGAATAACTTCGACGACCTCGCCCATTAGTGCCGGGTTCAAGTTAGCTTCGGGCTCATCCCAAAAAAGAACAGAGCCTGCAAGCAAGGTTCCATTCTGAATCAGCAGCCAAACCAAGGCCAGTTTACGCATGCCTTCTGCCAATAGCGTGAACTCAAGGTCGCCTTGTTTGTTTTTGAGGAAAAAATATTCTCCCTTTGCTACCACCTTGCCATCAATGGCTTTTTGCAGTGCTGTCAACAACCGTTGGCGATCTTTATCTACAGGTCCCATCAGCTTAGGTAAAAAGGCCCGTTTAATGATGTCAACATAGACCTCTTCAAACGCAATTTCTCGCTTGGCAGCCGTGGCCAAAAAACCAGGCGCGTGGGCCAGCATTTCTTTGACTGGAATGTAGGCACTGGCTAGCTCGCCTTTTTTCCAACCAGTCTCACCGATAGTTTTGACATCCTCAGGCTTATTAGTGTGATTAGAAAATTCAGCTGACAACTTAGACCCACCTTCACGCGTCACGGATATCTTCGTCTTTACACTCGTGGAGTGGCGTCGAGCCAAACGCCCAATGCGCCCCTCATAGGGAGTGAAAACGCTACGCAATTTCAATGCGTAGCCCCTCTCTTTGTCTTCGCCAACGGTTATTGCACAAGCGGCATAAAGCACTTTGAGTAAATGCGTCTTACCCGTGCCATTTGCCCCGATAATGACATTCACGCCAGAGGAAAAGGCCTGATCAAGCACTTCAAAGGAAGTAAAATTCTCTAATTTGACATGTGTAATCTTGTTCATATTCCATCCTCTGTGCGGGTCAAGGCCTGATCGTACCAAAGCAACAGCTTTTCGTCTTCCTGCAAGGCTTCGTCGGGAATTTTCTGTGCGATGGTGATAATGGACTTGTAGTCCTTATTACCCCACGCGGCCTTGAAACCAGCGCGCAGCACTTCAAGGCGGAATTCCTTAAGTTTGCGGCCAGTGAAAGTGCGATAGGTCTCGAACTCTTTCAGCAAAGCCTTTTCGCGCTTTTTCTCCAAGTCCTGCGCCTTGTTGTGGTCAGGTACATACCAACGGTCGGTAGCCTTCTCGATCAGGCTGGCGTCAGTCTTTTCAAGCCCGCGTAAATCCTTGAAATTAGTTGAAAGATAGCTGTGAATCTGGCTCGGCACTTCGCCCGCGCCCTCGTACTGAATGAAGTTATCTTCGAGTAGCACATCCAATTCAGGAATAATCTCACCCTTCTTCTTGGCAGTGCCAATCACAGGAATATATTCCGGATGTATTTCCTGATAGTTTGATGGTCGTTTTTTTAAGAAATCTGTTAACCAATCAATCGCGCTTCGCTCATCGGAGACGAACATTTCCATCTGCGGTGCAACGGCCACCTGCATACGCTTCTTGTCGTACTCGGTGACTTGCTCAGGCAGAAACACCATGCCGTCACGATCTGGGAAGAGCTGCTTTAACCCAGCCTGAAATTCTTGAGCTGACATTGGTACCATAAAGCGGTGACGCACAAACCAAGCCACCATACGGTCGAAAATAATGCGTGGGTCTCGCTCAGCAACAAACTCCAACGCGCCGCCTTTCATTTTTACCGTTGGAAGATACTTCAAATGGGTACGAACAAAATCCCATGCTGAGTCTTCATTACCTCCTGCCTTGGCAAAACGATCTTCTAGCCCACCGTTTGGCTTATAAGCGGATATTGCGAGATCCTGCTTTACAGCTGTTTTCGTTGTTACCGACTTGAATCCACCTTGTTTTTTGTCAAGTGCAGCTACGTTGGCTACTACAAACCCTGCCTCTTGTAACGCAGCTTGAATAGAATTCCAAACAGCTGCTTGAGTACTAGAGAACTCCACAGTTAACCAACGGCCTGGCTTAAGCATTCGAAAGGCTTCTTGGAAGCATTGATTCATTAATCCACGATATTCAAATAAGCTCTTGCCTTGATATTTGCTTTCGATTGCTTCTGACTTGTCGTTAGTAAAAACTTGCAATAGTGCTTCCCAAAGAAAGCTAGCTTCGGAATACATGATATTTGCGCCAAATGGTGGGTCGAGAAAAATATAGTCCACCGAATTAGAACTGATTTGAGCTAGCTTTGTTGATGACTGAGTGCTAATCATCACATCCGAAGGTACTCTGAAGTCATTGCTAAATGTCTTCCCAAGGGATTTAAGCTTCCTAGCAACAACTTCAAATACATTTTTTTCTTGCGTTAGGGATGCAATGTATAAAACACCAGGCATGCCACCACCGCCACCAGTGAAAGATTGCTTCTTGTTCACATAATTCAACGTAGCCGAAATGGCCCAGCGAAGTACTGGATTTAATGACGCAGCACGCCACAATTTATTTACTAATAGATAATTTCTAAGTGTGTAGAAGTGATGTACGTGTGTAACCCCAAAGTGATATCCGGAACGCCATATTGCAGCCCAGTTAACCCCCCCCTTAAACATCATTGGAAATGTATCAATGCCCTCATTTGAAATTATCGCTTCTATTCTTTGCAGCACTGCGAGGTCTTCGTAATCTGGAACTTTAGTTTGACGTTTTTTTCCGACTGTAAAATTTATTTGTGCAGGAACGACCTTATTTCTTAATGATATTTGGCGTAGGATCGGATCGAAATAGCTTTCTTGTTGGTGAGCAAGAGAATCCTTAGATAAACTTGACCCACAACTCGGACAGATAAATGTACTGGAAACTGACTCGCTTGCCGTCGAATAGGCTACGTTAAAAAAATTAATTTCATGTGAACATTCTGAACATAGGTATATATCGCTCCAGACCGTGTACTGCACTTGTCCGATGTACCCATTCTTATCTCTAGTTTGATATATCCAGGAGAACTCTTTGGAAATTTCCTCAATGATGTTATATGCGTCGGTTACCTGCTCTGCTACGTTGGTGACTAAGTTGTAGTTGCAAGCAATATTGGTAGCAATTGGCGCAAGGTCCGACAATATGGCACGCCTTACGCCTAGTCTTGAGATAGACTTCCAGCTAGTTCCGCTGCCATCTTCTTGCTGCGATTCCAAAACATCCCCATCCGACTCCACACGGTAGCCAAGTGACTCCACCTCAGCTCGATTACCGCAAAGCTGAGCTGCAATTCCGGTCATTCCAGTCCCACAAAATCCGTCAAATACCACATCGCCTGGCTGCGTGTAGTGCAGGATGTATCGCATGATCGCCTTGTGCGGCACCTTGGTATGGTAGCTGTGCGCGTTATAGATCGGATCGTTCTTTCCCTCGCTCACGTCCGCAGCAAACGGCTCTTTACTATATGAAACATTAGGGTCATACGGCTTGCCGTAATACTTGATGAAATCCTCAATGAAGGGGTTCGGGCAAGCGGTGTAGTAAGGTGGATCGGAAAGCGCAAGGATGGCTTCGTCCGTACCAATAGGAAAACCTTCGATCTTGCGAAATTCAGGATTTTTCAACTTTTCAGCCAGCAGCGTCAAATAATGCTCGCGCCGCGCTTCGTCGCTCGCAAATATTTGACCGAAGCATTCCACGGGTCCCGCAGTTTCACTTTGAGTCGTGAAGAGATCATTCATGAGTTTTCTGTCCAATATTTAAATATTTGTATTTCTGGAGACCATTAAGTCCTGGGCATAGGGAAGTAGTCTTGGTGTTCCAAAGCCTTTGCGAGAGACTGGAACTGCGAGAGCGATGACTTCAACCCCTGAAGCGACTGCACTCTCAAAAGCTTCAGCATAGGCTGGATCATGAGAATTACTGACCACGAAGCTGTACGCGTCCGCTCGCTGCACCAGAAAAAGAAGAATTGATCGCTGACCTTCCGTCGCTCTTTGCTTCAGAGCTTTAAGCTGTTTGACGCCTCTTGGTGTTGCAGAGTCCGGATAACGAGCCACTCCCTTTTCGACGACTGTAGCGCTCTTTACCTCCACGAGACAGTCACCTTGGACTCCTGAGAGCATAAAATCAACCCGAAATCCTTCTTCTACGAGTTGTTCTCTAACCAAAGTGCCATAAGTCTCAAGTCCCGGCACCAACTTCAACCTTAAAGCTTCTTCAACAATACGGTTAGCTAGATGCGTGTCTGTACCGATCCAAAGCCCTTCAAACTCAACAGCGCGCCAAGTGTAGCGTCGCTTTCTTTTTAAATCTGCGCTATCCCAAACAAGCGCTTCTTTACCAGTAGTCAGGCATCCTTTCATGGAGCCTGGATTTGGACAGTAAACGAGTTCTTCCGTGCCTTCAGGTAAAGTCATTTCTGCCAGGAACCGCTGTGGCCGGCGCAAAAAAATCGCGTCCAATTGCGGCTGAGGAAAAGCCATAAAAATTTCACTGCTTGTCATGCGTCACTACCGACAAGCACAGTTTGCCCAAGAAGACTTAACCGATAGCGCTGCTTACTGCTACTGGGCTTGTCTGGAATGGTCATCTCCAACAAACCGCTATTGAGTGCGGGCTGCAGATAGGCATCGGTAAAATGTTTACGGTCTTTCAAACCCACGGCTTCCATCAATTGCTGCCTTGTCATTTCACCCTCTACCAGCACCAGCAAACTTTCAACTTGCGGGGTAACTTGTGGGGTAACTTGTGGGGTCGCATCGGAGGCACCCACTTCTGAAATCTGCGGGATAGTTTGCTCAACCTTTGGACGCCAAACTATTGCCTTAAATTGATTGCCTTCACGGTCGTCAATCAATTCAATCTTGGGCCAGGCATCCAGAGCGCGTGGAATACCCGTACCCATACCGCGATAAGGCAGGATGTACGCTGCATGTCCAGCCAACACTTTGTTGCGCCGGTTGGAGCGCCCCTCGCAAATCTGTTCAGCCGTTAAGGTGTCCGGCAGATGCCCTGGACTGATGAGTTCCACCCTATCAGAAAATACGAACAGGCGAATGGTGGCACTGGTAAAGAAATCTCGATGCACCAGCGCATTCACCAGCAATTCAACAAACACTTCTTCCGGCACTTCAAGTTGTCCGAGACTATTGAAGCTCTGCTTGCCCTGCACATGATGAAGATTGCGCTTGATAAAAGCCAGGCCTCGCCGGTATTGCTCTTCCAACGCCCCGTCAATATTTTCACTGTCGAGATAGTTTCTGTCATAGAGCACCTTGCCAGGAAAAGCAACGGCGGTAATTTCACAGACTGGCAGGCGGCGTTGAGGATTTTTACCGAACAGCAACAAGCCCGCCAGCGTCGGTACGCCTTCACGCGCGAGGTCAATATTTTCCAGCAACTTCGCCAGCGGCAAGCCGCTCTGCTCGACACTCTGCTGATAACGACGTTCTAAATAGCGAGCAAGCGCACGTTCATCCAGATCGTCCAGCGTAGCATCACGCACCGGCACCTGATCGGCGTGCAGCAAGCCCGACTGTTGGAACATGCGTTGCATTTCCTCCCGCGCCGTCACCTGGCGTTTATCGGCACCTGACTTAATCCAGATGCGGCCCTGAGCATCGACATAAGGTTTATTGAGTCCTTCGGCAATCTCCACCAGCATAACCAAACCTTGTTCCGTCTGAATATTGCTGGAGGTAGGATTAAGGGGCGGTTTAACATTTTGCGAAGCAGCGTTGGACAGCAATTGATTGAGACGAGCAATATCCTGCTGCGTTAAACCTGTAACGCGACCGTCATCGCCCACGCCGATAAAAAGCTGGCCACCGGAGCGATTAGCAAAGGCAATCAACTCCGCAGCCAGTGAATCGGCATTGGTCACGTCACGCTTGAACTGGTGAAAACTATCTTCCCCCCGCGCAAGTATAGCCAGTAGTTCGTGCTGGTTCATCAGTTCCTAGCCAAGATCATGACGTGTACGTGGAGTGACTTAACCCACCAAAATCGCTGAAACTAGCAGCCATTTTCGGCAGTTCAGGGTTCGCCCCACCAATTGCAACGGCAAGCTGAGGATACTGAGAAGTAAATTGCGGATACTGCTCTGAAATCCAGGTAGGTGCTTTTGAAGTCGGACGACGCATAATTTTTCGCCCGCGCACTTCGATATGACCGTGCGCCAATTCCTGAATCATGGGTAGATCCGCACCCCCACCAGTTAAAACAACATTGAGTCGTGTATTTTTCATCAGGTCAAGATATCCATCACCGACTTCTTCCAAAACCCTTTTTACTTCATTATTTAGCAACTGTTTGAATGCTTTTGGTAGTTGGCTGCCTAAGAAAGCGTCACGTTCAACAACGACTCGAGATCCATTAGCCAAGGGCACCTCAACAATACCATCACGGAAAAGAGCTTCCTTATGCAGACGGATTGTACTTTGTAAAAATTTCAGGTTATGTGAACCTTCTGGACTTGCCATATCAACACCTTCAAGTCCCAATACGAAAAACTTTAGCAAATCATCAATACGATTGCCAGCTTGTTGGAGATACAAGATTGTTCCCGGAACGATTCGAACCAGACAGATATCACGGTCTGGATTGCTCTGTAACAAGAACACGCCAAAGTCGGTTGTTCCCGCGCCCACATCAATTACTAAAAAAAGTTCTCGTTGTGCTTCATCACTGAGCATCAGGCTAGCGGCAGCTGCAACTGGTTCTGGCACACCTTCACCCAGCAGATAATCTGGCAACGTAGGGAGACTAGCAAGCTGGATAAGAGCTTGCTTTACTTCAGCCAGAGGTAAGCCATCTTGCCAACGATCATGAAAAGTGTCCGCTAGAATTTGAGCCTGAGCGAGCATGCGCTTCAAAAGCGGCTCAGCCCAACGATTTCGTTCCTCAGGCCAACAGGGGCGAGCGAATCGTCGAGAACAATAACGAGAGTATCCTTTTTCTTCAAGCTCTGAGACAGCCAAATCTGTGAGATAGGCAAGGTACAAGGTAATCATTTCCCCCTCAGACATATTAATGTCGGTAGGGTTGATTCCATGAGCCAAAGGTTTTCGATTTAGGTCAATCTGTTCACCCATACTAAAACTAGCCTTGGGAGAATCAAAGCGAACTCTACCCAGAGACGCCATTGCTACGCCCATACTGACTGCCTGAGGGCCGAAATACAAAATACCGTCATCTGAGATGAAAAGCGACGAATCTACCGGATAGCCACTCGCACCCGCCCTCTTGCCGAGTGCAAGCTCTACAGGAGTAGAATCCCTCTTCATCGCGAAGGCTTTAGACATGGAAGTTCCAAAGTCCAAACAGGCAATAATTTCTGGATTTTCCGGTTTTGAAAAATGGGTAGATTTCAGATCAAGAACCACATTGTGTGTTACTTGCGAGAGCAACGGTGGTTCAAAAATTTCAGGAACAATATTTGCGGTTTCATTACTTGTCGTTTGCACTAATATCGGTGCGACAGGAGTAGCGCCTATATTTTTGCTCTGAGGAGCAACCTCAGACTCTACAGTCAGCAGTGTTTCTAGTGCCTTTTTCTCCATTAAAGAGATGGTCCCTAGCCGAAATTTACCGGTTACTGAATCAAGCTCAACTCGCTCCAGAAGATTTTCGACCAACAGTCGAGCAGATGATAAGTTCATTTATTGTCCCCTTGTGCCTACTTACTCAACTAGCCCTTTTTTTACAACACTTCCTATTGCACCGCTACGATCAGTCTTGACGACAGCGGGACGAAGAACAGTTGCATGCGTACCACGAAGTGGCCCTATTAAATCAAAATACTTAGGCGCGAAGTCTATCTCTTCGCCAATTACTCCCAACAAATCAAGCTCCCTACGCTTTGCAACATCTTCAAGTGCTGTAATCACAGCGGAAGCCTGTGCCACATAGCCCCCCAAAGCATGTACCAAGGAAGGATCGAATATTTCGAGTGAGGTACTCAATTGACGTTCAATATCACGTTGTTTCGTGAACTTTCTTGCCTCGATCAAAGCTAAACCAAGTGATTCTTCAACAGCGCCAAGCAATGAATCTTGGAGGACTTCACTTGAAGCGAAGGTGGTGACAACACGACCATTACGCAGCCAAGAACGAATAGTTTCATCGAGTTCGACATGATTTTCTGCCAGTTTCACTGCAACCGCCCGCGCTCTGTCTTTAATACCACAAACAAGGTCTAATCGTTCCAGAAGGTCCTGATTTGGAACTCCCATTCGCCCTAACAAAACCAACGCCTCTGAAACATCCTGTACAAGGAGATCTGTTTCCTTACGGACTTCGGATGGCCAAGAGGATGTGGGGAAAAGCGAACGGCAATATTTCAAGGCTGAAAAGGTTTGAGGTTCCGTTGAAAGCGAAAATCGCGAGCGAACCAAATCATGAAGTGTAAGCGCGATTTCGCGGGTCAAATCAAACTTAACCTCATCATCTTGAGGTTTCCCGGTAGAAGAAAGGGTTCTGCGCACAAACGTGTCAAACTTTTGACCAACCTCAGGTCCTGCTTCAAGAAACGAATTTAGCACCGCAACTCGAAATACTTCTAGTGTCCTTGTCAAACGTTTAGCTAACGAATCCGCTGGGTTTTCAGTGCCAGGACGAATGGATTCAAAAGATGAAATAAGTAAATCAAGCACTTCTGAGATCGAATCTACGCGAGAAACAATTCCATCAAACATTTCAGCTCTAGTTTTAGGGGACGACTCTTCATTTGCAAGGCTCTGTGCACGATAAACCTGCATCCAGGGCGCGTCCAACATAGAGCACGCCCTAGCTACATTTAACCTCTCCTCAGAGTCTTCAAGTAAAGACAATGGAGGAAATGGCACTTCCAAGCTTGGGACAAGCGATTTAATCAAAGGAACTTGACGTTTCTTTAACTGCTGGGTTGAACGTATTAATTCTGCAACGGCCAGTAACCGAATTTCTGGTACTACCTGAGACGAGTGCGCACATAATAGCCAACGTTGAAGACCTGCCTCAAAACGAGCATCATTTGCACGTTTTGGAATAATTTTTTTCGACATTAATTCAGAAAGTGCACGTACGCGCTCCCGCTCATCTGGCGAGGTAGCGAACGTATCTAGAAGGAGCTCTGAAGGATCATTCACCATAGGTTACTCCACTACAAATCTTAATTTACTTGAATCTTTACCCTTGCAGCGTTCGGTGAGAAAGGCTTCAAAACGACGGCGCAAGTCTTCCGGCGTGGCCGGTGAACCGCCCATCAGCAATGCCTTTTTAATATCTTCACTGGTAGCCGAAATCTTTTCCAGTCCTGACAATGCTTCCTGCACGGCACTGACGAAATCCGGAGGAACAGGCAAAGGTAAAGTTTTGGAGGCGACGAAAGACTGAAGTAGCGTGCGCGCAGAGGCCTTCAGCAAATCGAGGTTAGCCTGGATAATCGGATCATCCAGATTATCCAGCAAAGTTTGTTGCCAACCGGTGAGGAGCCGATCCAACTCTTCATCCAATTGGGTGAGCGCATTTACAGCAAGGCCGAAGGGCAGCGCTTCGCTGGACGGTTTGTAGCTGCAATGAGGGCAGTAAGTGCTGGCCACCAGTTCAGCCTCAGAAAGCTGGTAACAGCTCTTCAAGTTATCCAGTTTTTCTTCAAACGCTGTGAGCTGGCTGGTGGGCATCAGCGAAATTCCGGCCAATGCACGCAGCGCCACCAAACGTGCATCTTTGCGCAGCGCTGTCTTGGTTTTATCTTCTGCCACGCCCAAACGTGCCTTACTATGACTGGCGATATAAGCGGTAACATAGCCCTTCTTGAGTTGCGCAAGCGTGTGGCGATAGTCTGCGGCGTGCAACGCAGTCCGATCAGCAGCGAGCTTGCTTAAAATTTCGGTCCGTGTGGCTTGAGCCAGTTTCACCCAAGCGTGATCGCCAGACAAAACCATCTCAGCTAGGGATAAATAAGAGGCCGTACTGCCAAGCTCCGCCACCAGCTCTAGCAAACGTTCGACTGAAGCCAGCACCTCGAGGTTTTTCTTCGCGGCTTCAATATCGTCGGAGCCGATACGCAGATTTTTTAGCTTGCCGACCGTATTGTAGGGCGAGAGGTTTTCACTAAAACCTTTGAGTGTCTCTAACCGTGCTCGCCAATCGCGTATTTCTTCCTCACGCAGCAAGGCTTGTCCCCAGAAGGATAAGCGTCCTTGCATGTCAGTACTTGCGGAGAGCGTACGGCGGACCAATATGCTAACCGACTCCTGCAACTGCTTGACAGGCTCTTCCGAGCCTTGGGTTGCGAGCTGGGCAAGTCCGGGGGACAGCCCCAACAATTCAAACAGTGAACGCAGAACGGCGACATTGAGTTCTTTGGGTGCTTCAATATGTTTGAATTGTTTGAATTCCTCCAACGAGTGCTCGGCTAAGAGTGCCAGCTTACCGGAATCAAGCTTGTCGCCAGTAATCGCCAGCACAAGATCACCGGAATACACCAGACCAGCGAGCACGGCGACTAACAGGTCAGGCTCCAGACGAAAACGCACCGGTGAAAAATACTCAACCTCATGAAACCCGGACAGCAGCTCACTGCGATTCAAAACTTGACCATGGCCTTTATCCTTGAGACGCGCCAGTATTTCCTGGGCATAGCGCGAACTGCCGGGCACGATATGATCACCATCCAGCATTTCAAGCGCATCGAGTATCGCGTTAGCATCCTTGGTGCGCGTGCCGCCGGCCAACGCTCTAAGGGTGTTGGAGATAAGCTGTTTGCGATTCGCTTCGGTTACCAGCACTGGAAAAATGGGATATTCAGGTGCAGCTTCGGCAAACTGCGAATGCAAGGCCAGACCCGAGACGATGTTGACCACATCACGGAAGTTAATCCGCTCCTCAGTACCCAGACGGGCCTTGTCGCGCAGAGACACGCCCTTCACCCAGTCCTGCAAGGTCTTGGACTTGCCCTGATAAGTGACTTCAAAAGCGGTCATCTGCTTTTCTTGCAACCATTTACTCATGGCGCGCAGCACTTCCTGCGCCTTTGAAATATAGATCGTCTTCGCACCACCGCTGGCCGTAGAAGCCAGATCCAAGGCTGCCGCGTAGCAGGCAAGATGGCGCTTGAGCGTGTCATCCTTACCCTTCAGTCGGAAGAACACCTCATCGGATTTACTCTCATCCCGAAAACGTGGTGGTTCGAAAGGCTGAACAAAAAATATGTAAAAATCACGCTCTGGCTGAGCCGTAGGTCTATCGTTCGGCGCACCAAAAAACAGATAGCCATTACGCTCGACGCGATGTTCTTGCCACTCAATGGGGTATTGCCAAATCTGATGCCCGGTGACGTAAGTCGTGTCATCGGTGCGTTCCATCAACTGTTTGATGGCGCTGTAATAAGCACGATCCAACGCGTCGTCAGACAAAGCTTCAGCACGCTTGTCCACTTGCGTGTCGTAGTCGATGTCTTTCTTTAGATCGAGATAATACTGTTCGGTGTCAGCTGCCTTGGAGATAAACTGACCGTTGACGGTCTTGATGATTTCTCGCAGGACGGTCTGCACCAGCGACAACAAATCCGCAGCGGGTTCGCCTCCCATATCGTCGATACCCGGCTGGTACAGACAAAGCGTGTCGCGCAACTCTTCCGCAGTAGGACCAATTGGCACGTAAATGTCACCACCTGTAGTCAGACGATGAACGAACAAACCATTGATGATGCGCAGCGCCATCGGCTTGTAGGCTGGACGAGTGAAGGCTTGCTGAACGCGAGAATCCAACACTTCTGAAACGCGGATAACTTCCTTGATATTAGGATCACTGCGGAAAACCGAGTTGCCCTGTACCGTTTTCCAATAATCATCAAAGGTAATCATGCCGGGGCGTTCGGCAGGCACTTCCTGCTCCAACAGCGCGCGCATGGCCAGTGAGAGCGTTTCAAGCGCATTGCGCTTTTCGGCAAAACTAATGCGTTCAAAGGTCTTTAAGTAGTCTGGATGTACCGGAAACAGACGCACATATTCATCCATGCGTTCATTCATCGAGCCATAAAACTTGGCAAACGGCGTCAGATAGTTGCGAATCATGTCCTGTTGATCAGCGGATTTCTTGAGCAAACGCTCAGCCACTACAAAACTCACATCCTGACGGGCCAGTAACACTTGTGTGAAACGATCCTTCACGCGGCGCAAGCTATCGGCCACATGCTCAAAGCGACTGCTGTCAAAAATAGCCTCCTGCACACCAGCCACAAAACGGAAACGTAAGTGTTTGGTGACTTCGCCGATCTCACGTAGGAAGGACAGGTCCAGCACCAAATCATGGTCTTTACGTGACCGCAGGTATTCAAGAAACTCATCTACAACCAGCAATACGCCATGACTGGGATGAACCTCTGCAAAAGCCGCCATCATTTCTTCGAAGGCTGCCTTGTTGTTGACGACCTTGTCTGCCGGCGGGAAGGTGTAGCTGACGCCGTGTTTTTCAAGGAAACACTCAAGCTGCTGGGTGATGATGTCGCGCAAAGACATCTGGCTGGAGATCTCGATACGGTGAACCTTGAACTTGCCCGCAATCACACTGGCTGCTTCCGCAACCTTGGCGTGCCGAATCATAGGCAAGAAACTGGCTTCCTCAGCGACCAACGACAGCACCGACATCAAATGCGACTTACCCGTGCCATAATTGCCGACGACCAAGATGCCTTTATGGTCGACAGCTTCATCAAAAGAGAGCTGAGGAATAATAAGTTTGGCGATACGCTCGGCCATATCATCGGAAATGACATAAGTCGAGACGAGCCTTGAGGCTAAATCCGGATGGTTAGCGTCGAGCAGTTGGATGACAGATTCGATTGGTTCAAATTGTATTAAATCACCATAGCGCATGCGTTTCTTACCTTACTTATTATTTTTATTTAACTTCAAAGGGCACAAAACCCGTAACAGCATAATCCTGATGCTCTGGATGCCCCATTTCAGCATACGTTAATCGTCCGTCGTTCGAAGCGCCCGGCCACACCGCCACCACTCGCCGTGTCTGAGCCAAGCGCTTCAACAGATCAAGTGGATCAAGCTGTAAATTCTTGTCAAACAACAACTCAATATTGTTGAGCAGCAACAGATCGCCTGAGGCATGCTTATCTGTTAATTCTCGCAGCAGTGCCCCGACTTGCAAAGGGCGTTGTTTCTGCGAAAGCGCGGCTAAGCACTTACCCAGTTCTAAACCGACGTTTAGTACGCCCTTTTCTACATGCTTGCCAAACTTAACAAGCACGGTTGACGCGCCTTCGCGCTGAGAACCAACCAGCAGAATCAGTTTGCTGTGCAGCACTGTGACTTCAGCTACCAGTCGTTCCAGTTTTTGAATTGCCACCTGCCTCATATTTCAGTCGCCTCGCTCAATGGCGAATGTTTGATCAACAGCATCAGTTTAAGCCCTTAAGTATGGTGCGATCATCCGCACAATACGCCACAACCCAAAAAAGAAACCCGTGACGGGTGTCCGCATCGGCACAAACTCGTCCTACAGACATTCAAAATACAGGCAGCAGATGTCGTTCAATATAGAAAATTCCACCTGAAAACTGGTGAGCATCATACCGCATTTCGCTTGCGACTTGGATGGGAGCCGCCCACACATTTATGTGGGTGGGCAAGCGCGTTCAGCGGTAAGCGCACCATAAACCACAGGCTTGTTGCCTGATTTGAATTTCCGCATGCTGAGCACCTTCAATATGGAGGTGACAATCATGCAAATGGGGACAGAATTTTGGATGGCGCATGTGGCGGCGGCC
>Ga0208863_1000708_pt1 | contig 27230 bp, 29 predicted proteins | sample RifOxyD3_FD_184040 | JGI IMG/M metagenome (GOLD analysis project Ga0208863, IMG submission 184040) | Soil microbial communities from Rifle, Colorado - Rifle Oxygen_injection D3 (SPAdes) | ecosystem: Environmental > Terrestrial > Deep subsurface > Rock core/Sediment | place: Rifle, Colorado...
GTTCCCGTCTTAGCCGGGTTATTAAATAGTTGCCCCGGTTGGGGCAAAGCAACGAAAAGGAAGACATCATGGCGAAAAAGCTGCATGACACCCCGAATCTCGATGAGCTGGAAAAAGGCGAATGGCCTAGTTTTGTTACTGGCCTTAAGGAACTTGCAAAGGAAAAAGATTACGTAGTTGATCTTTTGGGTCAGCTGGAAACTTCTTACAAGAATCGTAAGGGTTACTGGAAGGGTGGTACGGTTGGTGTGTACGGCTACGGCGGTGGTGTTATTCCTCGCTTTACCGAACTTAAGGATGAGGCTGGTCAGCCGGTCTTTAAAGATGCCGCTGAGTTTCATACAATCCGCGTGATGCCGCCTCCAGGCATGCACTACGATACCGCTATCCTGCGTAAGTTCTGCGATATCTGGGATCAGCACGGTTCTGGCTTGATTGCTTTTCACGGTCAGTCTGGCGACATCATGTTCCAGGGTGCAACGACAGAAAACGTTCAAAAAGCCTTCGACGAAATCAATGAATTAGGCTTTGATCTGGGTGGTGCGGGCCCTGCTGTGCGTACATCTATGTCTTGTGTAGGTGCTGCGCGTTGCGAACAGTCCTGCTACGACGAAGCGCGTGCACATCGTTCCGTGTTGAATACCTTCCTGGATGATATTCACCGCCCATCGCTGCCATACAAATTTAAGTTCAAGTTCTCCGGTTGCCCGAATGACTGTATGGATTCTGTGCAGCGCGCAGACATGGCTGTGATCGGTACATGGCGCGACAACATCCGCACCGATGAAGGTTTGGCGAAGAAGTGGTTTGCTAAGCACGGTATGGATGAGCTGGTAAATGACGTGGTTGCGCGTTGCCCGACCAAGACTTTCCAGGTTAAGGAAATCGGCAAGATCAAGGCGGGCGAGCATATCTCCAGCGTTGCGGTCAGTGATACGCATGCAGTTGAAATCAATAATCAGGATTGCGTACGTTGTATGCACTGTATCAATGTCATGACGGGCGCACTGGCGACGGGTTCTGACAAGGGTGCAACGGTTCTGATCGGTGGTAAGAGCCATCTGAAGATCGGTGGATTGATGGGTACGGTGGTTATTCCTTTCATCAAGCTCGATACCGAAGAAAATGTTGAGAAGCTGGTTGATTTCGCGCAGCGCACGATCGAGTTCTTTGCAGAAAATGCACTGGAACATGAGCGTACCGGTGAAATGATCGAGCGTATTGGTTTGGCTAATTTCCTGGATGCCATGGAAATCGATGTGGATCCAGCCATGGTAAGTTCGCCACGCATGAATCCGTATGTTCGTACGGATGGTTGGGATGACGAAGTTGCTAAGATTAATGCCAAGAAGCAAGCCGCCTGAGGAGATAGAAGATGAATCAAGCAGTTACTAAGCCACAAATGCGTAAGCCAAAAGAGACAGGTGTTCCGGATAACAAGCAATATTTGCATCCGACACTGTTGAAGAACTACGGCGACTGGCGTTACCACGACAGGCCACGTCCGGGTGTATTGCACCACGTTGCGAACAGCGGCGATGAAGTATGGACAGTTCGTGCCGGTACAGCGCGTCAGATGGATGTCTACACAATTCGTTTGTTGTGCGATATCGCGGATAACTTCGCCGAAGGTCGCGTACGTTTCACAATTCGTTCCAATATCGAGTTTATCGTCTCTGACGAAGCGAAGGTCGCTCCAATGATCGCTGAACTGGAGAAGCATGGCTTCCCGGTCGGTGGTACAGGTAACTCGATCACCATGATCGCCCATACTCAAGGATGGTTGCATTGCGACATTCCTGGTACGGATGCATCCGGTGTGGTCAAGTCGCTGATGGATGAGTTGATCGTCGAATTCAAGCGCGAAGAAATGCCTAACCGTGTTCACTTGTCGACTTCCTGCTGCGAAATCAATTGCGGCGGTCAGGCTGATATCGCGATCATCGTTCAGCACACCAAGCCGCCTGTGATCAATCACGAGCTGGTAGCTAATGTGTGTGAGCGTCCGGCAGTGGTTGCACGTTGCCCGGTTGCGGCGATACGCCCTGCCATGGTGAACGGTAAGCCTTCACTGGAAATCGATGAGTCTAAGTGTATGTGCTGCGGTGCTTGCTACCCTCCATGCCCACCAATGCAGATCAACGATCCTGAATATTCGAAGCTGGCGATCTGGGTAGGTGGTAAGAACTCCAATGCGCGTGGCAAGCCTACGTTCATGAAGATGGTTGCTTCCGGTTTGCCTAACAATGCACCGCGCTGGCCAGAAGTGGCTGCTGCTGTGAAGAATATTCTGACTGTGTACAAAGATGATGCGCGTCCATGGGAGCGTATTGCTGATTGGATCGATCGTATCGGCTGGCCGCGTTTCTTCGAAAAGACGGGTCTGCCATTCACCAAGTATCTGATCGATGACTGGCGTGGTTCGCGTTACAACCTGAACGCTTCGACTCATATTCGTTTCTAACAGGGAAGAGTAGCCATGAAGTTTGGAATCGTAATTAACGAAGGTCCATACCAGCACCAGTCCAGCGATACGGCCTATCAGTTTGCTAAGGCCGCGATCGCGGGCGGTCACGAAGTGTGGCGCGTGTTTTTCTATCATGACGGTGTTAACAATGCGAGCAAGCTGACGGCACCGCCTCAGGATGACCGCAACGTCGTAGCGCGCTGGACCAAGCTGGCCGAGGAGCATAAAGTGGATCTGGTGGTGTGTGTTGCTGCCGCCTTGCGTCGCGGTATCCAGGAAGAGAACCTGGCGCAGGGTTTCCGCATCTCGGGTTTGGGACAATTGGTTGAAGCCGGTATCAAGTGTGATCGTTTGATCACCTTCGGCGATTGAGGAGGCGAGATGAGTTCAGGTAATGTAAAAAAATTCATGTTCGTTAACCGCAAGGCACCTTACGGAACGATCTATGCACTGGAATCGCTGGAAGTGGTGTTGATTACGGCGGCTTTCGACCAGGATGTTTCTCTGGCCTTTCTTGACGATGGCGTTTATCAGTTGAAAAAGGGTCAGCAAACCAAGGGTATCGAGATCAAGAATTTCTCGCCTACCTATCGTGCGCTGGAAGGTTATGACATCGAAAAACTGTACGTTGAGAAAGAATCACTCGAAGCACGCGGTTTGACTGAAGACGATTTGCTAGTCGATGTCACCGTTCTGGGCCGCGCCGAGATGGGTGAGTTGATGGATCAACAAGATGCCGTTCTGAGTTTCTGAGGGGAAGCAATGTTACATATCATCAATAAATCACCCTTGTCCAATAGCTCGCTGGATAGTTGCTTGAGAGTTGCTACGACCGGTAGCATCTTGTTGATCGAAGATGCTGTTTATGCGGCCACAACCGGTAACGCATTCGAGTCTAAACTTCGTGAGTCCATGGCCGGCCTGCAGGTTTATGTGTTAAAGCCTGATTTGGAGGCGCGCGGTCTTGCTGATAGACTCATGGATGGGGTAACTCCCGTAGATTATGCTGGTTTCGTCGAACTGACTGTCAGCAACAAAAATTGCCAATCCTGGCTGTAATTAATTGATTATTAAGGAGAACGAGTATGTCAAGTATTGAAGTGGGCGGCAGATCTTACGAAACTGATGAAGAAGGTTATTTGACAGATCTGGGCGAGTGGAATCCAGAAGTTGCGGATTACATCGCCAAGACTGAAAGCATTGCGATGACGGATCAACACTGGGAAGTGGTTAACTTCCTGCGTGAATACTTCGAAGAATATCAAATCGCACCAGCTGTACGCGTATTGACCAAGGCTATCGGCAAGAAGCTGGGCGCTGACAAGGGTAATAGTGAATACCTGTACGGTCTGTTCCCGTATGGTCCTGGTAAGCAAGCGTGCAAAATCGCTGGTCTGCCTAAGCCTACCGGCTGCGTTTAACTTTTAGGATTAGCCCCGCAATGAATACTCTGTTCGCCATACTGTTTTATCTTGCGACCTTGGTGTTTGTCGTGGGGTTGCTGCAACGCATACGTCTGTATGCTAATACACCGTCACCGCTGTTGATACCGACAACACCTGCTCCTGTTACCCAAACCGGGGTGGTGTTGCGTATGACGCGTGAAGTGGTATTTTTTGAGAGTCTGTTTAAGGCCAATCTGTGGACCTGGTCTATGGGTTGGTTGTTTCACGCCAGTTTTGCTCTGGTGATTATGCGTCATCTGCGTTATTTTACTGAACCGGTTTGGGGCTGGGTTGCACTCATCCAGCCGTTTGGTATGTACGCGGGAATCACTATGCTGCTGGGTCTGTGCGGATTGTGGGCGCGCCGCCTGTTTGTCGAGCGTATCCGCTACATCTCCACGCTGTCCGATCATCTGATGCTGGTGCTGTTTATCTGCATCGCTGCATCCGGCCTGTTGATGACTTTCGCGGTGCACACCGATGTGGTCGGTGTCAAAAATTTCTTTCTGGGATTGATGCACCTGAATATTCAATCCCTGCCAGCCAGTTTTGCGCTGTATGTACATTTATTACTCGTTTCCGCACTTCTGGTGATCCTCCCTATCAGCAAGCTCTTGCACGCACCAGGAGTGTTTTTTTCACCCACCCGCAATCAAACCGACAACCCGAGAGAAAAGCGCCATATCGCTGCTTGGGCTGCTAAATTCGAATCGGAGAAATAGTATGGCGGATATCGTAGCACCAGCTTATCGCATCATTCCCATCATCCCTGCGCTGAAGCCCGGGGCGATGGAAAATGTCAGATCCTTCGTCGCGAACGATAAAATCCAGACCGCGATCGGGTTTCCCGGTCAGTTGGTTGAAGACTGGCACGACAAGGCGATCGCCAAGATGGGCGAGTTGCTCGGTAAATACCGTTCCCTGCGCGTGTTCATGGATGCCTGTGTGCATTGCGGCGCCTGTTCTGATAAGTGTCATTACTTTATCGGTACGCAAGATCCGAAGAATATGCCGGTCGCGCGTCAGGATCTGATGCGCAGTGTGTATCGTCGCTACTTTACCCTGCCGGGCAAGATGTTTCCGGCGCTGGTCGGTGCACGCGATCTGACAAAGGAAGTGCTGGACGAGTGGTATACCTATTTCTGGCAGTGTTCCGAGTGCCGCCGCTGTTCGGTGTTTTGCCCATACGGTATCGATACGGCAGAAATCACCATGGCAGCGCGCGAAATTCTGGATTCAGTCGGTTACGGTCAAAAATATTCCAATGAAATTATTGGTAAAGTGCATCGTATCGGCAATAACTTGGGATTGCCCGGCCCCGCGCTGGCTGACACGCTGGAAGGTCTGGAAGAAGATGTCAAGGATGCGACCGGTATCGATGTGCGCTTCCCGATGGATGTAAAGGGTGCGGAAGTCTTGTTGATCACCCCATCGGCTGACTTTTTCGCCGAACCGCATATCGACAGCCTGATCGGTTACGCCAAGGTGTTTCACGCAACCGGAACCAGTTGGACATTGTCTTCCATGTCATCGGAAGCGGGTAACTTCGGGATGTTTATCGGTAATTACGATCAGTTGCGCGCGATTGCCATGCGGATACGCACGGCGGCACTGGAGTTGGGTGTCAAGCGCATCGTGATCGGTGAGTGCGGTCATGCCTGGCGCGTCGCCTACAGTTTCCTCAATACCTTAACCGGGATTGGTGACGGCGCGGATGCGAACGATCGCTTTGCCCAGATGCTGCAAAAACAATTGGATCACCGATATAAGCAACCGTCACACATCTGTGAATTTACCTGGGACATGATACAAGATGAGCGTTTGACCTTCGATAAGGAAAAGAACGACAAACATATCATCACGTTCCATGATTCTTGCAATGTGGCACGCGGCTCGCGCATGGGAAATTACGCGGGTGGTCAGTTTGAAATTCCGCGCAATATCATCAGAGCTGTAGCGAATAATTTCGTTGAGATGAATCCTGCGACTACACGCGAAAAGACCTTTTGCTGCGGTGGCGGCGGCGGTCTGTTGACCGATGATTTGCTGGAATTGCGTGTTAAGGGTGCCTTGCCGCGTATGGAAGTGCTGCAAAATGTAGTGGATGAACACAGCGTTAACTTTATGGCAACCATTTGCGCGATCTGTAAGGCGCAATTTACCAAGATCATGCCCATCTACGGTTTCGACCGCCGGATGGTGGGCGGTGTGCATCAGCTGGTCAGTAACGCGATCCGGCTGGGCGACAAGTAATCATTTATTTGGAGATAGAACGATATGTCAGCAATTACCGAAGTACCGCAAAAGCTTACGTTCCGCCGATACAAGGATGGCGACAATAAAGTGCGCCGCTGGAATCAACAGATTTTCCAGTCCAGCTATTCGTACAAGTGCCCAACTTATATTCAATCTACTCCGCCTTGCCAGGGCAGCTGTCCTGCCGGTGAGGATATACGCGGTTACTTGGGTATCGTTCGCGGTACCGAAAAGCCGCCGGTAGGCGCCGATGGTAAACCGTCAATGTCTTGGCAGGAATACGCATGGCGTCGTCTGACAGAAGCGAATCCGTTCCCTTCCGTGATGGGTCGTGTATGTCCCGCACCTTGTGAATCTGGTTGTAACCGTAACGAAGTTGAAGATCATGTCGGTATCAATTCGGTTGAGCATTTCCTGGGCGAATATGCGATTGCCAACAATCTGGCATTTGCCAGCAAAGCAGCTCCTACAGGTAAGAAGGTTGCTATTTTAGGCGGCGGACCTGCCGGTCTGTCATGTGCTTATCAGTTGACCCTGAAAGGTCATGAAGTCACCATTTTTGATGATCATGAACACTTGGGCGGCATGATGCGCTATGGTATTCCTGGTTTCCGTACACCACGTGATGTACTGGATGCTGAGATTGCTCGCATCATCAATCTGGGCGTTAAGACACAAATGAATTGCCGCGTCGGTACCGATGTATCGATGGAGCAAATCCGCAAAGATTTCGACGCAGTATTCTTAGGCATGGGTGCGCAAGCTGGTCGTGCACTGCCGACGGCGGACTCTGAAGCAGCAAACGTCGTAACCGCGACAGCCTTCCTGAAGGCGTTCAACGACGGTCGTTTGCAGCATGTCGGTAAGCGCGTGGTGGTGGTAGGTGGTGGTGATACGTCGATTGACGTGGCTACCGTTGCACGTCGTCTGGGACATATTCAACATGCTCACCCTACTGATGCGGAAATGGCGATTGCCGGCCGTATGGCGCACGATGTGGCCGATATCTCTGCCAAGCAGGGTGCTGATGTCACGCTGACCTCGGTGTTCAACATCGACAAGATGCAGGCGAACAAGCATGAAATCGAGCAGGCTCAGGCCGAAGGAATCGATATTCGCGGCTCTTTGGTGCCTATCGGTATCGTACGCGGTGCAGACGGCCGTGCGACAGCGCTGCGCGTGATGCGTTGCGAAGCGAAGATGATCGGACAGCGTCTGGAAATCAAGAACATCGAAGGCAGCGAAGAAGATATCGAAGCTGATCTGATCGTTTCTGCGATTGGTCAGGCGGTTGATTTCACAGGTTTGGAAGAATTCAACAACGGTAAGGGCATGGTCTCGACCGATAAGAACTATCTGGTTGCAGGAAAAACAGGCGTGTTTGCCGGCGGCGACATCATCAAACCGCATCTGTTGACGACTGCAATCGGTCACGGTTCTATCGCAGCTGATGGTATCGATTGCTTCCTGAATGGCCGTGATCTGGAAAAACGTCCCAAGATCGATGCCCATCAGTTTGATCTGATGCGCAAGATGGCTGAAAAAGGCATTGAAATCAAGCAAGTCAATGACCCGATGCGCGGAACGGATAAGTCTAAGGCTGCTGTGCACAACTTCGATAATCGTTCCGAGCGTTATGTGATTCCTCATGACAAACTGTTCCTGGGCCACTTCTCCTATGTGCCGCGCAATCAGCGTGACATCATCACATTGGACAAGGAAACTGCGCTGAATAACTTTGACGAACGTCTGGTTGCTTTAGTGCAGGAGAAGGCCGTTGCTGAAGCCAAGCGTTGTATGAGTTGCGGTATGTGCTTCGAGTGCGACAACTGTGTGATGTACTGTCCACAAACGGCAGTATCTCGTGTCAAGAAGACTGAGGCGACTACCGGACGTTATGTGATGACGGACTACGATAAATGCATCGGCTGTCATATCTGTGCGGATGTATGTCCGACCGGATATATTCAGATGGGCCTCGGGGAATAAGGCACGCTATGTTCAGACTGTTAACCATCCTCGCCGTCTTCTTCCTGTGCTTTACTGCGCAGGCAGCGGAAAGTACGCCTAAGCTGGATATCGGCAAGGGTGGTCAGTGTGTTGAAGACCCGCAGTATATGCGAAAAAATCACATGCATTTACTGCGGCATCAGCGTGATGAAACTACGCGTCAGGGTATCCGTACAGGTAAATACAGCCTGAAAAACTGCATCGAGTGTCATGCCAGCACCAAAGATAACAGCGTGATCGCGCGTGAAGACAGTTTTTGCGTCGCTTGTCACCGATTCGAAGCCGTCAAAATTGATTGTTTCGAATGCCATTCAGGTGTGCGTAAGAGTGCCTGGCTGCAAAGGAATGCAAAATGACAGATAACACCTTAAATCGCAGACAATTTCTTAAGTCCTCCGCAGGGGTAGCTGCTGTGGCCATTGCGCCTGGCATACTGCTGTACGGGATGGCCAATGGGAGTTCCGAGGGCGCGTCAGCCAAGGTGCGCTGGGGGATGTTGATCGATACGTCCAATTGCGCCGAGGGTTGCAATGATTGCGTGACAGCCTGCAACAAGGAAAATGGCTTGTCAGGTGGCGTTGCGTCAACCGACTCGCAGTGGATCCGCAAGATTGAAATTAAGGAAATCGCCGGCGGGCGTCAGTTGTCTTTGCCGATGATGTGTCAGCATTGCGAAAATCCGCCTTGCGTCGATGTGTGTCCGACCACGGCTTCCTTTAAGCGTGCAGACGGCATTGTGCTGGTGGACAAACACCGTTGCATCGGTTGTCGCTACTGCATCATGGCCTGTCCGTACAAGGCGCGTTCCTTTGTTCATGAAGCATTGACGGATCAAAACCCGGATGTGCCGCGCGGTAAGGGCACGGTTGAGAGTTGCACGATGTGCGTGCATCGCGTCGATCAGGGGTTGCAACCTGCTTGTGCCGATGCGTGCGCTAATAAAGCTATCTTGTTCGGCAATCTCAATGATCCGGACAGTGAAATCGCCAAAAAGGTACGCACAGTTGCGTCCGTACAGGTGCGTGCCGATTTGAGACTCAATCCCGGCGTCCGCTACCAAGGGTTATAACATGTATATACATTCAGCAGTGCTGTTTAGAAATCGCCTGTTCTACGCGTTGGTTGCGCTGGCCGGCTTGGTCGTATTGGCAGGCTTGTACTCCGTTCATCTGATGGAGGAACACGGTCACATCATCACCGGGATGAATAACGAGATTGTCTGGGGAATTCCGCATGTCTTCGCGATTTTTATGATCGTCGCGGCCTCGGGTGTGCTGAACGTATCGTCCATCGGTTCGGTTTTCAATAAGCCGGCTTACAAGGCGCGCGCACCACTGGCAGGCCTGTTGTCGATCGCCATGCTGGCCGGTGGACTTACCGTGTTGATGCTGGATCTTGGGCGCCCGGATCGTTTGATGGTGGCGGCGACTAACTTCAATCCGACGTCTGTGTTTGCCTGGAATATCGTGCTGTATTCAGGCATGTTCGGCGCAGTGGCCGTGTACCTTTGGACCATGATGGAAGGTCGTATGAAGCCCTGGTCCAAACCGGCCGGTTTCTTTGTATTCGTATGGCGTTTCGTGTTGACCACCGGTACCGGTGTGATCTTCTCTTTCCTGGTGGCACGTCAGGCATACGGCACGGCAATCTTGCCGCCTATGTTCATCGTGATTTCTTTTGCCTGGGGTCTGGCGGTATTTCACATCGTGCAGTCAGCTATCTACGCCTGGAACGACAAGGTGCTGGATGATTACGTACAGAAGCGTATGAAAAATCTGCTGGGTGTATTCGTCATCGCAGCACTGTACTTTGTTGCCGCCTACCATCTGACCAATCTGTATTTTGCACGTCAGACTGATTTTGAACGCTTTATCCTCTCCGATGGCGGAATTTACCCTATGTTGTTCTGGGCAGGATATGTGCTGATCGGTAATGTTTTACCGCTTGCCCTGATCTATCTGCCGGGTTTCGGTAAGTCCTCTCAGGTGAATTTAGCCTCGTTACTGATTGTCTTGGGCGGCTTTGCGCTGTTGTATGTATTCATCATCGGCGGTCAGGCTTTCCCGTTGTCGATTTTCCCAGGGTTCGAGGTGAAGAGCACGTTCGGTGACGGTGTAATCGGTTTGTATCAACCTTCGCTTCCTGAAGTATTGCTGGGTAGCGGAGGGGTGGCCGTTGCCTTCCTGATCACGGCGATCGGAATTCGTATGCTTAATTTCGTGCCACACGAAGATACTAAGAAGTTTCACTAGCAGTAATCTGACTTGACGTAATCGGCTGGCAGGATTTTTAATTAATTCAATCGGTTACAGTAATGATACAAACAGTCAGTACTTCCCCTGAAAGCGGTTGCAGGATGTTGATTACCGCAGCGCACAAATCATCGGGAAAAACCATGGTCAGCATCGGTCTGTGTGCGGCGTTATCCGCACGCGGACTGGCGGTGCAACCTTTCAAGAAAGGACCCGATTACATCGATCCTATGTGGTTAGGGTTAGCGTCGGGTCATCCCTGTCGCAACTTAGATCCCTACATGATGGAAAACGACGAGATCGTCGCTACCTTCATGCGTCACCAATCTCAAATCAATCTGGTCGAAGGCAACAAAGGCCTGTACGACGGGTTGGCGCTCGACGGCAGCAACAGCAACGCGGCGCTGGCCAAGCTGCTCGATCTGCCGGTGATGCTGGTGATCGACGCGCGCGGCATGACGCGAGGGATTGCGCCGTTGATTTTAGGCTATCAGGCTTTCGATCGCGATATCAATATCGCCGGTGTGATACTCAATAATCTGGGCGGTTCGCGCCATGAAGCCAAGCTGCGCGCGGTGATCGAGCATTACACCGACGTCAAGGTGATCGGTGCGATACATCACGACGAGCGACTGAGCATAGAAGAGCGCCATCTGGGGTTGATGCCCAGCAATGAATCCCATGTCGCAGCGGCAAAAATCAAACAAATCGGCGAGGCGATAGCAGATCAAGTCAATCTTGATGCCTTGCTGGCCCTGTCGCAGAAGGCAAAACTCTCCATCCCTCACGCTGATAGGGCAACTCCCTTGCCTTGTGGCGAAAAAGTCCGCATCGCCATTGCGCGCGACCGTGCATTCGGTTTTTATTACGCGGATGACCTGGATGCGCTGGTCGATGCCGGTGCAGAATTAGTGTCTTTCGATGCGCTACAGGACGAGAACCTGCCTGATGTCGATGGCTTGTATATCGGCGGCGGTTTTCCCGAGACTTGTGCCGTGGAACTGGAAGCGAATGTCAGTCTGCGCGCCGATATCAAGTCGGCCATCGAAAACGGTATGCCTTCCTATGCAGAGTGCGGTGGTCTGATGTATCTGTCGCGCAGCATCGCATATGAGGGACAGAATTATCAGATGGTGGGAGCTATCCCGGGCGATGTGATCATGCACAACAAGCCTGTCGGGCGCGGTTATGTGCAGCTTATAGAAGAGGACGCGCATCCCTGGCCGCGTCCTAATGTTCCGGCTAAACAGATTAAAGCGCATGAATTTCACTATTCCAGTCTGGAAAATCTGCCCGAAAATTCACGTTTCGCTTACCATGTCAAACGTGGCTATGGCATCGACGGTGAGCGCGACGGGTTTATCATTCATAATCTGCTCGCCTCTTATACGCATTTGCGTACCATAGGCAGTTGCTATTGGGCCACACGCTTCGTCGCCTTTATCAGGCAACATAAACAATCATCCGTATCTACTAATTCAGTGAGTTAACATTATGACAGAACGCTATCTCGCCGCCATTGCGGCCTTTGATCAGGCAAATTCAGAAGATCCTAACAAGGAAGTGGCTGACGGCCGCGAATATCCCAAAGAGTTGTTGTATGCGCAGCGTATGACCGACATGCAGGAGCGCTATGCCCCTGATGCCTCCGAAGCGGTCAAGCTGGCGGTACGTGCACAGCACATCCAGCGCTGGAAAAGCCCGCGCAGTGACTTTCCTATGGATAAGCCAGGCTATATGCTTTGGCGCACCGGTTTATACAAATTCCACGCAGAAACGGCCGGAAATCTGATGAAGTCAGTCGGCTACGACGAGGAGATGATAGAGCGCGTCAAGACCATCGTCAGCAAGAAGGGCTTGAAAACCAATCCAGAAACGCAAATGATGGAAGATGTGGTGGATCTGGTATTTATCGAGCATTACATGGTCGCTTTCGCTACCAGTCATCCAGAGTACGATGAAGCGAAGTGGATCCTGATCATTAAAAAAACCTGGAATAAGATGTCGGAAGAGGCGCACGCCTTTGCCCTGGCGGGCAAGATCAAGTTGCCCGAGGCGCTGATTCCCTTAATTCTCAAAGCGGTTCAAGCATAATGGATTTTTTGCCTATCTTTCTGAATATTAAGGATAAACGCTGCCTCGTAGTGGGTGGTGGCGAGGTCGCTACGCGTAAGGCCGGTGTGTTGCTGGATGCCGGGGCTAAGGTGCTGGTGGTCGCTCCTGAGATTGACGATGAGCTGGCCAAACATCCTGGCGTCACGCCGGTGTTGGCACGCTTCGATGAGTCGCATCTGGAGGGGGTGACACTCATTGTCGCCGCAACGGATGATCGTGCGGTGAACACCATGGTGTCGGAACTGGCGCGTGCGCGCAACATTCCGGTGAACGTGGTCGACGACCCTAAATTGTGCAGTTTTATCATGCCGTCTATCCTGGATCGTTCGCCGCTGATCGTCGCTTTTTCCAGCGGTGGCTCATCGCCCGTTTTAGCCCGCATGTTGCGCGGCAAGCTGGAGACCATGATTCCACAGAGTTACAGCCGACTGGTTGCCTTTGCCGAACGTTTCCGCGAAGTAGTTAAGACCCGTGTCACCAATCCGGCCAAACGCCGTATCTTTTGGGAAAATGCGCTCGAAGGCGTGATCGCTGAGAAGGTGTTGACCGGAGATGAGGTGAGCGCCGAAACGCTGCTCGAACAGTTGATGGCGGATGAGGACAATATCGCGCGAGGCGAGGTATTCCTGGTGGGAGCCGGTCCCGGGGATCCTGATTTGCTGACCTTCCGCGCCCTGCGTCTGATGCAAAAGGCCGATGTAGTGGTTTACGATAATCTGGTCTCAAAGCCGATCGTCGAGATGACACGCCGCGACGCGACGCGCATTTTTGTCGGTAAAAAGCGCGATGACCATACCATGCGTCAGGAAGATATCAATCAGTTGCTGGTGACTTTGGCTAAAGAAGGTAAGCGCGTGTTGCGTCTGAAGGGCGGCGATCCATTTATCTTCGGTCGGGGCGGTGAAGAAATCGAAACGCTGGCAGCGGAAAATATCCCATTTCAGGTCGTGCCCGGTATTACTGCCGCCTCAGGGGTTGCCTCCTATGCGGGTATTCCACTGACGCATCGCGATTATGCTCAGTCCTGTATGTTCGTCACCGGTCACTTGAAAGACGGCACGATGAATCTGGACTGGGATGCCTTGGCGCGCCCTAAACAAACTGTGGTTGTTTATATGGGGTTGCACGGTTTGGAAATTCTCTGTGCTGAACTGGTGAAACACGGTATGCCGGACACGACCCCGATCGCCATTGTCCAGCAGGGTACGACCCAAAATCAGCGCGTGATTACCGGCACGCTGGCCACCTTGCCTGCGATTGCCGAGCGCGAAAAGCCACAGGCGCCGACGCTGATCATAGTCGGCGGCGTGGTGACGCTAAGAGAAAAATTGGCCTGGTTTCATCCGAATCCGCTCTGATCCTTGCATCATTTATCCACTTAACTTAAGTCTTACGGGAGATATCGAAATGGCACTGAAAAAATTATGTTTGTCTGCGTTGTTTGTGTTGGGTATGAGCAATGCCATGGCGGACAGTGTGATGTTAAAGCCATTCGTGCTGGGTTCTAAAGGCGCGGGTACGGTGGCAGAAAAAACAGAACAGGCCAAATCGGCGCTCTCGGCAGCCGGATTTTCGGTGGTGGGTAACTACTCGCCCTATGCCGATGCGACGCTGTTGATCGTCACCAATGATGAGATGAAGAAGAATGCGGCGGCCTCAGAGCACGGCGGTTTCGGTGTGGTGCAAAGGGTGGCGATCACCAAAGTCAAAGACGAGGTGCAGGTCAGTTACACAAGTCCCGTGTACATGGCGAATGCGTATCGTATGAAGGGTGACTTGAGCGGCGTGGCGGGCAGTCTTAATTCGGCGCTGGGCAAGGTGGAAGAGTTTGGTGCAGCCCGTGGCATGAGTGCTGCTGCTGCGCGCAAGTATCACTATATGGTCGGTATGGAATATTTCGACGAGCCTAGTCTGTTGGCCGAGTACGGCAGCTACGAGGAGGCGGTTAAGTCAGTCGATGAAAAATTGTCGGCGAACAAGAATGGTGTTGCCAAGGTATTTCGCGTCGATGTACCGGGCAAACAGGAAACCTTGTTTGGCGTGAGTATGAAGAGCGATGCGCAAAAATACATGGATGACCAGTTCATCATGAAGGAAATCGACTTTCACGATGTCAAATCGACTGCGCATCTGCCCTATGAGGTGCTGGTGTCTGGCAACAAGGTTTATGCGCTGTATGCCCGTTTCCGCATAGCAATCAATTTCCCTGATCTGAGCATGATGGGCAAGAACAGCTTCATGAATATCATGAAAACGCCGGATGCCATCCGGGATGCTTTGCAGCATACAGTACAAAAATAATCTCCCGCCTGCCTGATCGGGTCGTGCAATGAGAGAGATGTTGAGTCTGACGCGTGCGGCCAGATTGGTTGGCGTCAACCGCACTGTGTTGCAGATGAAGATACAGTCTGGAGAAATGTCTTCTTTTGACGGGATGGTTTCGGTTGATGCGTTGCTTGACTGTTTTCCCGATGCGCAACTGGAAGAGAATGCCGAGCTGGCTCGGGTGCTGCAAATCAAGGAACGCGCGTTCGGTAAACGCGTTTTCGAGCGCGCGCTGCCGGATGCGGAGGTGCTGGCTGAACGGATAACGGAGTTGAGCACCGCACTGGCTGGCAGTCAGGCGCAAGTGAAACAATTTAGCGGCCTGCTCAACCGTTTATGGGATCTGCTGGACGAATCAGCCCATCAGCAAGGAGCGCTGGATTCTTTGAAATTGTGGTTGAAGGGGGAGGTTGAGGCGGCGATGGAACCTGGTTTTAGTAATCCTCTGGCTGTCAGGAATGGCATGTTGCGTGTGATGTCGGCGCATGTCACTGTGCTGCCGGGTAATCAGGATTTTCTGCTCGATGGCCAGGATACGCTGCTCGAAGCCGCCATGCGAGCCGGAATTTCCCTCAATTACGGCTGCAGTGGTGGCAACTGTGGGTTGTGTAAGGCTAAGGTGGTGTCGGGGCGGGTCAAGAAAACGCGCCATCACGATTTCGCACTGTCTGATTCTGAAAAAAGTCAGGGTTGTGTCTTGATGTGCAGTAACACGGCTATCAGCGATGTGGTGCTGGAGGCGACCGTTGCTGACAGTGTTCAGGATATTCCCTTGCAGCAGATTACAGCCAAAGTGAAGTCGCTGGAACTGTTGTCCGGCAATGTGTTATTGCTGCATTTGCAAACGCCGCGCAGTCAGCGCCTGAGATTTCTGGCGGGTCAACGAGTGATGCTGCGAGTCGGCTCGTCTTATACTGCCGAGCTGTCGATCGCAAGCTGTCCATGCGATGATCGTAATATATTGTTTCATTTGCATTATTTGTCAGGAAATTTATTTTCAGAGTATGTGTTCGACCGCTTGAAGGCGGGTGATGAGGTTGTGCTCGAAGGTCCGCTGGGTGAGTTTATACTGCACGATCAATCGGTGCGCTCCTTGTATTTTATTTCATTCGATCATGGTTTTGCTCCAATTAAAAGTCTTGTGGAACATGCGATGTCATTAGATACTGCGCACATTCATTTGCACTGGATTGGCTCTACTCAGCAGCAAATCTATATGTCGAATGTGGGACGCGCCTGGGCGGATGCGCTGGATAATGTTCAATACACGGAACAGGTTGCCGGGTTTGATTTGCAGTCGTCAGGGTGGAAACGTGCCGATTTGACGCACAATATGCTCAATGCGTGGGTCGGAACACAGCCAGACCTGCTTCATGGGGATGTTTATCTGGCAGGACCTGAATCAGCAGTTTGTGCTGCCGAGCAGTTTTTTATAGCGGCAGGAATGCCTAAATCTCGTGTTTTTGTTGAGCCGTTAAAATAATTCGCCGCCAGTTTCTCGGGGGTGGTCTGTCTAGGGAGATTTTTAAGTCGTGGTTGGTTGTAGATTGAGCTGTTTGCTGAAAAAACATTACCGAGAGAGTTGCCTTTTTTAGGTCGATTTCGGGTACTATATTAGAAGTGATTAATATTCTGATTAACTAAGAGCGGGAGAGTAAATATGGCACATGATGAAGCATTAGGTGATGTAGGTCGTCGCGATTTCTTGTTTAAAGTGACTACGGTCGTGGGTGGGGTCGGTGTCGCAGCGGCAACGGTTCCTTTTGTCACCAGCATGAATCCGAGTGCGGATCTGCTGGCTAAGGCAACCACTGAAGTAGATCTGGCAGGGATGGATCCCGGACATATGCGCACGGTAGCGTGGCAGGGCAAGCCGGTATTCGTGTTGCGCCGTACAGAAGAGCAGATTAAGCTGGCTGTCGCTTCCAAGGGCGGTCTGGATCCTGTCGCTGATCAGCAGCGTGTTAAACAGGCTGAGTGGTTGGTGGTCATTGGTGTATGTACCCATATGGGTTGTGTGCCGAATCTGGAAGGTGAAGGCTGGACTTGTCATTGCCACGGTAGTCAGTATGACTATAGCGGTCGCGTGGTTCGCGGTCCTGCGGGCAAAAATCTGGAAGTGCCGCCGTACCATTTTTCTGCGGCAGACAAACTCGTTATTGGCGAAGCATAGGAGACGACGATGAGCAATAAAATCATGCAATGGGTGGACAGGCGTTTCCCCCTCACCAGTTTTGTGAAACACGATTTGAGTGAGTACCCGACACCGCGAAATTTAAGTTACTGGTGGAACTTCGGCTCGCTGGCCGGTATCGTGCTGGTACTTCAGGTGTTAACCGGAATTTTTCTGGCGATGCACTACAAAGCAGACGTGGCTCAATCGTTTAATTCGATTCAACACATCATGCGCGACGTCAACTACGGCTGGCTGTTGCGCTATATGCACTCGACCGGTGCATCGGCGTTCTTTCTGGTGATTTTTATCCACATGGCGCGCACCTTGTACTATGGTTCGTATCGTGCGCCTCGCGAATTGCTGTGGTGGACAGGTCAGGGCTTGCTGTTGCTGTTGATGGGCACCGCATTCATGGGGTATTTGTTGCCATGGGGGCAGATGTCCTTCTGGGGCGCGACCGTCATTACCAATCTGTTCCGCGCCACGCCATTTATCGGCGATCAGGTGGTGGTATGGCTGCGTGGTGACTACACAGTTGGCGATGAAACGCTGACTCGCTTCTTTGCCCTGCATTATTTGCTTCCGTTTGTCATCATCGGCGCGGTGATGGTGCATCTGATTGCGTTGCATATGGTGAAGAGCAGTAATCCTAGTGGTATTGATCTGGCTGACAAGGATAATATTCCTTTTCACCCTTACTTCACCATCAAGGATCTGTACGGTCTGGGCGTGTTTCTGATGGTTTACTTCGGCTTTGCGTTGTTCTTCCCTAATCTGCTGATTGAACCGGCCAACAATATTCCGGCTAATCCTATGCAGACTCCGAATCACATCGTTCCTGAATGGTACTTCCTGCCGTTCTATGCAATCTTGCGATCGGTGCCTAATATGGTAGGTGGTGTGGTAGCGATGGGGTTGTCGGTCATGTTGTTCGCCTTCATGCCGTTCCTTGATCGCTCAAAGATACCCGGTGGCGCGCTGTATCGTCCTATCTATCGCTTGCAGTTCTATCTGTTCATTATCGATATGATGATTCTGGGTTATATCGGCTATGTACCGCCGACTGACCAGACTATTGTGATCGGTCAGATTGCCAGCGTGGTGTATTTTGGTATCTTCTTTATTCTTCCCTTTACGTCCAAGATAGAAGAGAAGTGGCTTAGAAATCGTGGTTTACCCGCTCAGGTTGAGGCCTTGATTGCCAGTGAAGAACTGCAAATTGCCCAGAAGAAATCAGGAGGAAAGTGAGCATGAAAAAGCAATTATTAGCGTTGGCATTGTGCTGCGTGGCGTCCCTGGCGGGTGCCAATGAAGGCGTCAAGCTGGAGAAAATTCAGGTAGATCCAAGTAATCCTGCTGTTAAGCGCGGTGTAGAGGCATTCATGGAAAGCTGTCATGGTTGCCACTCACTCAAGTACATTAAGTATCAGGATCTGGTTGGTCTCGGTTTTGATAAGGCTAAGGTAAAAGAATGGCAGGGTGACTGGACGATTGATTCACCTGTGATGGGCATGATGCCTGATGATGCGGCTATGGCCTCTTTTGGGACGATTCCGCCCGAGTTGAGTCTGATGGCTAAAGCCCGTGACGGCGGGAATAACTATATGTACAGTTATCTGATGGGTTATTACACCGGGGCTGATGGTGTAACGGGTAATCATGTATTCCCGGCAAGCAAGATGCCGGACCCGCTGGGCATCAGCAGCGCAACAGAACCGGCTCAACGTGCGGAAATCGCTGCCAAGGCGAGGGATATCGTTTCCTTCCTTAACTGGGCATCGGACCCTCACGAGCAGGAAAGGTTTCGTCTGGGGTATTACGTGATGGGCTATCTGTTAGTGTTGACCTCATTGTTGTATGTGATGAAAAATCGCATCTGGGCCAGATTGAAGTAATCAAGGTCGGGTTGTCAGAAACATATAGGTAACGAGTCATGTTTCTGGCAACTTCTTACAATAAAAGCTCACAAAATCCGACTGATTTGGTCTGGTTTTGTGAGCTTTTTTGCGATATATTGTCGTCGTGGATTAATTGAATCTGTTTAAACTTTTTACAGGAGTAGACGATGACTTTGGAATTGATTAGCGCTGTTATTTCGGGTGAAGTCGATAAGGCGAAGCTGCTACTTGATGCGGGCGGCAATGTGGAGGCGCGCGATGCGGAGGGTTCGACCCTGTTGATGCTGGCGGCCGCTACAGGTAATTTAGCTATGGTAGAACTGCTGGTCAACAGCGGTGCCAGCGTGAATGCGCGGGATGAGCGAGGTTGGTCGCCCCTGATGAAGTCTGTATACAACGCGGAGCGGGATTGCGGTTTTCCCGATGTGGCGGAGTATTTGATCGCTCACGGTGCTGATGTAGAGGCGCCCATCGGTTTTGGCGTGCGTCCATTGATGCTGGCGGCAGGTTATGGCGAGATCGGCGTGGTTGAGACCTTGCTTAAGGCCGGTGCGGATGTGCTGGCGCGCAATGAGGGTGGATTTACCGCACTGATGATGGTCAAGCAGAAGCATTATGTGGATGTGATCAACCGCTTGCATGAGGCGGAGCGCGATGCCGGGGTAGAAGAGGGCAGTTGTGCCACCAAGAATGCACCCGGTGTCAATGTCGTCACCTTTTTGAAGCCGCTAGCCAAATCGCACTGATTAATTTTTTTCTATTCGCGTTAAAAGGATGTTGATGCCTTACTTTATTTATAAAATCTCTGAACGTCCTATCCGTACTTTGCATAAGTTGGAGCAGTATGAAAAATATCGCGATGCGTCCAGTCGCGTTAAAGTGTTGCGCAGCGAGATGCCAGCGGAGGCCAGCTACAACATCAAGATGTTTTTTGCCGAGACCGAGCTGCATGCGGAAGATATGTTGAACGAGGTGCGCGAAGTGCAGCCTGAGTTGGGTGACGATTAAGGCTTTGCCGGATGGATGAGCATGCTTATCGTCAGGTACTCGCGTCAACGCCGTGCCTTTGTCCTTTCGAAAAGGCTTTGTTGTCGGGGTGTGTCGCGTGTTCGCAGCAAAATTCACGTCAAATCGCCGAGCGTGTGGTGTTGAGTTGCCATTCAGCAGTTTCCCAGTCAGTGTGTGTTTCTTTACGCGATGTGTTTCGTCAGAACTTTACCTTTGCACTGGGGCGGGCGCATATAGACGGGCCTCTGCCGCATGCACAGGAGATGCGTATGCAATGTGGTGGCTTGAGGGGCTTGCAACAGGTTTTGTCGGGCTGTGTTGCGGTGAGTGATGTTGCTGAATTGCTATTGCAAGCTAAAAGGAGCTATGGCGAGCTGGAGCAATTCCCCTTTATGCAAATTGTCCACGCTTCCAAAACAAATTACCGTTATCGAGCTTCGCTTGTTGAACGACGCTAGGTTTTTGCAAAATTTAATTTTGCGCGCAACGTAATGATTATTTAGATTATAATAATAACCAACCAAATTGCTCAGGTTGTATCCCGCATTCTAACGTATAGTCACAGGAGTCCGTAATGAGTATGACTGAAATCGGCGTACAAACCGCGCTGAAAAATCTGATAGACCCGAATACTAAAAAGGACTTTGTCACCGGCAAGTCAGTCAAAAATATAAAAATAGTTGCTAACAATTTGTCTCTGGATATTTTGCTGGGTTACCCTGCTAAGAGTGTCTGGAATGAAATCCGCGTCATGGTAGAAACGCATCTCAAAGCGGCCTTTCCCGAGGCTGGCGTTATCAGCGTGACAGTGAGCAGCAAAGTGGTGCCGCATGCCGTGCAGCGCGGTGTCAAGCTGGTAGAAGGGGTGAAAAACATCATCGCGGTGGCCAGCGGCAAGGGCGGGGTGGGTAAATCCACTACGGCTGTCAATCTGGCCTTGGCCCTGGCAGCTGAAGGCGCGCGCGTCGGCATACTCGATGCAGATATCTACGGCCCTTCGCAGCCGACCATGCTGGGGATTAGCGGTCAACCCGAATCGGCTGACGGCAATACGCTGCAACCCATGGTTAATCACGGCTTGCAATCCATGTCCATCGGTTATCTGATCGATGAACACGACACGCCTATGATCTGGCGCGGGCCGATGGCGACGCAGGCGCTGGATCAGCTGTTGCATCAGACTCGCTGGGATAATCTGGACTATCTGGTGGTGGATTTGCCGCCGGGCACGGGGGATGTGCAACTGACCCTGGCGCAAAAAGTGCCTGTGACGGGGGCGGTGATTGTCACCACGCCGCAGGATATCGCCTTGCTGGATGCGCGTAAGGGATTGAAAATGTTCGAAAAAGTCGGTATCACTATCCTTGGTATCGTGGAGAATATGAGCACACATATCTGTTCCAAGTGCGGTCACGAAGAGCATATCTTCGGCGCGGGTGGCGGTGAAAAAATGTGTGCGGATTACAACACGGAATTTTTAGGCGGTTTGCCGCTGGATATTCGTATACGCGTACAGGCGGATTCCGGCCATCCTACCGTGGCTTCGGATCCGGACGGGGAAATTGCGCGAATTTACAAGCAGATTGCCCGGCGCGTGGCGGTGAAAGTGGCGGATATGGCGCAGGATCACAGCGCGATATTTCCAAAGATCGTAGTTAAAAATACTTAAATTAAAGGAGATTAAAATGAATTTACCGGCGAGAGATGGAGATGGATATTTGCAGCGTATGGATGACTGGACGCCTGAGATCGGGCGCGCCATGGCAGATGCTGACGGCTATGAAATCACTGACCAGAAGTGGGAGCAGATCCTCAAGGCGCGTGAGTATGTAGAGGACTTTGGTACTGTGCCGCCGATAAGGAAATTTTCCAAGTTCATCGAAATGGATCAGAAAGAGTTGTTCGATATTTGGATGACAGGCCCGATGAAGCCGATCACTAAGTACGGCGGATTGCCTAAACCGACAGGCTGCGTTTAATCATTGTCTGATCAGGTTTGTTAAAAACGGCATATTAATCAATATGTTATTTATTTAATTTGACTGCTGCTGTGGTTTGCTGTGAATCTGAACACCGTCATGATATTTGTGGCGGTGTTTTTTTTCGTCCGGGTGTTGTGCATTAGCGCATTAAAACAATCGGGTAGGGTTTGCCTATGGTGTAGAATGCGGCGGGATTTCAGATTACGTTGAACTAAATATGCAGGAAATTTTATCGCTGGCAAAAATACGCACGAACCGGGCATTGAGCACGGTTGCGTTTTTTGAAGTGCCGGCGAGTTTGACTGATGCGATATTGTCCGTATTTGAAATCCCGGTCTTAGTTGTTGGTAAGTGTGTTGATTGCGCTGGCGCAATGTTTTTTGGGCTCAAAGCAAAGAGCCCGCTTGCGCGGGCTTGTTTCTGGTGCCCAGAAGAGTCTCGGTCACGCAGGCGCGACCCCGGCATCCGTAATACCGGCTGCCCTTCGAGTCCTGTCGTAAAGCAAACAGTTGCTTTACTTTCTGTGCTCAAAAGAAAAGGCCAGCTTGCGCTGGCCTTACTTATCTGGTGCCCAGAAGAGGCTCGGTCACGCTTGCGCGACCCCGGCATCCGTAATATCGGCTGCCCTTCGAGTCCTGTCGCGAAACAAGCAGTTGTTTCGCTTTCTGGGCTCAAAAGAAAAGGCCAGCTTGCGCTGGCCTTACTTATCTGGTGCCCAGAAGAGGACTCGAACCTCCACACCTTACGGCACACGGACCTGAACCGTGCGCGTCTACCAATTCCGCCATCTGGGCAAGCAATGTTTCTTGCTGAAGCCGCGCATTTTATAGCTAAAGGAAAATTTGTCAATGAAAAAGAAAAATAATTTACGTTTGCAGGATCCTCACCTCGAGCGCGAGCGTGAACAATACGAACATCCGCTACCGAGTCGCGAATTTATTTTGCAGATTCTGACCGAGCAGGGTGCACCTATGAGTGACGATGAGCTGCTGGATATGCTGCTCATCGAGCGCGATGAAGAAGATTTGTTCTCGCGCCGATTGCGCGCGATGGAACGCGATGGTCAGATCATGCGCAATCGCAAGCGCGCCATTTGCGTGATGGACAAGCTGGATCTGGTCAAGGGAAAAGTGCAGGGTCATCCAGACGGCTTCGGCTTTTTGATTCCCGAAGACGGCAGTCCGGATATGTTTTTGTCCGAAAAGGAAATGCATCAGGTCTTGAACGGTGATGTGGTGATGGTGCGTCAGGGTGGCGTGGACCGTCGCGGTCGTCCTGAAGCCAAGATCGTCGAGGTGCTGGAACGCGCCAACAACAAAGTGGTGGGGCGTTTGTTTGAGGAACACGGTATTCAGTTCGTGGTTGCCGAGAATCGCCGCATCACCCAGGATATTCTGGTGGCTTCCGGTGGCGTGGGCGGCGCTCGTGCCGGGCAGGTTGTGATACTGGAAATCATCAAGCATCCGGATAAACATGCGCAGCCCATTGGTCGCATCGTGCAGGTGCTGGGTAATTACGCCGATCCGGGTATGGAAATCGAGATTGCCTTGCGCAAACACGATCTGCCGCATGAATTCCCGCATGATGCGGAGAAGCAGGCTAAATCCATCTCACCAGTGGTGGCTCCGGATGATTGGGAAGGACGTGAAGATATTCGTCATCTGCCGCTGGTCACCATAGATGGAGAAACGGCGCGGGACTTCGATGATGCCGTGTATTGCACGCCGGAAAAGGGCGGTTACCGTCTGGTGGTGGCGATAGCCGATGTCAGCCATTATGTGCAGACCAATGATGCCTTGGATCGCGAGGCGATCTTGCGCGGCAACTCGGTGTATTTTCCGCGTCGCGTGATTCCGATGCTGCCGGAGGAGTTGTCCAACGGGCTTTGTTCCTTGAATCCCAAGGTGGATCGCTTGTGCATGGTGTGCGATATGCATATCAGCAATAGCGGCGAGATCGGCAAATACCGTTTCTACCCCTCGGTGATGTATTCCAATGCGCGTCTGACTTATACTCAGGTGGCCGAGATGTTGGCAGAGCCGGATGGTGACTTGGCGCGTCAAAATGCGGCGATCGTGCCTCATCTGCAACATCTGTATGAGCTGTTCCAGAAGCTGTTGAAGGCGCGTGACAAGCGCGGTGCTATCGACTTTGAAACGGTCGAGACGCAGATGATCTTCACCGAGCAGGGTAAGATAGAGCGCATCATCCCGGTGGTGCGCAACGATGCACACAAGCTGATCGAAGAGTGCATGCTGGCGGCCAATGTGTGCGCGGCGGGATTTCTGCATGAACATCATCATCCCGTGTTGTACCGTGTCCATCAGGGGCCGACACCGGAAAAGCTGGAAGCCTTGCGTGAATTTATGAAGGAATTTGGTCTTGGGCTGACGGGTGATGATGAGCCGCAGGCGGCGGATTACTCCAAGTTGCTCAAGAAAATCAAGGGTCGCCCTGACGCAGGTTTGTTGCAGACGGTGATGTTGCGCTCCTTGCGTCAGGCCAAGTATGAGCCTGAGAATATTGGCCACTTCGGGCTGGGTTATGAGGCTTACGCGCACTTTACCTCGCCGATCAGGCGCTACCCGGATTTGCTGGTGCACAGAGCGATCAAGGCGGTGTTGCAGGGTAAACAATATAAACCTGCACAGAAGTGGGCTGAGTTGGGGATACACTGCTCGATGACCGAGCGCCGTGCCGATGATGCGACCCGCGATGTGGAGGCGTGGTTGAAGTGTTTCTATATGCGCGACCATCTGGGCAGCGTGTTTACCGGCACGGTCTCGTCGGTGACCAGTTTCGGTATGTTTGTCTCACTGGATGATCTGTACGTCGAAGGTCTGGTGCATATCTCCGAACTGGGTAAGGATTACTTCCATTTCGATGCGGCCAAACACCATCTGTTGGGTGAACGCACCGGACAAAGTTATCGTCTGGGGGATCGCGTCGAAGTGCGGGTCGTCAAGGTGGATATGGAAAGCACCAAGATCGATTTCGTGTTGCATGGAGAGGTCGCTGAACTCGATGCAGAGCCGTCAGCAAAACCTAAGAAGAAAGCAACAAAAGGGAAGAAAAAACATGGCTGATTTAAGACTTATTTATGGATTTCATGCGGTAACGTCACGGATACGTCAAAATCCGGACGGTGTGATGGAGATTTACCAGCAATCCGGGCGTCAGGATCCGCGCATGCGCGATCTGATCAAGCTGGCTGAAGCCAGCGGGGTGCGCGTGATCCCGGTGGACGGTGCGCGTCTGGACGGCATGGCGGGCGGTGCGCGGCATCAGGGTATCGCGGCACGTGTCGATGCGGCACGCCGTGTGCAGCATTTGTCCGATGTGCTGGAGACGCTCACCGAGCCGCCGTTGCTGCTGGTGCTGGACGGGATTCAGGATCCGCATAATCTGGGCGCCTGTTTGCGCAGTGCGGATGCCTTTGGTGTGCATGCAGTGATCGCGCCTAAGGATCGCGCCGTGGGCATTACGGCGACGGTTGAAAAAGTGGCGTGCGGGGCGGCGGAAACCGTGCCTTACATCACGGTCACTAATCTTGCGCGCACCTTGCGTGAGTTGAAGGAGCAAAATGTCTGGGTGGTCGGGGCAGCTGGCGAGGCGAAGCAGGACTTGCACAGCTTCAAACACACCGGTGGCCTGGCGATTGTGCTGGGTGCGGAAGGTGAGGGTTTGCGCCGTTTGACGATGGAGACCTGCGACGAGCTGGTACGCATTCCGATGCTGGGCAGTGTGGAGAGCCTGAATGTCTCGGTGAGTACCGGCATCTGTCTGTTCGAGGCTAGACGCCAGCGAGCTGCGGCGCTTTAAATGCTTTTTCGGCTTGAAAATGCACCGTTTCAGGCTGGATCTTACTTTTCACTTGCTCAGCGCATGGATAATCATTAACCTTGCGGGGTACGCTAAAAAAGTGAGCCGGATGCGGGTGAGCGAAAAACGCTCACCCGCATCCGGCTTGCGGCTAAACAGATATTTAATCAGGGAGATACAATGAAAAAATGTACGATGATAGTGCTGGCCGCTGCGCTGCTCAGTGTTTCGGCAGGATATGCCAGTGAATTTTCCGGTGGCAGGATAGGCGCAAAGGCGGGGACTAATCGCGCCGATATAACCGGGGTCAGTGCCAGCAGTGCGAGTACCTATGGTTTTGAAGGCGGTTACAGCTGGGATATTAAAAATGTTCTGCTGGGCATCGATGGCTTCGTTGATTTCAATCAAAAAGCGATCCATGGCAACAGTTTCGGTACGACGACGACCTATGGCAGCGATGTGTCCGGTGTGGATTTGAAGCTGGGGCTGCCTAACGGTAAATGGCTGCCTTACGCTAAAGTGGGCTATGGATCGAATAAGTGGACGGGTGCGGGTCTGACTGGTTCGGCAGCGGGTACGCATATGGGCTTGGGGGTGGAGTATAAGTTCGCACCGGCCTGGAGCGCGGCGGGTGAATACACTGCGATGTCAGGCAGTGCTAGTGGCTTAAAGTCAAATAACAATAATTTCACGATAGGTGTTAATTATTACTTTGAAAAAGCGCCTGCCGCACCGGTTATTGCAGCGCCTGTGGTGAAAGAAGTGCCTAAACCCGTTCCGGTGGTTCCAGCTAAGGTGGTCGCACCTAAAGTCATCGTTCCTAAGGTGATAGCTCCTGTGGTTGCAGCGCCTGAAGTTGTTAAACCACAGCCTAAGGAAGTGATCTGGAAAACCTTGCTGGAAGAGAAGCCGGTGACTTTTTCCGGGGTTAATTTTGATGCAAAATCGGCAAAATTACTGCCTGCTGCCAAAACGACACTGAATGATGTCGCTGAGTTTGCCAAGCGTTATCCCGATGCTCAGCTGACTATCTCGGGCCATACGGATTTCCGTAAAGCGACTTCGAAAAAGGCTTACAACCTGAAGTTGTCCATGCGTCGCGCCAGTTCGTTTAAGGCTGCACTGGTTAAACGCGGTGTTGCCGCAAAGCGTATCAGTATCGAGGGTTTGGGCTATGAGCAGCCGATTGCAGATAATGCAACAGCGGCCGGCCGTTCGCAAAACCGTCGCGTGGTGGTGCGCTCGGTGATCACGGAAGAAAAGAAAGTGCCTGTCACAGAGTAAACGGCTGTGTTCAGCGGAATTTCGTCTGTGGTTGTAAGGTAAATAATTGTTTTTGTGAGATATTTTTTATTTTCCACCACAAGGTTAAAACCACCGGCTTTAGCCGGTTAGCTTTAGCTGCGATAATGCGCTTTCTGAACGGAGGCGGACATGGACTACAGGCACGGCAGCCATACAGTATTTCAAATTG
>Ga0208863_1000710_pt1 | contig 27122 bp, 24 predicted proteins | sample RifOxyD3_FD_184040 | JGI IMG/M metagenome (GOLD analysis project Ga0208863, IMG submission 184040) | Soil microbial communities from Rifle, Colorado - Rifle Oxygen_injection D3 (SPAdes) | ecosystem: Environmental > Terrestrial > Deep subsurface > Rock core/Sediment | place: Rifle, Colorado...
CGGTAACAAAGGTGAGAATATGGCACAAAACAGCAAAGACACGTAGTAGCCGCGTGCGGCAAGGCGGCAATAAAAGGATTGTTGTGGTTGTGTTGTTTTCATCGAAGAAACCGGTCTACTCGACTTTCGACCTTGCCCGGCCGCACAACTGGGAAGTGTCCCTAGTTTTCGCTAGGGTAAATAACTGAGAAAAGAGATGCTCCAAGAAGAGTTCGAAGAAATTGCACATATGGGCGGGAAAATTTCATTCCTGCATGATCCTGATCAGGGAACTGCAATTCAAATTCAGCACAGTAGCAAACTTGGTGGAGGGGCAATGCACCAAGTTTGCGTCTCTTTCGAAGGCAAAGTCTTAGATTTTGTTCCTGCTGGCGGGATAGGGCGTATTATCCCTTATCCGCAGCCATCAATCTTGGCATTTGTACTTTCAGATCGTGAAGGCCTCTTCGGGCGAAAGTGTCCGGAATGTAAAACATATTTCAGGAGTAGTTTCTTAACCTCAATAACTACGTGCCCTTATTGTGGTCACAAGAATCGTGGAGTTGAGTTCCTGACCAGCAACCAACTTCAATTTATCCAAGCGTTTTGTAATGGTTTTATCGAGGCACATACAAAAGGCGAAACGATTGAAATTGACTTAAACAATCTTATAAAAGGGCTTGATGGAAACAAGCAGGGTTGGGTCTACACTGAAGAACGGCAGCAATCAAAACACTCATGTCTAGAATGTCGATGCATTTATGACATTTTGGGTGAATATGGTGTTTGTCCGACCTGTGGAACACCAAACTTTAAGAGTGTAATAGAAAGGAAGTTCGATCAATTTGAAGCGAAATTCAAAAAGGCTGATGAAACTGTATCCAATAGGCATGAGAGAGAAGTTGAGTGGGAAAAACTTACTCGTTGCGTTTCCGAATTCGAGGCTTTAGCTAATACAGTTAGAACTCAACTATTGAGATTGCCTCTAATCCCTCAACGAAGGGCGGACTTATCCCGGATTGGATTTCAAAGAATCATCAACGCTTCAGGACAAATAGAAAAATGGTTTGGAATAGATATTCTCGAAAGCCTTAACGCGGACGACAGAATATTCTTAAATAGGATGTTTAACAGAAGACATGTATTTACTCACAATGGTGGCAAGGTAGACCAAGAATATATCGATAATACTGACGATACTACCGTACGAATAAATCAAGTGATACGTCTTCACAGCAGAGAAATAAAACGGCTAATTCCAATGGTACGTAAGTGTTCACAAAACCTTGTTGAGGGGTTCGAAAAACTCAAATAAATACCCTAACTAGGAAACTAGGGGCACTTCCCGAATTTTGGACCTTGCCCGGCCGCACAACTGGGAAGTGTCCCTAGTTTTTCTAGTTTTTCTCTAGTTTCTTCATTGTGCAACTAAGAATTATTGCTACAGATCTGGTATTTATCATGAATATACTGACAAATAGGAAATATTTAGTTGCGGGGTTTTTTTTGGCGTTTTTGTTGAGTTGTCACGCAGCTCATTCATTTGCCTTTGATTGTGCCAGGACGTTATGTGGTTGCTCATCACCTGTTACTTTAAAATATAAAACAACAGTAGTAGACAAAAATCAGATACCAATCAAAAATATTCAACTTTATTGTGGAGATGAGAAAGAATCAATTGCAACAAGTGCTGGAAATGGCAAGGCGCAATTCTCTATAGAAACTATGTACAGTCCAGGGTGTCACTATGAACGGTGTACAGATATTAAATTTATCGACCCTCGCGCTTTGTTTTACCCATTAGAAGCAACAGTTTATGAGACAAATGGAAAAGAGACCACTCTTTTCCATGAAATCCAACCATTAAAAGAATAAATGGCCCTAAACTATATCAGTTAAAGACAAAACCAGGGACAGCGACCGTTTATTCGGTTGCTATCCCATTCTTGAATGGCAATGATGAACGGCTGCCTGTTTTTCCTCCAGTCGCCGAAAAGGCACAATAGAGCGGCATGAAGGTGATTTTTTGTTCAGTTGGTTGGGTAAAGCCCCGCGAAACCCAACAGGTTTTGTTCCGGATTGCAGATTATGTTGCCGTTTATAACCATTCGTAAACTACGGCTGACAGATTCAGCCAAGCGCTGCCAGCCCCTTACGATCAATTATATCGAGAAGCCGCTGGGCTGGGCCGCTTGGTTTCTTTTGCCCCTGCTCCCACTGCTGCACCGTTGTCTTGCCAATACCTAGAAGCGCAGCTAACACGGCTTGGCTGACATGATTAGCAGTCCGAATGCGCCGGATATCCTCGGGCAGGAATGGTTTCTTCGTCGGCAGGCAAAGCGCTTCTATCTCACGCAAGGTGATTTCGTCCATAGCTCCGACCTTAAACAGGTCTTGCGCCATTTCGTTGGCTATATCAAGAATTTCACTCATAAGGTTTAACCTACCATATAAAACCAGGGACAGCGACCGTTTATTCGGTTGCTGTCCCATTCTTGAATGGTGTCAATGATGAACGGCTGCCGGTTTTTCCTCCAGTCGCCGAAAATGCACAATAGAGCGGCATGAAGGTGATTTTTTGTTCCGGCAGATCGGCATAAGGCCGGGTGGAAAAAACCATCGCCCTACCGCAGTTCGGGTAGGTGTTAAGTAAAAGGTGCAGGCTCTTCAGGCTGCCGGTTCCGCCGCTTTTTACCTCGATCGGATGAATCGTACCATCCAGCACCGCAAGATAGTCCACCTCGGCGGAACTACTCTTCGCCTGCCTGTCCCAATAATACAGGCTACCATTTTGCGAGACAACCATCTCCTGGCCGACGAACTGTTCCGCCATGGCGCCCCGATAAATAGCGAGCAGATCGGCCTTGGCATATTCCATATCAGCCGGCATCCCCGACAGATAGCGCATCAGTCCTATATCCAGCATCAGGGCCTTGAATAACTTTGCCGAAGAAGTGGCCCCCAGCGGCAGGCCGGCAGGATCAGCGGCAGGAATCTTACGGACCACATTCGCCAGACAGAGGGCCGCGAAAGCCTTTTTCAGGGACGGGTTGGAATATCCTTCGCCAAGACGGGCATATTTTATCTGCCGGCCAACACTCTGCGCAAGCGCAGTAAACACGGCGTCAAGACAATAGCGGTCAACCTGAGGGGTGTACTTGGCGAAGTCCATCCGGTAGGATTCGACTATCTCCCCCTGAACCTCGAAGGCATCGTACAACGAACCGGTTTCAGCAAAAGCCCGCACACTGGCCGGCATCCCGCCGACAAAGAAGTATCTCTTAAGTTCTTCATTAAGCAGCTCATGAATCGCGGGAGATACATCGGCAGGATTACCGAGAACAGCAGCCGCAGCACCGGCGTTGCCAATGGCCTCCAGATACTCGGCGAAGCAGAGAGGGTATAGATGCAGAAACTGAATCCTGCCAACCGGGAAAGAGACTTCTTTCAGGGCGAATTCAAGGAGCGAGCCTGCCGCAACAACATGCAAGCCGGGCATCTCCTCATAAAAATAGCGTAACGCAGTAATGGCGCGGGGACAGGCCTGGATTTCATCGAAGAACAGCAGGGTCTTGCCCGGCACTATCTTCTGTCTGAGCAGCACCTCAAGATCAGCGCAGATGTGTGCGGCACTGAGATCACCCTCAAATACCCGACGTAAAGCCGGGCTGCGCTCCAGATCAACAACGGCAATGGAGTCAAAATGATTTTTCCCGAACTCCTTCAGGGACCAGGTCTTGCCGACTTGCCGCGCACCTCGAAGTATCAATGGCTTGCGCCGCGTCCCTTCCCGCCAGAGTTTGAGTTCTTCATCAATATATCGTCGCATGTAATCCTTCACCTATATTTAAAATTACAAGGCTATTCTACATAAGATGATTTAAAAAAGAAAGGTTGTTTCAGTATATCTTGCGGAGTATATTTTTCATATATGTCGCATCGAATATAATTTGACAATATATCTCATAGAATATATTTTAGGCAAATAATCTCATCCTGTCGTGAAAAAATAGAGGCAAATATGATCCAGAAGGTAGTTTCGCCAGAGAGTCTTGGACAGGCGCTCCGGGCCGAACGCAAGCACAAGGGGCTTTCGCAAAAGGATGTCGGCCATTCGGTGGGAATGGAGCAGCACACTATTTCCAAGATCGAAAAAGGGAATCCCGGCACGGAATTGGCCACCCTTTTCCGACTGCTGGCTGCCCTTGATCTTGAACTGACCATCCAGCCCAGGCCAAAACCCGAGGTCGAGGGCAAGGGAGACCTCTGGTAGATGGCGCGGCCACGGATCACGGCGGATCTCTATGTCTTCATGAATGGGCAAAAAGTCGGCCGGCTGACCCGGACTACCGCAGCCCGGTTGCGTTTCGAATACTGCGAGGAGTGGCTGCAATCCGAGCTAAAGCGGCCACTCTCTCTTTCCATGCCGCTCAGCCGGCAAGTTTATATCGGTGAGGTGGTTGAAAATTTCTTCGAGAACCTGCTGCCGGACAGCCAGCCGATCAGAAGCCGCATCCAGACACGATTCGGCGCCAGGAGCAACCGGTGCTTCGATCTTTTGTGGCATGTGGGCCGGGATTGCGTGGGCGCCCTGCAACTCATCCCGGAAGACGCCGCTTACCTCGATATTCGCCGGATTGACGCCGCGGAACTAACCGGCCCTGAGATCGCCGACATTCTACGCAACTATGCCACCATGCCGCTGGGCATGAACGACGACGATTTCCGAATATCGATTGCCGGGGCTCAGGAAAAAACGGCGCTGCTCCGATTGAATGACAAATGGTATCGTCCTTTGGGAGTCACCCCCACCAGCCACATCTTCAAACTCCCCATTGGCCGGATCATTCATAGCGGTCTGGATCTGACCGATAGTGTCGAAAATGAATGGCTGTGCCACCTGATCCTCAAGGCCTATGGGATTCCGGTAGCCGACACGGATATCGCCTTTTTCGATGGGATAAAGGTTCTGGTTGTCAAACGCTTTGACCGGCGTTGGGCCGATGACCGTTCCTGGCTGATCAGACTGCCTCAGGAGGATATGTGCCAGGCCCTCAATATCCCGCCGGCCCTCAAGTATGAAAGCGATGGCGGCCCAGGCATGGAAAAGATCATGACCCTGCTACTGGGGTCGGTCAATGCTTTGGCCGACCGGCATCTGTTTCTTAAGACCCAGGTTCTTTTCTGGCTCCTGGCTGCGGTCGACGGCCATGCCAAAAATTTCAGCATATTCCTGCTGCCGGGCGGGAGCTACCGGCTTACCCCGCTTTATGATGTCATGTCCGCATATCCGCTTATTGCCAGTCAGCAGGTTGACCTTCGAAAGGTAAAAATGACCATGGCGGTCAGAGGGAAAAATGCTCATTACCATTGGGACACCATCTTACCCAGACACTGGCTGGCAACGGCCCGGTCCTGTCAGTTTCCGGTGGATGAGATGGAAATGATCATCGAGGAGCTGCTAGACAAAACCGATCAAGTTATTGAACAGGTGTCGGCCGAACTTCCGGCGTTTTTCCCCGAAGCGGTCGCCCACTCCATATTTAATGGTTTAAGAACCGCCAGGGATCGTTTGCGATGAAAAACACCCCCGAACTACTGGCCCCGGCCGGCTCGCTTGAAAAACTGAAAACCGCCGTCTTCTACGGAGCAGATGCCGTCTACCTGGCCGGCGACCGCTACAGCCTGCGAGCCCACGCCACCCTGACCCCGGACGAACTGCAGGAGGCGGTTGACTTTGCCCACAACCAGGCGGTCAAGGTTTATGCCACGGTCAACATCTTTGCCCATAACCGAGACCTGGGCGATCTGCCTGACTATCTCGGCTTTCTGCACGAGATCGGCATGGACGGGATCATCGTCTCCGATCCCGGCATTCTGACGATAGCCCGTACCGTGACCCCGGATCTCCCCATCCACCTGAGTACCCAGGCCAATGTCACCAACAGCGCCGGCGCCCTGTTCTGGCAGAACCAGGGGGTGGCCCGACTTAATCTGGCCCGGGAGTTGTCTTTAACCGAGATCAGCGAGGTCCGCAGCCAGGTGACGATCGGCCTGGAGGCCTTTGTCCATGGGGCGATCTGCATCTCCTATTCCGGCCGCTGCTCGTTAAGTCTCTATCTGACCGGCAGGAATGCCAATCAGGGCGACTGCGCCCACCCCTGCCGTTACCGCTACAACCTGGTCGAAGAGAAACGACCGGGTCAGTACTTTCCGGTCGAGGAGGATGAGCGGGGCGCCTACATATTCAATTCGAAAGACCTCTGCCTGCTCAACCGACTGCCGGAACTGCTGACCGCCGGGATCAATGCTTTAAAACTCGAAGGCCGGATGAAGAGCGTCTTTTATGTCGGATGCGTGGTGCGGATCTACCGGACCGCGCTTGACCTAATCCTGGCCGGTTGCAGCAACAGTGAATGGACGGAGTTTGCAGAAATTCTGCGCGAGGAGTTAGACAAAATCGGTTCGCGGGGCTATACGGAAAACTTCATAGACGGCCCACCCGGCACGGCGGACATGCTGCACGATTCACCCCGGATTGCGCCAACCCATGCCCCGGTGGGCGTGGTGCGCACGGCTGGTGCCCAGCCCCGCATCCTGATAAAAATTCCAGTCAGACGAGGGGACCGTATCGAATACCTCAACCGGGGAATAGAGTCGCGTTTTCATACGGTTATTGACATATCAGACCAGGACGGTCTGGCCCTTGATATGGCGCGCCCCGGCACTGAAGCACTATTTACAACAGATCCGCCGGCCAACGACTGGCAGCCGCATGCCCTGCTGCGCAAGGCAGTCTGACCCGCCGGTTCATGCTATTTCCCGAACCGGCAGGCCGTTTATAACACCCGAACCTCATACCCGATGAAGTTTCAACACTTTTTGATCCCTCAGCCCGCTGCCGGCTTGGGGGCTTCATCAGGCCCGGCAATGGCGGAGTCGGTCGATCCCAGAATATACTGCCGGGCGACCTTCACCCGGACATTATCGGCAATCTCCAGAGTGACAACCTTGTCGGTCAGACCGGTAATCTCGCCATACAGACCACCGGTTGTCACCACCTTATCCCCTTTCTGCAGTTTACTGAGATACTCCATTTGGGCTTTAGCCTTTTTCTGCTGCGGCCGGATCAATAGAAAATAGAAAACCACAAAGATCAGAACAAGCGGTAAAAACGACAACAGGCCACCGCCCTGGGGGGCAGCTCCGGCCGCGCCGTTCTCGGCAAAAACTTTTGCGACATCAAACATTACACATCCTCCTGTACAAAGATAATAATATAAAAGCAGACAGCTGGTTATGCCTGCTCTTCCTCCACCTTGGTCCTTCTATTATAAAACTCCCTTCTGAACGACTCAAAACAATCCGTATCAATGGCCTGCCGGATCTCGCGCAGCAATCCGACATAATAATGGAGATTGTGGATAGTATTCAAGTGCGATGACAAAATCTCCCGAGCCATATAGAGATGGCGGAGATAGCTGCGCGAATAATTCCGGCAGGTATAACAATTGCACTGTTCATCCACCGGACCCGCATCATTATAATATCGGGCGTTCTTTATTACAAGCCTGCCGGTCGAGGTGAAGAGCATACCGTTTCTGGCATTCCTAGTCGGCATAACACAGTCGAACATGTCGATCCCCCGGTAGACCGCCTCAACCAGGTCCTCGGGGGTGCCGACTCCCATCAGATATTTCGGATACTCCGCCGGCAGGAGTGCGGCTGTCCTTTCGGTAATCTCCATCATCAGATCATGGGGCTCACCAACGCTTAAACCGCCCAGGGCATAACCGTCAAAGCCGATTGAGAGCAATTCGTCGACGGCCTGGGCCCGGAGGTCAGGATACATGCCGCCCTGGACAATCCCGAAAAGCAGCTGTCCGGTATCGCGCTGGGCAGCCCGGGAGCGTCGAGCCCAGCGCCCGGTCAGGGCCGTGGAGCGCCCGGCTTCCTCGCGGTCGGCCGGATAGGGGATGCAGGTGTCCAGACACATCATGATATCCGACCCCAGGGTCTCCTGAACCTCAACCGCTTTTTCCGGACTTAAAAAAAGATCGGCGCCATCGAGATGCGATTTGAAGTTGGCGCCCTCTTCGCTGATCCTGGCCAATTTCTGCAGACTGAAAATCTGAAAGCCGCCACTGTCGGTAAGAATAGGCCGGTTCCAATGCATGAAACGGTGCAGACCGCCCAGTTGGCCGATCAATTCATGACCCGGTCGGATAAAAAGATGATAGGTGTTGGCAAGGATTATCTGAGCGCCCAGTGCTTCAAGATTCTCCGGCGTAACCCCTTTGACCGTGGCCTGAGTGCCGACCGGCATGAAAATCGGCGTCTCGACCACGCCGTGCAGGGTCTGAATCTCGCCGCGCCGGGCCGGACAGGTGGATGAGCGCTTGAGCAGCCGAAAGGGCGATGACTTCATGATTTTTCCCAGAGACCAAGCAGTTGCCCGATGCCGGAGGCAGCCAGCTCAGCCAGCTTATCGAACTCGGCCCGGCTGAAGGGCCGGCCCTCGGCACTGATCTGCACCTCGATAAATCTGTTGTCGGCCGTCATGACAAAATTGGCATCGGCCTCAGCCCCTTTATCCTCGACGTAATCAAGGTCGAGCAATGCTTCTCCAGCCACCAGGCCGACACTGACCGCCGCCAGCGGCATAATCGGCGGCAAGACCGGAATAAGGCCTTTGGTATGCATTCTAGTCAAGGCGGTCCGCAGGGCCAGAGCCGCCCCGGTAATCGAGGCGGTCCGCGTCCCGGCATCGGCATTCAGGACATCACAATCGATCCGCAGGGTCCGTTCGCCGATCAGGGTCAAATCAGTCATCATCCGTAACGAACGGCCGATCAAGCGCTGGATCTCATAGGTCCGGCCCGAACGGCCGCGAGCCGCCTCGCGCTGCCCCCTGCTACTGGTTGCACATGGCAGCATCCCGTACTCGGCGGTCAGCCAGCCCTTACCGCTGTTTTTTAAAAACGGCGGCACACTCTCCTCCAGCGAAACCGCACAGAGAACCTGGGTTCCACCCATAGTGATCAACACCGAGGCCAGAGCACCGGCCTGGTAGTCCCACTCCAGGGAAACAGACCGCAATTCGTCGTTTAACCGGTTATTTTTCCGCATAAAAATTCCTTATTTTTCACAGATCTAGAAAGGTGGTGTCGCGATTCAGATCCTCATAACCATCCGGCCGGACCACCACCATATTTTCCAGACGAATTCCGCCCCAGCCCGGCAGATAGACGCCGGGTTCAACCGTCACCACCATGCCGGCCCGCAGTTTTTTGGCGTAGCGGGGATTGAGCGCCGGCGCCTCATGCACAGCCAGTCCTACCCCATGGCCAAGACCATGACCAAAACAGTGGCCAAGACCGGCCTTCTGGATCTCCTGCCGGGCCAACCTGTCAACCGCATGACCGGTGACGCCTGCCTTCAACCCGGCCAGTGCCGCCAACTGAGCCCGCCGCACTACCCTGGAACGCTCCACCGTGACAGCGTCCGGCTTGCCCAGCACCACGGTGCGGGTCATGTCCGAACAGTAGCCGGCAAGCTTCAACCCCATATCGATGACCAGCGGCTCACCCTCCAGAATCGGCCGGTCCGTGGGCACGGCATGGGGCAGGGCTGCATTCGGTCCGGCTGCGACAATCGTCGGAAAACTTGGGCAGTCAGCCCCCCTCTCCCGCATCATGGTCTCGATCCGTACGGCCACCTGGCGCTCGGTCATGCCGGGAGAAAGGGTGCTAAAGAGTTCCTGAAAGACCGCTTCGTTCAACCGGACGGCCTGGCGGATCAAATCAATCTCATCTGCGGTCTTGACGATCCGTAGATCTTCGACCAGGCCGATCAAGGGTACAAGCTCGATCTTCAGCTTCTCCGCCAGATCTGCCAATTTTCCGGCCGTGGTATGCAGGGTGTAATGGCTCTCAAAAGCGAATTTCTTGACAGACAAGACCCGCAACTTCTGTTCGAGCAGCTTTAAAAGCCCACGCCGGTAAATCTCTACCTGAAAACCCGGCGCTTCCGCCTCAGCCTCCAGCTGGTAACGAGAATCGGTAAACAGGCAAGAGGTGCCGTTGGCCAGAACCAGGAGAGCGCCGGAACTTTCAGTGATCGCCAAGTCACCCGCCTTAAATCCGCTTAAATACCGGCGATTATCAGGCTGGGTAATCAAGAGCGCATCGATTTTCCGGCTCTTCAGCCGCCCGGCCAGACGGATCAACGCATCGGGCATGGCGCCACCGTTTCAACCTCATCGTGATGAAATCGCACGGTCATCCCGATCCCGGAACTGCCAAGCAAAGCCTGCAGATCCTGTAAAACCGCCAGACTATCGGCCCGGCCAAGCTCTACCTGCAGCTCACCATCCTCTTTCCACATGACGGACACCCCGCACTGTTCCTGCCAGACGCCAAGGATCTTTGTTAAATCGCCCCCCGCGTCTCCCGGCGCTTCAGACAAATCAAATGCTATCGCAAGCAGCATTCAAGCATTTCCCCTGCGGACCAGCGAATAACCAACCACTCACTGCCCGGTCAACCGTTGCTCAATCAACTGCTTGTGCTGATCAAGTACCCGGCCATATTGATTGTTCAGTTCCACCTGGATGCGCTGCCACTCTTCCTGAAATTTCGGATGATGGGCCGGATCGATTTTCATGGCCATCCCGGTCTGGCGTGCCATATTATCCTGCATCTGTTGCACCTGCTTGGCAAATGCCCCTTCAAGCTGCTTGCGCAACTGATTGCGGTGCTCGACATAACGGCTGATTATGCTTTTAATTTCACTGAATACCGGCAGCAAATCGCCGCCACCTTTAGAAAGATCGAGCAGCCCCTTGATAGCCGGCTCCAGCGAGTCATATTCATTGGTCCGGGGGAGAAAAATATTCCTGAGCATGGTTTTCACTACGCCCTGCAAGAGGCCAGGCTGTTCAACCGGCGGCCGAGCCTCAAGGCGTTTGCCTAGGTCATCGAACTCCCTGCGCAGATAGGCAGCGCCAAGCCGCATACCTTCCTTGACCAGTTCTTCAGCCGCCAAATCAGGCGCCGGGCCGCTATCCATAAGGGCTGCCCTTGCCAACACCATTTCCATAGTACTCTTGATCTCAGCCATGGCCGTATTCCTCCCACCTAAACTCAACAGTTTGTTTTATATTCATGCCGTTTAATGATTTGCGTTGTCTGTTGAGCGATTTATATACGCCAAATTACGGAAATCCACAACTCAACTTTGTCGATATCATGTTTCTCGGCCAGCAACGTGCCCTGCCTTATAAAAAATTGATTAATATCAGAAACCACTTCCGGCTTTGACTATTAGCCTGCAAAAAAGCGTCATTGCTCCTTGTCATACCACTCAAGCTGCCGGCAGAAGGCCCTGATAATCCTCGCCTCCTTGGCGCGCAGCCCCATTCGGCCCAGAAACTGGCGGATGTTCCACATCCAGTAAGCATGATCTGCGGTTTTGAGAAAGCCGATGGTCTTCAGCATGGTTTCGAGCTGATTGTACATGCCTTCCAGTTCGTGGCTGTCGGCCAATTTGGGGGCCGGGGGCCGGCCATGGTCGCCGACTGTGAGCAGTCCGGAGTATAACTCATAGCAGAGGATGGCCACGGCCTGAGCCAGGTTGAGCGAGGAGAAGTCGGTGGTGGGAATGGCGGTTACCAGGTGGCAGAGGGCAAGGTCCTCGTTGGTGAGGCCGCGGTGTTCCGGACCGAAGACCAGAGCGATCTGGTTGTTGGTGAGCAGGGGTAGCAGATGGTCGACCATCTCACTGGGCTCGCCCTGCAGACGCCGATGGCGGCCGAGCCTTGCCGTGGTGCCGACCACAAAGGCAAACGGCGCCAGGGCTGAGGCCAGGTCAGGATGGATCTCCATGGCGTCAAGGATGGGCGCGGCATGGTGGGTGGCGAGTTTGAGCATGCGCTCGCGGTCCGGAAGCTCCTCTTTGACGACCAGCAGCCGGGATATCCCGAAATTCATGGCCGCCCGGGCCGCAGAGCCGACATTTTCCGGAAATTGCGGATCAACGAGAACTATTCCGACATTGGCGAGCAGAGGTCTGGGAGCAGAGGAGGTCGGCATTTCCTTGGTCTTCTGCACCTCGGTGTTCTCGTTTGTCACCCTAACGCCCTTGGCCCCGCCGCCGGCCCTTTTGGCGCTTATCTCTATCCCCCGGCAACTCATCACCGGTAGCTGTCGCTGGTCCGCTGCCTTTTTGCTCAGCAACGTCAACCACGGTAAAATAGACCCGCCGCCGGTTGACATCGACATCACTGACCTGGACCCGGATGAGATTGCCGAGCTGATAGCGTTTGCCGGTCCGCTTGCCCACCAGGGTATGACTTGGTTCATCATGATGGTAGGTGTCATCCTTGAGCGCTGTGATCTCGATCATACCACTCACAAAGGTCTCCAGCAGATCGACAAAGAGCCCGAAGGAGGCAACACCCGCGACAATGCCGTCGTACTCGTTGCCGACCTTGTCAACCATGAAGCGCACCTGCAACCGGTTGATCATCTCGCGGTCAGCGTCGACCGCTGTCCTTTCCCGCTTTGACAGAAAAGGACCGGCCTCGGCTGAATCCCTTAACTCTTTGCCGGCAGGCTGTTTAGGGCCGGGCGGATGGATGATCCGCTCGAGCAGGCGGTGGACCATCAGATCAGGATAGCGGCGGATGGGCGAGGTGAAATGAGTATAGTATTCAGCGGCCAGGCCGAAGTGGCCGACGTTCTCGGCCGAATAACAGGCCTGTTTCATGGTGCGCAGGAGCAGGTTGTTGACGATATACTCTTGCGGAGTGCCGGCTACCAGGGCCAGAACCTTGCCGAACCAGGTGGGTGTGCCGGAGCCGGGGGGCAGATGCAGCCCCAGCGAGCCGGCGAACTCGGCGAATTCCGCGACTTTGAGCGGATCCGGCACCTCGTGGATCCGGTAAATGGCCTGGTGCTGATGGTCGATGTTGACGGCGTTGGATATGGTTTCGGCCACTGCTTCGTTGGCGGCCAGCATGAACTCTTCAATCAGTTTATGGGCCAGATTGCGCTCCGACCGGGTAATGGCCGTAACCTTCCGGCCGTCCGGATCGACCTGGATCTCAGCCTCCGGTAGTTCAAAACCGATGCTGCCGCGCGCCATCCGCCGTTTTTCCATCTGGGCGGCCAGCTCGGCCATGTTCTCTAGCGGCACCAGCATATCCTGATACTGCTGCTGCGCTGCCTGATCGTTATCGACCAGGATCTTACGCACCAGGGTATAGGTAAGGCGATGACGACTCTTGATCAGGCCTTTGGCAAACCGCTTGGCTACCCGCTGGCCGGTGCGGTCAAAGTCAAGAATAGCGGTAAATACAAAGCGCTCCTCATTCGGCACCAGGCTGCAGAGGTTGTTCGACAAACGTTCGGGCAGCATGGGGATGACCCGGGTCGGGAAATAGACACTGGTGCCGCGCTCGTAAGCCTCAAGGTCCAGGGTGGTGTCGGTCTTGACATAGTGGCTGACATCGGCAATCGAGACATGGAGCCGAAAGCCCTTTTTGGTTTTCTCGACGGCCACGGCGTCGTCAAAGTCGCGGGCGGTCTCGCCGTCGATGGTGACGTACTGGATCTCCCGGAAATCTTCCCGGCCTTTGTCCAGCCGGATCGTGCTATCCAGCTGTTCGGTTTCGGTCAGCGCCTTGTCACTAAAGACGTGGGGCAGGCTGAATTTGCGGATGACCATCTCGGTCTGGACTGCCAGATCATCCGGATCGCCTAAAACCTCAATGATCCGGCCGAGCGGATTGCGTTGTTCGGCCCGGTATTCGATGATCTCGGCCAGCACGGCTTCACCGTTCTTGGCGCCCCGGAAATCTTCGCGGCGAACCACGACCTGAAAGGCGAACCGTTCGTCCTCCGGCGCCACCAGACCGGTGGTCCGGCCGGCCATAAAGATACCGACCAGGCGGGTGGCGGTCCGTTCCAGAACCCGCAGCACCCTGCCCTCCAGCCGATCCTTTTGACGGCCGACAATCGCCAGCAAAACTTTATCGCCGTGGGTTGCCGTCCCCAGCTCCCGACCAGGGATAAAGACATCCCGCCCCCCTACCGCCTTGGGATCGGGACCGGTGATGAAGGCAAAGGCAAAGCCCCGCGGATTGGCGCTGATCACCCCTTCGAGCAGCTCCATGGTAGGCTTGATTGTATAGAGCCCATCCTCTTTATCCAGGTCTAAAATGTTCTGATGACAGAGCGAGGCGAGCAGTGCTTCCATCTCCTTCCGGCGGCCGCGGGCAAGATCGAAAAAAGCCATGATATCTTTAAAAGAGGCCTCGCCATCCCGGCTGTAGATGAAACCGATTATATCGTCAGCCGGGACCGGCAGGCCGCTTCGACCGGCAGCGCCGGGAATAAGCTTCCGGCTGATATTGCCGCGCCGCCGTTGCTCACCGTGCCCACGCCTGGTCCCCTCTTGCCGTTTTCGTTCATGTCTGCGCTGTCTCAAAAAGGCTTCCTCTCAGTTAAGAGTTATAATCGGTCTGTCGGGGCCGCTTGTTTGAACTTCTCAAAGGATTTTAGCATAAGTGCCGGCAACAGACTATTAATTTAACTTATCCCAATTTATGGAAAGTATAGTGGAGGTCTATGAAAAAGCACTAATAAAAATGTAAATCGTATATTCTGATTGCCCTAACGCGACTTGGAGAGGTAATCTAAATAATCTATATCGACAATTTGAACAACCTGAGCAGTTACTAATTTTCAATTTTTTGTGAATATCATAATGAATTTAAAGAAAAAATTCGATATTGCCGAATTCTGTGAACGCATGGAGCAGCACCTCGGCGGTCAAGAGGGCGAGGCGCAGCTCTTTTGGAAGGCCTTGTCCTTTGCCGTCAGCGCCCACCAGGATCAGAAAAGAAAATCAGGTGAAGCGTATGTCAGCCATCCCTGTCAGGTTGCCCAGATTCTGGTCGAAGAGCTGGATGTCAACGACCCGGCAACCCTGGCGGCAGCCGTATTGCACGACACCATGGAAGATGTCCCGGAGGTGACGAATGAGGTAATCGGCGAACTGTTCGGCAAGAACGTCGAGGCCATTGTTGAAGGCTGCACCAAAATCACCGAGTTCGACGGCGACCGCCAGACCTTCTATAAGCTGGTCCATCGCAAGATCTTCTCCGGCGCGGCTGACCGGATCGAAATCATGCTGGTCAAACTCGCCGACCGGCTGCACAACCTGCGCACTTTATACTCGCTGCCCAAGCACAAACGCCAGAAGATTGCCGATGAAACCCTGGACGTCTATGCGCCCATGGCCAAGGTCATGGGCCTTTATCGTTTAAAACGGGAGCTCTACGACCTTGCTTTAACCTACAAATTCCCCCGCCAGAGTCATAAGGTGGAGGTCGGCATCCGGCAGATGGCAGAGGAGGAGGGGGTTCTATCGATCATTAAACGACTTAAGGAGGAGATGGAAAAGGCCTGGGTCACCTGTGAGGTAGAAATCCGCTCCAAAGGTCTCTGGGCTTACTTTGACCCGGTCAAACGGGTGCTGATCAAGGATATTGAGACTCCAATCGAGATCCTCATTGCCACTGATGATGTCCAGACCTGCTACCGGGCCTTGGGCATCCTCAACCAGACCTTCCCGCCCATTCCCAGAACTCTGCGGGATTTTGTCGCCAACCCGAAACCCACCGGTTATCAGAGTCTGCATACCCGGGCCAATATCAGGGGGCGCAACTATCTTTTTAAAATCCGCACCAAAGAGATGCTCAAATCAGGCCGCTCCGGGATCATCAGGGAGTGGGCTGCCCATCGTAAGGCCCCGAACAGTTTTGAAAAGGATATCAGAGAGATGTTCGATATTCTCGGCACTGACGATGGTCTCTCCTATCGCGACATGATTGCGGCGAGCGGCAAGAACGAGATTTATACCTATACCCCGAAAGGCAAAAAGATCAGTCTGCCCCGGCAAAGTACCGTGCTTGATTTCGCCTTTAAGATCCATACCGAAATCGGCAGTCGCTGCATGCATGCCAGAATTGGCGGCAAAATCGTGCAGCCGGACCATATCGTCCGGGATGGCGATCAGGTCGAAGTTATCTGCCAGGAAGAGCCGGTTTTTTTTGATCCGGGCATCCTGGAACTCTGCCAGACTCCCAGGGCCCGGGCTGAATTGGCCAGGATGTTCAGAATGCGCCGGGAAGATCTCGCTGAAAAAACCGGCGAAGCCCTGATCAAACAGGAGCTGAAATGGTATGCTATCCCCTTTCATATTCTGGAAAAAGATGAGGTTGCCGATCTCCTCGTCTATTTTGATCTCGAGTCCCTGGATGAGCTCTTCCTCCGCCTCGGAGAAGGCACGCTACGGCTCAAAGAGTTGATTTTTGAGATCAGCAACGGCCTCTACGCCAATCAGAAAACGCTTGAGCCCCCAACCGGCGTCTTAAACAGGATCGATCTGGACAGCCTGGATCCGGCCTGCATTAAGCTCTCCCAATGCTGCAACCCGATTCCGACCGAGAAAGGTTTGATAGGTCTGCTGAGTGAACGGGGTCTCTCGGTCCACAAGAACGAATGCACCAAAGTCAGAAGCCTGAAGTTGCAAAGGGAAGACGTGGTGGAGCTGCGCTGGAGGCTCAAGGAGACCACGGTACGGAAGCCCCAGACCCTGCTCTTCCTGAAGGTTGTGCCGCGCAACCGGTTGCTTATGCTGCTGGGCGTGGCCCCTGAGGAGATGAAGATAATTAACATCATCTCACTTTCGAGCAGTCCGGCCAGCAGTTCGCTCTGGGAGATAAATTTTACCGTCGATACCCTTTACGGTCTGCGGAGTATCCTCACCCATTTCAACCGGGCCGGCATCGAGTTTGATTTTGAGCTGGTCCTCTAGCCCCCGCATCAGACGCACAACAGAGCAAACTTACAGATGGCCCAACCAAGAAAGACGCAGACGGGCAGCGTAACGACCCAGGTAATGGCGATGTTCGCCCCGACGCCCCAGCGTACAGCCGAGAGACGCTTGGAAGCACCAACGCCCATGATGGTGGTTGAAATAACATGGGTGGTCGAGAGGGGCAAGCCAATGCGGGAGGCCAACTCAATGATGGTGGCGGCGGCGGTTTCTGCCGCAAAGCCGTGAATCGGCCGGAGGTTGACAAGCCGGACCCCCAGGGTCTTGATAATCCGCCAGCCACCTATTGCCGTGCCGAGTGCCATGGCGGACGCACAGAGTATCATTACCCAATAGGGCACATGAAAATCCGGCAGATGGTAGTAGCTGACCAGCGCCATGGTAATGATCCCCATGGTCTTCTGGGCATCATTACTGCCGTGGCTGAAGGCCATGTATGCCGCCGAAACAATCTGCGAGCGGTTAAAAACCTTCGAAACAAAATGCGGCGAGAATCTCCCAAAAATCTTCATCAGGAGAAGCATGAGCAGATATCCGAACAGCAGGCCGGCCAAGGGAGAAAGGAAGAGGCCGAGAAAAATCTTGATCACCCCGGTGTGGATGATGACGTTGGTCCCGGCAGTAGCAATGGCAGCGCCCACCAAGCTTGAGAGGATGGCGTGGCTTGATGAGGTAGGGATACCGATATACCAGGTCAAAAGATCCCAGATTATTGCAGCGAGCAGCGCGGAGCCAATGGTTACCTGATTTATGCAGTCGGCGCTCACCAGGCCGGAACCCACTGCTTTAGCTACGGCAGTGCCGGACAGGGCGCCGGCAAAATTGAGAATTGCCGCCATGACCACCGCTGCCCGGGGCGACAGCACCCGGGTTGACACCGAGGTGGCAATGGCGTTGGCAGTATCGTGAAAGCCGTTGATAAAGTCAAAAATCGTAGCCAGGGCCACGACGCAGACGAGGAGAAAAAAACTGTCATGCATACTTGAGGATTATCGACTCCAGGATGTTGGCAACATCCTCGCATTTATCTGAGGCGTCTTCCATGTGTTCATAGATCTCCTTCCATTTAATGAGCAGGATAGGATCTTTAACTTCGTCGAAAAGCGTGGCCAGCGCCCCCTTGAAAGATCGGTCGATGCGGTTTTCCAGACGGTTGATCTCGATGCAGTATTCCTGAACGTAGGTATAGTTTTTTTCCTTGAGTTTGTGAATGGCCTTATGCATGACCTCGGTGATCATGAGAAGGTCCTTGGCAATGGTTATCGCCTCAGGTGTAATTTTTGTTATCTTGAAGAGCATTATCCGATCAGCGGCGCCCCAGATGAGATCCAGCACATCATCCAGACGCGAGGCCAGAGCGTAAAGATCTTCACGGTCAATTGGGGTGATAAAGGTCTGATTGAGTTGGCGGATGATCTCATGGGTCAGGATGTCACCTTCCTTCTCTGCCTCGTGGATCTCCTTGGTCCGTATTTCGATATTGTCGAATTTTTCGACAAAATCGACAAACAGATCGGCAGCTATAGTGATATTCTGAGATATCCTGTCAAAATACTCAAAAAAATCTATTTGCTTGGGAAAAAGTTTCATATAGGGTTCTCCTGTGCCCGCTGATATACTCAATCCCGAAAAATAAGTCAAATCAGTATTTTTTTACCGACCGGCTAAAAACTCTCGAACGTCCCTTTATCTTTGTCATCTTGAATAGTTATGCGGCTATGGCTGCCTGCTTTTTTATGAATCGGCCGGATTGGGGACAATTGTTTGCGTACTGGCAGAGTTGCAGCCCCGGCCTTTACCTTACGTGGCGTTGTCTGGTTGGCAATTTCATAAACGTTGCATTTCCGGCAGTTTTCCATTTTATCCCTGTAAGAGCCCTGTTCCTTGCCACCGCAGAGCGTGGCGGTAACCATCCAGCAGCTACCGCCATCATTTGGATAGGCCGGACATTTGCTGTAGCGTTCCGGCGGGCAGTTTTTAATCTCCCAACAATGGACCTTCGACTCCTGGCGTGTTTTAGATGCGTCATCTATCGCGGCAGAGACACCAAAGACCATCTGGCTCAGATCATGGACAATAAGTTTCATCTCTTCGGCCTGGGCCGTAAGCTCCTGAGAAGCGGCGGCCGTCTCTTCGGAGATGGCCGCTACCTGCTGAGCAGATTTGTCATTTTCAAGATTGACTGTCGTAACCTGTTCGATACCCTTGGCGAGTTCAGTGGTGGCAGAGTTGATTGAGGCGATCTTCTCCCCCATATCGGTTGCCGACTCAACAATCCCATCAAAGTCATTATTGATATTCTTAAGGGCGGCAGAGCTCTGGACAACACGTCTGACGGTATTATCGAGCAGTTCCTGGGTATTGTGAGCCGCTTCCGTGGTCCGCATGGCCAAATTCTTCACTTCATCGGCGACCACGGCAAAACCGGCACCGGCTTCACCGGCACGGGCGGCCTCAACCGCTGCGTTCAAGGCCAGCAGATTGGTTTGAAAGGCGATTGCATCAATAGTTTTGATTATCTGACTGATCTGATCGCTGTCCTTTTCAATCTGACTCATGTTGCGGGTAAGTTCAAGAAGAGCCTGCAGCGATTTACCGGTTTTTTCAATATTTTCGTTCATGAGGAGCTCAGAACCACGGGTCAGATCCGAGGTTTTCCGACTCATGGCGCTCATCTCTTCGAGGGCGGCGGATGTCTCTTCGGTGCTTGCCGCCTGTTGCGAGGCGCTGGCCGACAGGGTCTGACTGGATGAGGCGATTTCAGCCGAAGCGCCGGCCACCTGATTGGCGCTGTCCTGAATGCCCTGAGTAAGCTTGATAAGCGAGGAAGAGATCCCTTTGCTGATAAAAAAGGCAAGGGCCAGGCCAAGAGCGATAGCAATGAGGCTGATGACTGAGACCGTAATCTGTAATCCCATCGCGGCGCGCAGCAGACCTTCATCGGTCAGGATGGTTTTTTTGGCCTCGGAGCGCAAGTCGCGGAGCTTGGCCTGCACTTCATGCAGGGCCGAGATGGTCTCCAAGGTGTAAACCCCCATGGCTCCCACTCTTTCTATCGCGTCTCCTGATTTGAGAAGACCGCCGATCTTGACGGCGGACTGGTGCAGTCTGGCATGGGGAGACTCTATCTGCTTGAGTAACGGAGCAATGCTCGGCACCAGAATTTCAGCCTTTTTGCGCTCGTCGCCATACAGCCATTTGCCGAACCCGCATTTATGGTCATCGACTTCGACGTTAAGAGTGTTGACTTTATCATTAGCCAGACTGGTGCTGAGCTTGTTTGCCCAGTTGAGATGATCGATCTCCCGTTGCGCCAGAATCCCGTCCAGCTGATTGCCGGATATAACCTGTTTGGCATCAGCCGTGATCTGACGCACCCCGAAAAAGGTGATGAGACCGGAGATGGTCAGTAGCACTAAAATTGTTGTAAAGCCAAACGCGATCTTTTTACCGATGGTCAATTGTTTCCAGTTCATCTGCTTCTCCATGGTAATCTTTGGGATGCGATGATGCAGCAAGTGGTCAAGAGCTATTTTTTACTGATTGAGAATATAGCGTTAAGTTTCAATTCGGTCAGGAGCTGAAAAATCGGTTCTGAGGCATTGACGATGCTGATCGTCCCGCCATTAATCCCCAGATTTTTATAGAAGAGCAGCAGCTTGCCGATGCCGGAGCTGCCAATATGGCCGACCTGGGCCAGATCAATTACCAACTCTTTTACCGCAGTTATCGATAATTGTTTGAAGTGGCTTTTTAAAATTTCCGCCCCGCGCTCATCGATGTCGCCCAATACTTCAAATCGCGTCCGCGATCCCATCTGTGACACCTTGATCTCCATGTAAATCTCCTTTGTTAAAGGGTGGTTCAATAGCATTGAATGATGAAGTCTCATCAGTATCATAAAAAAATAAAAAAATGAACAAAAAAACAGGTTTTATTATTTATTAGGCTTTATTAATATTCCGTAATAGAGAAGCCAGGAATTGACTATGGCTTAACTGTTCTTTCTCACGTTCGAAAGAGTGCTTTTTGAAAGTGATGACAATGCGTCTCCCTCCGTCTTTCCAACGCACCCAATCGGCAAAATGGCGGATAATAAAAAGTCCGCGGCCGGATGGCCGGACGAGATTGTGTACCGCCGTTGGATCCTTATGACGCTCATAATTGAACCCTCGGCCTTCATCAATCACCTCAACGCTGAAATCATTGCCAAAACGCCAACGAACCTTGATTTTTTTCCGCGCATCCTTGTTGTTGCCATGTTTCCAGGCGTTGACCATGGCTTCGGAGAGCACCATGTGCAACCCCTGGTCGGCAACAGTATAGTTATGAGCAACCAGAGCCTGTTGCATGGTTTGGTAAGTGTCGGCCACCAGCTGATCGAAAGTTTCTTCAGAAGGATGTAAGGTAGCTTCATAATCATAGATCTGCTGTTCAATCTCAATACCAACGATAGTTATATCATCAATAGATGTGTTGGTGGTAAAAGGGATTACCGTTTCGGCCGACTCTTGGCCCAGGGCGGCAAGGACGTTAAGAATAAGCTCTGAGATCGGCATTCCTGGCTTCTCGCTGGCGAATGCTTGGAAAATATCCTTTAATTCTTCAACGGTGAGGCTCTTATTGTTGTGCTGCAGGGCAATATCAAGCAGGCCGTCCGTAAAGAAGACCAGCCGATCTCCGGGTTTAAGAGTGATGCTGCCCGCAGCATAGGAAATTCCGGCAATAACCGCCAAAGGTAGATTGACGCCGACGCTCCCCGGGTCCGGCAGGGAGATTACAGAGTCATCTCTGATCAGCAGAAAAGCAGGGTGCCCGGCTGAGACGTAATTTAATTGCAGGGTTTCATGCTCAAGCTCGGCTGTTATTGCCGTCACGAAATCGTCAGCTTGAAAAAGAGTGGATTGCAGAACAGCACTGTTCAGAGATGTGATGGTTGTTTCAAGGAGTTCGTCTTTTTTGGCATTAATAATAGCATTATGAAGCATATCAGTAACAATGCTGCGCATAACACAGTTTACAGCGTGACCGGATTGATCCTTGACACTGATAATCGTGCGTGGCCGTTTATTTGAACGACTAATTCCAAGATTTTTGATGAGTACATGATCTCCGCCCTCGGCATGACTGGGCATGGGAAACACGGTGGCATGCAGGGCAAGAGAGTCGTTGAGATCAGTGATCCGCGGGGGGATGGCATTGATCAGGTCGAGAATCCCACGGGCCAGGTGGATATCAATGGTCTGCTGCCTGAGCAGTTCTTTAATGTCAGTAATATCGAGCAGGCTCTGGATAAAATATGCCTTGTTATTAGAGCTGACCGTGGCAAAAGATCGACGGACATGAATCATTTCATTGCTTACAGTCGTCAGGATACAATCATCCTGGCCGCGGTCCACGTGGTAATTGCTTGGGTCAAGGCTGCTCAGCGCCGACTTCTCCTGGAGAAATGAGTGATAGCGTTGACCGGCCAGGGTTTTAGCCGAGGCGCCGATCATTTTTGCTGCAAATGGGTTGACGTCGACGATCTCATCGGTTTCAGGATCGGTTACCACGACCCCGGTCTGGATGGTGGCCAGCAGGGTCGAGAGGTATTGTTCATGTTCCTTCAGTTTCCGTTCTGTTTGCTTGCGGGAGGTTATGTCGCGCAGAATCATGAGGGTTGAGACGGTTCCCTCCTGATTCTGCAGGGGAGTTGAAACCAGGTCATAGGTTTTAGCGTTGACCGGCGAGGTCCATTCCCACTGGATGGTAGCCTCTTCGGTCAAGGTTTGCCGGTCCTGGCCGGCTGCAGCAAGGTTCGGCAGATGAATGCCGACAAAGTATTCCGGAATTTTCATACCGATACCAGAGCCGAACTCTTTTTCCAGCACCGGATTGACGAACTCTATCTTCCGGTCGGCATTCCGGATGCAGACCCCATCAGGAATGGTATTAAAGAGATTGGTCAGCTTGTCGCGTTCGATCTGCAGAGCATCTTGGGCGATCTTGCGTTCCAGGATCTCTTTTTCCAGGGAAACCATGGTTAAAATGAGCTTGTCGGTCCGCTCTTCGACAATTTTTTCCAGATCTTCCTGCATCTTTTTCAGAGATGTCTCGGCCGTTGTTCGTTCGGTTATCTCTTTGGCCAATAGCTCGTTGATCCGTGTCCGTTCCAAAATCTGCTCTTCCAATTCATGGTAGCTGATTTTCTGCCTGGCGATCATGATATTAAAACTCTCCGCCAATCTGCTGATTTCATCATGGCCTTTGCTGAGATAGAGGGGTAATTCCCCTTCTGATTCCTGCAGATGGGCTGCTATAGTGATCAGCCGGCGGCCGACCAGGTGCTGAAAAGAAAAATAGATAATAATAAACAGCAGAAAGACGCTTATACCACCCAGCCCTAAGAGGGTATAGAGCTTCTCCCACAGCTGGGAATTGATATTGTCTATGGGGATAGCTATGGTGTTAATTCCGAGAACTTCGTTGAGGCTATAATTGAAGGAGGCCTGCAGGCCGTAACGGTCACGCAGGGCAAGCGGGGCATCAGCAGGGGCACCATGGCAGCGGAGGCAAGTGCTTTTGGCGCGGTCCGGATGCAAAAGAACTAAATATGTTCGACCATTTTGGCTGATCTCACCGCGCCAATCTTTAATCTCCGGATTTTTGTTGAAAAAATCGACAAATTTCGCTTCGGTGGCGGTTGCAAGATTTAAGGGATTTCTAGGATTTATTGAAGCAAATTTGAGTTGATACTCCGGAAATCGTTTTCTGACATCCTCAAAGATGGAACGGGTAATATAGGTAGTTGACATAAGTTCAGGGATAAATGCCTCTTTGGGCAAATAAACATTGAGACTAGGTCTAATCTTTTCAGAAACATAGCGGCGGATGGCCAGATCAAACTCCAAGGACATGCTGGCTTGTTCGCCGACAATTTCAGTGATGTGGTTTTTGGTAATAAAATAGGTCTGATAAAGGAGAAAAGAGCTGAGCAGGAAGAGGACGATCCCGATAAAAAAAACAAACTTCGTACTGATACTATGCATGATGACTCCCAAAGAGATGTAAGGAAAATCATACCCCGGGAAAAATATACGGTTGAACCGCAGTGCCGAATTGTGCCAGGCAGGCTTAACATTGTAGCATGGTCACTGCTAAATGCCTAATATAAATTGCTGATAACCTTGCTTTTTTATTGTGCAGTTCAGGTTGCCGGGCAATATGTGCCGAGGACGATAGTTGAATGCTATAGGCTGGCGATTGTGTTAAAAAATAAAAATTTTGTTAGTGATTGACAGAGCAAAACAGAATATGATGCAATAGAATATCTTCACAATACTTTTGAGTGTGAGTTTTCCTCCTTCGGATGTTGCGGTCAGGAGAGTCTTACCTTTTCATCACGGTATTACATGTTGTTAACGGAACTTGCCTTAAAAAACGGCGCTGGAGGTAGTGACATGGAAAGAGGCATGGAGAGTCGCTCAGAAGAACGCTTGGAAAAAAACGACAATATGACCAATCGCAGGGCGCACCAGCGCTTCAAGGCAACCACCGGTGTCTTTGCGGTCAATGCTAAATTTGGCCAGATTATCGACATAAGTAAGGGGGGATTGTCGTTTCGTTATGTAGAAAGACAGGGGTGGCCCAAGGAACTTTTTGAAATGGGTGTACTTTATGGTGATGACGACTTCTGCCTGGACAACCTGCCTATCAAAACTATTTCAGACTGTATCATCGCCAATGGCCTTAGTTCCTATTCGACCATCATCAGGCGTTGCGGCGTTCAGTTCGGCGAACTCACTGCAAAACAGGTCAGAGATCTTGAGTATTTTATCTGGGCAAACAGCAACGGTGAATCTGGTCAGGCCTAACAAGCAATGAAGTGTGAAATAAAATTTTCCGCTTCCGTGATCGGGATTTTGCGCGGAGTTGATGCCGGTTTTTTTTCTGAGATCATGGATGTGGCGTTCGCCGCCGGCCTGGTTGCTCTGGAAGTGACCCTTAACACCAGGGAGGCCGAACGGATTGTCTCACAAAACCGCCAAAAAGTTCCTGCCGGCAGATATCTGGGCATGGGAACGGTATGCAATCTTGAAGAAGCAAGACGGGCAGTGGCGAGCGGCGCCATGTTTTTGGTCACTCCGAATCTCGATCTCCGGGTCATCGAATACGCCCGTTCCCAAAAAATACCGATTGTGGCTGGTGCTCTTACCCCTACCGAGGTTTATACAGCCTGGTCAGCCGGCGCTGACATGATCAAGGTTTTCCCCTGCCAGGCAATGGGCGGCCCCCGCTATATCAACGAACTGCGTGGACCATTTGATACCCTGCCCCTGGTTGCAGTTGGCGGCGTTACCCTTGATAACCTGGCTTCCTACTTTGCAGCCGGGGCAAGCGGTGTCGGTGTCAGCTCCTCCCTGTTCGGCAGGCAGGCATTGCAGGAAAAGGATACTGCCGCTATTGGCCGCAACGTGAAAATATTTATTGATCATTGCCGCCGGACCTGAGATCGTTTACTATTAGGTTCTCGATTGCGTTTGCATACGCTGTAAAATCCAACTCTAACAATCCAAAGAAGAAGACTAATTCAGGAGATGCAGGAATGTACAGACCGGAGATAAAGGTAATTGATTGCACCGTCCGGGACGGCGGCTTGATGAATAAATGGCAGTTTGATGAGGCGTTTGTCGGCGAAGTGTATGAGGCCTTGACCGAGGCCGGCGTCGATTATATGGAGATCGGCTATATCAGTTCGGAAAAATGCTTTTCACGCCAGGAGGTGGGCCCATGGAAGTTTTGTGCGGAAAATGATATTCGACGGATCATCGGTGAACGCGAGAAAAAGATTAAACTGTCAGCCATGGCCGACATCGGTCGGATCGATTATACCGACATTCCCCAGAAAACGGACAGCTCTCTGGACATGATCCGGGTTGCCTGCTATGCCCATCAGGCAGATGCCGCCATAGATCTCGCCCATCACTGCTTGGATAAAGGTTATGAGACAACAATAAATCTTATGGCCGTTTCTACCATAGGATTTCGTGAACTGGATGAGGCACTGAACGACCTTGCCAAAAGCAGCGTGCCGATCATCTATCTGGTTGACAGTTTCGGCGCTTTTTACTCCGAGGACATCGATCTGCTTGCCAAAAAGTATATGCAGAGCCTGCCAGGAAAAACTATCGGCATCCATACCCACAACAACCAGCAGCTCGCCTTTGCCAACACCATTGCCGGGATCATTGCCGGAATCAACTTTCTGGATGCTACTCTTTACGGCATTGGTCGTGGCGCCGGCAACTGTCCTATTGAGCTGCTGATCTCCTTTCTCAAAAACCCGAAATTCAAGGTGCGTCCGTTAATCAAGGCCATTGAGAACCAGATCTTACCCTGGCAGAAGAAGATTGACTGGGGCTACTATGTTCCCTATATGATCAGCGGGGTCATGAATCAGCATCCCCGCACCGCCATGGCCCACATGGAATCGGAAAATAAGGAAAAACTCCTGGATTACTACGATCAGATTACCAGCGCCCTGCCCTGACATAACAAGAAGAATTCAGGATTCAGTAGTCAGAAGAGTTGACTTTCCACCTCTATTCATTCTGGATTCTGTCTCCTGAATTGAATTCCCTTTCATGCTTCGCTGTGCCCTCCAGAGCATGAAAGTTAGTTACAGCGGCGGGGCAATGGTCACCAGAAGCCGCATGGCTGTTTCAGCCTGAGCCCCGTGCGGCTCACTGATCTCTGAGATCAGGATGTCTCCCGGATTGGCCGGCAGTGATGCGCCGTTAGCGACCAGAAATTTGCCGCTCCCTTCCAGAACCAGCATCGTCAGTTGACCTTCCACCTCATGACTGTGTACCGGAAAGGTCTGACCGGCCGGGATATTGAAGTTGATGACTCGAAAATAGGGCGAGTCGTGCACCAAAAATTTTTTAATCGTCTTCTCATCGAATATCCGCGTTGCTCCAAGTTCGAATTTTTTCATTGTTTCTCCTTTATGCCCAGAACCTGCTTTGATTGTTTTGGCAGACTTTTCCCAGTCCTTTTCTCATTGCCTCGCATCGCACAATATGAGAGTATCATACAGTATAATATCAATGCCATCCTTGACCTGAGTCAACTATTGGCGAAGATAACGAAAAAATGGGGGGAAGCAGGCATGGCAGAGCCACGATTAGAGATAGTCGAAGGGGATATCACCACTCTGGCAGTCGACGCAATAATCAATGCCGCCAACAATTCTC
>Ga0208863_1000712_pt1 | contig 27110 bp, 28 predicted proteins | sample RifOxyD3_FD_184040 | JGI IMG/M metagenome (GOLD analysis project Ga0208863, IMG submission 184040) | Soil microbial communities from Rifle, Colorado - Rifle Oxygen_injection D3 (SPAdes) | ecosystem: Environmental > Terrestrial > Deep subsurface > Rock core/Sediment | place: Rifle, Colorado...
CGCGCGATCGAAGCGGCCGGGATCAGTCCTGACGAAATCGACCTGATCATCGTTGCCACCACCTGTCCGGACAAGATGTTCCCCAGCACGGCCTGTATCTTGCAGGATAAGCTGGGTATCAAAACTGGCGGGGCGGCCTTCGATATGCAGGCGGTGTGCGGCGGTTTCGTCTATGCACTGAATACTGCCGATCTCTACATACGCGGCGGGCAAGCAAAAACGGCGCTGGTGGTTGGTGCTGAAATCATGACCCGCATGCTGGACTGGAAAGATCGCACCACTTGCGTCCTGTTCGGCGACGGCGCGGGTGCGGTGGTGCTTCGGGCTAGCGAAGAGCCCGGCATACTGGCCGGTAAATTACATTCCGACGGTCAGCACCACGCCTTGTTGCGGGTTGATGGCAGCGTACGCGATGGCGTGGTGCAGGGCGATCCGTTCATCCGCATGGAAGGTCAGGCGGTGTTTAAGTTTGCCGTTACGGTGCTGCATCGCGTGGTCGATGAAGTGCTGATGATGAGCGGACTGAAGGACACCGATATCGACTGGCTGGTGCCGCATCAGGCCAATATCCGCATCATCGAAGCGACCGCGAAGAAGCTGGGCATGAGTATGGATAATGTGGTGGTCACTGTTGCGAATCACGGTAATACCTCCTCCGCGTCTATTCCGCTGGCGCTGGATGCAGCGGTCCGCGATGGCCGCATCAAACCTGGCCAAAACGTCCTGCTCGAAGCGATCGGCGGCGGCTTTACCTGGGGCGCGGTTCTGCTTAAGTGGTAGTCGTAGGTCGGGCTTTAGCCCGACTGACACCCAGACCTATAATTTTTATTCGGGCTAAAGCCCGACCTACCGGTTATTTATTATGACTAAATTTGCTTTTGTATTCCCCGGACAAGGTTCTCAATCGCGCGGCATGATGAGCGGTTATGCTGATTTGGTGCAGGATACCTTTACGGAAGCTTCCGATGTGTTGAAACAGGATCTGTGGCAATTGGCGATTGACGGCACTGACGCTGCCCTTAATTCGACCGTCAACACGCAGCCGTTGATGCTGACCGCCGGTGTGGCGGTCTATCGCGCATGGCAATCGCAAAATGGCGCAGCACCTGCCATGATGGCGGGGCATAGTCTGGGTGAGTACACCGCGCTGGTGGCAGCAGGTGCCTTAAGTTTTGCCGATGCGTTGCCGCTGGTGCGTTACCGTGCACAGTGTATGCAACAGGCGGTGCCGGAAGGCGTGGGTGGTATCGCCGCGATTCTGGGGCTCGACGATGAGACTGTGCGCGCGGTCTGCCTGGCGGGTGCTGAGGGCGAAGTGCTGGAGCCGGTCAATTTCAATTCGCCGGGGCAGGTGGTGATTGCGGGGAATCGCAGTGCGGTTGAACGCGGTATGGCACTGGCCAAGGAACGTGGCGCCAGACGCGCTCAGATGCTGCCGATGAGCGTGCCATCGCACTGCAGTTTGCTCACTGGAGCTGCGGAACAGTTGCGCGGCTATCTGGACGGCGTGACCATACAATCGCCGCTTATTCGCGTATTGCATAACGCCGATGTGGCCGCTTACAGCGACCCGGCTAAAATTCGCGATGCGCTGGTGCGTCAGCTCTACTCTCCGGTACGCTGGGTGGAGACGGTGCTGGAATTCGGTAAACAGGGCATCACCCACAACGTCGAATGTGCGCCGGGCAAGGTGCTGGCTGGTTTGAACAAACGCATCGACACAAATCAACAAGCCTTGGCGATTAACGACGGTGCTGCGCTGACACTGGCTTTGGTAACGTTAAATTAAAAATTGCGTAGCATAAGGAACAGAACATGACACTACAAGGACAAATCGCACTGGTTACCGGTGCATCTCGCGGCATAGGACAGGCAATTGCGCTGGAGTTGGGGCGTCTGGGTGCGACCGTGATCGGTACGGCGACCAGCGACAAAGGGGCCGCTGCGATCGGTGAATATCTGGCAGCGGCAAATATCAAGGGGCAGGGCTATGCGCTGAACGTCAACGATGTGGCGCAGACTGAACTGGTTTTAGGTGAATTGCGCGCGCAATACGGCGAAATTTCTATCCTGGTGAACAACGCCGGTATCACCCGCGACAATCTGCTGGCGCGTATGACCGATGAAGAGTGGGATGATGTCATCGCGACGAATTTGAAGTCTGTGTTCCGTCTGTCACGCGCCGTGTTGCGCGCGATGATGAAGGCCCGCACCGGTCGCATCATCAGCATCTCATCGGTGGTCGGCAGCATGGGGAACCCGGGGCAGGCTAACTACGCCGCCTCCAAGGCCGGCATGATCGGCTTTACCAAGTCGCTGGCGCAGGAAATCGGCAGTCGCAACATCACCGTGAACTGCGTCGCGCCCGGTTTTATCGATACCGACATGACGCAAGGTCTGGGCGAAGAGCAGCGCGCCAAACTGGTGGCGCATGTGCCGTTGAAACGTCTGGGGCAACCCGCAGATATCGCCGCTGCCGTCGCATTTTTAGCAGGCCCGGGTGCGCCTTACATCACCGGCGTCACTTTGCATGTGAACGGCGGGATGTATATGGAGTAAGTCTCTGGCCGCGCAATAGGGCGTTATGATGAAAACAGCGCATCTTGAACTGCTGCTCACTCGCGTCATGCCTTACGGTAAATACAAAGGGCGGGTCATCGCTGACCTGCCCGGTCACTATCTCAACTGGTATGCCAAAGTGGGTTTCCCGCACGGGGAAATCGGTCAACTGCTCGCCCTGATGCAGGAACTCGATCACAACGGTCTGTCTTCCCTGCTGGATCCTCTGCGCAGGTAATCGCTGTGTGGGGTCAGGCCTTTACTTTATAGTTTTTCGGCAGGCTCTTAGTGTACCAAGTGTCTGATCAAACCGGTGCTGGCCGAAAGCGCCACCGGCGCGGAGGGGACGATGATGCACAGTACGGCAAACGCGGCGGGCAGTACCGCCATCGGTGACTGTTTGAGCCTGAATAGCATAGTCACGATCAGTGCGAATTCAATCCAGAAGCTGCTGACCACGATGTGGGTGTGGTAGGGAACTGATACGATGCCGCCTATGATCAGCGTGTAGATGCCAAGTATGAATAGCGCGGCAGCGGTAAGATTTTGCGTTGATTTATCCATTTTAAAATACTTAATATATTCAATATGTTGTGTTTTTAAAGGAAGGGGTAACAATGTGCATTGTATCAAGGCTTTGCGCGCATTGTAAAAGAAACATAACTACTCGTCCCTCATAAAAATATTTAAAAAAGACTTGACAGGTAAAAGATAGTTGATTTTTTGGCTCGCCAGCTTTTTGGCTGCTCAAGTCAAAAAAATGCCTGTAAATTTTCTCCGGTAACTGACGTTTAGTAGCCTGCCACAGCAATGATTGCTCTGTTCAGCCACATTATGGGCAGCCACTTATTCTTAAACTCGCCCATATTGAGGCGTTTCCGTTCCTGCCAGACTTCATTCTGTTCGGCCAGCAATGCGCCGCAACGCTTCCGCAGCCTGTGCATCCAAACCGGGGGCTAAAATAACCGTGTTAAGCAGTTCCGCACAGCGAAGACCGCTTTGCACGGCGCCTTCCAGCGTGGCGGGGTAGACGCCTTGGGTGTAATCGCCCGCCAGCAATAAATTAGATAGCGGCGTTTGTTGTGCCGGGCGCGAAAGATCTGGCGTGCAGGCAAAGGTCGCGCGTTTCTCTGCGATGACTTTGTACCAGCGAGGGGTTTCGGTAAAGCCGAATTCCTCTCTTAGTTCTGCGATCACTTTTTGCGCCAGTTCATTCTGAGATAATTCCTGATGCAAGCCTTCTGCGCTGATGACCGCTGCGATCAGTCCGCATTGTTCAGCGATCTGTCCCTTGTCGAACAGCCACTGACTATAGCGTTGATGCAAGCCCAGCATGGGGTGAGGCAGGCGGACAGATTTCGGATATTGCAGATACAGTGTGTAGACGGGCTGATGTTGCAGCGCATTGATTTGTGCGATGACGGGCGCGAGCGCAGCGCAGGAGCGCAGCAGTCTGGCCGTGGTGACAGGCGGTGTTGCGCAAATCACGTGGCTGAAGAACAGGCTGCCGCGTTTGGTGATGATTTCAAAACCGCGTTCATGCGGCAGCAGTTGCTCCACGCCGCAGGAGGTCAGCACATGTCCTCCGCGCCGTCTGACGTATTTTGCGGCACGCGCGGGAAACAGTGCGGTGAAATCGATGCGCGGCAGCAGCATGTCGCTGTCGGAACGCGTCTGATTCAACGCGTCTTTCAATACATTCAGCAGTACCCGGGCTGATGCGATACGGAGCGGGGTGTTGAGCGCTGCAATGCATAGAGGCTCCCAGAATTTCTGTACCAGCGCCGGGCTTTGCTTGTGTTCTGATAATAGCGATGAAACACTTATATCTTTGATTATTTTGAAATTATTGTTTTTCATTGCCTGCATGAAGCGGGCGGCGCTCAATCGTTCGGCCAAGCTCAAACCCCGGGCGAACAGCAGTGCGAATAGCAGATGAAATGGGGCGGGTAAGCGGGGGGCTTTCAGGGCAAAATGTCCGTGCAGGTCGAGTTGCAACGGCAGGCGTAAAAAATCCTCTGCAATATTGCCGCCTACCTGTTCGATCAGCGCGAGAGTTTGGTGATAGCAGCCCAGCAACAGATGCTGGCCGTTATCGAGCTGTGTCTTGCCGCAGCTGATACCGCGCGCCCGACCGCCCAGTTGTCTTGCACTCTCGAACACGGTCACCGGAATGTCCTGTTCTGCAAGTCGTACAGCTGCCGCCATCCCCGCGTAACCACCGCCGATGACGGCAGTGTTCATAATTTCATTATTTTTCATTGGGTTAGTTGAGTTATTGCCATTATCCTGGCCTTTCCCCCCTTTCAGGGGGAAAGGCACATTATTCCCTTCCCCCTGAAAGGGGGAGGGTTAGGGGGGGGGCAGCCGTTAAATTTTCAGTAATTCTCGTCAGAACGCCATCCAGGTTGTTCAAAACATCGTTGTTCCAAAAGCGCAGAACCCGCCAACCTTGAGCCTCCATTGAGGCCGTACGATGTTCGTCATAGGCAATCTGATCCTGATGTTGCCCACCGTCGAGTTCAATCACTAGTTTCAGCTCAATGCAGGCAAAGTCGGTAATATATTTCCCGATCGGATGCTGGCGACGGAATCGATAACCGTTCAGTTGTTTCTCTCGCAACACTTGCCACAAAAGACGTTCCGCGTAGGTCATTTCTGTCCGAAGCGTCCGAGCTCTTGCGGTGGTTTCTGGATTGATCCTGTGGGTATTCATGTCGATTTTACCCCCGCCCTCGCCCTACCCCCTGCAAGGGGGAGGGAATTGGCTGCTAGGATTTGATCCAGGTTGTCCAGGCCAGCCACAGCTTGCGCAGTGGCGTGAGAGAGACGCGCTCTTTTAACACATGGCAACCGGAGGCTTTGACTTCATCCAGTGTGGCGCGATAGATCGCCGCCATGATCAGACCGGTGCGCTGATTTTTACGGTCAACTGACGGCAATTGCGCGAGCGCCTGCTGGTAGAAACTTTCCGCGCGTTCGATTTGAAACCCCATCAGTTTATGGAAATTCGCTGTCTCGTTTGCGTTGAGTATGTCCGCTGCCGTCACGCCGAACTGCTGCATCTCGTCCATGGGCAGATAGATGCGGTTGCGTCTTGCATCTTCGCCGACATCGCGGATGATGTTGGTAAGTTGAAAGGCGATGCCTAAGTCGTGCGCATATTTGAGTGTCTGGCGATCGGAATAGCCGAAAATTTCGACCGACAACAGACCTACCACTGAGGCGACGCGGTAGCAATACAGTTGCAGCGATTTATAGTCGGCATAGCGCGGCTGATCCAGATCCATCTCCATGCCGTCGATGATCTCAAGCAGCAATTCTTGCGCCATGTTGAACTGTACAACGACAGGAATCAGTGCGATGGCGACCGGATGTTGCGGTTTGCCGCCGTAGATTTCAGCCACCTGACCGCGCCACCAGTTAAGCGTGGTGCGGGCGACCTGTTCGTCGGTGCATTCGTCCACCACGTCGTCTACCTCGCGGCAGAAGGCGTACAGCGCGATGATCGCGCGGCGCTTTTCTTTGGGGAGGAACAGAAAGCTGTAGTAAAAACTGGAACCGCTGGCAGCGGCCTTTTCCTGGCAATATTGGTCTGGAGTCATGTTAGTACGAGTGTGGTGCGGATTTGGCCAGCATGATAACCCAGTCTAGCGGGCTTAGCACCGGGCGGCGGCGATAAACGTCGAATTGTACTTTTTCAATTTTATCCAGGATGCGCAATCCTCCGGCGATGATCATGCGCATTTCCAGTCCTATGCGGCCTGTGAGGATGCTGCCCAGGGGCGCGCCTTGCAGCATCAGTGCTCGGGCTCGGCTCACCTGAAACTGCATCAGAGATCGCCAGTTGTCATCACAGATATGTGCTTCGATCTGGGTGGCGGTCACGCCGAACTTCGCCATGTCGTCCAGCGGCAGGTAGATGCGCCTGATCGCGATATCTTTGGCGACATCCTGCCAGAAATTGATCAGCTGCAAGCTGGTGCAGATCGCATCCGAATAAGCGATGTTGACCGGTGTCGCTTCGCCGTACAGGTGCAGCATCAGTATGCCGACCGGATTGGCGGAATGGCGGCAGTAGTCGAGCAGATCGGCGTAGTTATCGTAGCGTTTCTGGACGACATCCTGCGAGAAGGCATCGAGCAGATCGTAGTGCGGTTGCAGGGGTAATTCATACTGCAGGATGGTGGTTTGCAGATTTTGAAACAAGGGAGTGAGCGGGGTTTCGCTTTTGCTGATGCGGTTTAATTCCTCTCGAAATGCATCCAGCCCTTGCAGTCGCTCTGCATCCGGTAAATCCCCCTCATCGGCGATATCATCGGCAGCCCTTGCAAAATGATAAATTGCTGCCACCGGACGACGCAGCCGTTTGGGCATCAGGATGGACGCGACCGGGAAATTCTCGTAATGCTCAACGGTCATCTTCAGATTGATGCTAATGTGCGAAGTTTTTCCATCCAGCCATGGAAATGACGGCATTCCTGCTCCATAGTGCTCAGCGTGATTTTCTCGGCAGCGAGAGGGCCGTGACGCGTTTTCTTGTATTTAGGAACGAGGAGATCTTCCAGTCGTTTGGATGGTTTGGTTTCGTAGCTATTGTTGATATGTTCCGGTGAGGCAAAGCTGGCTCGAACTGCTTGCAGTTTTGTTAGTGTATTGTTCCATGACGGTTCGGTGAGAACGAGCGCATCTACATCAGAAAATAATAATCCCTCAAACTCATAAGGTTGTATATGTGGGATGAAACGTTCCGGGCTGCAGCCGACGTGCTCGATGATGGCTTGATGCAGTGCGGTTTCCAGAGCCGACGTGCGTGCATAAACGTCAGTCAGTTGTTTTGCCTCGTTGAAGTTCGGGAAACTGGTATCCAGCCCATATAGATCAATGAATGTCGTCAGAATTACATCCGGTTTTTGGCGCAGTGTATTTCTGGCATTGAATTTCAGTCGGTCGAAATTGACAGCGCCACCCTTGGCATCCTGTGATGTATTCAACGTTTGGGGCTTGATGAAAATCTGGTTTGGGCGAAACATTGGGGCAATGATGCGCTTAATAAACTGCTCTTCGGTTGGTCCTTCAGTAAAAACAATGATCTCAATCACTTAGGGTCTACCTCCCAGCACATTGCGTTTCCACAATTCGCCCATAGCGTACTGCTCCAGCCAGCCTGACAGCTCTTCATCCGTGAACCGCCTAAAGGTGGAGGCATCGTTTTCTTGATCTACCACGATGATGTCTTCAGGACTGAGCTCATTGACTAGTTCTACCGATTGCGTGGACACAATCAACTGACGTTGTTCCGAAACTTGTTTGAAAATATCTGCAAGAACGGAAATAGCATAGGGATGCAAACCTAGTTCTGGTTCGTCAATGAGGATGGTGTCAGGTAGTAGTTCAGTTGGCTGAAGCAGCAGGGTGGAGAGACAGATAAAGCGCAAAGTGCCGTCGGATAAATGCAGCGCTTTGAACGGTGTATCTGGCTTGCCTTTTTGCGTCCATTCTAGTTCGACGTATTCAGCATTAGGACGATGAACAAAATCGCCAAAGAAGGGTGCAACCAGACGAATGGTATCAACGATACGTCGGTAGTGTTTGGGATGCTTGTCATTCAGCATGCGCAAGTAGGCAGCAAGGTTGGCAGCATCAATATTAAGTTTCAAATTATTATTGGCTGAGTGCTTTTGTTTTACCTTGGCATTTTCGCCTGTGTCATGAAAGTGATAAACGCGCCAATTGCTAACAGAGCCACGAACATAGGGTGAATATCTATCTTTTGCATCTTTAAGCTTGGATTCGTTATGTCCAGTACCTATTGTTGCTGGATATGATCCAGGATACCTCTCGCCGCCGTACCAGCTTATTTCGTGTTTAAATATCAGTCGGTTGTCATTTGTTGGTATTAGGTCGAATTTGTAGCCATTACTTGAGAAGTAAAATTCAGCATGTAACTTGTCAGTTGTATTTCGACCGAAGTGTAAAAGGGCATCTGGTCCCCCTTGTGTCTGGACGTATACCTGTAATTGCTGCTCATACATTTCATTGAGTAATTTAAAAATACCGATGAAATTGCTCTTGCCTGCGCCATTCGCTCCGATCAATACATTCAGATTCGTCAATGGAAAATTCTCCAATTTGCGAATTGATTTGTAGCCTGAGATGGTTAATGAGCGAACGGCGGACATGATTACCCTTAATTAAATCAGATCGTTGCGATGCAGCATAAACACGAACTGATCGCCCGCTGCCACGTCCAGCCAGGTGAACGGCAGGGTAGGGTAGGCGGCTTCGATGACATCGCGGTTGTGGCCGATTTCGACGATCAGGATGCCGTTGTCGTTCAGGTATTCGGCAGCCTGGGCAAGAATCACGCGCGTGGCATCCAGTCCGTCCGAGCCGCTGCCCAGCGAGAGTTCGGGTTCGTGCAGATATTCAGGAGGCAGAGCGGCTACCGATTCCGCATCGACATAAGGCGGGTTGCTGATGATCAGGTCGTATTTGCGACCTTCCAGTTGCGTGAACAGATCCGACTCGATCAGATTGATGCGCTCGGCCAGTTCATAGTCATCCACGTTGAGGCGGGCGACCATCAGTGCGTCTGCTGACAGATCGACGGCATCGACTTGTGCGTTCGGAAATGCGTCCGCGCACAGGATGGCCAGACAGCCGCTGCCGGTACACATATCCAGCACATGGCCGATGTTATCGGGTTCGGCGATCCAGGGGGACAAGCGCTGGCGCAGCAATTCGGCGATGAAAGAGCGCGGCACGATGACCCGTTCATCCACATAAAAACTGTATTCGCCCAGGAAAGCTTCATGGGTCAGATAGGCGGCCGGAATGCGTTGTTCGACGCGGCGCTGGATGATGCTCAGCACTTCGCTGCGTTCACTCATGGTGAGTTGCGCATCGAGAAAGGGGGCCAGCGTATCGACGGGTAAATGCAATGTGTGCAGAATCAGATAGACCGCTTCGTCATAGGCGTCATTGCTGCCGTGACCGAAAAATAATTTGGCCTGATAAAAGCGGCTGACCGCAAAACGCAGGTAGTCGCGCACGGTATGCAGGCTCTGCGATGCGGCAGAAAAATAATTATCTATTTGCATAACAGGTTTACCAGTGTGCGTTGAAAGGTGAGTTTGAGCGGTTCGATATCGGCGACCGCGACGCATTCGTTGAGCTTGTGTATCGTGGCGTTCAGCGGGCCGAATTCGATCACCTGCGGGCAGATGTCGGCGATGAAGCGCCCGTCGGAGGTGCCGCCTGAGGTAGAGAGTTCCGGCGTGACGCCATAGCTTTGCTCAATCGCGCGGCTGATTGCTTCCACCAGGCTGCCCTTGGGCGTGATGTATGGCTTGCCGGATAACTCCCACTCCAGTTCATAAGTGATATTGTGCTTGTCGAGGATGGCGTGAACCTTGTCTTTCAGTTGCTGTTCGGTGCTGGCCGTGGAAAAACGAAAATTGAACAGGATCTCCACCGTGCCGGGGACCACATTGGTCGCGCCCGTACCGCCATTCATATTGGAAATCTGCCAGGAGGTCGGCGGGAAATATTCGTTGCCGTTGTCCCAGGTGGTGGCGGCCAGTTCGGCAATCGCGGGGGCTGCCATGTGGATGGGGTTTTTAACCAGATGAGGGTAGGCGATATGTCCTTGAATACCCTTGACGATTAACGTGCCGGATAAAGAGCCGCGACGCCCGTTCTTGATCATGTCGCCCACCAGTTTGTTTGAGGTGGGTTCGCCGACGATGCAGTAATCCAGTTTTTCGCCGCGCGCCTGCAAGGCTTCAACCACGCGCACCGTGCCGTCTACCGCGATGCCTTCTTCGTCCGAGGTGATCAACAGGGCGATAGAGCCAGTGTGTGCCGGGTGATCTTCGATAAAGGCTTCGATGGCGGTGATGAAGGCCGCCACCGAGGTTTTCATGTCGGCCGCGCCGCGCCCGAACAGCATGCCGTCGCGGATAGTCGGCTCAAAAGGCGGGCTAAACCAGGATTCGACCGGGCCGCTGGGCACAACATCGGTGTGACCGGCGAATACCAGCACAGGACTGGTCGTGCCGCGCCGCGCCCAGAAGTTGTCGACGTTGCCAAAACGCATGCGTTCGATTTTAAAATCGAGTTTTTCCAGGCGTTCGATCAAAATTTCCTGACAACCTGCGTCATCGGGGGTGAGTGAGCGGCGTGCGATCAGCGCGCGGGCGAGTTCTAGCGTAGCAGTCATGATGTAACTTTCATTTAAAGAGTTCGGCATAAGCCGCTTCATCGAAGCCGACGTGGCATAAATTGCCGTCGATTTCCAGCAGTGGGCGCTTGATGACGCTGGTTTTTTCCAGCATCAGTTTCACAGCGGACGCCGTATCGGTGGCCTTTTGTTCGTCGGACAGGCCGCGCCAGGTCAGACCTTTGCGATTGACCAGCTCGGTCCAGTCGCGTTGTTGCAACCAGCGCTGCAAAGTCGCCTCATCCAGTCCGCGCTTTTTGAAATCATGGAAATCGACGGCAATCTCGTGCTGTGCCAGGCAGTCGCGGGCTTTTTTAACCGTGTTGCAGTTGGGAATGCCGTACAGCTTCACTGGAAGTTCGCGTAGCGATACTTTGTCCCTCTCGCCCGCTTGCGGGAGGGAGTTGGACGGGAGGAACGCTGGCATGTCAGAATGATGAGCGTTTGTCATGCCTGTCAAGATACATCCAGGTCGAGTTTAATGCTGGAAAAGTCGGAACGGGGCGTTTTGGGCGTTTCAGGCACATAGGCTGGCGTATGTATGGTGGTAGTGCGCTCGGAAAAGTCGACCAGAGCGGACAAGTTGCTTGCCGAGTCCGCATTGCGCATCGCTTCTTCCTTGGTGATTTCACCTGTCTTGAATAATTTATATAAAGCTTGCTCGAAGGTTTGCGAGCCGGCGGATACACTTTTATCTATGGCCTCGCGTATCTTGTCGAGTTCGTCATCCTTGATCAGATCGGCGATCAGAGTGGTGTTGAGCAAAATTTCCACCACCGGTACCAGTTTGCCCTGCGTGGTACGCACCAGGCGTTGTGAAATGACCGCGCGTAGACACATGGCCAAGTCGGACAACACGCTCTGGCGTGAATCGTAGGGGAAGAAGTTGACGATGCGGTTTAAGGCGTGATAACTGTTGTTGGCGTGCAAGGTGGTCAGGCACAAATGACCGGTCTGCGCGAAAATCAGCGATTGTTTGAGCGTTTCACGATCGCGCACTTCTCCTATCATCAGTACATCGGGCGCTTCCCGCATCGCAGCCGCCAGCGCGTTTTCGTAGGACTGCGTGTCCGTGCCGATTTCACGCTGGTTGACCACCGATTTGTCGTGTTTGAAAATGTACTCGATCGGATCTTCTATGGTCAGGATATGCCCGCTCTGGGTATTGGAGCGATGTTCCAGCATGGAAGCTAGCGTGGTGGATTTGCCTGAGCCTGTGGCACCGACTACCAGGATCAGCCCGCGTTTTTCCATGATCAGTTTCTTGATCACAGACGGCAGACGCAGGTCGTCGATACTGTTGATTTTGCCCCGGATGTGGCGGATGACGATAGCGACATCGCCGCGCTGCCGGAAGACGTTGACGCGGAAACTGCCCAGCGCCTCGACACGGTAGGAGAAGTTCATCTCCATGTTGGCTTCGAATTCGACGATCTGACGCGAAGACATTAGCTCATAGGCGATGCGCTTGATGGTCTCTGCATTCAGTATCTGCGCATTGACCGGCACGGTGATACCGTCAATCTTGATATTCACCGGCGCACCCACCGAGAAGAACAGGTCGGACGCTTTCCGGTCAGAGGCTAGCTTCAGCAGGGGGGTGACGATCATGTTCGATTCCAGTTGTTAGTCGTTAGACGTAAGTTATTATTGCTACGCAGTTTTCATTCAAAAACAAGAGCACTCGTGCGACATGTTTTGTGGGAATGCCCTTGCGGCATTAACTTATGTCTTACGTCTTGCGACTGTTTCTAAATACCGCGCAGCAGTTCGTTGATGCCGACCTTGGACAGTGTTTTAGCATCCACTTTCTTGACGATTACCGCACAGTACAGGCTGTATTTGCCATCGGCTGAAGGCATGCTGCCACTCACAACCACTGAACCTGCGGGAACACGGCCATAGGTGACAGTGCCGGTTTCGCGATCGTATATCTTGGTGCTCTGACCGATGAATACGCCCATCGAGATCACCACGTTGTCTTCCAGAATCACGCCTTCGACGATTTCTGAACGTGCCCCTACAAAGCAATTGTCGCCGATGATGGTTGGATTAGCCTGCACCGGCTCCAGTACGCCGCCGATACCGACACCACCGGACAGGTGCACGTTTTTGCCGATCTGTGCGCAGGAACCGACTGTCGCCCAGGTGTCGACCATGGTGCCTTCATCGACATAAGCGCCGATATTCACATACGAAGGCATCAGTACCACGTTTTTGGCGATGTAGGCACCACGGCGGGCTGCAGCCGGCGGAACGACACGGAAACCGCCCTCACGGAAGTCGCGGCTGTTGTAGTCGGCAAACTTGGACGGCACTTTGTCATAGTAGTTGGTGAAACCGCCCTTGATAAAGGCGTTGTCTTCCAGACGGAATGACAGCAATACAGCCTTTTTCAGCCACTGGTGAGTGACCCAGTCGCCATCTATTTTTTCTGCGACACGCAACTTTCCCTGATCCAGTTGCATGATAACGGCATCAACCGCTTCTTTGAGTTGTGCATCCGCATTGCGCGGGGTGATGTCGGCGCGACGTTCAAAAGCGGTTTCGATGATCTGTTGTAAGTCGGACATAGTGTTCCTGATTGAGTAGTGAGTTTAACGGGTAAGGTCATGCAACCTTAAAATTATGGCTGTAATAGGCGCGATATTACCCATAAATGAGGGTGCCCGGCAAACGCTCAATTCACTTTGTGATATGCGACGTTTTTGCCGGTAGGGGTATTAAACGCAAATGCGGGCATAATTGTTCGTTTAATATATTGATTTTATTGTACTTGTTTATTTTATCGATGCGAGGCAGAGTTTGCGTATCACGCCCTCTTCATCGGCGGCTATCACCAGCACCGGAATGGAGTTTATGCGACTGATTTTGGTGTTTGTTTCCCGATTAGCCGTTTCATCGAGTGAAATCCCCATAAACGCCAGCGGTGCGCAGATTTTTTCCCGTATCAGGCTGGCGTGTTCGCCTATCCCGCCGGTAAATACCAGCGCATCGATGCCGCCCGCCTTGGCGGCGAGACTGCCGATGGCACCGGCTACATCCCGACAGAAATAATCCACGGCAAAACGTGCGGGCGGACTTGTTGAGGCTAGCAGCTCGCTCATTTCGCCCGATGCGCCGTCCGATAAGGCTAACAGCCCCATTTTGTGGAACACGATGTCGCGCAAGCTGGCCGTGTCGTGGCGTTCTGCCAGATTCAGCATCACGCCCGGGTCCAGATCGCCGCTGCGCGTGCCCATCGCAATGCCGCCAGCCGGGGTGTAGCCCATGGTGGTGTCTTGAGACTTGAGCTCACGCATCAGACACAGGCTGGCGCCGCTGCCTAAGTGTGCGACGACGATATTGCCACAGGCCTCATCCCCCAATAGTTCCGGCAATAGGTATGCGATATGCGCGTAGTTCAAACCGTGAAAACCGTAGCGGCGTAAGCCGTAGGAGGCCGGGATGGGCAGGCGGCGGGCGAGCGCCGAGAGCGTGGTGTGAAAGGCGGTATCGAAGCAGGCGATCTGCGGCACGTCGAAGTGTTGACGGCATAGCGCCACGCCCATCAGGTTGCCCGGCAGATGTAATGGTGCCAGCTCTACGATGGATTCGAGGCGCTCCCGTTCGCGGCTGTCGATGACGCGCGCCGCATCGTTGATATCGCCACCATGCACGAAACGATGGCCGATGAGTTCGGGTGTCTCGCCTTTTAAATCACGCATCAACTGTTCGAATGCCGGTGCGTGGTCTGTTAAATGTTCGTAGCGAAAGTTTTTCCGCGAACCATCGGCGCCGAACAAGCTGGCCTTGATCGACGAGGAGCCGCTGTTGATGGTCAGGATGCGGGGCATGCTTAAAGCGGCCAGCTCCAGTTGTCCACTTCAGGCAGGTCGACGCCGAACTCATAAGCATAGTTGCGGCACTTGATCTGTTTGTTGAGCATCTTTTCCTTAACGTGTGCACCGGCCACGTGCAGCGCGGGGATACGGTCGATGATGTCGATCACCAGACTGAAGCGGTCGATCTGATTTTGTATCGCCAACTCCAGTGGCGTGTTGATGCTGCCTTTTTCCTTGTAGCCGCGCACATGGAAATTCTTGTGGTTGTTGCGGCGATAAGCTAAGCGGTGGATCAGCCAGGGGTAACCGTGGAAATTGAACATCACCGGTTTATCCAGCGTAAACAGGCCGTCGAAGTCGCGGTCGGAGAGGCCGTGCGGGTGTTCGGTGGACGGGGTGAGCTTATACAGATCGACGACGTTGATAAAGCGGATTTTCAACTCGGGGAAGTGCTCGCGCAATATCACCACGGCGGCCAGCGCCTCTTTGGTCGGAACATCACCCGCACTGGCCATCACCACATCGGGTTCGAAACCCTGATCGTTGGAGGCCCAGTCCCAGATGCTGATGCCCTTGGCGCAATGTTTGGCGGCGGCATCCATGTCGAGAAACTGCAAGTGTTTTTGCTTGTCGCAGACGATCACGTTGATGTAATCAGTGCTTTTCAGGCAGTGATCAGCGACGTTCAGCAGGCAGTTTACATCGGGCGGCAGATAGATGCGGGTGACGGCCGGACTCTTGTTGACCACCAGATCCAGAAAACCGGGATCCTGATGGGTGAAACCGTTGTGATCCTGACGCCAGACGGTGGAGGTGATCAACAGGTTGAGCGAGGAGACCGGCGCGCGCCACGGCACATCCTTACACATCGCCAGCCATTTGGCGTGCTGGTTGAACATCGAGTCGATGACGTGAACAAAGGCTTCGTAGGTGGAGAAGAAACCGTGGCGACCGGTGAGCAGATAGCCCTCCAGCCAGCCTTCCAGCGTATGCTCGGAGAGCATTTCCATCACGCGTCCGTCAGGGGAGAGTTCGCCGCCAGCCGCATCTTCCGGCAGATAGTCCGCCAGCCAGGTCTTCTTGCTCACTTCGTAGATATTATCCAGCTTGTTCGAGCTGTTTTCATCCGGGCCGAACACGCGGAAATTGTGCATGTTATCGCGCATGATGTCGCGCAAAAATTTGCCCAATGGGCGGGTGTTTTCCGCCACGGTGGTGCCGGGTTTGACTACTTCAACTGCATAGTCGCGACAATCCGGCATGCGCAGCGCGCGGCGCAGCAGACCGCCGTTGGCATGCAAGTTGGCGCTCATGCGGCGTATGCCTTTCGGCGCCAGCGCCTTGAGTTCAGGCAAGAGTCGGCCGGTTTCGTCGAACAACTCTTCGGTGCGGTAGCTTTTGAGCCACGCTTGCAGTTTGTCGAAGTGTTCAGGCGTCTTCACATCGCCGATCGGCACCTGATGCGAGCGCCAGAAACCTTCCGTTTTTTTGCCGTCGACTTCGGCAGGTCCCGTCCAGCCTTTGGGGCTGCGCAATACGATCATCGGCCAGCGCGGGCGGGCAGGGATGCCGCTGCTGCGAGCCTCCGCCTGAATGCGACGGATTTCCAGTACGCATTCTTCCATTACGGCGGCCATGGTCTGGTGCATAGTTTCCGGATCGCTGCCTTCGACGAAATGAGGCGTCCAGCCGTAACCCTTGAACAGATTTTCCAGTTCTTCGTGCGAGATGCGAGAAAGGATGGTTGGATTGTTGATCTTGTAACCGTTCAGATGCAGGATGGGCAGCACCGCGCCGTCCCTGATCGGATTGAGGAATTTGGTCGAATGCCAGGAAGTTGCCAGCGGCGCAGTTTCGGCTTCGCCGTCGCCTACCATCACGGTGACGATCAGTTCGGGGTTGTCGTAGGCGGCGCCGAATGCGTGTGACACGCTATAACCCAATTCGCCGCCTTCGTGGATAGAGCCGGGTGTCTCAGGCGTACAGTGACTGCCGATGCCGCCGGGGAAGGAAAATTCCTTGAAGAATTCGCGCAGGCCGTCCAGGCTTTCACTCTTGTTCGGATACACCTCGCTGTAACGCCCTTCCAGATAGACCGGGCCTAATACGCCCGGCGCGCCGTGTCCGGGACCCGCCATGAAGATCGCGTTCAGGTCATATTTGACGATCAGACGGTTCATGTGGATGTAGCCGAAGGATAGGCCGGGGCTGGAGCCCCAGTGACCCAACAGGCGGCTCTTGATGTGTTCGAATTTTAGCGTCTCGCGCAGCAGCGGGTTGTCGCGCAGATAAATCATTCCGGCGGACAGATAGTTGCAGGCGCGCCAGTAGGCATCGATGTGTTTGAACTCTTCAGGTGTTAATAGGTGTGTTTGAGTGTTCATGATGTTCACTTGGTGGTGAAATGGCAGAGGTTTGTATGATGTGCTGATCAGGTTGCAAAATTATTTATTTTTATAACTATTTGATTGTAAAAATATTTTAATTATGTTGTCAGGTTCTGTTTTTCTGAGTGGCGGATTAAAAATGCATAGAAATTTTCATTGACGCGCAAAACCCGGTTTTTAATCTGCAATTGTTTTGTGGATGAAGAACTTTTTCAGGATGAATAGAGTCGGTGCCATGATAACGTTTTCCAACGTGACAACGCTGAATAATTACGGCTCCTTTCTGTTGCCGATTCGATGCCCAAGGTCGTGCCGAGCGCTGCCACGTCGTTCGCATAAATCACCAGCTCGGAGAGTGTCATGCTGCTGACTTATAGCACGCCGGTTTGCGCACCGCCATGCCGTCAGTGAACAGATCTCCGTGCCGTCTTCAGGCGGCGCAAAGTGGTTATCTCGCCGCGCAAAATGCGCTGATTCATGCGTCCAGTTTTATTGGTGGCGGGATAAACTGTCCCGCTAAGCAGATCTGGTACGCTGGGATGGTTCGGTAGATGACGGATGAATTTTATTTTTATTAATTAAAAACAGTATGTTGAGTAAAATATTTACGCTTTTAAACATCTCTTTGGTGTGTGCAAAATAGCCCGTTGGGGTTATATACGGTGCTTCAGGTAAATGCGAGCCTTCAACCTGTGCAATTTGATTGGTTATTGTCATCGCTCATTGTTCAGACGAGGCTTTCGGCCTCGGTTTTTTGAAGTGGATTTGCGTTTTTTGTTACTGGAATTACCAAGAGGAGAGGTTGATGAACATGGAAATAAATCAGGGACGTCGTAAAGCGCTTAAGGTAGGTGGTAGTGCAGGTTTGCTGGCCTTGTTTGGCTCGCTGGGTTTGTTGCAATCAGGGTTGGCGCAGGCCGAATGGAATAAGACGGCTTTTTCTGCCAAGTCGATGGATGAGGCGTTAAACGCGATGGGCGTGATCATTCCGGAAAATTCGGCTTCGATCAAGCTGACGGTTCCTGAAATCGCCGAAAACGGCGCTGTCGTGCCGGTGACCGTGGAGAGTTCGCTGGCCAATGTGGAACAGATTTCTATTTTTGTAGATAAAAATCCCAATGTGCTGGCTGCTAACTTTTCGATTCCCTCCGGTACGGAAGGGATGGTGACTACCCGTGTAAAAATGGGGCAGACGGCGAATGTGATCGCTCTGGTTAAGGCGGACGGTAAGTTCTACCGCGCATCACGCGAAGTCAAGGTGACGGCCGGTGGTTGTGGCGGTTAAGGGTTTGCAATTTAATCGAATGAGGATGGGAAAATAATGGGCAATCCAATGAAAATTCGCGCGTCTGTCAAAGACGGCGTGACTGAAGTCAAGATTCTGATGCAGCATGAAATGGAGACCGGCTTGCGTAAGGATGCGGACGGTACGCTGGTGCCGGCCTGGTTTATCACTGAAGTCAAGGCGCAGTATCAGGGGCGCAGTGTAATGGAGGCGCAGTTCGGTCAGTCCGTCTCCAAGAACCCTTATTTGCTGTTTCGTTTCAAGGGCGGTGCGGCAGGGGAAAAGATCAATGTCAGCTGGATGGATAATAAAGGCGACAGGCGCAGCGATGAGGCTGCTATTGCCGCCGCATAATAATTCGAATGGCCGTGTAAATACACGGTTATTTTTTGGGGGGATACAGATGAACACCAAAATAATCTTGCTACTGACGTTGACCGCCAACGGCGCTGCCATCGCTGCGGAGACGGAAGTCTCAGATTCGGCGCGTATCGCTCAGTATCGCGAAATGATCAGTGATGGCAATCCGGCGGATTTTGATGAAATGCGCGGCGAAGAACTGTGGAAAACCGCCGCAGGCCCTAAGCTGGCCACGCTGGAACAGTGCGATCTGGGCAAAGGACCGGGTGTGGTTAAGGGCGTTTATGCGCAATTGCCGCGTTTTTTCAAGGACACAGGCCGGGTCCAGGATCTGGAATCACGCCTGCTGACCTGTATGAGTACGTTGCAGGGCTTGAATGTCGATGAGATCGCAGCCAAGCCGTTCGCGAGCGAGAAGAAACCCTCCGATATTTCATCGCTGACCACTTACGTGGTTGGACAGTCCAAGGGGGTCAAGATGGCGGTTTCCGTCAAACATCCCAAGGAAAAGGAAGCGTATGAGATCGGTAAGCGTATATTCAGTTACCGTGCCGGTCCTTACGATTTCGCCTGTTCTACCTGCCATGCGACCAGCAATGTGCGCATCCGCATGCAGGATTTGCCCAATCTGAACGTTAAAAAGGATGCGCAGGCTGCCTACACTACCTGGCCTGCCTATCGTGTTTCACAGGGCCTGACCCGCTCTTTCCAGTGGCGGCTGAATGACTGTTTCCGTCAGCAGCGTTTTCCTGAACCCAAGTTCGCTTCCGAGGCGACGGTGGATCTGACGATGTATCTGGCTGTCAGCGCGAACGGTACGCCATTTGCAGGTCCCGGTCTGAAACGTTAGGAGATGACGAATATGAATGCAAAATGGATGATGGGTGCGGTACTGACGGCATCAATGGCAGCGTTGACTATTCCGGCGCAGGCTGCCGAATCTAAACTGGACGCAAAAACAGTTGAGATTGTAAAACGTGACTTTCAGGACAAGGGCATCGCAAAAGCCGATCGGGTGAATCAGGACGCATTACAAGCGGCTTGCAGCAAGTATCAGGACAAGTTGCCCGCCAAACTGAAAGCCAAAATGGAAGGAGAGCAGGAGGCAACCATTAAACTGCCCTCTGACGATAAGTACATGGGCGACTGGAAGGCCGGAGAGAAACTGGCGCAAAGCGGCAAAGGAATGACCTGGAGCGACAAGGCGGAAGATCCTGCCGGCGGTAACTGCTACAACTGCCATCAATTATCCGCCAAGGAAATCGCATTCGGCACGATAGGACCCAGCCTGCTGCACTACGGCAAGATACGCGGAAACAGCATAGAGGTGCAGCGTCATACCTACGGACATATCTACAATGCGAAGGCATTCCAGGCTTGTGCCAATATGCCGCGTTTCGGTCATATGGGTATTTTGTCAGAAGCTCAGCTCAAGGATTTGGTCGCCTTGCTGCTGGATCCTGAATCTCCCGTCAACAAGTAACAAGTAAATTGGCCTTCCTGAAGCGTGGAAGGCCTTTTTTATATTCTCAATGTATTGAATTTTAAGGTTAACTATGGATATGAACCGTCGGGAGTTTCTTCAGTTGCTGGCCATGGCGACGGCCGGCGGTTTCTTGCTCAATAACAGTGAATCTTATGCGGCAAGCGATGCGCAGCGTATCTATGACATGCCAAAACGCGGCAATGTCAGTTTGCTGCATATCACCGACAGTCATGCGCAACTCAATCCGATTTATTACCGTGAACCCGATATCAATCTGGGGGTGGGCGGCACCAATGGTCAGCCGCCGCATCTGGTGGGGTTGGCGCTGCTCAAGCATTTTGGCATCCGACCGGGTACGCCCGAAGCGCATGCGCTGACTAGTATAAATTTTGTCGAGGCGGCACAAACTTACGGCAAGGTGGGCGGTTACGCGCATCTGACTACACTGGTGAAACAAATTCGCGCCTCGCGCCCCGGTGCGCTGTTGCTCGATGGCGGGGACACCTGGCAGGGTACCGGACAGGCGTTGTGGAGCCGTGGTCAGGATATGGTCGATGCAAGTATCGAGCTGGGCGTCGATATCATGACCATGCACTTCGAATGCATGTATGGTGCGGCGCGAATTAAGGAGATCGAGGAAGGTGCGCAAAGTGGCAAGATTGAGATGGTCGCGCACAACGTCAAGACCACCGATTTTGGCGATCCGGTATTCAAACCTTATGTGATCCGTGAAATCAACAAGATACCGGTGGCGATCATCGGTCAGGCTTTTCCGTATAGTACCATCGCTAATCCGCGCTACTTTGTACCGGACTGGTCGTATGGCATTCAGGAAGATAATCTGCAACTGATGATCGATGAGGTGCGTAAAAAAGGTGCGCGGGTTGTGGTGTTGCTCTCGCACAATGGCATGGACGTCGATCTTAAGCTCGCGTCCCGCGTCACCGGACTGGATGCAATTCTGGGCGGGCATACACACGACGGGATTCCTCAGCCCATTCCGGTTAAAAACCGTGCCGGCACCACGCTGGTGACCAATGCCGGTTCCAATGGTAAATTTTTGGGTGTACTGGATTTTGAGGTGAAGGCCGGACGCGTGACGAGTTTCAATTACAAACTGTTGCCGGTGTTCGCCAATTTATTGAAGGCTGACGCCGGGATGACGCAGTTGATGCAAAAACATCGGGTGCCGTATGAAGCCAAACTTTCCGAAAAGCTGGCGACCACCGATGGGCTGCTGTATCGCCGGGGTAATTTTAACGGCAGTTTCGATCAGTTGATTTTGGACGCGTTGATGAAGGAAAAAGACGCACCGATCGCTTTCTCGCCGGGATTCCGCTGGGGAACCTCCTTGTTGCCGGGATCGGCTATCACGATGGAGGATGTGCTCAACCAGACGGCGATCACTTATCCTACCACCACGCTGACCAATATGACCGGCCAGCAGATCAAGTCCGTACTCGAAGACGTGGGCGATAATTTGTTCAATCCCGATCCCTATTATCAGCAGGGTGGCGATATGGTGCGGGTGGGCGGGCTGGAATACACCTGTGAGCCGGGGGCTGGAATGGGGAAACGCATCCAGGATATGAGGCTGGACGGAAAACTGATCGAGGCGGACAAGATCTACAAGGTGGCGGGTTGGGCGCCGGTGACTGAGGCGGCGCGTGATAAGGGCGGCGAGCCGATCTGGGATCTGGTTGCACGCCATTTGCGCCGAGAAAAAGTCGTCAGGATTACTGCGCCGAATACACCTAAACTCAAGGGCGTAGCCGGCAATCCGGGCATGATTTGACAAGGTGACATGTGATTTTTTTGAATTGCTCACTATATGGAGAAAAGGGAATGAAAATGAATAAATTGCGTATCGTTTTATCGTTGTTGTCGATGCTGGCATTGCAACCTGCGATGGCGGCCGCCCCGGTAGACCCGCTAAGCTACACTGAAGTGAAGTTGCAAATCGCGAAAATTCAGGTGCAGGATGGCATCAGTTTTGACGATGCGATTGAGTCACTTAAGTTGAGAGCCAATCAGCGCAACCTCAAGTTCGTCGGCGGTCAGCCCTTGTATAAAGAGATTGAAGCCTTGACCGGCAAGCCGGCTAAGCGCATGGAGATATTTAATTTCTGCGACGGTATCGTAGCCGGGAAGCTGTTGTCGGTAGATCCGCAGATGATCGCCTTTATGCCTTGTCGCATCGCCCTGGTGGAAGATGCTCAAGGAAAACGCTGGGTGATTTCCATGATGATGGATATCAAAATGATACAGGCGATGCCGGTGGATATTCGTAAGAACGCGGAGCAGGTCATGAACTCGATGAAAGATATGATGGTCGCGGCCAGTCGCGGCGACTTGTAAATTATACAAAATAATCAAATGGTTATAAAGCTATGTGCTATCCTGTTGCTGTTGCCTGTACTGGCACAGGCCGCGCCCCTGACGGTGGAGCTGGCCGCTCACGGTGTTTATGTGCATCACGGCCAGCATCTGAATATCGAGGCGGGCTATGGCGGCGACATCTGCAATGTCGGTTTTATTGTCGGTAACAAGGGCGTGGCGGTGGTCGACTCCGGCGGTTCGCCCAGAGTGGGGCGCGAATTGCGCGAGGCGATCCGTCAGGTGACGGACTTACCGATACTGTATGTGATCAACACGCATTTTCATCCCGATCACGTGCTGGGTAATGCGGCGTTCAAGGGCGATCATCCGGTGTTTGTCGGTCATCACAATGTGGCGGCGGGCATGATGCAGCGCCGGGATGCCTATCTGAAAAATCAGCAGGCCTGGGTTGGGAAAGATGCAGAGGGGAGCGAGATGATACCGCCCTCGATGTCGATCAGCGGGGTGGAAACTCTGGATCTGGGCGGGCGTGTGTTGCAATTGAGCGCACAGGACATCGCTCATACCAACAGCGATTTGACGGTGTTTGATCTGGCAACCGCTACGTTGTGGACCGGGGACTTGTTGTTTATCGAGCGCACTCCCTCGGCGGATGGCGATGTACGCGGATGGTTGCCGGTGATCGAGCAACTGCGTCAGATTCCCGCAAAGCGTGTCGTGCCGGGGCACGGGCCGGTAGCGACCGACTGGCAGGGGGCGCTGGATAATGAGCAACGCTACCTCACCCTGTTACTGGGCTATGTACGCGAGGCGATTAAACAAGGACGTTCCATGGAGCAGGCGATCGCCGGTTTCCCCTCATCCGAAAATGACCAGTGGGTGTTATTCGACACCGTCAATAAACGCAACATCGCCCTGATTTTCCCCCTGCTGGAATGGGAGTAAGGTGTCTGGCCTCGTGCATCCCGTTGCAACTGACTTAGAATAATCCCCGCCAAATTTGTTATCATGCCCCTTTAGCATCTGAAGCGGGGGCTTGACGGTGCAGACACGTCAGGTCGTAGCGCCCCTGCGTTTTTTTGCTTGTCAGACCGGCGTTCGGCTGTGACGGCACTTTCGAATGCCGTTTTTGCCCGGTTGATTGTAATTTATTTTAATTAAGCAGATACCTATATTCATGCGCATATTGATCAGTAACGACGATGGTTATTTTTCTACAGGCATTGCTTGTCTGGCTCTGCACTTGTCCAGAATTGCTGAAGTTGTGGTGGTCGCGCCCGAGCGGGATCGCTCTGGCGCTTCCAATTCGCTGACGCTGGACAGACCGCTCAAATTGCGCACGGCGGCCAGTGGTTTTAATTACGTCAACGGCACGCCGACGGACTGTGTGCACCTGGCTGTCACCGGGATGCTTGATTACCAGCCGGACATCGTCGTTTCGGGGATCAACGCCGGCGCGAATATGGGGGACGATACGATCTATTCCGGCACAGTGGCGGCGGCGACCGAAGGGTTTTTGCTGGGAATTCCGGCTATTGCGATCTCGCTGGTCGGGCATGATTTAACTCATTACGAGACGGCGGCTCGCGTGGCCGTCGATCTGGTGCAGCGTTTCGCGGGCCAGACGCACGATCAGCCCTGGCTGATCAATGTCAATGTGCCGGATATTTCTTATGATTTGCTCAAAGGCATGGAAGTGACGCGTTTGGGTAAGCGGCACAAGGCGGAGCCTGTGATCAAAGCGAAGAGCCCTGCCGGGGAGACGGTGTATTGGGTGGGGGCAGCGGGCAAGGCGCAGGATGCGGGCGAGGGGACTGATTTTTATGCGGTGAGTCATAACCGCGTGTCGCTGACACCGTTGCAGATCGATTTGACGCAGTACAGCCAGCTCGATGCGGTGAGTAACTGGCTGGGGCAGAGTTCGATATGAACGTGCGTGTCAACGGGATCGGGATGACCTCCCCGCGCACCAGACAGCGCATGATAGATCGGCTGCGGACTCAGGGTATACGCGATGAGGCCGTGCTGGCGGCGATGTATGAAGTGCCGCGTCATTTGTTTATCGATGAGGCGCTGGGCAGTCGCGCTTATGACGATGTGTCGCTGCCGATTAATTTCGAGCAAACGATTTCTCAGCCTTACATCGTCGCGCGCATGGTAGAGGTATTACGCGCCGCTGCACCGAATGGGCGTTCCATTCAGAGGGTGCTGGAAATCGGCACCGGTTGCGGTTATCAGGCGGCTGTGCTGGCGCATGTGTTTCCGGAAGTTTATAGCATGGAGCGTATCCAGCCTTTGCATGAACGCGCCAAAAAACAGTTGCGCGAACTTAAAATCAACAATGTGCAGTTACGCTATGCAGATGGCAGTGCCGGTTTGCCGGAGGGTGCCCCTTTTGACGGCATCATCATGGCCGCAGCCGCGCCGGCGATGTCGGCGACACTGCGTGAACAGTTGACGGTGGGCGGACGCATGGTGTTGCCGATGGGGCGGCAGGAACAGTGGTTGTATCTGGTCGAGCGGGACGCGAAGGGTTTTCGTGAGTCCCGGCTGGAGCCGGTGAAATTTGTACCACTCTTGATGGGAAAAGTATGAAACAGATTTTTACAGGGTTGATCGCGGCGACGCTGCTGGCCGGTTGCGCCTCAAATGGCAAGCATGCACCAGTGGTTGAGCGCGGAGCAGTGACGGCGAAGCCGGTGGCTAAAGTGGTAGCTCGTTCAGGTGATAAGGACTGGCGCCCCAAGGTACACACCGTGCAAAAGGGCGAAACCCTATACGGTATTGCCTTTAATTATGGACTCGATTATCGCGATCTGGCGCAGCTGAATAACCTTCAGGATGTCAATCACATCGAAATCGGGCAGCAGCTTAATTTATTTCCGGGCAATACGGCGGTGCGTCAGCCGGTGGTGGTCGACAGCCGGCCTCTTCAGGTTGTCTCGCCAGCTGCATCGCTGGTGAAAGAGCAGCCCAAAGTGGTTAAGTACGCTTACAGTGAGTCTGCAGTGGCTAAAGCCGAAGCGGTGCAGGCAGAGAGCGTTGAGCGTTCCGTACCGGTGTTAGCTAAGGTCGAGAGTAAAGTGAAAGCGGAAGGGAAGGCAAAGATTGAGGCGAAGGCGGAAACAAAGTCAGAGTCAAAGCCGGAAGCTAAAGTTGAAGTGGCTCAGGATACCCGCCCCGATACCGACAACAGCGAAGATGCGCTGGAATGGAGTATGCCGACGCAGGGTAAGTTGGTGGCGAGCTTCTCTGAAGCGGAGAACCGTAAGGGCATTGATATCGCTGGAAAAGTGGGACAACCGATTTTTGCCAGTGCACCAGGTAAAGTGGTGTACAGCGGAAGTGGTTTGAGGGGGTATGGTAAGTTATTGATTATTAAGCATAATAAAACATACCTTAGCGCTTATGCACACAACGACCAGTTGCTGGTAAAAGAAGGCGAGACGGTTACGCGCGGCCAGAAGATTGCCGAGATGGGCAATACCGACACCGAACAGGTTCAACTGCACTTTGAGGTGCGTCGTCTGGGTAAGCCGGTTGACCCGGCAAATTACCTGGCGCTCAATAAACCCTTATCAATGGGGGGCCGATTCGATTGATTTTCTGCGCACCGGAATGCAGATTAATCGAGCAGAATGAGCTGCAACGCCTGTCGTTGACATTGACGGGCGATGTCTGTATCCAGGGTTTTTAGCCACGAACCGGGTATCGCATCCAATCCGTACAGTGCGCCTGCGAGCATGCCGGCAATTGCCCCGGTTGTGTCTGCATCCCCGCCGCGATTGACGATGTCGATCAGGCAGCTGGCAAAATCATCCGTATCGAAGAACGACTGAAAAACCGCCTGCACGGTGTCCACGATATAGCCGCTGGGATTGCTGACGGATTTGATCGCGCGGAATTTGAATTCCGGATGTTTGGCGGCAAGCGGATGAGTATGCTGATTCAGCAAAAAGTTCTTTTCTTTACCTCGCAGCGCGTCCTGCACCATGAATACCAGACATTCGCAGGCGGCATCGGATAAGGCGCAGTTGTGCGTGACATGTGCCTGCGCGCGACAGGCGGCACGCACCATCTCTTCGGTCTGCCCCAAGGTTGCGAGTGCCACGGGCAGCACGCGCATGGCAGCGCCATTTCCGGCATCGTGATCGGAATAGGGTGCCTCCGGTTTTCCTGTTTTTCGAAATTGAATCAGATTGCGCCGCACGGTATTGCCGATATCGACGGGTTTGCTGCGCATCCAGGCATCGAAGGCGTGCGCAACCGTCAGTGCCTCGACGCGGTCGGCTGTGAGTATCGCGTCCCCTAACGCCAGCGACATAGCGGTGTCGTCGGTGATTTGCCCGGGTTTTAAGTGCAACCATCCGCCGCCGCACAGCGTCTTGTGAACGCCGTATTGCGCCTTTATTTCGCGCGGCAACATGAATTCTACGGTAGAGCCCAGCGCATCGCCTATGGCAAGTCCCAGATAGGCGGCGACAGCGCGATCAGAGGTGATCATTGGTGCCTTGTTAATCTTCCGGACCAAAACACTTTATATAATCCGTGCAAAATTCGCAGGACGGTGCACGGCAGGTGTTGATGCCTTCCTGTTCACATAATTGTTTATAAAGGAATTTTTTCCACTTCATGTCGTGGATGT
>Ga0208863_1000713_pt1 | contig 27094 bp, 16 predicted proteins | sample RifOxyD3_FD_184040 | JGI IMG/M metagenome (GOLD analysis project Ga0208863, IMG submission 184040) | Soil microbial communities from Rifle, Colorado - Rifle Oxygen_injection D3 (SPAdes) | ecosystem: Environmental > Terrestrial > Deep subsurface > Rock core/Sediment | place: Rifle, Colorado...
GGCACATTGATACGTTTATGTCTCGGCATGACCGATATGGTATCGTGATCATAAGCCGATGTCAATAAACTATTAAACTAACTCCGTCCCCTATGGCCCCGTCGAAATCGAAATACAGGATACGTCAGGTTTCCCAGCAGGCTGTTATATGAACGATACAACCTGTACAAAGTGCCGACATCAGCGGTCTGGACGAAAGCGCATGCCTTGCAGTGAAGAACATCGGAAAGCCGTGTGCGGGAAAACCGCACGCACGGTTTGATGAGGGAGGGCAGGGTAAAACCTGCTCTCTACTCTACCCGGAATTCTTGAGTCACCGGAATTCTTGAATTCTTGGCTTACAGCATCCTTGGGTTTTCACGGCCGGCTAAATAATTCCGGATTCAACCCATCTAAGCCTCCTTCCATCCTGCGGTTAAGTTCAAGTACAACGTCAAGCCCTCGCGACGGGTCGGGGTCTAATCGGACAAAGTACCGATTTGCAAAGACGGGAAGGGATACGCGTTTTGGTGCCGGACCAATGATGGTCATGATTGTGCCTACCGGCACTTCGCATTGAAATGCCACCTCAGGTCCCGAAAATCGTACCGCAGTTAAAGATCCAACCGCCATCTGTTTGTTGAGTTGTCGATTGTTAAGGTTCCGATATATACCACTCAAATACACTGGCCCGATGATCTTGTATCGATTATTAGGCTGCAACTGTTCATCTGCGTAACTGAGCCCGCAGAAAATGGTGCTAATCAAAGTGAATAGCGTGAAAGCGATGGTGGCGTGCACTATTGCATAGTTGAATTTTTTCATTTGCATGGAGTTGATTTCACCTCGGGTGTTGGTTGGTCGAGAATTCCCAAAGTCCTCAATACTTCTGTGCCTAGTGCTATAGCGAACATAGGAATCATCGAAGGAATATTAGCTATGATATCCGGGACTCCGGCTCCAACAGCGGCATTCACAAAACTGTCATGTATCTCGCCAAACGTGCGGCCCGCTGGTACATAATCCTCAATGAACCGACTGGTTTGGTCACCTGGCACGACAAGGCTATGTTCACCTTCACGTCCGACAACGAAGTCCGTTTGCCAAGATTGCCGAAACCAATAAAGCCCACTCGGGTCAACCCTATTCATCGGATCATTCTGCACATACGCATACAAATTCATATCATCCTTATACCCAATCGGGTCGGTCTGCAAGAACCTTCCGAGGGTGGGGGAGTAGAATCTGGCCTTGTAGTAGTAGAGCCCGAGCTGGCCGATGAGTTGCTGGCCGGTGTAGCGGAAGCGGAGGCCGGCGGTTGTATCCGGTTCGCCGTAGGGGCCGTAGGTATAGGTGGCGGTGGCGGTGCCGGCGCTGTTGGCCGTGGCGACAACCGAGCCCAGATGGTCGGCGTAGATCCAGCTCTTGTTGGCGGTGCCGGTGCCCTCGTACCACACCAGCGGCTCGTCGAGGCCCGGGCCATGCACGTAGCGGCGCTGCAGGGCGCCGTTGCTGTTGTATTCGGCAATAAAGGGGAGCAAGGGGACGGAGTTAGTTTAATAGGTTAATCTTGTTTTCTTTGGCAAACCGCTCGCCCCGTTGGATCGCCATCGACACTGAGGGTTGGGTAATATTGAGATATATGGCCAACTCCTTGCCGGTAAGGCCTAGCCGGGAATGCCCCAAATAACAGATCAACCCCTTTGCGTAGGAAAGATTGTTGGCCCGTCCCTTTTTCCGCAAGTTCTCCGTATCAACAGACAGCATCCGACAAACTTCTGCCGCCAGACGTTGCAGATCCCAGCCCTGTCTTTTCAACGCCTCCCCGCGAGTTAATGTCTCTTCCGCCGCCTGTAATACCTCGTTGACAAAGTCACCGTCACCCAATATCCGTTCATCGCCCCGCCAATACTCCTTAGACCGTTTTAACTCCATCAATCCTTCCCAGCCACCGGCGCTTCGCCGCAAACCGCCGCCGGTCAACTCCTCTCGTTGACCCAAAGCAATACCGTCCGTAACGAACTGCCGGTAACGAAGCACGGCCTCTCGTTTCTTGACGCTGAAGCGGAGAAGAATTTCCTGGCGGTCCTGCCAACTCCTTTTGGCGCGGCCCATCAAAACCGCATGGCCAGACCAGGGGTAGCGGTCGAGTTCGTCCATGTTTTTTGCGATTTTTGCTCTGATTGGGTTCAAATGGATATAGCGCACCAATTCCAGAAGATACTCCTCCTCCTGGCACAGGATTGATTTGTAGCGATTCTGAAAGAGATAGCCATGCCGTTGGTGGCGGCGGTTGAAGGAAATGGCATGGCCGGAGAGAACTTTTCGCAACAGGTCGCCGAGGGGCCTGTCGCCTGTGCGAATAAGGAGGTGAAAATGGTTGCGCAACAACGCCCAGGCATAACATCGGCAACCAGTCTGCGATAAGGCCGTTTGCAAGCGACTCAGAAAGCTGTTCCGGTCGTGGTCGTCAAGAAAAATATCCTGGCGGTTCAGCCCTCTGGCAATAACATGATGGACTGCCCCCGGCACATTGATACGTTTATGTCTCGGCATGACCGATATGGTATCGTGATCATAAGCCGATGTCAATAAACTATTAAACTAACTCCGTCCCCTATGGCCCCGTCGAAATCGAAATACAGAGCCGATGTCAATAAACTATTAAACTAACTCCGTCCCCTATGGCCCCTAACTCCGTCCCCTATGGCCCACTGGCTGCCGATCTGGGCCGCGCTGCGCACGAGCCGGCCGTCGGCATCGTAGGCCTGGCGGGTGAACTTGCCCAGGGCGTCGGTGATCTGGGTCACCCGGCGTTCGGCGTCGTAGGCCACCGTGTCGATCACGTCGGTGCGCGGACCGTCAACCTGGGTGAGGTTGCCGAACCCGTCATAGGTGTAGCTGGTGGTGAGGTTGAGCTTGCCGGACCCTGAGTCCACCACCATGGTCGCGGGAACGTACTTGTTCGCCGTGTTGTAGGTGGTTGTAGTGACCACCGAGTTGCTGGCGCTGGTCTTGCTGGTCTCGGAACTCCGCAGATAAAAGGTGGGGAAGGTGGGGAAATTCGTGGGTGTATAGCTGATGTAGGCGTAGGTGGTGGAAGGCTGCACGCCGGCGGCGTCCGCCGGGTAGGTCACTGTCAGGGGGTTGCCCTGGGCGGTGTAAGTGTAGTTGGTCTCCTTGCCGCGTGGGTCAATGGCCTTCGCCACCTTGTTGAAGCTGCTCTCGTAGGTGTAGCTCGTGGTGAGAGTGGCCAGGCCCGAGCCGGGCTTGGCCACCTGGCTCACGGTCTGGACGTTGTGGGTGCAGCGCTCAATGACCCACAATGACCCAATAATAATTCATCGAATTCAACAACGGAGTTTTTTGCCATTACAGCAAGAAATGAAACTTGAAATGTTAAGGGCGTCCCCCTTTGCTTTCTCTTGCCGTTGGCGTTGGTCAGCGTCACTCCCAGAGTTTGTCGATGGGGATGAATACCCTTTTTCTTTTTTCTTCATATCGATACCACTTCACCCGTTGATCCTTTATGTCTACTTCCTTTATGTCGGTCCACGGTGTGGGTGCAAGTTCAAAACCGAAATCGCCTAGTCCTTTATCTGGTGGCATAACAGCAACTTTTTTTTTGTAGTTCCAGCCTAGCTTAAACGGCCCGCATTTTACATAAGAATCACCGGGTTGATAAATGAATGGACGAAAAGGCCCCCGAAGTGGGAACTCTGAGGCCCTGCCTTCGCTTCTTGTTACATTATTATTTGCAAAATTCCCAGTACCATCTCCCTGATAATAGACCTCATAGTCGGCGTACTTTTCTTTTCCATCGTTATCGGTCCAGAGTCGGGTGAACTTCAATGCACAGCAATGTAAATCTTTACGGATCAACAATATCCGGTCCAATGGTACTTCAATACAGTTAAAGTGGATAGCCACCTCGTTGTCTTTAGGCTCAAGATAGTCGTACATGCCACCAGCACCTTCTTTAGAGAACGTTGCTGTTATCAGTATACACAATATCGTGCAGGTAATTGTTTGTTTCATCAAACATCACTCCATTATAAATCTAGGTTCAACTATTTTATACCCTCTGCGAAGGACTCATAATTATTGATTCTTGCTCCAATAACGTCAGAGAATGAACCTCCAGGAAGAAGATCATATTTGAATATGTGTGGAAGATAATCGTTAATTCCTGGATCTAAAGGAAAAAATGCTCCGGCATGTGACGCTATATCCCTATAGATATGAATAGCTAACCCCAGATCTTCTGTTGTTCCGTTCATCAACCCTTCTGCCTTGTCGCGTGCGATATTGATTGCTTCCTCTGCCGAAACACCATAAGTTCCTGTTGTCGCATGAGCTGCCGATTCATTTGCATATTCATTAAAATCCGGCATCATGGCTGCCCATCCTAGTTGAAGACTGCCCACAATGCCACGATCCATTGCCAGGCCCGCTCTAAATCCGTCAGCAAAATGATACCAAAATGCTGCTCTGCCCGTCGGATCGACCCTCATCACTGGCGAATTTTGGACATACGCATACAGGTTCATATCATCCTTATACCCAATCGGGTCGGTCTGCAAGAACCTTCCGAGGGTGGGGGAGTAAAACCTGGCCTTGTAGTAGTAGAGCCCGAGCTGGCCGATGAGCTGCTGGCCGGTGTAGCGGAAGCGGAGGCCGGTGGTTGTATCCGGCTCGCCGTAGGGGCCATAGGTGTAGGTGGCAATGGTGGTGCCGGCGCTGTTGGCCGTGGCGATGACTGAGCCCAGGTGGTCGGCGTAGATCCAGGTCTTGTTGGCGGTAGCGGTGCCTTCGTACCACACCAGCGGCTCGTCGATGCCCGGGCCATGCACGTAGCGGCGCAGCAGGGTGCCGGCGCTGTCGTATTCGGCAATGAGATCGGTGCCATCGTAGAGCAGATTGGTGACGTCGGCGCCGATGGTGGTCTGCCGTAGCCGCCCCTCTGCGTCATAGGCGAGTGTCGCCGCCAGGTCGGCCTTGGTGGCGCTCTTCAGCCGGTTGTCGGTGTCGTAGGTGTAGCTCCACTCCCCGTCGCCGGTCAGGTTGCCGTTGTCGTCGTAGGTGAGAGTCGCGGTCCCGGCCTGGGTGTACTGGTTGAGGCCGTTGGCGGCGTAGTCGGTGGCGCCGTTGACCGCTCCGTTCCATTGGTAGAGATCGTTGTTCCATATCTGGCCAATGATCTCCCGAGCCTGGTTGCGGGTGTAGGTATGGGTGATGTCCTGCGCCGTGCCGGTCAGGTCGTGGCCAAGGGTGGCGAGCGCCGACTGGGTGGTGTAGGTGTAGCTGGTGGTGGTGCTGGCGTTGTCCAGGGTCACCGTGGTGCGCCTTGAGATGTCGTCGTAGGCGTAGGTGGCCAGGTTGGTGCTGCCCAGTTCCTTGATGGCGGCGGGCCGGTTGAGTGCGTCATAGGTGGTGTCCACGTAAAACGGCGTGGCTTCCGGCCAGGTGATCCGGGTGCGGTTGCCAGCCGGATCGTACTGATAAGCGAGCGTCTTGCCGCCGGCAATGGTTCTCGTGAGCCGCCCGGCGTTGTCCCACACATAGCTGATGTCGTGGCTGCCGTTGGCGTAATTGGCAGCGAGGCGCCGGCCGAGCAGGTCGTAGTCGAAGCTGACGTTGTCTTCCACCGTCGGGTAGCTGCGGGCAAGGAGCCGGTTGAGGTTGTCGTAGGTCATGGTGACGGTCTGGCCGTTGCGCTTCCGAAGACTCACCAAGTTGCCGTTGTTGTCGTAGCCGTACTGCTCAAAGTCGGCGGCGGACGAGGAGTTGGCCGTGATCTTGTCCGGGAAGAGGCTCTTCACCTTGCGGTCGTGGCCGTCGTATTCGTAGGTGGTCAGGTTGTTTTTGGCGTCCTTGACCGTGGCCGGCAGGCCGTTGGCGGTGTAGGTATAGGCGGCGTAGGTTTGCGCCTGGGCGCTGCCCACGGCCCGCCTGATCGCCTGCACGCTGTCGTCGGCGTTGTACACGGTCTCGCTGACCCGGTTGCCGCCTTCTGCTGCGGTGAGGTTCTCGGTCACGCGCAGCAGCCGGTCGAGGTCGTCGTAGGCGTAGTCGGCCACCGCCACCGGCGCGGCGGCCGCCGGGCAGGTGGTGTCGGCCGCGGTCTGGCCCGGCCCCCAAGACTTGAGCAGCTTGCCGCTGTAAGAGTAGCTACGGCAAGAGACCAGCCACTGGCTGCCGATCTGGGCCGCGCTGCGCACGAGCCGGCCGTCAGCATCGTAGGCCTGGCGGGTGAACTTGCCCAGGGCGTCGGTGATCTGGGTCACCCGGCGTTCGGCGTCGTAGTCGTAGGCCACCGTGTCGATCACGTCGGTGCGCGGGCCGTCAACCTGGGTGAGGTTGCCGAACCCGTCATAGGTGTAGCTGGTGGTGAGGTTGAGCTTGCCGGACCCCGAGTCCACCACCGTGGTCGCGGGAACGTACTTGTTCGCCGTGTTGTAGGTGGTTGTGGTGACCACCGAGTTGCTGGCGTTGATCTTGCTGGTCTCGGATTTCTGCAGTTTGAAGGTGGGGAACCCCGTGGGCGTGTAGCTGATGTAGGCGTAGGTGGTGCTGGGCTGCACGCCGGCGGCGTCCGCCGGGTAGGTCACCGTCTGGGGGTTCCCCTGGGCGGTGTAGGTGTAGTTGGTCTCCTTGCCGCGCGGGTCAATGGCCTTCGCCACCCGGTTGAAGCTGCCCTCGTAGGTGTAGCTGCTGGTGAGGGTGGCCAGGCCCGAGCCGGCCTTGGGCACCTGGTTCACGGTCTGGACGTTGTGGGTGCAACGCTTCTGGGCCGCGCAGGTGGCGTCATCATAGGTGTAGGTGACGCTGTTGCCTTCGGGCAGCACCGTGCTCACCAGCCGCGACTGGCCGTCGTAGCTGTGGGTCGTGGTGCGTCCCAGCGGGTCGATGTCCTTGGTGATCTTGCCTAGGGCATTGAGGTAGGAGACCCGGCTGACGTTGCCCGGGGCCACCTCCTCGGAACGGGAGCCGGCAAAGTAGTAGCTGTAGAGCTTGTCGTTGGCGTTGGTCTGGGTCTGCACCCGGCCCAGGCTGTCGTAGACGTTGGTGATAAAGGCGATCGTCGGGTTGCTCGGGTAGAAGAACTGGGTCAGCCGCCCCGGCAGGTCGTACTTGAAGGTAGTGCTCTGGGCCGTGGCGTCGGTGAAGGTGTCGAGGCTGTCGCTTTTGCTTTTGCGGTCATAGATATAATTGACGTTGCGGGTGCCGTCGCTAACCTGGGCCAGCAGGGGGCCGTCGTAGGTGAACGTCAGGCGGCGTCCCAGGCTGTTAGCCACTTGGGTGGGTCTGTCACCGTTGAAGGTGAAGTTGACCTGCACGCCGCTGGGGTGCACATAGGTGGCGATTTTTCCCTTGCTGTTGCTGTTGAAGTTGAGCTTGGCGCGGTTCAGCGTCTCATAGGTGTAGGTGCTGTCGGCGTTTTTGCTGAGCTTGGCACCGTTACCCGGCGGGGCGTTGTAGGTGCCGTCGGCCAGCTTGACAAACACCTCGCCGTTTAGCCCCTGGCGTACGATGACGGTGTTGTCGACGAGCTGATCGCCGTACCAGCGCTGGCCCAGGGTGGCGATGACCATCTTGTCCAGCGGTTTGGCCGTGTCGCTCATCAGATCAAGCGAGATCATTTTCTCAACGATGCTGCCGACCGCGTCCAGGGCCGAGTCCTCGCCCAGCCCCTGAAAGCCGTCCGACCCCACCGTGGCGCTGGCGTCGAGGTTGTTGGTCCAGCCACGGCCCATATAGCCGCCCTGGGTACGCCGGCCCGAACTGTAGAGTTTTTGGAAGGTCAGGCTCATGGGGAAGGCGCCTACCCCCGTCGTGATGTCGTTGTGTTCATACAGGTAATTGCCGTTGGCCATGTCGATGGGCTCGCCGAAGGCGATGCCGGTCACCTGTTCCTCCGACTCGGGACTTACGGAGAAGCATTGGCCGTTCGCCACCACCTCGGTGACCACCTGATCGTAGGAGGAGTAACCGCCTGCCAGGCCGTCGTCAATGATGGCGCCGATGGTGTTGCCGCCGGCCAGGATATCGAAGAAGCCCACGCCACTCCAACTGTTTTCGGTGATGTTGCAGCGTGAGGGCAGGATCAGGCGGTCGCCGGCGTTAACCTTGTTTTGGAAGGTCGGCAACCAGGGGTCGCAGGATACCAGATTTGGTTTCACCGCACTGGTGTAGTTTGACGACTTGGCGTCATAAATGCGGTAGTTGTTGTTCGCGGCGATGTCGATGAGCTTCACCGTGGAGACCGCGCTCACCCCGGTGATCTGCTGCACCGCGGTGGATTCGAAAATGCTCAAGTGCATGGCTATGTTGAAGAAGGCGGCCGATTCCTTGTTGGTGTCGGCGCTCTGGCTGACTACGCTCACCATATTGACCGGCAGGTCGACATAGGCGGCGGTGGTGTAGCCGACAATGCCGATCTGGTGGTGGAAGAGGGTGTTGGTCTTGGCCAGGCGGTCGTTGATGTATGCGGCCTGGTTGAACTGGGCGATCCAGGTGGCGGAGAGCACCGCCAGGGTCGAGCCCAAGACCACTTCACTGGTGGCGGCATTGCCGCCGGCCGCCCTGGCTTCAACCAGGCGTGTACGGTGCTGTTCCACCAGCCCACGGCCGGCCGGTCCCCAACCGTTGCTAATAAAGAAGGTGCCGCCCGCCTTGATGGACTGGGTGATGTTGTTCTGGTTGGCGCCGGCATAGGGATGGACCACCGTGAAGATGACGTCGGCGGGGGTACCGGGGGCGATGGCCGTGCCGGTGGCCTGGCTCACGCCGTCGAGCATGAGCACCGGCTGGTTCGAGGCGTTGTAGGTGATGGTCAGCCGCTTGCCGTAGATTGCGTCCGAGGTGTAGGTCTTGTTGATCCCCTGATACTGGATTTGCAAGGTGGGCCGGAAGTTGTTCGGGATGTCGGCGGTCCACTCGGTCAGCGGTACCGTGGTATCCTGGTAGGGTAATACGGTCTGCCGCAGGTTGCCGCCGGTGTGCGGGTTGATGGTCATGCCTCCTGCCACGTCCGTCAGCGTCGCGGCCGGTTTGTTGCTGCGTAGGTAGTTGGTGAGGTTGGTGGCGTAGGTGGTGAGGTTGTTGCGGATGTTGGTGCGGTTGATTCCCTGCACGTAGTCGGCGGTGGCCGTCGCCCCACTCTTGGCCGCGGTCAGGTAGGTGCTGGCCTTATAGCGGGTGGCCGCCGTGAGGTCGATGCCGGATTTGATGGTGTGGGGTTTGTAGCTGGGGTCAAAGTAGTAGTCGGTGCCGTTGATGTTGACCTTTACCCAGAGGTGGGAGATTTTCATGTTCACCAGCGCCACGGGTGGGTCAGTGCTGTGGAAGCTGCCGGGGGCCATTCCGTTGATCTCGTCAACGGGCACCCCGCCTTGGCTCAACAGGTTTTTCACCGCGTACGCGTTGTTGGTCTCAATCCCAAGCCATTCATTGATTTGGGCCGCCGTCAGGTTGATCTGCCCCTTGACGTAGCTGGCGGTATAGCCCGCCTGGCGCAGCAGCGAGACCATCAGCGCCGCCTGGTCAAAGGCGGTGCCCTGGTTGTCCAGGAGGCTGCCCATTGCGCCCTTTTGCACACCCCAGATGGGGTAGTATTCGATGTTGTTGCGGACGTATTCGTAGATGAGGTCAGGGTCATTCTTCAACGCCCGCGCCAGTTCGGCAATGGAGGCCGGGCCAAAGGGGGCGGCCTCCATCGTGGCCGCCATGGTTGTCGGGACGGGCGCGGTGCCGTCCGGTGCGCTTTGCTCGATATCCGGCAGATTGATATCCGTGGGGATGGAGCGGGATTGGATCGCCTCCTCGGACTCCTCCGGGGTGACCGGCGGCAGAATGGCGCGGCTGATGCCAGGTGCCGTGTCAGCAGGGACATCGACGTCTTGTTTATCCAGACCAAGGGCGCGGCCCATGGTTGAATCGGCAAGCGCCTCCTGCTGCGCCATTGCCGGGGTGTCGTTTTCTTGCGCCCAAGCCACGCTCCAGGGTCCGCTGAGGGCGAGCCCGAGAAGGATACCTAATCCGGATAAACCGGAAATAAGTGCCTTAACAGCAGTCTGCAACGCATTGGGAGCATCATGCTTTTTGGAATTCTTGTTTTTTCTGACGGGATTCCAGGTGTAAGGCACTAAAGTCCAGCGAATAACGAACATGTCAATTCTCCTGTGTGATGGAAAGGGGAACTAAAGTATGGTTTCGCGCCAGCGCGGTGGCCTGTGCATGATCCGCGCGTGTTGCTTCTATCGCTCCAGCCTGTTGGCTCATTGTTGCTCTTCATTGCCGACTGGTTTGTCGGCCGGGGTCGTGTCGTCGGGAAGGAGACGATCGATGCGTACGCCCCAGGGCACCGTGGAACCGTGGCTGGTGATCAGCAGGCGGTTGTCGCCGGGCAGCAGCAGCTCATCGGTAATCCGTACCTGGCTGACTGGCTCCGAGGCCTGATCGTCGCCTTGCGGCAGTTCGACCAGGGGCGCCTCGTTGAGTTCGATAATGATCTCTTCGCCGCTGTTGGCATCCTGCCCCGCAAGCTCGATCAGATAGCCGGCGGCCTGGCTGGGGCCTGGGCTGAATCCTTGACTGAACAGGTGCAGTTCGAAACTGTCGGCAGGGTTCAGAGAGCCGCTGGTTGCGCCCTCCTGGCTGCCCAGATCGCTGCCCAGGGAGTAAAGGCCGAGGCGGGTGACACCCCAGACCTGATCCTCGGTCCGCGGAGCCAGTTCGACGGTGTTCTCGCCGGGCAGTTGCAGGGCGGCGGGCAACAGCCACAGGCTCGGGGTACTCAGGAAGGTCCCGTCGTCGGCCGCCGCGCTCAGGTAGCCGAGCAAGATGCCGTTGAGCCACAGGCCGACTTCGTCGGGGGTATCGATGGCATAGCCCTGGAGGTGCAGCAGGCGGTCGGTGCCGTCCCCCTTGAAGACCGCGCTGACCATGCCTTCTGGGGAGACACTGCGATCGTTCCAGCCATAGACCGCGGGGTCTGCAATCGTTGTCGGCAACAGAAGGGGGGCGACGGGTGGTTGCTCCGACCTGGCCGCCGATGCCTCGCCGGTTGCCGTGGCGCCAGTTGTCTTAGGTGCGGAGGACAACGAAAGCGCTGGCATGGAACTTGCCAGAAGAGCCGGCGCACCGTTTATCGTGGCGTTGGCGGGATTTCCCATAAGAGCCCCCCCGCCGGTTATCGTGGTGTTGGAGCGGTTCCCCGTTGCATCGTACGCATAACTGATGACGGTGCCGTTGGTGTACTCAGCCTGGGTCAGCCGCCCAAGGCTGTCGTAGGCATAGGAAACCGAGCCGGCCGCAGCACTGCCAGCTGGAAGAAATGTCCAGGGAACGATCACCATCGTGGCGCTCCATAGCGCCGTCCGCCGAAAAAAAGTTGTAGCTTTCATTGCCTGTATGCCTCTCTTTTTTTATAGAATCGCAGAGGTTAACCACACTCGAACCCCACGCATCACGTTCACCATGGCCGCCCGAAAACATCCAGGCGCATGGCACAAATTCCGGCGAGCTTTACAAAATAAACCGGGCAAAAGATGCCTAGCTGTCGCTTTCGGTTGTTAACCAAATATATCAAAAGATATCAAGCACTAAAAACAATAGTACGAGTACTAGGGCCGACCTAGTAATCAGGAGCGTAACAGCTTGAAACTAAAAAGAAAAAAGTTGATAGGAAGTACTAGGTTTGGGGTGTTTTTGGATATGCATTTTTTTTTGCGTGAGTTTTTCCAGGATAACAAAATCAATGCGTTATGATGCCTTGATTTTCGGGCGCTGGTAAAAAAAGCGGAATTGCCCGAATACTCCATTTTTGCACGATATTTCCCGGAAAGCGCTTTTTCTGTTTTTCTGAGACAGATTTAGCCCCAGCCAGGTTAACCATACTCCCGGTTGAACTTCCGCGGCTATTCCGGTAAGTTTGTGATGCATGGCGGCAGACTGTTGTGATGAAGAAGAACCGGTCTTGTGTTTTGCAATTATCAACAACGAGGATAGAGATATGTTTGATCTGCAGGGGAAAGTCGCCCTTATTACCGGAGGGTCCAGGGGGATCGGCAAGGCGATCGCCGTCAGGTTTGCGATGAGCGGCGTGCATGTGGTGGTCAACTATGTCCGGCATCGGCGCGATGCTGAGGAGTGCGCTCAGGCGATTGAAAGCCATGGGGTGCGGTGCCTGGTCATCAAGGCGAATGTTGCCGACGATGACGATGTCGAGGCCATGTTTGAGCAGATCAGCGGCGAGTTCGGCCGCTTGGATCTGATGGTGAGCAATGCCGCGTCCGGGGTCCTGAAACCGGCCCTGGAGTTGAGCAGCCGGCATTGGAACTGGGCCATGGATATCAACGCCCGGGCCTTGCTGACGCTGGCCCGGTTCGGGGTGCCGCTCATGCCCAGGGGCGGACGGATCATGGCTGTTTCCAGCCTCGGGGCGGTGCGGGCCATTGAGAATTATACGGCGGTCGGCGCCTCAAAGGCCGCCCTTGAATCCCTGGTGCGGCACCTGGCCGTGGAACTCGGCCCGCGGGGGATCAATGTCAACACCATCAGCGCCGGCGCCGTGGATACCGAGGCGCTCAAGAAGTTTCCCAATCGGCTTGAGATTCTGGATACCGCCCTGCGCAGAACGCCGCTCGGTCGGCTGACCACTCCCGACGATGTGGCTGATGTCGCCTTGTTTCTGTGCAGCCAGCTGTCGGCGATGATTCAGGGCCAGACCATCGTGGTCGATGGCGGGTACTCCATCCGCGGCTGATTGCGCTGGTCAACCTTTGTCGGTTTTTTTCCAGCGGAGGATCAGAACCCTGGTAGTGGCGGCGGTGATGCGGAATCGGTGATCAATGCGCAGGCCGGGCAGGGCCGCGATGGCGCCGGCCGACACCAGAACCGGCGTCCGCCTTCTTGCCGCCTCGGGGATTTTTCGGTCGGCTAGAAAATCATGTACCTTTTTTGAGCCGGGAGCGCCGAGCGGCAGAAAACGGTCGCCGGGTCGCGGGCCGCGCAAGACCAGGGGAAAGGCGACCAAGGCAAGATCGAGAAAGTCGATGCCGGGGTCGGCCAGTTTGCCGGCATCCGGCAGGCGGTCCGCAACGTCAACCTGCAGGCTGCCGGCAAACTGGGGCGCGAAATAGTTGCCGGGCCCCGGGATGATGATTGCCTCCGTGTTCGCTAGGGATTCGGCAAGATTGCCGCGTTGCCGCGTTCGTCCTTTTGGATACGAGAAGATCAGCCAAGTCGCAGTCTTGTTGACCCGCAGGCCATCGGCAAAGTGCAGGCCTGCCTGCTGCCCTGGTGATTCCAGCAGTTGCATGAGCCGGTTGATGTTTCGAAAGCGCGGTTCGTTGCCCATCTGCCAGCAGGCGGCCTCCAGAAGTCGGCGGCGGAGGGCGAGCGGCTGTTCGGCAAGCCGACTTAGATCCAGGGCCAGAGGTGGTGGTGTCGCAGAGGGCGGCGCGTTTAGCGGGCCGTTCTCCTGCGGGTCGACCCGTTCGCTGACAATGACCTTGTGCCAGGCCTCGGTGGTCAGCGCGGCCAGCAGGGCTTCTTCCTCCTGCAGAATGTCGGCGGTCTGGAGAAGGGTCTGTCGGATACCGGCATTGAAGTGTTCGCTGAGAAAGGGCAGGAGCTGCAGCCGGATTCGATTCCTGAGAAAATTTTGCTGATGGTTCGAACTGTCCTCCAGAAAGGGAATGTGGCGTTCGGCAAGATAGGCGAGCAGGCTGTCCTTGGGGATCTTGAGAAACGGTCGGAGAAACCTGCCTGCCCTGAGCAGCTTCATGCCGGCCAGGCCTGGCCGGCCGGTTCCCCGGATCAGGCGCAGCAGGATTTCCTCGGCCTGGTCATCGGCCGTATGGGCAAGGGCGATTTTGGTTGCCTGGTGCTGCCGGGCGTTTTTTTCCAGGGTTTCATAGCGCAGCAGTCGAGCCGCGTGTTCCAGTGAAAGTTTTTGTTCTTTCGCATAGGGCCGGGTGGCCACGCGGCCGATTTCACAGGGCAGACCAAGGTTCGCCGCGCTGGCGCGGACCAGTTCTTCCTCGCGTGCCGCCTCGGCCGGCCGCAGGCCATGGTTGACATAGGTGGCGACCAGGGAGAAACCCAGGGGGCCGGCCAGGCGGGCGAGAACATGCAGCAGGGCCATGGAGTCGGGGCCGGCCGAGACGGCGACGAGTACCTTTTCGCCGGGCGCAATCAGCTTTTCCCGTTCGAGCAGTTGCGCGGTTTGTTTTTCGAGTGGATGCATGGCCGTTGCCCGTTGGTTCCTGTTGATTGCTTTGAAAAGGCCGTCTCTGACTTTTTACTCCTGCGCGAAGGCAAGGTTGACAAGGGCGCAAAAAGTTTTTACATCCCGCAGAAGAGCAATGCTCGCAGAGGTAACAACTTAAAGTAACAAGCTATTTTTTCTCTGCGTCCTTGCGTCTCAGCGCGAGAATAAGGTTTTTGCGATTTCATGAAGGTTATGAAAGACAGGTTTGCTGCCGGGCGGGCCGAACAGGCCCTGATTTTTTCCAGACATGCATGCCAGGCCAATGGTCTGGCCATTTATGTCGTGATCGATGCCAGGAGTGGCAGCATCGTGCATCTCTGCTTTGCCGAGGCGACCCAGGCAGCCGCGGCACGTAAACTCCAGCATCTTTTGCCTGCCGCCGTTTTTGTCGAGAACCAACAGGATCATCCGCTCATTATCCGGATGTTGGCCGATTACTGTAACGGCCGGCAGCGACAATTTGCACCGCCCTGTTCCTCTCTGCTGGTCGATGTTGCCACCTCTTTTCAGCGTCTGGTCTGGCAGGCCATTGCCGATATTCCGTACGGCACTACCAGAACATACGGGGATTTGGCCAGGCAGGTGGGTACTGTCCGGTGTGCCCGGGCCGTTGGCCAGGCCTGCCATGCAAATCCTCTGGCCCTTATTGTCCCCTGTCACCGTGTGGTTGGCGCTCACGGCCAGCTTGGCGGGTTCAGCGGCGGCCTTGATATTAAAAAGCGGTTGCTGGCGCTCGAGGCTTTTTACACGGCCGATGAACAGAAGGCCTGAGCGGCTGCGGCAGTGCGAAAACCCTCGTTGGTTATCGGGCTGCGTCCGATGACGTCTCGGCGCCGGACGCCGGCTGGCTGCCCTGCTTGTCAAGTATGCTCGGGTCGAAGCGGCGGATGTATTCTTCAAGATTTTGCAGGTTCTGGGTCACTTTGTCGGCAATCTTGACCTGCGGGTATCTTTTCAGGATATCCAGCAGCAACTGACGGGAGGAAACGAGCAGTTCTCGTTTTTGCGCCGCGTTGTTGGTCTTGGTTGCTTTTGCAAACAGGGCCGCCGCCTGCTTGCGGGAATCGGCCGCCGCCAGTTCGACGGCTTCCGACATTTTTTCCCGAGCCCTTGTCTCGTATTCGGTACCCATCATCGCCCTAAAGCCCTTGATCGCCTCATCGTATTGGAGTGAGTCCAAGGCCTTGGTCGCCGCTTCCCATTGCGGGGCAAGCTCCTTGGTTTCTGTCGGCAACTGGGTCTGCTCGCCGCTGCCGGTTGTGGCCACGGTGAGTTCATCCATTGTTTTCTGGACGGCTTCCCGCAACTGGATGGGCAGATCGGCCGCTGCCAACTCCTGGAGCAGGTTTTTGGCCTGCTGAAACTCCTTGGCGGCAATCATTTTGTCAGCCTCAACCAGTTGGCTGCCGAGCCAGTTCCGCAGCCGATTCGTGACCAGGGCCTGCAGCTGTCTGGAACTGGCCGCCACCTGTCTGGTCGGATAGGTGAGCTCAAAATTCCTGGCCTTTTGCAGGAGGGCGCCGCCGCCATGTTTGCCGTCAAAGAAGATGTAGTCGCGGATCAGTTTGAGAAAATCGGCTGTCTCCTGCCGATCAGGGTCAAGGGTCTTCAGGGTTGCGAACTGGACCTTGAACCAGGCATGATCGATATCCTGGTAAGAGGTGACAGCGGTCAGTTTTTCATAAAGGGACTGCGCCGTGGCCAGCTTGCCCGCCGCCAGCAGTTGGTCGGCAAGCGCCGGATTCGACTCTGCCGCCGCTGTGTCGCTCTCAGCGGACAGCTTTTGATAGATCTCTGTAAAGACTTCGGCCGCCGCTGTTGTCTTGCCGGTCCGCAGCAGAGCCAGGCCATACTGCTGCTTGACAGCCGGATTCGGTTCATAGCCGGGTCGCTCCCGGATCATCTGCTGAAAGGTGCTGACAACTGACGCAAACTCGCCGCGGGCAAAGTACTCGGCGATCAGGGTCTCCCCATCATGGCGTTCCATGCCGTTCGTTGCTGTCACGGGAGGAGGGGGTGGCTGAACCTCGGGTTCGCCGCCGGCTGGCGTTTCTTCGCAATCACTCTCCAGATAGGCGATATCCTGCTGGAGCATCTGGCGCGGGTCAACCTCGGCGGCTCGGTCCAGGGTGATGGAAGAATTCTGGCGCATGCTGCTCAGCAGACTCCGGTAGCCGTTGCGGAGTTCTTCCAGTTTTTCAGCGCACGGACTGACCGCGGGCGTCCGGACGGGATGCGCTTGCCGATCGGTTTCATCCTGGCCGGCGGTTGACCGCTGTTTGATTTTTTCTTCATAAATCTCCAGCCGTTTCTCCACATACTGGATATCCTGCCTCTGTACGTGGATCATCGCCTGCGGTGCCGGCGGAGCGATGGGTTCCGTGGTCACCGGTTTCGCCAGCGGCGGGGCCGGCATGGCCGTGATGACCGATGGCGGTGGGGGCAGCGGCCTGACCTGTTTTTTTGGGATGGCGGCGCAGCCGCCCAGCAGATGGCCGGCACCGAGAAGGATCAACAGCAAGAGGCAAGAGATGTGTTTATTCATGGGATATCAGATCGTATGAACCAGGGAAAAGTTTGGGAAGTAGGAACGGTATGCGGACAGCTAATATGCATGGCAGTAGCTTTGATAGTGTTATCCGATCTTAATACCAATGGTATTGACTTAAGGAAATAATCTTTCGTGATCTAACAGCGAATATCGAACAAGAAACTGCAGAATGATGAACTGGTTAAACTTCGAAATTCGACATTCCTTGTTCGATATTCTGCGGTTCAAAAATACAACACTCGCTTAACTGGTCGGAATTGGGCTTGTTTCCCATTACCGGTCGTTGCCGGAGACCGCCCAGTAGGGTTGAAAGAATCTGGCAGGCTCCAGCTCGCCGCCCTGCGTGACTTTCCCAAAGGTTAAAATGGTCGGCTCGCTGTCGCTGAAGTTCTTGCGGCCGCCCTGTTCGGCTGTGGCTAAAGGTTGCATGATTCCGCTGTTTTTGTCAACCGGCACTTCAACCTGTCCGAGATCAGGGTAACTGATGGTGGTGGGCGACGTGCCGGATTTTGCCCCCGATCTGAAGAGAATGTCGATGGTGTCCAGCCGGTCGGTGAACGTTCTGTTCTGGAGAATGCCATTTGCCATGCGGGTCCAGACCGGCAGGGCGCCGCTGGAACCGGAGATATGGGTACTCTTGTATTCCATGGGCAGATTGTTGTCGTAGCCGACATAGGCGGCAACCGTATAGCCGTTTTCCAGAGAAAGGACGTTCGAATTTTCCAGTGCCTCGGGAACAAACCCGACGAATGCGGCATTGGAAAACTGGTTGGCGGTGCCGGTTTTGCCAAAGACCGGGACTTTGAGGGCGGGCAGGCCGGGCTGATCAGCGCCTGCACTTTCCTGGCCCGGCAGGCCGATGTTTTCCTCTGCGAAGCGGCCGGTGCCGAATTTGACGACGTTTCTCAGAATATGGCTGATCGCCAGAGAGGTTTGGGGCGCAAAGACCCTTTTTCTGACCAGCTCCGGCGCATAGATCAGCTCGCCGTCACTGTCTTCAATCCGTTCGATAATGGCCAAAGGTTCGCTGGCGCCTTCACCGGTACTGGTGGTGATCCAGCCGGTGATCAGCCCTTCGTATGCCCTGGCGGCCTCGTAGAGGGATATGACGTTCGAGCCTAAGGGAAAAGATAATACCGGGTCAAGTTTGCTTCTGATCCCGAGATGCTGGGAAAGTCCGACCATGTAGCGCAGGCCGGCCAGAACCCGGAAGTCGGACAGGTTGTAGAGTACTTCCGGGGAATAGGGCAAACGCGCAGCCAGCTGCTGGTATGACTTGTTCAGCGCGTCGTGCAGCAGGTCAAGGCTGGAGGCGGAGACAACGCCTTCGAGGAACAGGCTGTCCCAGAACCGCGTTTTTTCAGGCGGGGACATTTGCAGATAACGGGCGCCGAGTTCGGCAAAGTTGACCGCAGTCCATTCCGGCGTGCCCGGGGGGGAGGTCGTATACAGGTACCGGTCGGCATCGGGGTTCTGATACAGGCGGCCGCCGAATGGTGCGTCGGCCTGGCTTTCACCCTGGAGCTGCTGACGTGCTTCGTTCAGCAGCTGTCTGAGACGGAGATAATTTCGGGACAACACGTCATTCCGTACCTGTATTTCGCGCTCAACCAGCAGTTTGCGGTTGGATATCTGGTCGTAGCCCGGTTCGCGTAGTTTTTCGGTTTCCTGGGCAAAGAGCGCGAAGCCGGCGCCGTAGTGCAGATTTCTGATGTACTCAAGTTCGTCTTGTTTGCCCTCGAAAATCAGGTCCGGCTCCAGGGCGGCGACCGCCTCCTTGAAAGCGGCCTGTAACAGGGCGTTCTGATCCACCAGTATCCCCATCTCGTCCCGCAGTCGCCGGACGTATTGTTCGTAGGTTTCATTCGTTTTGCGGTTCAGGCCCAGATAATCGGTGAGCAACTTGAAATCGGCGGGAGAGAGGCGGTCGCAGAGATGGTAGAGCAGCCAGACAGTCGCCACGTTCTCCGAATGGACCCCGGCCCAGCTCATGGATACCCGCTTATGCGGCGTCTGATGGTCCGGACGGGGGAAATAGGCAAGGTTCTGGTAGACAAAGATGTTGCGTTCGTTGTTCAAAAGATCAGTGCTGTTCCAGCCGAGTTGCAGGGCTGCGGCGTATACCAGCGGCTTGATCACGGAGCCCATTGATCTTCTTGCGGCAATCGCCCGGTTGTAGAAATAATTCTCTGTGCCGCCGGCCATGGCCCGGATCATTCCATCTTTCAGGGTCAACGCCGCCCCTTGGATCTTGGGGTATTTTTCCAGGTCGAGCAACGTCTCGCCGGTGGCCGGATCATGGTTGCGGACACTGGCATAAACAATGTCCCCCGGCCTGAGCCTGTTCGCAAATTCGGCGAGATCGCTGGCCTTTGGTTCTGTCCAGCGCTGGCCCTGCCATTTGACCAGCGCGGCGACAAAGGGCATGAGGCCGGCCGCGTCGATGCGGCCGGTGCCGAAGGTCTTGCTCGCCCGCTGGAACTCCACGTGGACCACAGGCGATGGACCAGTGTCAATCTGGGCGATCTTTCCGAACAGGAAGGTACCGGTCTGGATTTCCTGAATTTCTTCGTCCTGCATCTCGGCAACGGCCTTCCGGTATTTCTGCGGATCGTATCCCGACAGCCTGATATCCAGGCGCGACAGCTCCTTGCGGAGGGCGTAGAGGGTCGTATCCTGGAGATTCTTGTCCACCGAGGCTATTATCCTGATTCCGGAGGTGGCGATGTTATCGATACCGTGTTGGGCCAGGGCCTCTTCGATCAGTGGTGTGTTCAGTGCCTCTTTGACCAGATCCATGACCGTGTTCAGGCGATAGAATGTCTTGCCTTTGTGAAAAAGAATGTCCCGGCCGCTCTCGTTTTGATACTGCGCCTGATCGATCATGCCCAGCTTGAACATCTGGGCAAGTACATAGCGAGCCCGCTCATGGGCGCGGTCCTTAGCCAGGGCCGTGCTCTCCTTGTCTTTCTGGATGAAGGGATTGTAGAAGTTCGGCCGCTTGACGCTGCCGGCGATGAAGGCGCACTCCAAAAGGTCGAGGTCAGCGGCCGGTTTATTGAAAAAATAGCGGGACGCCACGCCCAGGCCGTGGCCATTGCCGCTTACATAGAATTGGTTGGCGTAGAATTCTAGGATTTTCTCCTTTGAATAGTGACGTTCCAGACGGAGGGCAATGAGCAGTTCCTTGAGTTTTGCCTGCAGGGAGCGGTTCTTGCGCTTGAAGAGATTCTTGGCGGTCTGCTGGGTGATGGTGCTGCCGCCCTGGACCACTCTGCCGGCCTTGATGTTGTTGAACAGGGCTCGAAGGATGCCGCTGACGTCGACACCGGGGTGGCTGAAAAAGGTGTCGTCTTCCGCCGCCACCAGGGCCTTGACGAAATTTTCGGGAATCTGGTCATAGGTGAGATACTGGCGGTGCGCCTCCTGGAAGAAAACGCCGATTTTCGTCTGACCGTCGCGGTAATATACCGGGCTTTCCATGGAGAGTATTTTCTCAATGTTCTCCTGGCGGATCTCGTCGCCTGGATGAATAACGACGAACCAGTAGAAGGCGCCGGCGGCGCAGAGCACGGCCAGGGCCGCAAGCCCGGTGAGGCTGATGAGGATTTTTTTGATCATTGCGAATCCGGATTCTGAGAAGCATGACAGTAACGTAACGCGTCCAAGGTATAACGCTCATTCCCAGAAATCAAGGCGCATTTTTTAAGAAAAACCTCCAAGTTCAAGCGCTGTCCTGCATTTTGGGTTGCAATCATCGCACGGTCCATGGTAACAACAGGGCATTGTGAATTCTTTGCAACCAAGATTATGGGGTGACATGGTTTCCTGCAGGACGGATTTTTTTTATGTGATTATCGCAGTCTGCTGTCTTGTCGTTTTCGGGGCGTGCGCACCGGCCAACAAGCAGGGAGCATTCCCGCACGACCGGCGGACGGCATCGAAGGTCTCTTCACACTCCTCTCCGCAACAAAAAGATCTCGACACCAGCGAACCGGATGCGGCCGCGCCTGAGACTCAGGAAACGGCAGAGTCCACCGCCGGCGGGCAGGAAGGGGAAGATGGGGAACCGTCCGGGGAGAATGCCGCTCTTGAAACACTGTTTGATTTTCCTGTCACCATCAACAGTCAGGTTGAATATCATCTGGAACTCTTCCAAACCCGCTACCGGAATGATTTTTCCCGCTGGCTTTCCCGTTCGGGCCGGTATCTGCCGCTGATTCAGGAACATCTCAAGGAGGTCGGATTGCCTCTTGATCTAGCCTATCTGGCGATGATCGAAAGCGGTTTCAGCGAGAGGGCTTTTTCCAGCGCCAAGGCGGTTGGTTTGTGGCAGTTTGTCAAGCCGACAGCCAAGGATTTCGACCTGGACGTCAACAAGTACGTTGATGAACGGCGGGATCCGATCAAGTCGACGATGGCGGCCGCCGCCTACCTGAGTGCGCTTTATCAGGAGTTTGGGTCATGGTATCTGGCAGTGGCCGCCTATAACGCCGGCCAGGGGAAAATCCGGCGCGCCATTGCCATGTATGATACCATGGATTTCTGGGAACTGACCGAGGGTTCCTATCTCCAGCCGGAGACCAAGAATTATGTGCCGCAGTTGATTGCCGCCATGTTGATTGCCAAACAGCCGGAGAAGTACGGTTTTACCGATATCGTCTACGAAGAGCCGCTGGCCTTTGACACCGTGCCGGTGCCCAAGGGGACCGCGGTGAAGGCCGTCTCTTTGGCCTGTGGTCTGGATGAGGACGTGTTGCTGGCCTATAACCGGGAGTTAAGTAAGTCGATTACCCCGCCTGATGATCCGAATTACGCGATCAGAGTGCCGGTGGGCAAGAAGGATGAGGTGCTCAACAATCTGTCCCGGGTGCGTACTTCGGTTTCCACCACGTTCAAGACCCATGTGGTACGGAAGGGCGAGTCTATCGATGCGGTCTGCAAGAATTACGGGATCACCAAGACGCGGTTGCTCAAGGCCAACGACCTGCGGAGCACGAAGCTGAAGGGTGGGCAGCGTCTGCAGATTCCCTATCAAACAGCCAGTTACGAACTTATGTCTGAAAAGAGCGAGGCGGTCGGTTCTGTGGCGGCCAATCATGACAAGGGGGAGGGGGCTGGCCGGGAAACGGCAAAGGTAGCAGCCAAGGTTGAAAAATCAGGGGCTGGTTCGTCGGCAAAGACGGAGCGGCTTGCATCGAACATCAAAAAACCGACCGCGAACCGGGACAGCGACGAAGAGTTGTATTACAGGGTCCAGGAGGGGGATTCCCTGTGGGCCATAGCGCAGAAACACAACCTTTCCCCTGCCAGCATCCGGAAGTGGAATAATCTGAGAGACGATACCATCCAGCCCGGCAGCCGCCTGATTTTGAAACGGACGAAAGACGTTTCCGGCTGAGTCAATCGCCGGCGTGTTTGGCCAGCGCCCGGCACTTCTTTTTTTTGTCTTTTTCCTACCTCCTACAGTCTACCGCCTACAGTTTATAGCCTATCGCCTTATGGAAATCGATGTGGAGCAAGAGGATCGCGTCGTGCATGGGAATTCCGGCACATCGGCGGATATTCATCGGTTGCAGTTGGGCGGCCGGGAAATAATTTTGGTCGGCACCGCCCATATATCTCGACAGTCGGTAGACTTGGTCCGCGAGGTGATTGCCGCAGTTCAGCCTGATTGCGTCTGCGTGGAACTCGATGAACGCCGCTACCAGGCCCTGGCTGACCGGCATCGTTTTGCGGCCCAGGATTTGAAAGAGGTGATCCGGAAGAAGCAGATGAGTCCTTTGTTGGTCAACCTTATTCTGGCCGCCTATCAGAAGAAGCTGGGCGGGCAACTCGGGGTCGTGCCTGGTGCCGAGATGCTGGCTGCGGTGCGGCAGGCCGAGGAGAAGGGCATCCCGGTGGCTCTCTGCGACCGGGATGTGCGGGTGACTCTCCGCCGGGCCTGGCATGCCACGTCCTTCTGGCGGAAGGGATATCTGCTCGCCGCCCTCATCAGCAGCCTGTTTGAGGAAGTTGAAATGAGCGAGGAGAAGCTTGCCGCGCTTCGGCAGCAGGATGTGCTTTCGGAACTGCTGAATGAACTCGGTTCGCTTATGCCCGGTCTGAAAAAGGTGCTGATCGACGAGCGGGATATCTATCTGGCCGAGAAGATTAAAGCCTCTGTCGGCCAGCGTCTGCTGGCAGTAGTCGGTGCCGGCCATGTTGAGGGTCTTAAGCGGCGGCTGGTTGAAGAACATGGCGCGTGTCTGTCCGACCTTGAGGACATTCCGCCGATGCCCGGCTACTGGCAGGCCGTTGGCTGGGCAATGCCGGTGGCCATTGTCGGGGCCTTTCTTTATATTGGCTGGCACAAGGGCAGCGCCGTGGCCGGCGCCAGCCTGCTCTTCTGGGTGCTGGCCAATGGCATTCCCGCGGCCGTCGGCGCCTTTATCGCCTTGGCCCATCCCGTTACCGTGGCCGGCGCTTTTCTCGTGGCGCCGATCACCAGCCTTATTCCGGTGCTCGGCGCCGGCCATGTTACTGCCTTTATCCAGGTTATGATGCGACCGCCCCAGGTCATCGAGTTCGAAACCGTGGTTGCCGACATGGCGTCCCTGCGTGGCTGGTGGCACAACAAGCTGCTCAAGGTTTTTCTCGCCTTCCTGCTGCCCGGCCTCGGCGGGATGATTGGCATCTGGATAGGCGGCTATGAGATTTTTTCCAATATGTGGAGATAGGCTGTAGTCTGTTAGACTGTAGTCTTTTAGGTCTCCACAAAGAACGAATCAAGGATACCAGCACCTTTCCGGTCTTAAAAGTTTTGAGTCATAGTCGCTAAAACTGTTTTCATCAAAGTATTCTATCCTCCTACAGACTATCAACCTACAGACGAACCACAATGAAAGACAAGAAAGAAAAAACAATACAGCAACTCTCCGGCCGGCAGGTTCGCTTCCTGCGTGGCCTTGGCCATCATCTGGAAGTCAAGGTCTCCATTGGCCGGGATGGAATCACCCGCAATCTGGTGGCCGCCACCCAGGCGATTCTCTTGAGCGACGAGCTGGTGAAGGTGAAAGTCGGCAGCGGCTGCGAATTAGAACGCGCGGCAGCGGCCGATCTGTTGGCCGGCAAGACGGCCGCTGCCCTGGTCCAGGTGTTGGGGAAAACTTTTTTACTTTTTCGGGAAAATCCCGACCGCAAAGACGGCCAGCGTATTGTCCTGCCTTAAGTTATGACCACTCCGGCATCCGCGTTACGGAAACTCCTGGCCGCACCCGGCCTGCTGCTCATGCCCTGCTGCTTTGACGCCCTTTCCGCCAGACTCATCGAACGGGCCGGCTTCAAGCTTACCTTCATGACCGGCTTCGGGGTGTCGGCCGCCCGGCTCGGCCTGCCCGATACCGGGCTTATTTCTTACGGCGAGATGGTTGACCAGGGTGCGGTCATCTGCAGCGCCGTCTCCATTCCGGTCTTTGGCGACGGCGATACCGGCTATGGCAATGCCATGAATGTCAAGCGGACCGTGCATGGGTACGCCCGGGCCGGTTTTGCCGGGATCATGATCGAGGATCAGGTAGCACCCAAGCGTTGCGGCCACACCCGGGTTAAACAGGTGGTCGGACGCAACGAGGCGGTGCGGCGCATCCAGGCGGCGGTGGATGCAAGGAGTGCCGGGGCCGATATTTTGATCATGGCCCGGACCGATGCCCGGACCACCAACGGCCTTGCGGAGGCCCTCTGGCGGGCGCGGGCCTTTGCGGACCGCGGGGCTGACATCATTTTTCTTGAGGCCCTGACCTCGGAGGCTGAGATGCTTGCCTTTTGCAGCGAGATCCCGGGCCATAAAATGGCCAACCTGGTGGAGCAGGGCCGAACGCCGCTTCTGCCGCCGGCCCGGCTTACGGAAATCGGCTATAAGATCGCCGCCTACCCCATTACCCTGCTCAGCGCCGCGGTGCACGCCATGATCGAGGCCCTGGCTGCCCTAAAGGATGGTCAGCCGCCGGCTCGGCTGATGCCTTTTGCGGCGTTGCAAGAGATCCTTGGTTTTGCCGACTATTTTGCCGAGGAACAGCGCTATCACTGTCCGGGAAACGTTACGGACAAGGATTCGGACCGTGGCCAGGGATGAACTTTTCCGCAGCGACGCCTGGGAGGCCGAGGCCGGCGGTTTTCGATTCAATGAGCCGGTCGCTGAGGTCTTTGACGACATGCTGTATCGCTCGGTGCCCTTTTACCGGCAGGTGATCGTCATGACGGCCCGGCTTCTGGAGAGCGTTCTCCTGCCCGGCGACCGGGTTTATGACCTGGGCTGTGCAACCGGCACCACCCTGCTGGAGTTGAACCGGCAGCTTGCTGGTCTCGCCGGTCTTAAGTTCGTCGGCCTGGACAATTCGCCCGCCATGATTGCCAAGGCGGTGCGCAAGGCCGGCCAGTATGCCAACACCGACCGCCTGCGTTTTGAGGAGCAGGACATCATCGGCGCGGAAATTGAGGGGGCCGGGGCGGTGATTCTCAACTATACCCTGCAGTTTCTGCGACCGGAAATCCGGCCAGACACCGTTCGAAAAATCCATAGCGGGTTACGGCCCGGCGGTGTTTTGATCATGAGCGAAAAGGTGCGAGCCTCCTCGCCGTTGCTCGATGAGCGCTTCGTGGCTTTGCACCATGATTTTAAACGGGAGCAGGGCTATTCGGAGCTTGAGATCGCCAAAAAACGCGAGGCTCTGGAGAACGTGCTCATTCCGCTTTCCATCGCCCGGAACCGGACCATGCTGGAAGAAGCCGGTTTCGTTGACGTGGAGACTTTTTTTCAGTGGTTCAACTTTGTTTCGTTTGTGGCGGTTAAAGGGAACTGCTCAGGTGGATAGTCTGTAGCTGTTTAGTCTATTAGTGATGGGAGATTACAAGATGAAGGTCTGCTTTGGCCCCGCGGGTGCGGTCATTTTTTACCTAACAGTCTAAGCAGCCCGAGTAGTTGCCAATAGTTTTGGAAAATTAACGCATTACGGAAATTACGCGGAGCGGAGGTGGCGTCCTCATCTATCTTCTTGACATTGCGCCTTGTTTGCATGTACATTTGGATAGTGTCGGTATCTGTAGTTAGGACTTCGTGATGAGGAACCACCATGGCTGGCCAGGCACCATTGAGTAGTGTGCGGCAGCAGCACAACGCCCCTGAGAAAATGGAGCGCGTTCCTGTTGATCGAAGGCGCATGGATGATCGTCGCCAGCATTACAGCCTCGACTATTTTGATCGAGGCGGTCAGGAAAGAAGACGAAATGCGCAGAACCGGCGGCAGGTCCGCGAGGAACAGCGCCAGGGCTGGATACGGGTCAGCGAATGGACTTCCTGTTATATCGGGTCCGGTAACATGTGTCTGGCCGCCAACACCTGATTGTCGCCCCATTGTTACGCAGCATCCCCGTTTTGACTCCTTTGTCTTCCCGTTTTGAACTTTTCCGTAATCCCCGTTTCGGTCGTCCTGTCTGAATACAATGTCCTACCTCGACTCCTTGCCAGGTGCTAACCGGCTGGCCATTCGCCGTCTGCTCGTCGACCAGAACCTGTTTGCCTCCGGGAAAAAGGGGGTGGAGCGCTTTCGCCAGCCGTTTGAATCGGTGCAGCATCTGCGGGCCGGGTTCCTGAATCTGGACGGAGATGTGGTCCGGATCGGCAGGGCTGAGGAACTTTCGGCCGTGGATCACGACCTGGTCTTTCGGGCGCTGCGCTCCTTTATGCCGTGGCGTAAGGGGCCGTTTAGCGTTTTCGGCATCGATATTGATGCGGAATGGCGCAGTGAATGGAAATGGAGCCGGGTGCAGCCGCTGCTCCCGGACCTGCAGGGCAAGGTGGTGGCGGATATCGGCTGCAACAATGGCTATTACATGTTTCGGATGGCTGGCCAGCGGCCGCGACTGGTACTCGGTTTTGAGCCGTTTCTCCAGCATTATTTCACCTTCCAGACCCTGAATGGTTTTGCGGGGCTCGACAATCTGCTGGTCGAGCCTCTGGGGGTGGAACATGTCGGTCTCTTTCGGGAATGCTTTGACGTGGTTTTTCTGATGGGGATTCTCTACCACCGGGCCGCGCCTATTGACGTGCTCAGGGATGTGTTGCGCGCCCTGCAACCGGGCGGCACCTTGATCGTCGAATCGCAGGGTATCCCGGGTACTGAACCGGTTGCTCTTTTTCCAGCCGGCCGCTACGCGAAGGTGCCGGGCACCTATTTCGTGCCCACTGCTGCCTGTCTGGTCAACTGGCTGGTCCGGGCCGGTTTCGTCGATGTGCAGTTGACCAGACA
>Ga0208863_1000714_pt1 | contig 27014 bp, 22 predicted proteins | sample RifOxyD3_FD_184040 | JGI IMG/M metagenome (GOLD analysis project Ga0208863, IMG submission 184040) | Soil microbial communities from Rifle, Colorado - Rifle Oxygen_injection D3 (SPAdes) | ecosystem: Environmental > Terrestrial > Deep subsurface > Rock core/Sediment | place: Rifle, Colorado...
ATCCCAGGATTTATTCTTGTAAAAATTTTTGCTGATCCAAAAATTCGCTATGAACGTCTTGTTGGACGTGGAGATAAAGCTGATGATAATAGCAAAACTTATGAACAATTTTTGGAAGATCATAAAAGATCAACTGAATTGACTATTGAGGAAGTCGCTAATCAGGCAGAGGAAGTAATTGATAATAATGGTAGTCTTGAAGATTTATATAAACAAGTAGATGAAATTATAAAAAAATATGGACATAAAAATTAAACGCGTAGACAAAAGTTTACCCCTACCAGAATACAAAACATCAGGCTCGATTGCTTTTGATATGTATTCTCGTGAAGAAATGAAAATTGCTCCAAAATCTTTGGCACTTTTGCCTAGTAATTTCATTATCAAAACACCAGAAAGTCATGGACTTATTTTGTCCGCACGTTCTAGTTTGGCTAAGAAAAAAGGTCTGATGCTTGCCAATGGTGTTGGTACGATTGATCGTGATTATTGTGGAGATAGTGACGAAATACTTTTGTCAGTTTATAATTTTACCGACGAAGAAGTTGTTGTGGAAAAAGGTGAACGTATTGCCCAAGGTATGTTTATGCGTATTGATAGTGGTAATTTTGTAGAAGTAGAAAAAATGGAAGAAAGTGATAGAGGAGGATTTGGAAGTACGGGTTCATTTTAAAACACTGATTTCACACCTGCCGGCAGGCAGGGATTATAAAAAGATTACACAGAGATTTTAATAAAATTTTTATGAACAAAACAACTTTGAAAAATATGTTGGGTAGAGTGTTGGATGCTTTCTCTAATTTTCAAAAAAAAGATAAAAAGATAAAAGGTAAAATTAAAAAAGTTAAACTAAAAATAGCTAAAAAAAAAACGGACCAAAAAATAGAAGAAGTTAGAAAAGAAATTTCACAAATGTAAATTTAATTTATTTATTTTCAATAATATGAACATGGCAAATAAACCAGAAATACCACAAATGAGTGGTAGTGAATCTAAAAAAGAAAAAAAGGGGGATAAAAAAGAAAACAAAAAGGAAGTAAAACGTCCTGGTTTATTGCGTAGAAAACTTGATGATGCTTTTGGTAGTTTTGTGGGTGCAAAAGGTAGGTGGGAAAAAGAGCTGGCCTATTTGGATGCTACTGAACCAAAAGAAAACAAAAAGGAAGTAAAAAAATCGGATAAAGAAAAGGCAGTAAAACGTCCTGGGCTTTTACACAGAAAACTTGATGATAATTTTGGAAGTCTTTTTAATTCTTCAAGTAGGTGGGAAAAAGAGCTGGCCTATTTGGATGCTACTGAACCAAAAGAAAAAAAAGATGAAAAAGAAAGCGTAAAGGAAAACGCTGATGCGACCAAAGCCGTGGAAGAAGTAACCACTGAAGTTGCTAGTGAAATAGATAAGGCATCTGCCAAAACAGCAAAAGAAGTTGAGGATTTAAAAACCGAGGTCGCTGGTGATTCTGAGCTAGAGGCTGAAGTTTTTGAGATAGCCGGAGAAGCACAGGCAAATACTGCAGAAGCAAAAGTAATTATTCATCCAGAAGTTGTTGAAGAGATGAGAGTAATGGAGGAGCAAAAAAATAAAATAAAAGAAGTTTTGAAAAATGCTGGAATAAAGCTTGAAGACGGCGATGAAGAAGTAATTGCCGAAAGTATCCGAGAAAAAATTCATGATTGGAATGTGGCTGATAGTCAAGATTATTATGTTGATTCCAAACAAATTGAAGAAGCCTATAGGCAAGTGCAGTCAGAAGGTCAAGTTAAAAATTCTGTTGGAGAATCAGATTTAGGAACATCTGTCGAAGAACCCACCATCGAAGCTAAAGTGCCTGAAGAAAAAAAAGATGAACCTGTCGTTGAATCAGAAACAAAACAAGAAAGTGCATCTACTGATAATGTTGATGGAGCTGTTGGTAATGTCGTTGAGAACAAAGAATTTCCTGACATAGAAAAAGAACAAATGCAACAAATAAAAGATATTATAAAAAGAGAATTTCCAAAAGACGAAGATATAAGTGAAAACATGGCTGAAAAAATAAAAGGTATTATTCACGAACAAAATGAAAAAGATGCTACAGATTATTTTGGAAATGTAGAAAAGACTGTGGATGCTTATCATCAAGTTTTGGAAAGCGAACATCCTGTAGTGGCTGAGCAAGTAAAACAGATTTCAGAATTGTTGAATATCGGAGATGAAAAAGTCTCAAACAAAACTATTCACGATGTTAGACGTAAAATAAATGATTGGAATGTAATTGATGCCAAAAACCATTTTGAAGATCCAGATCAAATCAAGGAAGCTTATAAACAGGTTAAAGAAACTTAAAATAAATCTATGAAAGCGTACCTCGACATTGTCAAAAAAATATTAGATAGTGGAATAGAAAAAACAGATAGAACAGGTACTGGAACTTTTTCTATTTCTGGTATGATGTTTGAACATGATATGGAGAAAGGATTTCCATTACTAACTACAAAAAAAATGCCTTTCAAAATTATGGCTGTGGAGTTGGAATTTTTTATCAAAGGTTTGACTGATAAGGAATGGCTCAAAGAAAGGAAATGTAATATTTGGGATGAATGGGCGAATCCTCAAAAAGCTCCTTATGGACATGACGAAGAAAGTAAAAAGAGAATGTCAGAAGAAAGAGATTTGGGACCGGTCTATGGTTTTCAATGGCGTAATTTTGGTGGTGAATATGATAATCACAATACTTGTTCTATAAATAAAGGAGTTGATCAATTAAAATATATTGTTGATTCTTTGAAAAAGGATCCAGATAGTAGAAGAATGTTGGTAAGTGCTTGGAATCCGATGGATGCCGGTAAAATGGCTTTGCCACCGTGTCATTACGCTTTTCAAGTAACAGTGACTGATAACAAATTGAATCTTATGTGGAACCAAAGGTCAGTGGACACTATGCTTGGACTTCCTTTTAATATCGCTAGTTATGGTTTGTTGTTACATCTTTTAGCAAAAGAGTCTGGATTTGGTGAAGGTCGTCTTGTTGGTTTTCTTGGTGATACTCATATTTACAAAAACCATATGGAAGGTGCCAAAGAACAATTGAGTCGTGATTCAAATAAATATCAATTACCAAAATTAGAAACTGAAAATTTTACATCTATCTTTGATTGGAAAGCTGAAGATACCAAAGTTATTGGTTACGAAAGTTTTGACAGAATTAAATTTGATATTGCTGTTTAATCCCGACAAAGTCGGGAGGAGAAGGTCTGACCCGTCTCGACTTAATTTGGAAGAACAATTAATTATTTTATTATATCTTTTTATTGTGTAGTTAATTCATAAACAATATGCTTTCAATTATCGTTGCTATTTCAGAAAATAATTGTATTGGCAAAGACAATGCTTTGCCTTGGAATATTCCCGAAGACCTAAAACATTTTAAAGATATTACGAATGGACATGCTGTACTTATGGGTCAAAATACTTGGGAATCAATTCCCGAAAAATTTCGTCCATTGCCAAATAGAAAAAATATCGTAATCACAAGAGAAAAGGATTACAAGGTCCCAGAAAATGTAGAAGTATATAATTCTCTTGATGGAGCTCTGGAAAAATATAAAAACCAGGACTTGTTTGTAGTTGGTGGGGCAAGTATTTATGCACAAACAATTTGTAAAGTTGATCAATTATTTATTACTGAAGTTCATCAGTTTGTAGATGGTGATACTTTTTTTCCAGAGATTGATAAAAATATTTGGAAAGAAATTAGTAGAGAAAAACATGATGGTTTTGATTTTGTTTTATATAAAAAATAATTTATGAAAAAAGGATTGTTTATTTTAATAGAAGGCACTGATGGTTCTGGTAAAACTTTACAAACAGAAATGCTCTTGAAAAGACTAGAAAAAGAAGGTAAAAATGTTGAACAAATTAGTTTTCCTCAGTATGGTGAACCAAGTGCTTCTCTGGTGGAAGACTACTTGAATGGTAAGTTTGGTAGTGCAAAAGAAGTAGGGTCTCAAAGAGCGTCTATACTTTTTGCTGTAGACAGATTCGCTGCTGCACCTAAGATACGTGCTTGGATTGATGCTGGGAAAATAGTAATTGCTAATAGATATGTCGCTTCCAATATGGGACATCAAGGTGGAAAAATAGAGAACGATGAAGAGAGAGAAAAATATTTTCAGTGGAATTATGATTTGGAATATAATATTATGGGAATACCCAAGCCTGATGTGAATGTTATTTTACATGTTACACCAGAAGTCTCACAAAAATTAGTAGATAAAAAAGAATCTAGAGAATATTTACATGGTAAAAAAAGGGATATTCACGAAGATGATTTGAATCATTTGCGTGATGCTGAGAGAGCTTATTTAGAGATAGCTACACTTTATTCGGAGTTTAAGGTTATTGAATGTGTAAAGGATAATGATATTTTGGATCCAGACAAAATTCATGAGATGGTGTGGTTGGAAATATCCAATCATCTTTAAAATGTTGTTTAACAATTTTCAAATTCATGCTATAATATTGGAAGAGATTAAGAAATTAATTTAAGCCTAATTTTATGTTACCTGCCATTAGTGTTTTCATACGAAAAACGTTCAAAGTTTATTTTTCTTCTTTCAAAAAGTTGATACCTTATTTTTTCTTTTTATTTTTTGTTTCATTACTAATTTTTTTAGCGGGGAGCTCAAAGGTGTGGTTATTTCTTTTGATTCCTAGTTCTTATATTCGTTTTGTTGTGCATATTTTGGGTGTTATCTTTTTTTCATTTTTGTTATTTGTTATTTCTATAGCCGTGATAAGACTTGTAAACAATGTTTACCAAGGAATAACGTCCCCAAAATTTTGGACAAATATCAAACAATCTTTTGCCTTGGCTTTCAAAAATATTTTGGCTTTGGTTTTCTTGGGTGTTCCAACTATTTTGACTTATCTAGTATTTTTCTTAGGTTTCTTGGGTCATGTTTCTATTTGGTTGTTGGCTTTGTTTTATTTATTGATTATTTTTATAGGTATTTTATTTTTCTTTTGGTTATCTTTCGCTTTAGTTTCTATTTCATTAGAAAATATGAAACTTTGGAATTCTGTAAAAAATAGTATTTCAATAGTAAAAGGACGTGTCTGGTCAATATTTATACGTTTGTTTTTGCCATCCCTTTTAGTTTATTTTTCTTTTGGTATTTTCAATTCTCTAATTAGATTAGCTTTTGGTTTGGGTTGGATTTATATTATTGCTTTGTTTGTTTTGGGAATACTTATTATTCCTTTTGGTGTGGTTGTGCCTACTGTTTTATATTTGGAAATCAAACAAAACAATTCTCAAAAAGAAGAACTAAAAGTTCCTGAATTTATAAATTAATAAATTATTTACTGAAATTGATAAAAAAGATCTTGCTATACAGGGTCTTTTCTTTTGTCTAATCTCGTGTTACAATCATTGTGTAATTTAAGAAATAATAATATGAAACAATACGTCCCTATTATTGGTATGGAAGTACATGTGGAGCTAAAGACTGACTCCAAGATGTTTTGTTCTTGTCCCAATAATCCTAATATAGATACTCCAAATAAGAATATTTGTGAGATTTGTCTTGCTCATCCTGGTACTTTACCAGTACCAAACAAAAAAGCCATTGAATGGACTGTTTTGGTTGGAAAAGCACTAAATTGTCATATTTTGGAATTTTCCAAGTTTGACCGTAAGCATTATTTTTATCCAGATTTGCCAAAAGGTTACCAGATTTCTCAGTATGAAGAACCGATTGCCGAAAAAGGCTCGATTGAGCTAGATTTTGCTGGTGAAAATCCTGTACGTGATACAGCCAAAATTGGTATTACTCGGGCTCATTTGGAAGAAGATACTGCCAAATTGAATCATGGTGAGGGTGGTAGCACTCTCGTTGATTTCAACCGAGCTGGCGTGCCACTTGTCGAAATTGTCACAGACCCAGATTTCAAATCCGCTATTGAAGCCAAGACTTATTGTCAGGAATTGCGTAGTATTGTGCGTTATTTGGGAGTAAGTGACGCTGATATGGAAAAAGGTCAGATGCGTTGTGAAGCCAATATTTCTGTACAAGAAGTTGGTAATTTTGAAATTGTGGATGGCGTAGTTAAGCCTCTAAACGGTGTAAAACTAAATAACAAAGTAGAACTAAAAAACCTAAACTCTTTCAAAGCTGTAGAGCGTGGGATTGATTTTGAAATAAATAGGCAAATTGCCATGCTCGAAAAAGGTGAGACTTGGGTTCAGCAAACACGTGGTTGGGATGATAGTAAACAAGAAACAGTAATGCAACGTACCAAAGAAAATGCCGCTGATTATCGTTATTTTCCAGATCCAGATATTCCACCATTTCATCCTTTGCAAATAGCTGGTAAAATTTCGTTGCCAGAACTTCCTGTCCAAAAACGTAAAAGATTCAAAGAAGAATATTTTCTTTCCTATTCTGATGCCAAAATTTTGACTGATGACAAAGAGCTTGCCAGCTTTACCGAAAATGTGATGAGTGAACTACGTGAGTGGTTGGATACGATGCCAGACTCAGCCAACAAAGCAGAAGACGTACCCCAAAAAGTTAGTCGTCTGGCCGGTGCTTGGATTACGAGTAAACTCTTGGGAATTCTCAAAGAAAAAAATATGGATATTACTGATGTCAAATTTTCTCCTGAGAATTTTGCTGAGCTTGTTGCTCTTATCTACAACAACAAAGTCAATGGTACCAACGCTTTGAAAATTTTATTAATCATGGTTGGTCTTGATGTAGACAAAGATCCAACACATATTTTGGAAGAAAAAGGTTGGGGACAGGTATCTGATAGTGGACAGATTGAAACTCTTGTTGATGATGTGATTGCCAATTATCCAGATCAAGTGGCTCAAGTCAAAGCTGGCAAAGAAACAGTTATTAAGTTTTTGATTGGTATGGTGATGAAGGCTAGTGAAGGAAGTGCTGATGTGAAAGTGGTGGAGGAAAAATTGAAAGAAAAATTAGGATAAAATTACAACTAGTTTTTATTTTGTTTATGGTTGACGTTGAACATTTTTTACAAGAAAACAACATTGCTTATAAACTGCATGAACATTTTGCAGTTTTTACTGTTGAAGAAGCACGAAAGTATTGTGGAAACATTCCAGGTATGCACTTGAAAAATTTATTATTGAAGGGTAGAAAAGGAAATAATTTTTATTTGATTATTTTGCCAGGGAGTCATAAAACTGATTTGAAAATGTTGGCGGAAAAATTGGGTGAGAAAAAAATTAGTTTTGCCTCACAAGAAAATTTAATGAAAAAAATGAAAGTAGATCCTGGATCAGTTTCTGTTTTTGGTTTGTTGAATAATGAAGAAAAAGATGTCCAATTGTTTTTGGGTAGAGAAGTATATGAGTCTGATATTGTCACTTTTCATCCAAATCGTAACACAGCAACTTTGGAATTAGATAAAGGTAATTTTCATAAATTTTTGGGGATAGTTGAATCAAATTTCAAGATTTTAGATTTTTAATTTTTTACATATGTCACCACGTAGAATTTTGGGTTTTGAAGGTAGAGTTTTACCACCTGATGAAATATATGAAAGTAGGGAACATATTAATCCAGAAGTAAAAAAAGTTTTGGAAAAGGTTGATTTTAAATTATTGAGATCTCTTTTTGAAAAAATTGCCAGAAGGTGTGGTATAAATGGGGATGATTTTACTTTTATAGAAAAAGAAAATATTATCTCAGAAGATAAAAATGAACAAGAGATAGGACCTAGGACATTAGCAATATATGATTTCTATAATGATGCTATCATTTTTAGTGATGATTACGATAAAAAAGTGGAGGACGCTATTTTTAATGGTTTTGATTCGGCTAATACTTTTGAGTCGCGACGTATTTATGGAATTGATCCTTCCCTTTTTTCTGATATAGATCTTTTAGATAAAAAAACTTTGGAAAGCTTGAAACAACTTTTTTTTCTTAATATTTTAATTCATGAAGAAGCTCATGTTTTTTCTTACAATGAGTTAAGCTATTGGCAAGATAATAATACATTTAGAAAAATGTTAAAGTTTTTCTTTGCCAAAGGAACATTAAATGATGTATTTATCAAGTCAGGATATTCACGTCAATGTCGAAGAAAAAGTTATAAAGATGGGGATATACAAGAGGATGGATGGATGCAACTTGTCAAATTTGATGAAAGTGTAAATGAAAAAATAGCCAGATTAGTGCTTTTTGAATATTTAAAAATAGATAGTGAGTTTGTAATTGACAAAAGAGTGATTGACTATTTTTGTTCTATTCAATTGACTATGCTTGGTTATACTTCTTTAATAAAGGATTTGGATGAGATGATTAAATCAGTATCTGAAGTAATTGGTGTTCCAGAAGAGACTATTTTTGGTGCTATCCTTCGTGGAAAGGTGGAAGGAATTGATATTGAAGATTCTGATGTGTTAGAATTTTTTAAAAGATATGTCACTGAATTTGAAGATCAAAATAATCCATGGATAAAAGATGATGAGTAATCCACAGCTTTTCTAAAAATAGCTAATCACAAACAAAAAATTTTCCCTTGCCAGTCTAAAATTTACGTGCTACAATTAATTTGCTATGAGAATATTCTACTCAAAATTAAAAGGAGGAAGAACAACTCTTATTTGACATACAAGCCACCATATTTGGTGGTTTTTTTTTGCATTGATTAGACACTGATTTCATTGATTAAAAATAGATTACACAGATTATAACTTTTTAAAATTTAAAAAATCACATTGAATACAAAGATTTTGTAATGATCATTGATATTGTTAAAATATCAGTGTAATCCTTAGTACTCTGTGTAATCAGTGTTAATTAACCACTATTTTTATGAATATACCTTTGGCCCTTACTTATGATGATGTTTTGATAGTTCCACGTCGTTCTACATTTGCTTCACGCGATGAAGCCACTACTAAGACCAAACTAACACGACATGTGAATTTAAATGTTCCGATAGTTTCTGCTAATATGGATTCAGTGACTGGATCTGATATGGCGATTGCTATGGCTAGACTCGGTGGTATTGGCATTTTGCACCGTTTCAATAGTATTGAAGAAAATGTAGAAGAAGTGAAAAGAGTCAAGCGTGCTCAGAATTTGATTGTCAGCGACCCTTATACTGTGGATCCGACAAGCACAGTGGCGCAGGCCAAAGAATTTGCTGCAGAAACTGGAGTGTCTGGGTTACTGGTAGCTAATGGGGACAACAAATTGCGTGGAGTACTATCTCGTCGTGATTTTCTTTTTGCCACAGACATGAATCAGCGTGTTGAAGAAATAATGACACCGCGAGAAAAATTAATTGTGGGTAATGCTTACACAACTTTTGAAGAAGCTAAAAAAATTTTTGCTGAATTCAAAGTAGAAAAATTACCATTGGTAGATGAAGAAAATCATATTGTGGGACTGATTACTAGTGATGATATCAGACATATTATAAATTATCCTTTGTCCAATCGTGATAAAGATGGTCGTCTGATTGTCGGAGCTTGTGTAGGAGTGCACGGTGATTATTTAGAAAGGGCTCAAGAACTTGTTAAAGCTGGGGTGGATGTTTTGGTAATTGATATTGCTCACGGACATTCTGATTTGATGTTCAATGCAATTGCTAAACTTCGTGAAGTGGTACCTGAAGTGGATCTAATTGCAGGCAATATTGCCACTGCTCGAGCTGCTCAAGAATTGTGTGAAGCAGGAGTGGACGCTGTCAAAGTCGGTGTTGGTCCTGGATCCATTTGTATCACCAGAATTGTGACTGGTTGTGGTATGCCTCAGTTGACAGCTGTCATGGAGGCAGTCAATGTTGCTAAAAAATATGGTGTACCCGTAATCGCTGATGGTGGTATTAAGAAATCAGGAGACATTGTCAAAGCTCTTGGTGCTGGAGCTGATAGTGTAATGCTTGGTAGCATGCTGGCTGGCACAGAAGAAAGTCCTGGCGTGGTTATGAATAAAGGTGATAAAAAGTTCAAAGTTTCTCGTGGTAGCGCTAGTTTTACTCAAGCCAATGATAGACGAAAAATAAATCAAGAAAAAAAGAAAAATATGAGTGATGTAGTTCCTGAAGGAGTAGAATCAATCGTTCCATTCAAAGGAGATGTAGGAAGTATCATTCATCAAATGGTTGGTGGACTTAAGTCTGGTATGAGTTACACCAATTCACATACAATTGCAGAATTACAACAAAATGTTGAGTTTGTCCGTATTAGCAGTGCTGGTTTACAAGAAAGTGGTGTACATGATGTGACGGCGATTACCTAACACTGATTACACTGATTTTAAAAAAGATTACACAGATAATTGTGAGATCGATTAAAAAATAAATTGAAATTTAATTTTTATAAAAATGCATTGATTACAGTATTGAGTATTTATTTTGACTATTTTTTTTATGTCAGTGTAATCCTCAGTAATCTGTGAAATCAGTGTCTAATAAATAAAGTATGAACAACCAAATTACCGTGATAGTCGGAGCACAATGGGGGGATGAGGGAAAAGGAAAATTAACAGATTTTTTGGCGCAAACACAAGATTATGTAGTACGTTTTCATGGTGGTAATAATGCAGGACATACTGTCGTAGTTGGTGACAAAGTTTACAAATTACATTTGCTTCCTTCTGGTGTAGTTTCTCCACATGTTACTTCAATTATTGGTAATGGTGTAGTTGTTGACCCAAAAGTTTTGCTTGAAGAATTAAATAATTTTATCGTTGACAATCCAAAACCAAAATTACTAGTTAGTCAGCGTGCTCACGTCATCATGCCTTATCATATTGCCATGGACGAAGCCCTTTCTGGTCATCAGGGAAGTCTTGGTGCGGGTAGCACCAAGCGTGGTATAGCTCCAGTCTATGCAGACAAAGCATATCGTCATGGAATCAGAATTGGGGACTTACTCGAACCAGAAATTCTCAAAGAGAAATTGGACAAAGCCTACAAGTTCAATGTTGATATATTACAAAAAGTTTTTGGTTTTGAATTTGTAACTTCACAAGAAGATATTTATGCAGAATATTTGGAATATGGTAAAAAACTAAAAGAGTTTGTACATGATACTGAATTAGAATTAGCAATGGCTTACAAATTTGGACAAAAGATTTTGTTTGAAGGTGCCCAAGGTATGTCACTTGATCCAGACAGTGGTATGTACCCTCACACTACCAGTTCCAACAATGTGGCTGGTTATTGTGAAGTTGGAGCTGGCGTGGGATTGAATTGTGAAAAAAGAATAATCGGCATTGTCAAAGCTTATGTTAGTCGGGTTGGCAATAGTCCTTTTACCACCGAATTATTGGATGAAACAGGGGACTTCATTCGCGAAAAAGGTTTTGAATATGGCACCACAACAGGTCGTCCTCGTCGTATCGGTTGGCTGGATTTAGTTCAAGTTAGACAAGCTGTGCGTACTAGTGCTTTGACAGAAATGGCAGTCACTAAACTCGATGTCTTGGCTGGAATGGAAGAAATAAAAGTCTGTGTAGCTTATAGTATTGATGGCAAAATGGTGACAGAGATGCCAGCTAGTCTCGATGCCATGCGCAAAGCCAAACCAGTCTATACTAGTTTTCCTGGTTGGACAGACCTTATTCCAGAAGACAAAGAAAGAATAAAAAAAGAAGGATTCAAGAGTTTGCCAGAAACTATGCAGAAGTATTTGCAATTTCTTGAAGAACAAGTTGGATGCAAAGTTTCTATCGCTTCTTTTGGACCAGATAGAAGTGAGACTGTGTTCGCGTAGTCAAAAGTCTTGAAACTATGAATTTAGAAAATATTTCACCTATAGACGGTCGTTACATTCAAGAAACTAAAGAGTTGTCTAAGTTTTTTTCCGAAAGTGCTCTTATTCGTTATCGAGTGATGCTTGAGATTGAGTACCTAATAGCTTTGGGTAAAGAAAAAAACTTTGTACAAGTAAAAAATTTTTCCAAAGAAGAAAAGAAAACTTTGCGGAGTGTTTATCAAAGTTTTAATCTCGATGACGCTGAACAAATAAAAACCATTGAAGATGTTACTAAACATGATGTGAAGGCTATTGAATATTTTTTGCAAATAAAATTTGTGGAACTAGGTTTTGAAGAATATATTTCTTTTATTCATTTTGCTTTGACTTCGGAAGATATTAATAATTTAGCTTATATACTTAGTTTCAAACACGCTTTGCAAAAAGTATATTTACCTCAAATAAAAAAAATTATAGAAACATTGTTGTCGCAAGCCAATCAATACAAAAATTTAGTGATGCTTGCTATGACGCATGGTCAGCCAGCCACCCCAACAACTTTGGGTAAAGAATTGTTAGTTTATGTAAATAGATTAGAGAGACAAATAAAGAAAATAGAAAATCATAAGTTTGAAGGCAAATTAAACGGTGCTGTTGGTAATTTTGCTGCTCATCATTTTGCTGTCCCGGAAGTGGATTGGAAAAAGTTTAGTACAGAGTTTGTCAGCTTTCTTGGTCTCGAACCATTGTTAATTTCTACGCAAGTGAATAGTTATGATTCTTTAGTGGAGAGTTTTATGATAGTTAGTCATATTAATATCATTTTGTCAGATTTGGCCAAAGATATGTGGTTGTATATTAGTCGTGGAATTTTTTCCCAAGTGGCGCAAGAAAATGAAGTAGGCTCAAGCACCATGCCACACAAAATAAATCCTATCAATTTTGAAAATGCGGAAGGGAATGTATGTATTGCCAATAGTTTGTTTAATTGTTTGATTGACAAATTACCACAATCTAGAATGCAAAGAGATTTGAGTGGTAGTACTATCATCCGTAATCAAGGTGTGGCTTTGGCGCATGCTTTGCTTGTATCAAAAAATATTTTGAAAGGCTTAAATAAAGTAGTACCAAATAAAGAAAAAATAAAAAGTGAATTAGATGACAATTTTGAAGTGGTGACTGAAGCTTTGCAAACAATTTTAAGAAAAAATGGCAATAGAGACGCTTATGAAAAGATAAAAAACCTTAGTCGTGGTAAAGCTTTGACCAGAGAAAAATTTTTGGAGTTTGTGGAAACTTTGGATTTGTCAGTAGCAGACAAAGTTAAGTTGCAGATATTGGTGCCAGAAAATTATATAGGTATTTTTTAATCACAGGTAATACTTTTCATGTTTTGTTATTAATGTTATAATAATAAAAATCAATTATGAAATATAAAAAAAGAAAAATACTACTATTAAAAAATACTTGCTTGCAAGTACATTCTAGATTTTCTTTTTTATCAAATTTATTATCTATTTATACCGTTACTACCAAGTAACGGTTTTTTATTTTTAACTTACAAATTTATGGATGACAAATGGAATTTAAAAAAACAAATGTTGGAAGAAATAAAAAATAAGGGTGGTTTTGTAAATTGTCATAATCATTTTGATAAGGCTTTTTATATAAACAAAGAAAGTTTGAACCAATCTATGGTAGATATGGAGCTCAAGTGGAATATGAGTGATAATATCAAAAGGAATTCCAGTCAGCAGGAGATTGAAGATAGAATTGCTACAGCACTTGAGATAATGTTGGAACAAGGAGTTTCACAAGTTTGTAGTTTTGTGGATGCTTACGAAGCTGTAGGGCATAGAGCAATTGATGCCGCCAACAACATGAAAGAAAATTATAAAGATAAAATAAAATTTTTGATAGCTACTCAACCACTTGGCGGACTTGTAAATAAGGAGTCAAGAGATTTGTATGAAGCAATTACTGCCAAAGCTGATATCGCCGGTGGCTTACCTTCCAAAGATAGACCAAATGATGAAGAAAGTCTTGATAATTTGTTTGCCATTGCTAGTAATCTAAATAAATCAATCCATATACATATTGATCAAGAAAATAATCCTTATGAAAAGGACACTGAAAAAGTTTTCAAATATGTAGAAAAATATCATTATGAAGGGCGTGTGGTTCTGGTTCATGCTCTTTCAATTTCCGCCCAAGATAAAAAATACAGACAAGAAATTTACAAAAAAATGGTTGGTTTGGGTGTGTCTGTTATTGTTTGTCCTTCGGCTGCTTTGGCTATGCGACAATTAGATCAATATATGGCACCTATACATAATTCTATTGCCAATGTGCCGGAGATGCTTGAGGCTGGTGTCTTAGTAGGTTTGGGTGTTGATAACATTGCGGATTTTTATCAGCCCTTTGTTGACGGTAATATGTGGACTGAACTTCGTATGTTGCAAGAAGCTTGTCGCTATTACAATTTTGACGAGTTAATTAAAATTGCTTCTGAAAATGGAGCAAAAATTTTGGGTAATGAATTATCCAATAAAAAATTGGTTGACTATCCTTATGATTTAACTTCTTTATCAGAACAAGTCGTTTTAAAAACTAATTAAAAATTTTATGGCAAAATTATGGCAAACTAGTAGTACCAAATTACATCCAATGGTTGAAAAATATACTGTTGGTAATGATTATTTGCTAGATCAAAGATTGATACCTTTTGATATTGAGGCTTCTGTCGCTCATGCTAAGGCTCTAAAGAAAGCTGGAATCTTGAATCAAGAAGAATTACAAAAATTAGTCAAAACTTTGGCAGAGTTGTTAAATCTTTATAATGATGGTAAATTTGTATTACAACAGTCTGATGAAGATTGTCACACAGCTATAGAAAATTTTTTGGTAGAAAAACTTGGTCAGTTGGGTAAAAAAATCCATACTGGCAGATCTCGTAATGATCAAGTTTTGGTAGCGACACGTCTTTATACTAGAAAAAAAATAAAACAAATCAGTCAAGAAATCATAAAACTGGAAAAAGTGTTTTTACAAATGGCCAAAAAATATGAATTTGTGCCGATGCCAGGTTATACCCATACACGCAGAGCCATGCCTTCTAGTATTGGACATTGGGCAGCGGCTTATCTTGAGGAGCTTATCAACAATCATATGTTACTCGAATCAGCTTACAAATTAAATGATCAAAATCCACTTGGTGCAGCTGCTGGTTTTGGGATCAATCTAAATATTGATAGAAATTATACTAGCAAACTGTTGCATTTCAAAAGAACACAAGTGAATTCTCTTTATGCTGTGAATAGTCGTGGACTTACTGAAAGTTATATTCTTTCAGTTTTGACTCAAATTATGATGACCTTAGGAAGACTCTCTAATGAAATGATTTGGTTTAGTACACCAGAATTTAATTTTTTTAGTTTGCCACTGGAATTTACTACAGGTTCAAGCATCATGCCCCAAAAAAGAAATCCAGATGTTTTTGAAATTGTAAGAAGTAATGTCAATGTAATTGTTGGTTTGCAAACTCAGACCAAAGATATTTGTAAGAATTTAATTTCTGGCTACAATCGTGATACCCAGCTTACCAAAGAACCACTTATAAAAGGTATGGGAATTACAAGAAGAAGTCTAGAAGTTTTGTCACTTGTGATGAAAAAAATAAAACCAAATACCAAAGTTTTGATGAATTCTTTTACGCCAGAACTGTTTGATACTCATGAAGTTATCAAGTATGTAAAACAGGGGATGCCTTTTCGTGATGCTTATCAAAAAGTAAAAGAAAATTTGGATAAAATAGAAATTTCTGATCCAGTTTCTGCCATCAAAGAAGTAAAATCTTTGGGAGGTCCTGGAAATCTTAATTTGAAAAATTACAAAATAGATAAGGTCTTAAAATAAATAAAAATATGTTGTTTAAATCTTTTTACGATCCACAAAAAACTTATGAAGAAAATTATGAGCAAGGTCCTTTTGGAGAATTTTCAAATCAACAAAAATATATAGATTCAGATTTACCAAAATATACTTATCATGGTTATCCTGTTTATTTACCTTTTGGTATCCCAGCAGGACCAATACTAAATAGCAATTATGTCAAAGCTGCTTTTGAAAAAGGTTTTGATATCGTTGTTTACAAGACTGTGCGTACTGATAGTTTTCCTTGCCATCCTTACCCCAATGTTCTGGCTTTACATATAGATAAGCTTAGTCAAGAATTGATGAGACAAAAGATTGTGGCTGATAATAATTTTCAAGAGCCTCTGTCTATTACCAATTCTTTTGGAGTTCCTTCCAAGAGTGTAAAAGAGTGGCAAGAAGACGTCAAAAAGGCAATTGGTCATGAGAGGAAAGGACAAATTTTAGTTTTGAGTTTTATGGGAACAGTCAGAGCAAATCAAAGTGAGAATGAATTTATAGAGGATTATGTTTTGGCAGCCAGACTTGCCAAAGAAACTGGAGTCAAAGTTTTGGAAGCCAATTTGTCTTGTCCTAATATTGGTAATGAGGGATTAGTTTGCTATAATTTAGATATCACTAAAAAAATTTGTGAAGCTATCAGACAAGAAATAGGTGGTACTCCTTTGGCTATAAAAATTGGTTATTTTGATAATGATGAAGATTTGTTGAAGATTGCCAAAATTGCCCATGATTATGTCGACGAGATAGTCGCCATAAATACACTTGGTGCGACAGTAGTTGATTCTTTTGGACAACAAGCTTTGCCAGGACCAAATCGTGTGAAGAGTGGTGTTTGTGGTACAGCTATCAAATGGGCAGGATTAGAAATGGTGCAGAGATTAAAAAAAATAAAAGAAGAAAATAATTATAAGTTTATTATTAGTGGTGTAGGGGGAGTGATGAACAAACAAGATTATTTAGATTATAAAAATTTAGGAGCTGAGTTGGTATTTTCTGCTACGGGTGCTATGTGGAATCCACTTTTTGCTCAAGAAATAAAAGATAACTAATTTTATGAATACAAATATCGAAAATCTAGTCTTACAACTTTTTGAAATTGGCGCTGTGAAGTTTGGTAGTTTTGAACTCAAGAGTGGTATCATTTCTCCAATTTATATTGATTTACGTGTTATTGTTTCTTATCCAAAAGTGTTGGGCGTAGTAGCAGATTTGATGTGGAATAAAATAGCTGACTACGACTTTGATATTATTTGTGGAGTACCATACACAGCTTTACCTATGGCGACTGCCATTTCTTTGAAGTATGACAAACCTATGGTTATGCGTCGCAAGGAAGCAAAAGATTATGGTACCAAAAAAATTATTGAAGGACATTTTTTGGCAAAACAGAAGTGTCTTATCATCGAAGATTTGATTACTAGTGGTATGAGTATTTTTGAGACAATTGAGCCTTTGGAACGAGAAGGTTTGCTCGTAAAAGATATTGTGGTACTTCTCAATCGTGAACAAGGTGGAGAAGAAAATTTGGAGAGCAAAGGCTATCACCTTACTTCTGTTTTGAGTATGACAGAATTATTAAATATTTTGTTGGAACAAAATAAAATAGATGAAAAAACTTTTGCAGAAATAAATAATTTTATAAAACAAAATCAAATAAAAAAATAATATGCTTAGCTATTCTGATAGAGCCAAATTATGTTTACATCCTTTGAGCAAAAGATTGTTGAATTTGCTAGAAGAAAAACAAAGCAACCTTTGTCTGTCTGCTGATGTCACAAGTAAAAGTGAACTTTTGAAATTGGCTGAAGATTTGGGAGAAAAAATCTGTGTACTAAAAACTCATATCGATATTATCGAAGATTTTGATCAGGATTTGATTATTAGTTTACAGCGAATTGCTGAAGAAAAAAACTTTTTACTTTTTGAAGATAGAAAATTTGCTGACATTGGTAATACTGTGAAACATCAGTATCAAAATGGTATTTATCACATTGCTGATTGGGCACATATTACCAATGCCCATACCGTACCAGGTCCGGGAGTAATAGAGGGCTTAAGAGAAGTTGGGAAAGCAAAAGGGCGTGCTTTACTACTCTTGGCTGAGATGAGCTCCAAGGGTAATTTGGCGGAGGGAAAATATACGGAGAAGACTATTCAAATGGCAGAAGAGTATCAGGATTTTGTGATTGGTTTCATCACTCAAAAGAAATTAATAGACAATCCTGTTTTTATCAATTTTTCACCAGGCGTAAATATGGCAGATAGTGGTGATAGTTTGGGACAAAATTATAATACTCCAGAAAGTGTAATTATTGAAAAACAGAGTGATATCATTATTGTTGGTAGGGGAATTTATCAAGCTAAAAATCCGCTGGAAGAGGCTGAAAAGTATCGTCAGGCTGGTTGGCAAGCGTATTTGGATAGACTAGAAATGTAAATTAATTTTTTAAATAAATAGAAAAGCGCAACTTTGTACAAGTTGCGTTTTTTTGTTTATACCATTGACTTTTTATCTATTTTATGCTATAATTTTCGGTCGCTTCACCGGATTTCCCGGTGTTGTACGATAGCCCCAAGGGAGGGGGCTTGGTTTGAATATAAAAGGTCTTATCATCGTTGCACTCTTGGCCGTTCTCGGCTCGGGGTGTGTAACCGTTAACTCCGCTGCCGACAAGAACGCTCGGCGGGAAAACACCCATGAGGAGTATGTGAGTTTGGTTTCGGAGCAGCAGGTTCTCACGAACTTCCTGATCCGAACTTACACGGATCTGAGGATTGATCCCCGAGAGCAGTTGCCGATCGGTGGGGAGAAGTTGGCAGCCGTGGTGGCTCGCTTCAACCAATTGCTCGGCACAAGCGCTTTCCCCGAGGACGAGGCACGCCTCGTCTCGGAGGAGGAGCGCCGGCTGGTGGATCTGCCCGGTCCGCCAGTCTGCAATTGCAACGAACTCGTGGTGGAGAATCCCCTTCATGGGAAGATCTACTACATCTTCGTTCGCGAGGGCATTCCGGACTTCTTGGGTTGGTGGCCAAGCCGCCGCTAGCCTGACAGGAACACTCAACTCAAACCAAGGAGGTAAAAAAGACTGTCCGTACTGGTGTAAAGTTTACATCAGTACGGGCAGCAAAGGAAAATTAAATTTTATTGAATACTTCGAAAAGAAGTATTTTTTTGTTTTAACCATTGACAAATTGGCTTTTTTGTGCTATACTCGCCCGTCGCTTCATCGGATTTCCCGGTGTTGTTGGCGTGTCTTTGCGGAGGTTTCAGAGATGTTGATTTTCTTGCGTATTTGGATCGTGGTTGTGTTCAGTTTCTTCATTGGTGCTTGCGGGCACCTCAATCCGCTCGAGACCGGATCAGTGTCTCATTCGATCGATCGGCGCCAGGTGCCGGTCATCGTGATGGAATCTGATCTCACTAAGGCCGGCGGGGCTCTGTTCCGCCAGGCCGAGCAGGAGGCGAGGCACCTCCAGCGTCTGGTCCCACAGAAGGAATTCTGCGTGATCTTCAACTCGCTGGCTAGACGTGCTGGCCTCAGTCTTCGTTTGGAGGCTCTGCGTGTGGGGCGCGGGGTGTATTTCTTGATGAAGGATGGCAACGTCCAGAAATGGCTTGTGGCTGTCAGTTCTGAGGGAGAACTTCTCGTCATCAAAATCAAATCCCACAAAAAGAAAAAGAAGAGTCGGGGCATTCTGCTCTAGCTCTCGAAGGGAGGAAGCTCGTGCGTTGCGACAACACAGTCGCAACGCACGGGCAGAAAGAAAAATATTATCAATACTTCGAAAGGAAGTATTTTTTTGTTTTTAAAATTATTTTATTTCAATTTTCTCCCCCAAAAACTTTGGTTGAATATTAAATAACAAATCCAGCATCATTTTGAGTCGGGCGAAGCTTTCTCTAATTTGTATTTTTGTATTGGCATAAGACTTTACATCACGAGCATTGTAGCCGATAGCGTCTATATCTTTTTGCTTGGCAATATATATGGCGCGCTCATTGTGGAATTTTTGTGAGATGATAGTGATACTGTCTTGTCCAAATATTTCTTTGCTTCGGACGACTGAGTCTAGAGTGCGAAAGCCAGCATAGTCGAGGAATATACTTGAGCTAGCAACACCGTTTGCGATCAAATCATTTTTTATAGATGTTGGTTCATTATAGTGAATAGTTCCATTATCACCACTAACTAAGATGAAATCAATTTTGTCAGCTTCAAAAAGTTCTTTGGTAGCTGTAATTCTATAAGCATAATAAGCATTTATTCTGCCATCTTTCAGATATTTGCTTGTGCCGAGTAATAATCCTACTTTGTTGTGAGGAATATTTTCTATTGAATCATAAATTTTTTCGTCAGTACTTTTTTCTATTATTTTGTTAGTGATGACGATAGACGAAGAAAGCAAAATAAAACCCAAGAAAAAAATTAGCAAAAGTTTTAAGAAAATTTTTTTCATAATCAAAACTTCTCCGTGATATGCAAATGTTTTCTAATTTTATTTTTCCAAGTTTCAAAACTTTCTACCAAAGTTATCAATCCCAACATTACCATGATGAAGACGACTGGTTGATCGGAATATTGAGGAATATGAAAAAAAGAAAAATTTTGTAAAAGTAGTTTTAGAACTTGCCAGATGATAAGAGAAAAGATGGTGGCGAGCAAAAATTTAATTACAAAGAAATCAAAGTTCAGAAAATTTTGGATGAATTTGCCATCCATTTTTTTTAGCCACTTAATATATTTTTTGGAATTAGGATGCTTTTGGGTATACCACAAAAACAATTTGATTGTAAAAATAATGATCCCCGAAATAAAAATAGTCAAAACAATGTCCCAGACAACATGCCACCAAGTAGGGTATTCTTTTCGAATAGTATTGACTAGCGGTGTATCCATAAGTTTCAGTCCAGCTGGTAAGGTGAGGGTGGCGTAGAGGAAGACAATAGCCGTTATGCGCTGTATCCAGAGCAATGCTTTGCTGTGTATTTTTTGATTTGGGTAGTATATCTTGGTCATAGTTTATATTCTTTACAAAGGCTCAATACTATGATATTTTATCATACGTCGAGGATATTGACAAAAGTAGCAAATTGTGTTACACTACTCCGTTTATTACACATATACACAAAGGCTTTATTTAGCCGATTAATTCATAATTTACAAATGGTTGTGATTTCCATAAACCATTATAATGTGTAGTCATTTTAATTTATATATAATAAGTCTAATAGATTTGTCTATGAAAAAGAACTTTTTTGCTAAACTAGGCCATTTTTTCCTGGTTTCAGCTGTTTTATTCAATGGTTTTGGTGTGGGGTTTGTGAAGGCTGATGGCTTTACAGTAGATTTTGTTTCACCTTCAGATACTGTTTTGGAGGGAAACGTTGGTGACGCTACCGTAACTTATCAAGTTCCTGTGAAGTATAATGGTTTACCTTTAGAAGGGGATAGTACTTATAATGTTCATATAAGTATCTCTCAAGGTGGGGTTGGTGCAACTAGTGCTGTTCCAGGTCTTGATTTTAATGTACCTGGTTCTACTAATGATAATTCATTTTATGATATTACTTTTACATCTTCTACACAAAGTCAAACACAGTATGTTGTAGTTGAAATAGTAAGTGATAATGTATATGAAGGAGATGAATTGATGGCTTTGAAAATAGATGAAAATGGTATAAGCACTTTGTTTTTACTTACTATTAAAAATGATGATGTAGATCCAAGTACTTATGCACCAACTTTTAGTTCTGCAACCTCTGCAGTATACGAAGGTGCTGCTACAGGAGCCAAAGTTACTAAATTGATAAATAATAGTAGTGTTAGTCTAACATATACAATTGCTCTTACAGGTGATGCTGTACTTGGGCAAGATTTTGGTTTGTTTGTTGATGGAAATGCTATTACAAATAGTAATTCTTTTACTCTAACAATACCTGGTAATTCTAGTTCTACTTTTGCTGTTTATACAAATGATAGTTATGACAACTCATCTTTTGACAATGTTGCCAAACAAACAATTTGGACTGTGAAAAATGTAAATGATAGAATTGCTGATACTGATTTGTCTTCAGATAACATTCAATTTACTTTAGATATTAGGGATGATGAAAATAATATTAATTTTCTAAACAATTCTACAAGTGTAGATGAAAATACATCTTTAAATGATTCTACTGCTACTTATGTAGGAGGCTATAAGTTGGCTTATAGTAATAGTACAGAAAACGATATTGCCTTGACTTTTGAACTTTCAGGCACTGCTAATTCATCTACTGATTATAATGTCAGAACAGCTGAATTAAGTTCAGAATTTGTGTGGATTGTACCTAAAAACACAATTAAGTCTTTTCCTGTTGATACTTTAAACGTGGATGTAGAAAAGACATTGATTTTGACAATCAAAAAAATTGACATTTTAAATGATGACGGTACCATTAAAAATGGTGACATTATTCCTGTTTTACCAAATGCACAAAAACAAACTTTGACTATTTTGGATACTGATAACAGTGGCGGAAGTGGTAGTAGTGGTGAAAATAGTGCTCCAACAGTAGTTGGAGAAGGTATCCCAGATATGAAAGTAGTTATGGGTTATGGTGACATGATTTCATCTACTACTTTAACCACTTACTTTACGGATACTGATGGTGATACTTTAACTTTCACTGCTACAAGTTCTGATCCTAATAATATTAATGCTTTTATTGATGCTGATGGTAATTTGGTGATGTTGTCTCCAAATGTTAACTTGACTAACGTAGACGTCACAGTAACAGCAGATGATGGTAATGGTGGTACTTTTGAAGATACTTTTGTGGTAAGTGTAATTGGCAATGAAGTAAGTTTTGATATTTCTTATGGTGACGTTAGTGAGGATGATGGAACATACACTATAAACTTACATAGTCTAAAAAAAGCCGAAGATAGTGGTGCTGCTGGTCCAGAAGGGTCATTTGGTAATAGTAATATAAGGGCATATATAAAAGTTGATGAAACTTCTACTGTTACAAATGAAGATTATAGCATTTCTGCTCCTACTAGTACTTCAGAAGTTGGTACTTTTTATATGGTAGAGATTCCTGTTGGAGCTACTTCTACTTCTTTTGATGTAGTTATAAACGATGATGATGTAAAGGAAGCAAAAGAAAATTTGTCCATGACACTTGTGATGGGTGAGGGTACTTCTTATGTAAATGCAGATGCTGACAATTTTGTTCTTTTCATAAGTGATAACGATAATAGTTATCCTGAAGTATCTCAAATTGATGAACAAAGTGTAGTTGTTGGTCAATCTCTTGATTTCGACTTTGATGATTATGTTTCAGATCCAGATGGAGATATATTAACATTTAAAAATACTGGTCTTGAAGATTCTGATATTATTTCTCTTGATTTTAATTCTGAAACACATATTGTTACTATTTTGGGCGTAAGTGAAGGATATTCAAACTTTGGTTTTAATATCACTGATCCTTATGGAGCTGGTTTTGATTTATTTGTTAGGGTATCAGTGAGCGCCAATGAAGAAAATAGTGGTAATGAAAATCCAGGAAGTACTGGAGGCTCTTCTTCAAACGGTGGCGGCTCTTCACTTCTTCCAAACACAGCTCCTCAAGCTGGCGTAACAACTGGTCAAGAAGTGACTGTTGAGGTCAACAAAGAAATTACTTTTGACGCCAGTCAAAGTATGGACAAAGAAAATAATATTAGATTTTATTTCTGGAATTTTGGTGATGGTAGTAGCGAAGTATATTATACTGTTCCAACCACTATTCACACTTACACTAAAGTAGGCGTTTACACTTTGACTATCAAAGTAAAAGATGCTTTTGGTGAAGAAAGTAGTGCACAAGTAAAAGTAAATGTAGTTGCTGGTAGTAGTACCACTACTCCAAATACTGATACAACTGGCAATACTACAGATAATACTGAAACTAATAATAATACTGAAACAGAAACTGATAAAAATACTACTGATAACACTGATACAACACCTGTGAATAATACTGATAGTAATACTCCTGTCAATAATAATGAAGAAGAAACAACCACAGAAGAGGAGTCTACAACTGAGGAAGAAAATACTTCTACAGAAGAAGAGCCTACTTCTGAAAATACTGAAGAAGAAATCACTGAAGAAGTACCTGCTGAAACAACAGAAGAACTACCAACTTGGATCAAAATTATCTTTGGTAGTGGTGCTCTAGCCGCTGTGGCTGGCGCTGGTCTTGCTATCAATAAAGTAAGAAAGAGTGTGTAAGCTAGTTGAATAATTGTAAAAATAAAGAAGCTATTCATATATATTGAGTAGCTTCTTTTTTTTGTGAACTTTTTCTTGTTCACATATAGACTTTACAAGATATAAAGATTATGTTAATTTAATATATATGGAATAGTTGACAAAAATAGTATGGTATATTACTGAGGCTCCATATGTCTAAATTCATTCAAAGGCTTTTTGGCCGATTAGTTCACACTTTAAAAATGGTTATGACCATTCATAGACCATTGTAATCTGTAGTCATTTTATTCATACTTAATAGGTATGAAATATCTAACATATTAATTCATACTAATTAAGTATGATATATTTAACTTATTAATTCATAATTACCAAGTTTAATATATTTACTTATGAAAAATAATTTTTTCGCTAAACTAGGAAATTTCTTCCTGGTTTCAGCTGTACTATTCAATGGTTTTGGAGTGGGTCTAGTAAGTGCTGAATATGCAGACACTATTTCTCCAACATTCTCTTTACTTCTTGATAATGTAATAGAGGGGAATTCAGGAGATACAACTACTTACAATGTCGGTGTAAGATATAATGGTCCAGTTTTGGTCTCTGATTATACTGTGGAAGTAATATTTACTAGTTTTTTAGGGGATACTTATGCTGAATATGGTGTTGATTATGAGGTACCTAATTCTGTTCCTAATTTGGAGGATTATTCGTATTTTCTCACTTTTACACCTGCAACACAAAACGATGAAATGTATATTCCTGTAAATGTTATGGGTAACGACATTATTAATAGTTTTGGTGTTTTATTCAAATACATTCTTTTTACCATAAAAGGTATTACTATTGATCAACCTGATCAGCTATTTGGTTTGAGTATTGAAGATGATGATGTTCCTACTATTATTGAACCAATATTTACTCCTGCTACTTCTGTTGTCTATGAAGGTGTTGCTACAGGAGCTAATGTTACTACGTTGGTAAACAATCATAATACTGATTTAATTTATACTATTGAACTTACTGGTGATGCTCTACTCGAACAAGAATTTGGATTGTCTGTTATTGATGAACAAAATATCTCTACACCAATCACGAATAGTTTTTTCAATCTTTTTGTACCAAGAAATTCTAGTTCTACTTTTTCTGTTAGTACAAATGGTATTTATGATAATTCGTCTTTTGACAACGTTGCAAAACAGACAATTTGGACTGTAACAAATGCGTTTGATGAGAGTATATATATTGATTATGATTTATCTTTAAGTAATATAAACTTTACTTTGGATATAAAAGATGAGGAAAATGATGTAAGTTTTTTGAATTCAGCTTCATCTGTTGCAGAAGGAACTTCATTGAATGACTCTAATTCATCATTTGTGTACAATAATAATACTGACAACAATGTATCTTTAACATTTGGACTTTCTGGTACAGCATCTTCTTTAACGGATTATACTGTAAGAACAAATGAACTAAGTTCAGGTTCTACTTGGGTAGTACCAAAAAATTCTATTAAATCTTTTCCTATAGATATCTTGAATGTAACTGGTGAAAAAAATTTGGTGCTTTCAATTACAAAAATAAATTTATTAAATGATGATGGTACCATTAAAAATGGGAATATTACTCCTATTTTGCCTAATGCACAGACACACACTTTGACAATTCTGGATACTGTTGTGCCACCTGTAAATCATATCCCAACAATACAAACACCAATACCAACACAAAACATTGATCTTCACGTCTCAAATACAGCGACTATCAATAATACAACGCTGCAAAATTTGTTTTCAGATTTGGATGTTGATGATAACATTGTATTAACTTTGACCAACAATACAGACTCCACAGTTGTAAATACTACTGTAGGTGCAGACTTTACAAGTCTAGTATTAACAGGTTTGAAAGTAGGTACAAGTACTATTGAAATTACTGGTGATGACCAACATGGTGGTATTATTACTTCTACGTTTGATGTAGTCGTAACTGATTCTACACCTGTAAATCATGCACCTGTTGTAATTATGCAACCAATATTTTTGGGTAATGTTAATGTTGGTTCAATCTCAACCCCTGTTTCGTTCTCAACCACTTTTTCAGATCCTGATTTAGATGTACTTACATATAGTGTAGAACTTTCAAATCCTGCAATTGCAACATCTCAAATAACAGCAGGTGAGTTGGTACTTACAGGCACAAGTGTCGGTACAACAACAGTAACAATGACTGCTACAGATCCTGATGGATTGAGTGCTAGTACCACATTTAGTTTGACTGTTGTAGAAAATAATAATGGTGGTGGAAATAATACTCCAACAGTAAATATTCCAATAGCAACACAAAACATTGATCTTCACGTCTTAAATATGGCGACTATTAGTAGCACAACACTCCAAAATTTATTTTCAGATTTGGATGTTGATGATAATATTGTATTAGATTTGACCAACAATACAGACACTACAGTTGTAACTACCACTGTAGGTACAGACTTTGCAAGTCTGGTATTAACAGGTTTGAAAGTAGGTACAAGTGTTATTGAAATTACTGGTGATGATCAACACGGCGGTATCGTTACTTCTACTTTTACTGTAGTCGTGACTGATTCTACTCCTGTTGAAGGAAATCATTTTCCTACATTATCAACCACAACTGTATTTGTAGATAATGAAATTTCTTTACAAGAAACATTAGGTGCTAATCTTCATCTTTATTTCGAGGATGTTGATGCTGGTGATACATTAGCTTTTTCAGCTACTACAACTGATGCTTCTATCGTGACAAGTGGAATTGATGCCGGAGGTCAGCTAACATTGACACCACATAATTATGGTACAGTTCAAGTGATTGTTACTGCCACAGATAGTCATGGTGCTAGTATCTCTGATACATTTTCTTTGAAAGTAAATACTCCGCCAGAATTAACAGTAAATACTTTGGTCAATAAACAAATTGATTTGAAAGTAGCGTCTAGTTTGTTAATAGATAGTAATACAATTCGTGGTGCTTTCATTGATCAAGATGAAGAAGTACTTACTATTTCTGTAAGTGATAATAGTGACAACACTGTTGTAACAACTACTCTTGGAGAAAATG
>Ga0208863_1000715_pt1 | contig 26970 bp, 27 predicted proteins | sample RifOxyD3_FD_184040 | JGI IMG/M metagenome (GOLD analysis project Ga0208863, IMG submission 184040) | Soil microbial communities from Rifle, Colorado - Rifle Oxygen_injection D3 (SPAdes) | ecosystem: Environmental > Terrestrial > Deep subsurface > Rock core/Sediment | place: Rifle, Colorado...
TCCGTTACGCGGCTCAAATTGCTTAAACGCAAACAATACAAATTATCGCCCAGCTTACGCAGTAGCATAAGTTTTATCCCCTTCCACTAAGACTGGAAGGCGGGCTGCTTCACCTATGGACTCTAGATAAGTAGGATTCGAAGTATAACCCCCTATGTAGATATACTTTATGTTTGTCTCGAACATAAAATGAACCCAAGAGGCTCGTCTTGCGTAACTTTGCAAATTGTGTGAAGCAAGATTAAACTCAAACAATTTCTCTAAACATGTAGACGTTAGGAGTAGCGTGGTTTCGGACTGGAGTTCGATCCTCCACAGCTCCACCAACACATAAAAATTAAACTCCCATAAATTCTTACATTAACACCCAAAACCAAGGGCTTTATTGATGTTTTCCACTATATAAACTATGCATAAATACATACAAAAACATACAAGTATTTATAATTTATTGTACAATTATGAGTACAATATTTAAATTGTACATTAAATATTATATAGGTTGTACACATGCTAACAGCTACACAAGTCAAGACTTTAAAACCAAACGATAAGTTGTACACAGTCACTGATGGTCTAGGACTTAGTTTAGAAATCACACCACAAGGATCTAAAAGATGGAGATTCCGTTATCGCTTTAATAATAAACCGATGCACAAAAGTCTAGGTACTTACCCAGATGTATCACTTGCAAGAGCAAGAGAAAAACGAGATATCGCTAGAGCTTCAATTGCTGATGGTATAGATCCATTCGTAGTTGTTGAAAAAACTACCCAAATTCAGATTTCCGAGAAGACATTTAAAGAGTGGTCTGAATACTATATGGTTAAAGTTGCCGATAATGTAAGTGAAACGCATATAGCAAGAAGTCTCAAAGGCTGGAAGAAGGATGTATTTCCAGAGATTGGCGATATGCCGATAAACAATATCAAGCCCAAAGATATAATTAAAATTTTAAATAGAATGACAGACAGAGGTGCAAAAGAATCAGCTAAAAAAACTTTTAGCAGTATCTCAAGGGTTTATGATGTAGCAATTGCCAACTTTCCCGATGAAGTTGAACTTAACCCCTGTAAATCTGTATCGCTAAAAGATGTGGTTGGTACATCTAAAACAAATAACTACCCTATTATCACAAATGACAAAGAGCTAGGAACTTTACTGAACTTGATTGAGCAGTATACAGGTCATATTAGCACTAAATTAGCCCTAAAACTCATAGCCCTTACATTTGTAAGACCCGCAAACATAAGACATGCAGAATGGGATGAAATCAACTTAAAAGCTAAACACTGGATCATTCCTGCCACTAAAATGAAAACCAACAAAGAATTAATAGTACCTCTAAGTAAACAATCAATTGTAATTATCAAAGAAGCTAAGAAATATTGTGGTGACAGTAAACTTGTATTTCCATCTCCAAGAGGTAATAATACTCCACTTTCAGATGCGGCTATGGTAGGTGCGTTAAGAAGAATCGGTTACACAAAAGATGAGATTGTTGCACACTCATTTAGGGGCATATTCTCAACTATAGCCCACGAACACGGCAAATATACCCATGAGGTTATTGAAACACAATTAGCACATACAGTAGGTTCAAAAGTATCTCAAGCGTACAATAGAGCTTTATACTTAAAAGAACGTACCGAAATGATGGACTGGTATAGCGACCATTTAGATTTTATTATGAGCGATGAGATACAAGAATGCAAAGGTTCCATAGTATATTCTTAATAGATGGATTCAAAATCTGGTTTCCTCTGGAAGTATCCGTTCAAGTCCGATTGACTGTACCAATTTTAAACCTACGCTTATATAGTTTACAACACTCATTTAAAAAATCAATATGCTATTTTCATTAATCTTTATTTCGCCAATTTTTTTGATTTGTTTTACTTTCAACATACATTCACTCATAAGCACAATAAAAACTACTAATATAACCATATCTACAAAATAAATCTTATTTAAAAGCTATTTAAAATATATTTATATATACTACTAACAAATTTAATACTTATTTTTATTGAGTTTAAATCTTGTTTAATTATTTCATAAGAAATTAGCTATAAGCACTATAATATAGGACTTTAATGCTTGTAATTTTAGTAAAGAAAGAAGAATAAATGCACATTGAAATAAAAGATGATTTATGTCATGTATGGTTTAAGAATACAAGAGACGAACAACAAAACGAAGAGATTTTGTTGGTTTTTGGAGATAAAGAGTCTTATTATGATGAATTTAAAAACTTAATCCGCACTCTTGTTTACAGCAATAAAAGAACAGATACCCTTAAAAATAAGGAGGCTTGTATCGATGAATATTCTTTTAAAACACCTTGGTGCAATATCTATATAATTAATAAAGAATCTGCACGAAAATCATTTAAAGATATTAAAGAAAACAAAGATAAAAATATCATTTTGTTTGTGGATGAAATTTATGAAGATTTTTTTTATGATTTAAAAACATTAAACTATCCTAATACTGGCGGAAAAGCACTTAACTATCTTTATACTGATTTAAATAAAGAAAATATGGATGCTTATTCCAATATAATTAAAAACATTGACAATACAGAAATGCCAACAACAAATTTTTTTTATAGTCTTAAAAATTACTCCTATTGTTATTATATTAAAGAGTTCCCAGAAATCATGGATTCTCTCCAAGATTTATATTTTCCACGAATAGAAAAATTTTTATTTTATAACATTATTGACAATACCCCTACCTCTAGCAATATTAAATATTTAATTAACGGAACAGCTTATACTCAAACTGAAAATTCAAAGCACCACTATACAGACGAAGTTGATCCAATTATTTTGATTACAGCAGATTTTAATCTTTTACAAGATTACCTTATTTTAACATCTCGGCTTGCTATAATACTCTATAGGCTCGCAACTTTAGATTTCAAGGCTAATCCTACACAAGTAGGTATTTTTTATAGAGATACTTTAAAATTTAAAAGCGAAACTATTAATTTAAAAAACTCTCTTTTTATGAAACTACCGCCATATATAAAGAAAACATTTAGAGGATATAATCTTGCAACTAAACCTAAAACAGAAGATGAAATAAGAGTCGAAATAGCAAAAAAACTTTTTAAATATAAAGTTGATGAAAAAATTATATTTAAAGCTACCAAAGTATCAAAAGAATTGTTATTAAAATACTAAAACCATGTATAGCCTATATGGCTATACATGATCAAACATTCGCAGTAACAAGGTTATTCTCAAGATAACGGATAATTTCAGATCTGCTTAAATGTAATTTATTACCTACTCTCACAAACTCAAGCTTACCTTTCGCAATAAGCTTCTTTGCCATATCAATTTTTAGAATACCCAGTTCCTCTACTTCTTTTAAATTAAATAAAATTCTTTTTGGGATTAGTTCTTCAAAATCAGTTCTCATATTTCACTCCTAATATATTTTCTCAAATGAAACGAAGTGTTAAAAAAAATTATTTTGACTTTTTAAAGTAGAGGGAAAATATCTGTGTTTCCAAAATTTTTCAATCATATATCATAAACATAGTCAAGGTACATGGATACTTTGAGAAACCAATAACAGGAGAAAACACAATGTTTCAAAAGTTAAAAAAGTTCTGTGTGTTCACTACCAAACCATTACTAGATGGTTTGATATGTGACGGTAATAATTGGAATAGCTCAAGAGGTGAGTTATGAAGATAAAAAACCAGCTTCAAAAACAACATGAGAAAGATTTTGAAGGAAATCTGTCATTTGCCGAATGGCTTGATTACTTTTCAAAAGAGCCAACAAGTAAAGAGCTAGATGATATGGAAAAAGAATCTTTGAAAATCACTCCTATCAATAACAAACACTACCAGCCTTTAAAGGGAGCATAAAAATGATACGAACATCAGTTTTATTAGCAGTAGTCATTGCCGGAGCAACGATTATCAAAGAGACTTTAGAAAAACAAGAGGATTAGTCAAAAGACTTTCAGTTTCATAACAATAAAAAGAAAAAGGATAAAAAATGTCAGTAAAACCATTAAGCAACGAAGAACTAAGAGTTAAAGCACCTACGCTTTTTACGCAGGAGCCTCACTTTGATGTGAGTGAGAAGTACCATTTTATACCTACAATTGATGTAATTGAAGAGATTAAATCTCATAATTGGCACCCAGTAAGCGTAAGTGTTGCAGGGGTTAGAGACGCCCAAAAAGAGGGGTATCAACAACACTGTGTACGCTTTAGACACTTTGAGGATTTATTAAACCCTAGTGAGAATGCAATCGAGCTACTACTATTTAACTCTCACGATAGAAGCAAAGCTTTTAGTATCAGTGCAGGGATATTTAGATTTGTATGTGCCAATGGGCTTGTACTAAGTGATAGTGTCTTTGAATCCTATAAAATCAAGCACTTAGGAAGCAGAGACAATGATGTCGCAAGAGCGGTAGCAAATATAACGACAATCAAACCAAAACTTATGGATAAAATCCAAAAGCTAGAATCTATTACACTCAATGAAAACGAAAAACAATCATTTGCAAAAAGTTCAATTCCTCTTAGATTTGAAGATCATCTTGAAGTAGATTATAACGATTTGCTTATCCCACATAGAGATGAAGATACAAAAGATGACCTCTATACAACACTCAATGTTATTCAAGAAAATCTCATTCGTGGAAATATATCAGGTGTAAACAAAGAGACGGGCAGACGCTTTACAAGCAAACAAATCTCATCAATCTCTAAAGATGTTGAAGTTAATAAAGGTATTTGGGATATTGCAGAACGCATTGCATCCATCAAAGAGCCAAGTTATCTAATGGCTGCATAAGGGGTGTCTCATGCAGATGAAAAAATATCGACTTCAAACAGAGATGGAAAATCTCAAAATAGATAATCAAGAGTGGTTCAAGGACTATCTTAGAAGTGTTCTTGAATCTGATAAAAGCTATTTTGAAAAGGCTGATTATATTGCTTACTCTATCAACCAAATTCAAAATAAAATAGATTACATCTCAAATGAGATAAAAGAGTTGCAAACTATCAAGAAAAATCTCACAAATGTAAAAGAGATAGCCCTTGAAATTACAGCAACTGTATTAGCGGAATATGGTATCGATAAACTAGAGGGTGCAACAATTTCATCTATTACCATCACACCCCAGAGTTCAAAATCAAAGGATGTGGTAACTATCAAAGACGATAACGCCGTTATGGGTCTTGGATTTGTCTCATTTTCGGTGGATATGGAAGCTGTAGAAAAAGCAATTAGTTCAAAAGAGGGACTTGATGAACTCAAAGAGTTTATCGAAGTAAATACCTTTAAAACAATAATACCTGCAAAGATAAAAATTAACAACAAAAGAACATCTGCAAATACTGAAATAAATGTAGATGAAATCTTAGTTATAGAAGAAGCAGCATAAGGAGGAAAGCATGTTTAACGACAATCAAATAGCTATTTTAAATCAAGAGCTAGACGGCAAAAGGGTAAAAACAAGGGAAAAAGGAAACATCAATCTCTCTTATTTAGAGGGGTTTGATGTTATTGAAACTGCCAATAAAATATTTGGCTACGGTAACTGGTCGTACTCGATAACAAAATTGGAGCAAGTATCTCAAGAACAAAACCAAAATCAAAACTTTGTAGTTTGCTATAAGGCTATCGTAAATGTGATAGTACACGATACAGAGCATCTTAAGCAGATATACCGTGAAGATGTAGGTACTGGAACAGGTATCGCAAAAACTTTAGCAGACGCACATGAGGGAGCAAGTAAAGAAGCTGTTACCGATGCACTTAAAAGAGCTTTGAGAACATTAGGAAATCAATTTGGATTATCCCTTTATGATAAAACAAAGAATCATCAAAGTGCCAATAACAATAAGCATTACAATCAACCTCAAAACCAACCTATGCAAAACACTGCACCTCAAGACTACAGCCAACTAACAAATCTTGGTTTAACGGTTATGCAAGAAGGTCAAAATCTTATTGTCATGGGTGACAATATTTTTGAGAAGAAAAATACCATCAAAGCCCATGGTTTTAGATGGGATGGTGCATCTAAAACTTGGTATAAGCCATTGGCTCAACAAGCAGCGTAAAATGAGAAATTTTATATTCTTCACAACGGAAGGGTTTACATACGACCCCAACAATAAAGAAATTACCAATATGCAAATACTTGGTTCAGAAGAAGGAGAGGATATTTTAGAAGCGTTTAAAAACTTTAAAATAAGCCACTCCTATTTGAGAGAATTTGCATTTAAAGATGTAAACGCCATTGAGTGTATCGGTGATTTTATACGAAATTTAGAGTTATGAAAGGAGGTGATTTTATGGAACTAATACCACGAGAGATAGAAGATAAAATCCCTCATCTTTACGCTACGGAGAAGCAACAAGACCCTATAGCTTATGTAAAACTATTTTTAGATGGGTGGACTTGGTACATTACGGAGCTTTCAATCGATAAAGATATTTGCTTTGGATATGTTGTATCGCCATTTGGTAGTGAGTTAGGATATTTTTCACTTCATGAGATACAAGAAGTAATAGGAAGTCTTGGCTTGGGTGTTGAGAGAGATTTGTATTTTAAACCAACACAACTATCTGCGATTAAAAAGGCTTCATAAATCAAAATTCTATAGCTACTATTTCGTAGCTATAGTCTTTTCTTTTTTTCTTTTCAAAATCACTAACTCTGTATATAGTATCAAATTATAAATCATCGCAAAACTAGAACTTTCTAAATTTTGTATACATAGCTTATCCGATAGATTTGGATTTTACTACTTTAGGAATATAAAGTATTATTAATATATATAAATTAATATTATATTTATAGCTACTACTCACTAACGTATCTTTTAAGATAAAAGGATAGTAAAGACACAGCCACTATAGGAGAATATAGCCTTTATATTTATTTGTGATACAAATAAAAAATTATTGTATACATACCTTTTATTGAAATAAAAATAAAAGGATATGAAATGTTAAATAACAAAACAGTAAATAAGAGATTAGAGGTTACAAAAGGGTACATTGATGCCATGTGTGATAAGTGTTCAAAAATCAATGTTGTAAGAGTAGATTTAAGCTACAAAAAACCTTATAGCGATGAAATAATGCTAGATGATGCCAATAGTGAATTCAATCGTATGCTTAACAACAGAAGAAGTAAGCCTTCTATTTTTAAAAATCAGGTAGGCTATATAGTAAAAAAAGAGTACACAAAAGATAAAGGTGTGCACTTTCATACAGTTTTTTTCTACGATGGACAAAAAGTAAAAAATGATGTTAAAAAAGCAATGCAGATTGGTAAATATTGGAAAGAGCAGATTACAAAGAACAAAGGTAGCTATCATAATTGTAATCTTAACTCAGATGAAATCTACGGTGAAAAAAATGCTACTGGAATGTTAGACCACAGAGATATTGAAAGAAGAGAAAAACTTTATGAGGCAGTAGGATATTTATGTAAAGACGATCATCAAGATATTACACCTGTTAAAAGTAATCAAAAAGATAGAGCGTTTGTAAGAGGCACTATGCCTAAAAGCAAGGGAAAAGTTGGGAGACCTAGAGTATAAAGTTGACTGCAAAAAAAATAAATCAAATTCTTTCAGATTTAAAAAATTCACAGATATCCACATCAAGAATTTTAGATATTTTTGCAAGATGTCTGATGTTAAAGTGATGATTATCTTTTCTAATCTCTGCACGACCCAAGTAAGCACCCCCCTTCATGCCTATGTCTAGAGCAAGTTGCATTTGTGTCAAATCTTTTTCTTTTCGATATTTGAGTACATTTTTAGAGATTGTATCTAATATTTCTTCGCTAAATGATTCTAAATCATCACTACTATTCAACTTAATTCCTAACGACCTATATATTTAAGTATTAATAATATTCTTTTAGCTACAATCTATCAACGATATGTATATCGTTACATTAAAATATGGATGAAACAATGGCTAAATTAGATATTGAAAACTATACGTCAGATGATTTGACAAGTGAAAAATTAAGTAGTCTAATAGAAACTAAGAAGTCTTTTAAAATAGTCGCTGTGAAAGACATAGGGTTTATGGTAAATAAAATTGAAGGTGCTATAGAAAAAAGAGACTTAAGTTGTCGTGTATATTCAGAGTTTCGTAGTGTCGCTATGGGAGCAGTTGCAATTCCAACGCCAGTTACTGTACTTGGTGGATTAGCAGCAATTGTTGGAACAGCAGCCCATAACTTAGCTACATTTAATCCTGATTATGAGATAGGAAAAAATAAAATCAAAAATACAGTAACTGTTATATATCAAAAAGCTTAAATTACTTAGGCAGAGTTATTTCAAACTGTGATACTAAATATCTGTTCTAGACATGAGGCTACGGTGGAGCGAAAAGAGCTAAATTTAATCGATAAGCTCTTTAGATAATATTTACGCTGAGATGGAGGACTAAAAATTCCTCCTATGAAGTTTTATATCCAAGATGAAGCCTTGTTTGAGCTAAATTAAGTGATTTTATAGCAAATTATATGTGTATTCATTGCTATTTCGATAGAATAACCCTATATTATAATTTAGGTATTTTTATTAATGGCAAAAGACAAGAAACAAAAAAGCATGGAGGAGACTCTTTGGGAGAGTGCGAACAAACTCAGAGGCTCTGTTGAGTCAAGCGAATACAAACATATAGTTTTAGGACTTATCTTTTTAAAGTTTGTAAGTGATACTTACGAAGAACGCAGAGAACAGCTCATAGCCGAAGGCAAAGAGGCATTTGTAGATATGGTGGAGTTTTACACCATGGAAAATGTCTTTTACCTGCCCGAAGAATCACGCTGGAGTTACATAAAACAAAACGCTAAACAAGACGACATCGCTCTTAAAATAGACACCGCCCTTTCTCACATAGAAAAAACCAACAAATCGCTCAAAGGGGCATTGCCCGACAACTACTTCTCAAGGCTTGGGCTTGATGCAAGTAAGCTCTCTTCACTCATAGACACCATAAACAACATCAACACCATAGCAGACAAGGGTCACGATATAGTGGGGCGTGTGTATGAGTACTTTTTAAGTAAGTTTGCCATAGCAGAGGGCAAAGGCAAAGGAGAGTTTTACACTCCAAAATCCATAGTAAACCTCATAGCAAATATGATAGAACCCTACAAAGGCAAGATATACGACCCTGCCTGTGGAAGCGGCGGTATGTTTGTTCAGTCTGTAAAGTTTATAGATGCTCACAATGGAAATAAAAAAGATATTTCAGTCTATGGTCAAGAGTACACGGCAACGACTTACAAACTAGCAAAGATGAACTTAGCCATCAGAGGAATCTCTGCCAACCTCGGCGATGTTCCTGCCGATACATTTTTCAAAGACCAACACAAAGACCTCAAAGCCGACTTCATCATGGCGAATCCACCATTTAACCAAAAAGATTGGAGAGCTACAAACGAACTACTCGATGACCCACGCTGGGCAGGATACGACACCCCTCCAACATCCAACGCCAACTACGCTTGGATACTCAACATGGCATCAAAACTCTCTCAAAACGGTGTAGCAGGGTTTATCCTTGCAAACGGAGCACTTAGCGGTGGCGGTGAAGAGTATAAAATACGAAAAAAACTTATAGAGAATGATTTGGTAGAGGCTATAGTAATTCTACCGATGAAGATGTTTTATACAACTGATATTAGTGTAACGCTATGGATACTCAACGCTAATAAAACGCAAAGAGAGTTTGAGCAAAATAGCAGAACCAAAGTCCATAGAGATAGAGCCAATGAGATACTTTTTATGGATCTACGACAAAAGGGAGTGCCTTTTGAGAAAAAGTTTATACAGTTTGACGAAGATACTATTAATGAAATTTCATCGACTTATCACACTTGGCAAAGTGACAAAGAAGCTTACCAAGATGTAGCAGAATACTGTAAAAGTGCATCAAAAGACGAAGTGATAGCAAAAGACTATTCACTTGTACCGAGTAAATATATAGAGTTTGTCAACAGAGATGAAAATATAGACTTTGATACAAAAATGACAACTTTACAAAGTGAATTTACAGAACTACTCAAAGAGGAAGAAGAATCAAAAAAAGAGTTGCTAGAAGTATTTAAAGAGTTGGGTTATGAGATCAAACTATAAAAGGCTTGGCGATTTTATCCAACAAGTAAAAAATAAAAATAGTGATAACAGCTTAACAATTGAGAATCTAAGAGGCATAAATATAAACAAAGTATTTATGCCATCAGTTGCAAATGTTACTGAAACGGATTTATCAGTGTATAAAGTAGTTGAAAAAAATCAATTTGCTTATAACCCTATGCACGTTGGTAGAGATGAAGTCTTACCTATTGGTATGCTTGAAACTGAGCAAAGTGTTATAGTATCTCCTGCATATGTGATTTTTGAGATAATTGATACAAATGAACTTTTACCGCAATATCTGATGATGTGGTGCAGAAGAAGTGAGTTTGATAGAAATGCTTGGTTTACTACTGATAGTAGTGTGAGAGGTGGCTTTAACTGGGAAGACTTTTGTGACCTTGAACTACCCATACCATCCCTAGAAAAACAGCGAGAAATAGTCAAAGAGTACCACACCATAGTAGATAGAATCAAACTCAACGAACAACTCAACCAGAAACTAGAAAACACCGCACAAAGCATCTATAAAGAGTGGTTTGTAAATTTTGATTCTATTCATATTGATAAACTTGATGAATATATTGAATTTAATCCTAAACATACAATAAAAAAAGATACATTAACAAGTTATGTTGAGATGGCAGATGTTCAAGAAAATGCTATGAGTTTGAAAAATATAATCAAAAGACAGTTTACAAGTGGCTCAAAGTTTAAAAATCAAGATACATTATTAGCAAGAATTACACCTTGTTTGGAAAACGGAAAAACTGCTTTTGTAAATAGTCTTGATAAGAATGAAGTGGCGTTTGGTTCAACAGAATTTATTGTTATGAGAGCCAAAAAAGACATTAGTCCTTATTGGATTTATTGTTTGGCAAGGGAAGAAAATTTTAAAGCCTATGCAATAAGTAGTATGATTGGTTCATCCGGGAGACAAAGAGTTCATAGTGATTATTTAAAAGAATATAAAATATCATCAAATAGAGATAAAATGACTGATTTTCATTACATAGCAAAGCCGATATTTGAAACTATTTATTTTAAAGCAAAAGAAAATAAAAGTCTTGAAACTTTGAAAGAAACTTTACTCTCAAAAATGGCAACTATTAAGGATTAAGTATGAATTCTAAAAAATATTCAGATTGGCTAAGAATTGATTTACATATGCACACAATCAAAAGTAAAGAAACAAAAACAAATGACTATAAAGGGAATTTTGATGTTCCAACTTTAAAGGCAAAGCTTATAGAAAATAAAGTAGGAATATTTTCTCTCACAGACCATAATATAATCAATGTGAAAGCATATATAGAATACTACAATAGTTATACAGATGACGATCCATTGTTGCTTGTTGGAGTTGAATTAGATATTGAAGGAGATAAAAATTCTTATCACTCGCTACTGATATTTAATGCTTCTACAGCTGAAGAGGTACAAGATATTTCTAAAAAATTAGAAGATAAATACACTGAAATTGGAAAAGACAAATTTTCAAGAAAGCTTGATTTTGAAGCGATATATGAACTTTTTCATGATAAAGAATTTTTCTTTATACCTCATGCTGGCAATGACAACAGTATCGCAAAAGCATATTGTGATAATTCATATAGTTTAAAAATGGTTTTATTGATGCAGAGTGCACTTGAAAAAGTATCAAAAGAAGAAACAAAACGAATTTATAACAATGCTTTTGATTCAAATCTTATATCATCTTTTAGAAAAAAGGAAGACATCCCATATATTAATTTTTCTGACAATCATAATATTTATAAATATCCTTGTGTCCATAAAGGAGATGATAATATACAACATAGTTTTTATTATATCAAAGGAAAAAAAAGCTATGAAACAATTCGATTGGCTTTTATAGACCCACAATCAAGAATAAAATCACAAGCTGATTATGACAGCTTAACCAAGGCAATGAATACAATAGATAATTTAAAAATAGATGAACACAAATTTTTTACTCCAAAAGAGCTATGTTTTAGTCCTCATTTAAATGTTGTCATTGGTGGTCGTTCAAGTGGGAAAAGCTTACTTATGTATTTAATTGGTAAAAAAGTCGTTAGTATAGATACGAGTAAAAAAGATAAAGATTATAAAGAGTTTGGTGGAGAACATATTTCTATTAAGACGAAAAGTGATGATGGTTTTAAAGAAGAAATTTTTATAGAGAAACCAATTTATATCAATCAAAGCGATATTGTTAGCTATTTTGAGGGAAGTAACTTGAAGGATTTAGCTGAGAAATCAAATAAAAAACCTGCATATGAAGAAGCAAAAAGTAAGTTTACGAAACATAAAAGTGAACTACAATCAATTATTCAAAAAATGATTGACAGATATAGAGAGGTTCAAGAATTTGATGTTAAAAAATTTGAACTACATAAAAAAACTATTGATAGTATTCATAGTCTTAGCTACACTATTAACTTAAATATAGACAACCTCAAAAATACAAACGAGAAGGTCATGTCAGAGTTAGATGAGACTCAAGAGCTTATCAATTCGCTAATTAAAAATTTAGCATTATTAAGCAGTAATAAACATCTTGAAATTGATGAAACTGAAAAAATAATTATTGAAGCATTGGAAAATTTGATTAATGATAAATTGAAATTTATTCAAACTAAACACAAAAATAAAAATCGAATAGGTAACTTTATAGCAGAAGTCGAGAAAGTTGTCGAGGATGCTAATTCTACTTTAAGCGAAGAATCACAGCAGAAAAATATTGCTAAAAATAGTGTTAATGCTCTTCATGAAAATGTCAAAGAACATTTTTCAAAATATGCTAGATTAAAAGAAGCTACTAAAACGATTGAATCTTTCGACTATTCAAAAAAAGAAACTATTGAAATTGACGAAAATGTAACATTGGTTTTGGAAGTTGAAAAAGATGAGAATTTGAAACTAATTGATGCAATTCTTGAAGCAATTAAATCTTCAAATGTATCTGACAGTCTTTATATAAATTTAGCAAATTTGTTAAAAAATAAACTATCAATAAAAAGTCATACTGGAAATGAAAGTAACAAACTTTCTCAAAAAATAAATGCAACATTGTCAGCATTATTTACTTCAATTGAAAATCCAAAAGATTATTTGGCATATAAAGATGATGAAACATCAAAATCTAAAAGTCCAGGATTTAACTCTGAGAAATATCTTGGAATTTTACTAAAGAATGCAAAAAACAAAATTATCTTTATCGACCAACCAGAAGATAATCTTGGAAATAAATTTATATCAGAAGAATTGGTTGCAATAATTAGGGATATAAAATTTAAAAACCAAATATTTTTAGTGACTCACAACCCCTCTATTGTTGTTTATGGCGATGCTGAAAATATAATTATTGCAGAAAATTCAGGAAATAAGATTAGTTACAAACAGATAGTTTTAGAAGATGTTGCATCTCAAAAAGAGATATGTAGCATTCTTGATGGTGGGGAATATATATTTGATAATCGGGCAAAAAAATATAATATTCAAAGAATTTTAAAAAATAATAGCGCACAAGGAGAATAAAATGGATGAATTAAATTGTAATGTAATATTGAATAGCGCAGACAATAAAATTATAGTAAGTGGTCTTGCAGATAGTGAGTTAGATATTGATATAAGTGGTGATGTTGATTTTACGAACTTGGTTCAAGAATTAACTAAACAAATAGATAAAGAAAAAACTATCGTCTTAACTGTTGAAGATGAAGTAAGTATAACTGATTCTAAATATAAATTAATTATTGAGACATTAAAAAATATAGTTGATTCTTATAATCAAAGTTTACAAGTTCTCAATGAAGAAAATAGTACTGAAGAGATTCCATTTTAATAAAAATATAATAAGGTATATAAATGTCTAATAAACTTATTCACGATGCAACTAAAACAATTAAACCTATTTTTTACCAATGTTATATTGCACTTGAAAGATGTTTTGACTTACAGGAAAATGAAAGTGTTTATATTGAAACATATGGTGATGTTACAGTAATGAATGAAAATGGAAGTAGTCAAACAGAAGTTAAAGACTATGAAAAAGATTTAACGAATTTAGATCACAATGTTTGGAAAACACTGAAAAATTGGCTCAATGATCCAAATGTATCAAAATATAAAAATTTGATACTTCTCACTACTCAAGATTTAAGTAAGAATACAGCTTTTCAAAAATGGAATATCAAAAATAAAGATGAAAAGTTATCTATTTTAGATGTCATAAATAAGTCATTTTTAGCTCATAAGACACAAGCAGAAGATACTAAAAAACTATTAGAATTTGTTTTAGATGACTTAAAAAATGAAAAATTACTGGAAATTTTGAATAAGTTTATAATCTCAAGTTCTCAAGAAAATGATGAAGAACTTTATAAAAGGTTAATCCAAGCAAGAACATATGGAGTGCCTTCTGATCAAAAAACTGATTATATTAATTCACTAATGGGATATATTATAAGTCCACCTGTTACTTCTCAAAATTGGGAGATTACCTATCAGTCTTTTCAATCAAAAACAACATCATTATTAGAAGAGTTCAATTCAAAAACTATTATTTTTCCAGCAATATATCGAAGCGTAATGGCAACTGAAGATGAAGAAAAACAACATTCAGAATACACTTTTGTAAAGAAAATTGATGAGATAAATTATAAAGATGTTAAAAGTGATGCAATTTCAGATTTTATCTATACTAGAAAAACAATTTTTGAAGAATTGAGCAGGTATGAGGTACCTACTATACATTATGATAATTATGAAAAAGAGATACATGATACTTACAAATCAAAATATAATGTGGCTTCACTAAGTACTGAAAATTCCAAACTTACAAGAGACTCAAAAATTTTTTATAATAGTGTAATGGGAGAGAATACACCAAATTTTAGAAATTTCAATGATACTCCAAAACGATTTAGAAATGGTCTTTTACACCAAATGGCAGATGATGAAAGTGGTGAGAATGAAAGAAAAATCACTTGGAAATTAAAGGTTGATGAAGATGAATAAATTTATTGATAATGTTTCCAAAATACATAATAATCCTTTTGTTTTTACTCCATTAATTGTGGCATTTTATGAAAAAATTGGAGAAAAGCCAAAAAATATTTTATTAGCTTATCTTATTTTGCCTATAGTATTAAATGAACGAAGCAAACAAACACTTCAAACTGTTAGAACAACTAGTAACATTCATACTTTTATGGATAGCAAGGACAAATCAAAAAGAGAAAATGTTTTTGGTTTGCCAGAGAGAATTAAAAATTATAAAGAGATAACGAATCAATGTATTCAACATGCTATTGATAATCAATGGATTAAAGTTAATGAAGATTTATCGATTGAATTTTTAAAAAAAGTGGAAAATAAGGTGGAAAATTTGAATCAATCATTTAAAGCCTCTTCAAATTTACATAAAATTTTTAGAGATTTGGATGTTGTTGCAATATACAGATTATTGGGAGTGAAAGAGCTATGAAAAGTCATGTAAAATATTTAGGTGTTGTTGATAAATCAAACAAAATACATTATGTTGAATTTAATACAGGTGTTAATGTAATTACGGGTAAGTCATCTACTGGTAAAAGTGCAATGATTGAACTCTTTGATTATTGTTTTGGCAGTAGTGAATTTACAATACCATCAGGCATTATTACAGATAGTGCAGATATATATTTTATGGTTTTAGCTATTAAAGCCTCTTTTATAACTATTGGTAGAAGTCCAAATTTGTCAAAAAAATTCTTAAAATTTGAATCTGAATTGCCAGATATTGAAAATCTAAAAAAAGAATATTTTGAAGAAAGCTATTTTACACAAGATTTTAATGTGGATTTAGGTCATTATTTGGGGTTAGATATAACGGATACAGATGAAGATTTAGAAGATAAAAATTATAGAAAAAATAATGCTAAAAAAGGTCGCCCATCAATTAGAAATATGATACCTTTTTTGTTACAACATCAAAATTTAGTAGCTAATAAACACTCTTTATTTTATAGGTTTGATGAAAAAGAAAAAAGAGAACAAACGATTGACCAATTTAAAATTTTTGCTGGTTTTGTAAAACAAGAATACTACACTATCAAGCAAAGTTTAGCAGATGAACAAAGAAATTTTAAGAGTTTAGAAAATCAACAAAAAGCATTAATTCAGCAAAATGAATTTAATAGTCAGAGATTAAATGGTTTATTGGATGAATATTATGCAGTTACTGGTAATAAATTAACAGATGAAAGCATAATGCAAATACTCATCAATCCTGCAAATACATTACAAAAACTTGAAAAAAAAGAGATTTTGACTAATTATGAATCTGAGCAAAGTTTAAAAGACTTACAAGTCTTAAGAAATAAAAAAAATGAGCTTTATTCAAAAAAAAGGATTTTACAAAATAAACTTAACGATATTTCGTCTTCAATAGAGTATGCAAATAAACATTTTCATGATGTAGAAAATTTGACAAATGAAAGTGAAGAAAAAGTTAAAATATCAGAATGCCCTTTTTGCCATATACATAATGAGAAAATTTTAATTGAAGCAAATCATTTAGAAAGTGCTATAAATTGGCTTAATAGTGAACTTTCAAAATCCAATTATTTACTTGATTCATTTGAAAGTGATAAAAAAAATATCGAAGAACAAATTAGTAGCTTAGATAATGAAATTAGAAGTATTTATCAAAAAATTAATAAATTAGAAGAAATTACAAGTGGATTAGAAAGAAATAGGAGCTTAGAAGAACAAGGCTTAAAAGTTAAGCTTAAAATTGAAAATTTACTTGAAAATTTAGTTGGTAGAGATAGCTTTAGCCTTGAGGAACAAATTAACGCTTCAAAGAAAAAAATACAAGCTTATCAAAAAGATATAAAAGAGAAATTTGATGTTAATAAGAAGTTGTTAGATGCGGAAAATTATATTAATAATGAGATGCAAAAGATAGGTGAAAAATTTGATTTTGAGGATTCATATAAGCCAATTAATTTGAAATTTTCATTAGATAGTTTTGATTTATGGCATGAAAAAGAAAATAATGGAAAAACTGAAAAAGTTTATCTACGCTCTATGGGAAGTGGTGCAAATTGGTTGTATAGTCATGTGACTTTATTTTTAGCTATTCATAAATTCTTCTGTTCTTTAGGCGATAAATCTTTAATTCCACCAATTTTATTTTTAGACCAACCAAGCCAAGTTTATTTTCCTACTTCAATAAGAGATGAAAATGAAGAATTTAATGTTGATGATATTGAAGCAAAAAAAGGGACAGAAACAAAAGATGAAGATTTAAAAGCTGTTACAAACTTATTTAATCAGCTAATATCTTTTTGTAAAAATACTCTTGAAGAAACAGGTATTGAACCACAAATTATAGTTACCGATCACGCTGATAATTTGACTCTTGATGATGGTATTGATTTTGAAACTTTAGTTAATGGTAGAAGATGGAGAAAAAGAGGCTTCATCGGATGAATAAATTTACAAAAGAAAAACCAAAACAAGTATCTATAGAGATACTTAAAAAGCAAAGTATGACTTATAAATACAGCAGACTAATGGAAAAATAAAATGAATAGCATTACAGAACTAATAAATCAAGGCGAGAGCAAAACTCTAGAGTTTAAAGAGAGCTTACCAAAAAACGAATCTATAGCCAAAACCGCTATAGCCTTTTCAAATACAAGTGGCGGCAAGCTTATCATCGGGGTAAATGATGCAAAAGTGATTGTGGGCATAGATGATGAAAACATTTATGCGTTGCAAGACAAAATAGCCTCTATTATCTTTGACAACTGCACACCAAATATCTTGCCAGAGATCTATACACTCAACATTGATGGCAAATTGCTTTTGGTTATAGAAGTTTTTAGAGGTAATCTGATGCCGTATTACTTAAAAAGTGAAGGCAAAAATAGCGGTACATATTTACGCATAGGTGCGACCAACAGAAAAGCAGATTTTGAGCATATAGTAGAGTTAGAGCGACAAAAAAGACACATAAGTTACGATGAAGAACCAAACTATGATGTAGCCCTTGATACGCTTGACTTGAGCCCTTTGTATTTACGCTTTGCTACTCTTGGTAAAACACTTGATGATGAAAAATTACACAATCTCAAACTGCTTAAAACCGAACATGGAACTACCTACCCGACAAACTCACTCTTGATACTTTTAGGCAAGTTTGAAAACTGTACCGTTAAATGTGCTAGATTTAAAGGCACGACGATGGAAATCTTCATCGACAAAAAAGAGTATAGCGGAGATATTTTTAGTGTGCTAGAAAATACGCAAAACTTCATCTTAAACCATATAAACCTAAGAGGTGAGATAAAAGGGCTCTACAGAACTGACACTTATGAGATTCCACAAGTAGCACTTAGAGAAGCACTTATAAATGCCCTTATTCATAGAGACTACATCAACAAAGGCAGAGATATAAAAGTAGGCATCTATGATGATATTGTAAACATCGTATCCCCCGGGAGTTTTCCAAATACCATCACATCCCAAGATATAGCAAACGGTAGAAGTGAAGCGAGAAACAAAGTACTAGCAAATATTTTCAAAGAGCTAGGGCTTATCGAGCAATGGGGAAGTGGCATAAACAGAATAAAAGCTATTTGTATATCCGAGGGATTAAAAGAGCCAAAAATAGAAGAGAAAAACGACTTTGTAGATGTAGAACTTTTCCGTCCACAAAGCACTAAAATGGATGATAAAGTGTCGGATAGTATCGGATATGTATCGGATAGTGTCGGATATAGAAATGAACAAGAAGAAAAAGTTTTAAACTTTATAAAAATAAATGGCTTGATTACCTCTAAGCAAGTAGAAGAACTTTTGCAAGTAAAAGAAGCGAGAGCCAGAAAACTTTTAAAACAGATGTGTGAAAATAATCTGCTTATAAAACTAGGAAGTGCAAGAAGTACACACTATAAGGCAGTAAGCGATGAGTAAATTTACAGAAGATAAACTAGAACTGGCGTTTATAGAGCTACTTGATGAGCAAGGCATAAGCTATCAGTACGGCAAAGATATACAAAGAGATGAGAGTGAAGTACTTCTTGTAGATGATTTAAGAGCCTATCTAGCTTCTAGGTACAAAATTGACAACATCACCCAGAGCGAAATCACTCAAATTATTCGCAAGTTAGAATCATATCCTGCAAGTGATCTCTACGATACAAACAAATCTATCATGAAACTTGTCTCTGATGGGTTTATATTTAAAAGAGAAGATGCAAATCAAAAAGATATTTATGTAGAGTTTATAAACTATGACGATGTAGAGAATAACAATTTTAAAATAGTAAATCAGCTTGAAATAATAGGCTACGAAAAACGAATACCTGATGGCATACTGTATATAAACGGTATGCCATTGGTAGTGTTTGAGTTTAAAAGTGCCATAAGAGAAGAAGCTACTATACACAATGCTTTTGTACAGCTCACAACAAGATACCGACGAGATATCCCAGAACTTTTTAAATACAACGCTTTTTGTGTGATAAGTGACGGGGTAAACAACAAAGCAGGCTCCTTTTTTGCTCCCTATGAGTTTTTTTATGCATGGAGAAAGATAACGGGTGATGAAGTAGAGGTTGACGGGATTGCATCGCTTCATAGTATGATTCAAGGGATGTTTAACAAAGAAAGGCTAACAGATATCATCCACAACTTTATCTATATGCCCGACAAATCAAAAAAAGAAGAAAAGATAGTTTGCCGCTATCCTCAATACTATGCTACTAGAAAACTATATGAAAATATCAAAAAGCATCAAAGACCTCATGGTGACGGCAAAGGTGGTACATACTTTGGTGCTACAGGTTGCGGTAAGAGTTTTACGATGCTTTACCTCACACGAATGCTTATGAAAAGCGTACATTTCTCTAGCCCTACCATCATACTTATTACCGATAGAACCGACCTTGATATACAGCTAAGTAGCCAGTTTTCAAATGCCAAGGGTTTTATCGGTGACTATGGAATAGTAAGTGTAGAGAGTCGTGAAGATTTACGTGCTAGACTAAGCGGTCATGAAAGTGGCGGAGTCTTTTTGACTACCATCCATAAATTTACCGAAGATTTAGAGATACTTAGTGATAGAACAAACATTATCGTCATATCTGATGAAGCACATAGAAGCCAGATAAACCTAGACCAAAAAGTAAAAGTGACAAAAGACGGCGTAAAGAAAACATACGGTTTTGCAAAGTACTTGCACGATTCACTTCCAAATGCTACTTATGTTGGCTTTACAGGAACACCTATTGATGCTACGCTTGATGTCTTTGGTGCTGTGGTAGATAGCTATACCATGACGGAATCGGTACGAGATGAGATTACCGTCCGAATTGTCTATGAAGGAAGAGCAGCAAAAGTATTGCTTGACAATTCTAAACTTCGTGAGATAGAAGAATACTATGATGAATGTGCAGAGCTTGGGGCAAATGAACATCAAATAGACGATAGCAAAAAAGTTATGGCGAATATGAATGCCATTCTTGGAGACCCTGACCGCATAAAAGCTTTGGCGAAAGATTTTGTAGAGCATTATGAAAAAAGAGTAAGCGAGGGAGCCACTCTTAAAGGAAAAGCTATCTTTGTATCAAGCAGTAGGCACATAGCTTATGCACTATTTCGTGAGCTTATTGCTCTGCGTCCCCAGTGGGATGAACAACGAGTGTGTGATGAGGGTGTAGAGCTAAGTGATAAAGAGAGAAAAGAGATACTTCCACTAGAGCGACTCAAAATGATTATGACTCGAAATCAAGATGATGAGAAAGCATTGTATGATGCACTTGGAACAAAAGAGTATAGAAAAATGCTCGATACTCAGTTTAAAAATGAAAAATCAAACTTTAAAATTGCTATAGTTGTAGATATGTGGCTTACGGGATTTGATGTACCGTTTTTAGATACGATTTACATAGACAAGCCTATTCAACAACACAATCTGATTCAGACAATTTCAAGAGTTAATAGAAAATATGCAAACAAAGACAAGGGGCTTGTAGTTGATTATATCGGTATTAAAACCGCTATGAACAAAGCACTTAAACAGTTCTCACAAATCGACAGCCAAAACTTTGAAGACATAAACGCTTCTATTGTGGCAGTTAAAGATCAGCTTGATCTACTTTCTAAGATATTTTATAGATTTGATAAGAGCCTTTATTTTAATGGTACACCAACAAAACAACTTGAGTGTTTAAATCTTGCCAGTGAATTTGTACAACTTACAAAAGAGTTAGAAACTCGCTTTATATACCTTGTAAAAAGGCTTAAATCGGCTTATGATATTTGTTGTGGGAGTGAAGCGTTTAGTGAGAATGAAAAAGACCATATTCACTTTTATTTGGCTGTTCGTTCTATTGTAGTAAAACTTACTCGTGGTGAAGCTCCCGATACAGCTCAAATGAATGCAAAAGTGGCACAGATGATTAGTGAAGCTCTTAAAAGTGACGGGGTAGAAGAGATATTTAAACTTGGAAGTGAAGATGAAGCCCAAATAGATATTTTTGATGAAGATTACATCAATAAGATTGAGAAGATAAAGCTACCAAATACAAAAATAAAACTACTCCAACAGCTTCTAGCAAAAGCACTTGAAGAGTTCAAACAAGTAAATAAAATCAAAGGTGTAGAATTTTCTAAAAAATTCACTTCACTTGTTGAGAAGTACAATGAACGCAAAGAAGAAGATGTTTTAGTCAGTGAAGTCCTAGAGGACTTCACTGATGAGATTATTGACCTTTATCATGCCCTTATAAAAGAGAAGGAATCTTTTGGAGACTTGGGTATAGACTTTGAAGAGAAAGCTTTTTACGATATCTTAAAAGCCATAGCACATAAATATGATTTTAGTTATCCAGAGGATAAATTAATAGCATTAGCAAAAGAAGTGAAGAAAGTAGTTGATGAAAAAAGTAAATATACCGATTGGAATATAAGAGATGACATTAAGGCTGAACTAAAAGTAGATTTGATTATGCTTTTGACAAAGCATGGCTACCCACCAATCACAAAAGATGAAGTGTTCAAAGAGATATTTGAACAAGCTGAGAACTTTAAAAGGTTTAGGAAGTAAATATCAATACCATAAAGTGTTAATATATAATGTTTTAAATTGTTAAATTAAGTTCTTTATGTTTATAAAATAAATTGTACGACTATATGTACAACTAAAATTATATTTTATATACTTTCCCTTAATTTAGGGCTACTTTGATTCTCCACAGCTCCACCATCACTCAATTTACTCATTATCATAAATTAAGACCTCCCAAAAAAACACTCTTTATCTTGCACCCACTTTAAAAAGTACGACTTTGATTGTTTTTAAAAAGATGACAAAATCCATCCATAGAGACCAGTTTTGTATGTACCATAAATCCAGATCTACTCTCTTTTTAAAGGTTAACTCGTTTCGTCCGCTTACCTGCCATAAGCCGGTTAGTCCCGGTTTTACTTTAAGTATAATCTCTTGGTTGCTTTTATCTATATCTTCCAACTCATTTAGCATATATGGTCTTGGACCGATTAGGTTCATCTCGCCTCTTAGTATATTGTAAAACTGCGGTAACTCATCAAGCGATGTTTTTCTTAAAAAATTACCTACTTTTGTGATTCTGGGATCATTTCTGTATTTATGATATTTCTTAAAATACTCTACCTCATCAGGTTTTTTTAAAAGATACTCATCTAAGATATTTTTGCTATCTTCGTACATGGTGCGGTATTTGTAGCAGTTAAAGATCTTAAAATCCTTGCCGAGCCTCTGCTGTATAAAAAAAACATCCCCTTTGGAATCTGTTTTTATCATATAGCGAATAAAAATATGCAAGATAAGAGCAAAAGGAAAAAGCAGAAGTACGACTATCTTTTCAAAAAAATACTTTATAAATATATTTTTATAGTTTAAAAGTCTGTTCTCGATATGAAGTGCCGAAAATCTTATATTTGAAAAATCAACTATTGTCGTATGTGTAAAATTTAGGTTATCAAGGTATGGGATGATATATATATCTTTTGTGTTGCGTGAAAACTCATTTATGCTCTCTTGAAGATAATTTATATCAAATCCTCTTGAAGAGATTATAACCATATCATACTCATCATCATTGGTTGTGTACCCAAAGTACCAATTCTTGCGGATTTCATTGCTTATGGTTTTATAATTTTCTTTATCAGCCATCACTTTGACTCTGATTTTAAAAAAATCAAATGAGAAAAGAGATTGTTTAAAGAGCCGCTTTAAGAACAAAGTCATAAACATCGCTATAACAAAAAACTTCAGCAAAAACGATGCCGAATACTCATCAGAAATCTTGGCAAGAGATATAACCGTAAAAACCGCAAGAAAGGAGAAAAAAAAGCCTTTTAGCATCTTTTTTGCATCGCCCCAAAAATCATATCTGATTACATATATCTTGCCTGCGGCAAAAGTAAAGAGTATTAAAATTAAAATCCAAGAATATAGTGCGATATCAACCTCTTCTTGCTGCAAAAACTTCGCAACGCCAAAAGATAGACAGAGTGCCAAAAAGTCTACTCCGACCAATAGAAATAAAAGCAGGTAGAAAGAGGTATTTAATTTAAGATTATTCATAGATTTGATTATACTTCAAAACTATTTACAAACTCTTTTATCTCATCCTTAAATCTTTGTGTAGCGTAAAACTGGGCATTTTTAGATATATTTGCCAGATCAAACTCCAAACTCTCAAACTTACAAACGGCATTTATAATATCTTCTTTTGTCTGATTTTTAAAGTGTACTCCGTTTAAAGCATCTTGCACCGTTTCAGCCGTCGCACCTCCATCCAGTGCGATAACAGGTGTTCCGCATGCCATAGCCTCAATCGGTACTATACCAAAATCTTCCACTGCGGCGTAAACAAAAGCTTTTGCCTTTTGCATATGCTCTACCAAAACAGCATCTTCACAAAAGCCCAAAACGGCAATATTTTCTTTTGCAATTTTTTTAATTGCCTCGTACTCTTCGCCGCTTCCTATTACGACAAGCTTTTTATCGCTCATCTCATTAAAAGCTTCCACTATCAGTTTTGTTTTTTTATAAGGAACAAGTCTTGAAGCACTTAGATAAAAATCCTCTTTATTTGGTTCAAAAGTAAAGCTTTGCGTCTCCACGGGAGGGTAGATAACAACCGAATCTCTATTGTATGTTCTTTTAATTCTCTCTTGCACAAATTTAGAGTCCGCTATAAAATAATCAACTCTATCAAGAGTTGCGAGATCCCATTTTCTGATATATTTGAGAGTTGTTTGCACAAAAAGTTTTTTCGGCTGTTTTAGATCAGCGGTATACTCGTCATAGAGATCCCATGCGTAGCGTATCGGGGTATAGCAGTAGGATATATGACGCTGATTTTTATGTTTTTTAACACCCTTTGCGACTGCCCATGATGAGCTGATAATGAGATCATAAAAACTTAAATCAAAACTCTCTATAGCTTTTGGAAAAAGAAGAAAATAGTTTCTAAAATGTTTTTTTGCGAACGGGAGTTTTTGTATAAAAGAGGTCTTAGCCGCTCTTCCGCCAAGAACAACCTCTCTGTCTCTCTCATTTAAAAAATCGACAAGAGAAAAAACATCGGCATCCGTATAAATCTCCAGAAGTGCTTTTAAAACTTTCTCCGCTCCCGCATTTGTTACAAGCCAGTCATGAACTATCGCTACTCTCAACTATAACGTCCTTTCAAATCTAAGCTTCAAGCATATCTCGCAGCGTCTCTTTAAACTCTTTTTGTTTTACTTCGCCGATAAGCCAAAAGAGTTTATCACAAGAGCCTGTAAGAGTTTTTATCTCGCCCTCTCTTACAAAATCGGGATTGATTTTAACTTTTATGTTATAACCTGCCATCTCATTCATCATATCTATCACATCTAAAAGCTTTATGCCTCTGTTTGCCGATATGTTTACAACCTCTGATGAAACAGAAGATTCTAGCAGTTTTTTATAGATCTCACATACATATCCGACATCGTTAAACTCCCTGCTTACATCTATATTGCCTAGTTCAATTGCTTGCTTTTTCTCTTTAAAATGTTTTATTATTTTTGGAATTAAAAAATTATCTTCCTGATTTATGCCCGTATAGTTAAACGGTCGTGCGATTATGATGTTTAATTTTTCAAAATAGTTTCTTGAGAGTGATTCCATAGCATATTTACTGGCACCATAATGGTTTGTAGGTTTTGGGCAGAGTGCTTCATCAAGTACTTCAACTCCTTGATTGCCGTATACGGTCGCACTGCTTGCCATGATTATTTTTTTTGGATTTTGCTTTAAATGTATCAGCACATCAAGTATATTAACGGCGCCGATAGTATTGATAGCATAGAAATCTTCATTATGCCCGTGAGCAGGAAAAGAGATGCCTGAGAGAACTATAATAAAATCAGGCGCTACTTCCTTTAAAACACTATCGATGTCGGCTTTATAGGTAATATCAACTTTAAATGTTTTACTGCTTGCGTTAGAATATGAAGTTCCGTAAACATCATATCCTGCGTTTTGCAGATAAGCAGATAAGTGATTTCCGGTAAATCCGTCTATGCCGAAAATAAGAACTCTCTTAGAAGCTAAACCCAAGCTCATTCCTTCTTAAATCCTCTTTTACCATCATTGCGCAAAGCTCTTCAAGCGTGCATTTGGGCTCCCATCCAAGCTCATCTTTTGCTTTTTGAGGATTGCCGATAAGAAGCTCCACTTCAGCAGGTCTGTAGAACTTTGGATTTACTCTTACGACTGTTTTACCGCTCGCTTTGTCGATTGCAACTTCATTCTCATCACAGCCCTTGAACTCAAGCTCAATACCGGCTGCTTTAAATGCCATAGTCACAAAATCTCTTACCGTCTCTGTTCTGTTTGTAGCCAGTACATAAGTGTCAGGCTTTGGAGCTTGAAGCATCAAGTACATTCCCTCTACATAATCTTTCGCAAATCCCCAGTCTCTTTTTGCATCCATATTTCCAAGCTCTAAAACATCAAGTTTGCCGAGTTTGATCTTTGCTACGCTGTCTGTTATCTTTCTTGTAACAAATTCTCTTCCTCTTAGAGGCGATTCATGGTTAAACAAAATACCGCTGCATGCGAACATATTGTAAGATTCTCTGTAGTTTATCACCATCCAGTGAGCGTAAAGCTTTGCAACGCCGTAAGGGCTTCTAGGATAAAAAGGCGTAGACTCTTTTTGTGGGATCTCTTGAACTAAACCAAACATCTCCGATGTGCTTGCCTGATAAAATTTTATCTTAGGATCTACTATGCGGATAGCTTCAAGCAAGTGTACGCATCCAAGCCCCGTTATATGGGCAGTTGCAAGTGGCTGTTCAAACGAAACGCCTACAAAACTCTGTGCCGCAAGATTATAGATCTCATCGGGTTTTATATCCGCTACCATTCTTATGCTGTTTGCCTGATCGGTTAGATCATACTCAATAAGATGAAGATTTGGATGTTTTTCAATTCCCAACTCTTCTATTCTCCAAAAGTTTACGGATGATGTTCTTCTGTAAGTTCCATAAACCTCATACCCTTTATTTAACAACAACTCTGCAAGATATGCTCCGTCTTGTCCGGTAATGCCGGTAACTATCGCTTTTTTCATCTTCACTCCTACTCAACTAGTTTATCTAAGAGATTTAACTCTTTAAAATTATGTGTAACCATCAAAAGTCCGATGTATGAATTAACAAGTTCATACATATTTTCTACATACTTATATTTTACTTCATTTAGTTTATTTTTAGCATCATTTAGA
>Ga0208863_1000716_pt1 | contig 26931 bp, 16 predicted proteins | sample RifOxyD3_FD_184040 | JGI IMG/M metagenome (GOLD analysis project Ga0208863, IMG submission 184040) | Soil microbial communities from Rifle, Colorado - Rifle Oxygen_injection D3 (SPAdes) | ecosystem: Environmental > Terrestrial > Deep subsurface > Rock core/Sediment | place: Rifle, Colorado...
CCGCCGCTGCTGCCGAACGCAACATCGAACCCAGATTGCCCGGATCCTGTATATCTTCCAGCAGCAAGGCAAAACTGGCCGCAGCGGTTGGCGGCTCAGGAATCTCGATCAGCGCCATAATGCCGGTCGTGGTCTTCAACTCGGAGAGTTCGGCAAATAACTTATCGTCGAGTTGCGTGACCGACACATCAACCAGACGGGAGAGCAGTCCTGCACACTCGGCATTGGCCGACGAACTCAGCAGCACATGCAGCGGACGACACCCGGCATCCAGGTAGGCGGATAACAGATGCGCACCGTCAAGCAGGGTTTGACCGGCCTTGTTGCGCTGACGGGCAGAACCCGCCAGCTTGACCAGTTCCTTATAGAACGAATTTTCGCGCGACTGAATCAGCTTCATGCAACAGCAGAAATCCTCTGCGCGATGTGCGCTAAGGCCTCATCGACCTGATCAATCAGAATCAGACATAAATCCCCGGGCTCAAGACGCGATAACGCCAGATCGATGGCCGGAAATTCGCCGTTGATCTCATCCATCCGCTTGGCACGTTTGGCATTCACCAAGCCCTCGCGCAGCAGGCTCAACACTTCGCCATCCGCACGGCCGCGCTGACACTGATCCTGATACAGAATCACCTCGTCGAACACATCACCCAGCATCTCGGTTTGCAAACGGATATCCTCGTCACGCCTATCCCCCGCACCGCTGATCACCAGCAGACGTTTCTTGGCAGGCATGCTTTCAATGGCCGGAATCAGGGCGAGGATCGCATCCGGGTTGTGCCCGTAATCGGCGATCACCGTCGCACCGTTATAGTCGAAACAGTTAAAACGCCCCGGTGCCGTTGCGGCATCGTTGACAAAACTAGCCAGGCCACGACAGATGGTAGCCCAGTCCACATTCAACGCCCACACAGCGGCGATTGCCGCCATCGCGTTTTCCACCTGAAAACCGATAGAGCCGTTGCGCGTAATAGGAATATTTTTTAAATCAACACGTTGCTCAACTTTATTTTCAGAGGCAACAATCTGATCATCCAGTACATACACCACGCGACGACCTTGTGCACGGTGCGCCGCCATCACAGGATGATAGCGCTCTTTAGCAAAGAAGGTGACCGAACCCGGACAGATATCGGCCATCGCCGCCGACATCGGATCGGCCGCATTGAGCACCGCCACACCATCGGGTGCGACATTCTGCACCACGACCCGTTTGACCACGCTCAAGTCTTCCACCGTACTGATGAAATTGAGCCCCAGATGATCGCCCATGCCAATATTGGTGACCACTGCCACGTTGCAACGGTCAAAAGCCAAACCCTCTCGCAACACACCACCGCGCGCCGTCTCAAATACGGCGGCATCCACATCCGGGTGCAGCAAGACATTGCGCGCACTCTTGGGACCGCTGCAATCACCGGTGTCGATGCGACGCCCTTCGATATACACGCCATCCGAATTGGTCATACCGACCCGCAAGCCCTGGCAACTCAGAATATGCGCAATCAGGCGCACTGTAGTGGTTTTGCCATTGGTGCCTGCCACCGCGACCAGCGGAATACGACCGTTATCGCCTTTGGCGAACATCATCGAAACGATAGCTTCACCGACTGCCCGCCCCTTGCCGAACGACGGTTGCAAGTGCATGCGCAAACCGGGTGCCGCATTCACTTCAACGATGCCGCCGCCCTGCTCCTCCATCGGGCGCAGCACGGAATCGCAGACGATATCTACACCACAGATATCCAGCCCGACCATTTGTGCCGCCGCGACCGCACTGGCCGCCATATCAGGATGCACATCCTCGGTCACATCGGTGGCCGTACCGCCCGTGCTCAAATTGGCGTTGTTGCGCATCACCACGCACTTACCCTTGTCGGGTATCGAATCCACCGTATAACCTTGCGCATCCAGACGCGCCAGCGCAATCCCATCCAGACGTATCTTGGTCAGCGAAGTCGCATGTCCTTCGCCGCGTCGTGGGTCGCTGTTCACGATTTCGACCAGTTCACGCACACTGTGCACACCGTCACCGATCACCAGCGGCGGTTCGCGTCGTGCGGCGGCAACCAGCTGATTACCCACCACCAGCATACGAAAATCGCTACCGGGGATAAAACGCTCGACCAGCACTTCGTCGCTGATCTGTTTGGCACTCGCAAACGCAGCTTCCAACTGCTCGCGCGTCGAAATATTGACCGTCACGCCTTTACCCTGATTACCATCGACAGGTTTGACGACCACGGGCGCGGCAATTTCACCCATCGCAATCCAGGCATCTTCAATATCAGAGACAGGACGCCCCTGCGGCACGGGCACGCCCGCCGCTTCGAGCAGCATCTTGGTCAGTTCCTTGTCCTGCGCAATCGCCTCGGCAATGGCGCTGCTGCGATCCGTTTCAGCCGCCTGAATGCGACGCTGGCGACTACCCCAGCCAAATTGCACCAGGCTACCGGCCGTCAGACGACGATAGGGCAGACCGCGCCGAAGACCGGCTTCAACGATCGCCCCGGTGCTGGGCCCAAGACGCACGTCTTCATCCAGTTCGCGCAATTCGGCCAAGGCGGCTGCAAGATCAAAAACGGTATCGTCGGCAGCGGCACTGCACAGGGCGCGCGCCAGTTTGAAAGCCAGTCGACCGACTTCCTCTTCGCTGTATTCAAACACCACCTGAAATATGCCTGTCTCCAGCGTGGAAGTGGTGCGGCTGAAAGTCACCGGACAACCGGCCTGCGCCTGCAAGCCTAAAGCCGACACTTCGAGAATGTGCGCCAGCGTCACCGCCTCATAGTGACCCGGCAATTGCAGCAAACCGATTTCAGGAAAACGAGCGCGCAGTCGAGCCTCGAAACCGTCCATATTGGCAATATTGCACTCAGCCTCAGAGCACGACACGATGGCTTCAATGGCGGTATGCCGACTCCACAAATTTGGACCGCGCAGTGCGCGTATGCGTGACACTTCCATCAGGAAGACTTCCTTGTATTATTGGGCAAAGCCCGCTCAACTTCAAACGTCGCTATGCCGGCACGAACGATATCGGTAGAAATACCCAGTGCCCATGCCGCAGCGACCGCCGCCAACACATTCTCCAGTTGCCAGTTACACTCTTCCCCCTGAACAGGGGCGAGTTTCAACAGCACCATTTCCTGATCACCCTGTTTCAATACGAGGTGACCGTCTTTCATCAGCACAGCGCGTCCACCTTGATCCAGATGATCGGCGATTGCATTTAACTGACCGTCAACGGTAAAGAATATAACCTCACCGTCGCAATATTTAGCCATTGCGGCAACCAGCGGATCGGCGGCATTGAGCACCGCCACGCCACCTGACAACACCACGTCGACCTGAGTGCGCAACACATTGCACACCTGCTCTTCGTTCTCGATGTAATACTCGCCGAAATGACGGTCAGGATTGATATTGGTCACGATGCCGACCTGGCAGCGGTCATAGCCCAGACCTTCCGACAAGATCGTCGCAAAACTATTTTCGATCACGGCAGCTTCGACCGAGCGGTTCAGCAATACTTTTTGTGCCGAGCCCCAGGTCGCGCAATTGCGTTTATCCACTTGGCGACGGTCAAAATAAAGCCCTTCGCTGCACGCCAGGCCTACATATTTACCGGCGAGCTTCAACAAGCGAGCAACGATACGGGCCACCTGGGTCTTGCCGCGAGAACCTGTGATACCGACGACGGGAATACGACCGCTCTCCTCTTCGCTAAACAAGCTATCGACGATGGCACGTCCAACCGGGCGCGGCTCACCGGACGCAGGTTTCAAATGCATCAACAGACCGGGCCCCGCATTGATCTCGACGATCGCAGCGCCTTGCCCGGCTAACGGTTTAGAAATATCTTCCGCCATCAGATCGATCCCGGCGATATCCAACCCCACGATACGCGCGGCAAGCGCCACAGTTGCCGCCACATCGGGATGCACCAGATCGGTTACATCGCATGCCACGTTGCCGTTGCGCTGAATCAATACCTGCGTCCCGGATAAAGGCACCGAATCTGCGGTGAACCCTTGCCTTGCCAACTCAAACTGAACAGCAGGCGTCGTATCGGCGTTAATCACATCCAGCGGAAATTCTTCGGCTTCGCCGCGACGCGGGTCGCTGTTGATCTGCTCATCGATCAACGTCCTGACCGACGAGACGCCATCCGCCATCAAGAACACCACCTCACCCCGGGCTGCGGCCACCAGTTTACCGCCCACCACCAGCAATCTGTGTTCATTGCCGCGCACAAAGCGCTCCACGATGACTTCGCTACCCTCCGCATCGGCCAGCACAAAGGCCGCCTCAACTTCCTCGCGCGTCATCAATTCCGTGGATACACCACGCCCGTGATTACCATCGGTGGGTTTGACCACTACCGGCAAACCGATATCTTCAGCCGCATCCCATGCGTCAGCGGCATCGGATACGATCCGCCCTTCAGGGACAGGAACGCCACAAGCCTGCAACAGCGTTTTGGTTAAATCCTTATCTCTTGAGATGCTCTCGGCGATCGCGCTGGTCTGGTCTGTCTCGGCGGTCCAGATGCGGTGCTGGCTGGCACCGTAACCTAATTGCACCAGATTGCCTTCGGTCAGACGGATAGACGGGATGCCGCGATCGGTTGCCGCATCGACGATGCAGGCGGTGCTGGGCCCCAGACACAGGCTATCCGCCATCTCGTGCAGCCTAGCGACCGTACCGGCAACATCAAAGGGCTTATCGTCCATCGCCGCCAGGATCAACTCACGCGCCGCAGCTAACGCGGCACGACTCACCTGCTCGTTGCGGGATCGCACCACTACCTTATACACACCGCGCACCGGCGTACTGCGCGCCTTGCCGAAACCGCTCTGCATCCCCGCCAGATTTTGCAGTTCGATGGTGACGTGTTCGAGGATATGCCCCGGCCAGGTCCCTTCGCGCAGACGCTGCAAGAAACCACCGCGCTCGCCGATGCCGCAGCGGTGCTCGATCAGTGTCGGCAACCACTCGGTAAGACGTTCATAAAATCCGGGAATTGTGTTGGAAGGCGAATCTTCCAGCGCGCCGATATCGAGCCAAACCTCAAGCACGGGACGGTATGTCCAGATATTCGGGCCACGCAAAGGCAATATTTTTAGAAACTCCATCAGTCCATCCTGGTGAATTTAAGGGTAAAGCACGGGGTGAATAACGCAGACCACTCCATTTTGGTTTACCTGAAACTTTTTTCAAGTGTACCAGAGGGCGCGGCAAAACTGTTTGTCCTAACGCGACATTGTAGTAATATTGCCACAGTGAACAATAAAAACCTCCCCCCTATCGCAGCAGCAATCCCGGACGCATGGCGCAGCCTCGTTCAGTCACGACTGAATCCGGACGAGCGTATTGAGTCTTGGCTTGAAATCAATCTGGATGCCCAGCTGCATTTTTCCAAAAGTTTGCTGCTCATCACCGATGCGCGACTCTTGGCCTTTAACGATCAGACCTGTTCGGAATATCCTTACCGCAAGGGCCTGACGATAGAGCGGCGCGATCACGGCGGCGTGGGGCGTATCGAGTTGTTTGAGGACGAGGTTCGTTTGAGCCACTGGTTTTATACCCTGGCGCACAATGTACAGGCGACCCGCTTCGTCAAACAGTTTAAACAACAACTCTCCAGCTTCATCAGCGGCGAACCGGTGGCGGCAGAAGCGCCCGACCTGTGTCCAGATTGCCTGACTCAGCTTAACGAACAAGGCGATTGCCCGCTATGCAGCGACACCATCAACGCACCACCGTCGACTTGGACGCTATTTCGCCTGTGGCGCTTTGCCCAACCCTACCAGTGGCAATTGCTCGCCGGTTTCTTGCTGATGTTAGCCTCGACCGCTGCCACCTTAGTGCCGCCTTATCTGACCATGCCGCTGATGGACAAGGTGTTGATTCCCTACCAGAACGGCGCACCGATCGATTTCGTCACCGTCAGCTGGCTGCTCACCGGTCTGTTGGGTTCGGCTTTGCTGGCCTGGGGACTGGGCTGGGCCAAGACCTATATTCTGGCGCTGGTCAGCGAACGGCTGGGTGCGGATTTACGCACCATCACCTATGAACACCTGCTGCGCCTGTCGCTGGAATATTTCGGCGGCAAACGCACGGGCGATCTGATGTCGCGCATCGGTTCAGAATCGGACCGCATCTGCGTTTTCTTGTCTTTGCATCTGCTCGATTTTGCGACCGATGTGCTGATGATCGTGATGACCGCAATCATCCTGTTTTCGATCAACCCTTGGCTGGCCTTAGTCACCCTGCTGCCGCTGCCGTTTATCGCCTGGATGATACACAACGTGCGCGACCGACTGCGCACCGGGTTTGAGAAGATCGATCGGGTCTGGTCTCAGGTGAGCAATGTGCTGGCCGACACCATCCCCGGCATCCGCGTAGTTAAGGCGTTCGCTCAGGAAGGGCGCGAAGCCGAACGCTTCCGCGTCGCCAATGCACACAATCTGCAGGTCAACGACAAGATCAACAAGATCTGGTCGCTGTTCACCCCCAGCGTCTCGCTGCTGACCGAGATCGGTTTGCTGGTGGTCTGGGCATTCGGTATCTGGCAGGTCTCCAGAAACGAAATCACCGTCGGTATTCTGACTGCATTTTTAGCTTACATCAGCCGTTTTTATTCGCGTCTGGACTCGATGAGCCGCATCGTATCGGTGACGCAAAAGGCCGCCGCCGGCGCCAAACGCATTTTTGACATCTTAGATCACGTCTCCAGCGTCCCCGAGCCCACCCATCCGGTTCATCTGGACAAAATTCAAGGGCGCATAGAACTCAAAGATGCCGGATTCCGCTATGGTAATCGCGCGGTGATCAAGGGTTTGAATCTCAACATAGAGCCGGGTGAGATGATAGGCCTGGTCGGCCACAGCGGATCAGGAAAAAGCACGCTGGTCAATCTGATGTGCCGCTTCTACGATGTCTCGGAAGGGGCTATCAGCATCGACGGCGTGAACATCCGCTCGCTGCCCGTCTCGGAATATCGCCGCCATATCGGACTGGTGTTGCAGGACCCCTTCCTGTTCTTCGGCAGCATCGCCGAGAATATCGCTTACGGCAAACCGGATGCGACACGCGCCGAGATCGTTACCGCCGCCCGTGCCGCCAATGCTCATGAGTTCATCCTGCGCCTGCCGCACGGCTATGACTCTCAGGTCGGTGAACGCGGACATGGCTTGTCAGGCGGTGAGCGTCAGCGCATCTCGATTGCCCGCGCCCTGCTGATCGACCCGCGCATCCTGATACTGGATGAGGCCACCGCCTCGGTCGACACCGAAACCGAGAAGGAAATTCAGAAGGCCTTGGACAATCTAGTCCACGGACGCACCACCATCGCCATCGCCCATCGCCTCTCCACCCTGCACAAGGCCAATCGTCTGGTGGTGCTGGACAAGGGGGAAATTGTCGAAATCGGCAATCACGACGAACTGATGGCGAGCGAAGGCGCTTATTACCGCTTATATCAGGCGCAGGCGCGCAACGTGGACGCTGACCTGAACGATGCAGGCATCAACATCCAGCCTGAGATTAAGGCAACACTATGATTAATTTTAAATTAATAAGAAACCAGGCCGGCAGACTAGTTTTTACCGGAAACGATACATCGGTTGAGAATGTCGTGCCGGTACGCGCCTTCCCGATTGCCGCCCCCGGTGCATGCATCTCACTGACGGACGGTGAAGGTCATGAACTGGCGTGGATAGAGAAAATGTCCGACCTGCCAGCCGACATCCGCGCACTAATCGAAGAAGAACTGGCGTGCCGCGAATTCACCCCGGAAATCTGCCGCATTGTGTCAGTATCGAGCTTCGCCACCCCCAGCACCTGGCGGGTACAAACCGATAGAGGCGAGGCGGAGTTACTGCTCAAGGCGGAAGATCATATCCGCCGCTTAACCCACACATCACTGCTGATCACCGACAGTCACGGCGTATCTTTTTTGATCCGCGATGTCGAGCAACTCGATGCCCACAGTCGCAAACTGCTGGACAGATTCCTGTAAAACTCAAACAGACCGTTTCTGGGTAATCCCGTCCAGCGCTGCATGCATCGCGGCTAAGATCAGTTTATCGGCTGCCACTTCATCGACCTCCGGAATATCCCAGTCGAAAATTGCGCGATATTTTTCGACCAAGCCTTCCATATCGGAGATAATTTCATTACGGTAAGCGTCCAGTTCCAACTGTTCCATTTTACTCATGATAGCTCCCTGTCGAGATTGATAAAATATTGCAAATAATCAGTTATCTAGCAACAGATCCTTGCGGCGCTGCACGCAAATACTGTGGTGACCAAGAGGCAGTTTGCCCCAGTGCTTGTGCGGCATGCTGCGGCCAATAGGGATTACGCAAAATTTCCCGACCTATCAACACCAGATCGGCCTGACCGCTGCGTATGATGTGATCTGCCTGAGCCGGCGAGGTAATCAGGCCGACCGCAGCGGTGGGGATATTCACTTCACGACGCACACGGGCGGCAAACTCAGTCTGAAAACCCGGGACCGCAGGGATGATCGCAGCGGGCACCAGACCGGCAGTAGAGACATCGACCAGATCAATCCCTAAGCCTGTTAGCATCCAGCACAGCGCGACCGTTTCATCGGCACTCCAGCCCCCCTCTACCCAGTCGGTCGCTGACAGCCGAATCAACAACGGCAACCGGTCGGGCCACACCCTGCGCACCGCCTCGGCCACTTCGCGCACCAGGCGGGTACGATTCTCGAAATTGCCACCGTAGGCATCCATTCGACGATTGGATAGCGGGGATAAGAACTGATGCAGCAAATAGCCATGCGCCGCGTGGATTTCTACCGTATCAAAGCCGGCTTGAAGGGCGCGTTGCGCGGCAGCTACAAAGTGCGCGATGACCGCCCTGATACCATCCAAATCGAGTTCAGCCGGTGTCGCATAACCCGAACCAAAGGGAATCGCGGAAGGTGCAACGATAGACCATCCTCCCTCACTTGCCGCTAAGGTGTGCTGCGCTTGCCAGCCTAAGCCCACACTGGCCTTGCGACCGGCGTGCGCCAACTGAATGGCAGGGACGCACCCCTGAGCCCTGGCAAATTGCGCGATGCGCGCCAAAGGCGCGATCTGGCCGTCATCCCACAACCCCAGATCTCCCGGGCTGATGCGACCTTCTGGCACGACCGCCGTCGCTTCAACGATCATCAAGCCTGCTCCACCCACTGCACGACTGCCGTAATGCACGAAATGCCAGTCTGATGCGATGCCATCCTGTGCCGAATACTGGCACATGGGCGGAATGCCGATGCGATTCTTCAACGTGATATCGCGTAATTTCAAGGGCTCAAACAGATGTGCCATGATGGAGGTCCTGAAAGAAGTGAATTGGCAAACTCTAACACAGGGAGGAACTTGACGACAGGAGACAAACTCAGGAAATAAAAAAGCCGTTGATTTCTCAACGGCTTTTTTATTGATTGGCGGAGTGGACGGGACTCGAACCCGCGACCCCCGGCGTGACAGGCCGGTATTCTAACCAACTGAACTACCACTCCAAAACTTCTGCTGCTTCCTTGCTACAAACTACTTGCTGGTTATTACCAGCTTGATTGGTGGGTGCTAACGGGATCGAACCGCTGACAATCGCCTTGTAAGGGCGGTGCTCTACCAGCTGAGCTAAGCACCCATATTTTTACTGCTTTGCCGTCTCCGGCAAGCTCATTTTAATCTTGGCTTGTCCCTTGGCATCATTCAAATACGCCTGAAACATTTCTTCGCCTACCATCTGACGCAATTGCTGCACATATCGGCTACGCTTTACTTCATCCGGTTTTTCAGCAGCCTTCACTGAATCAACTCGCACAACAATAAAACCATCCTGTTTGGATTCAGCACCCACATATTGAGGAAGCTTTGCGCCGTTAGCTTGAAAGATCTGACGAACTAACGCTACATCCAGATCACCATGCTGAGCATGGGATATTGTCTGAGGAACCGACCAGCTCAAATCAGTTTTACTACCCTGCTTCGCTTGACCGAGCAGCATTGTACCCTGTTTTACGGCCATGTCCAGTGCTTTTTCACGTAATATTTTTTGCTTGATCATTTCTTGCACTTCATTGAGTGCACGAACCGCTGCCGGCTTGTGTTCCAGCAGGCGTGCAGCAACCAGAGTATTCGCACCCACTTCAACCGCTGCCGTATTGCGCTTATTCTTCAGCACGTCATCGCTAAACACAGCTTCTAGCATCTTGGGACTCCACAGATCGCCTGCAGCCACACCCTTAACCAGCCATCCGCTCTGCTCTATCGGCGCACCAGCCAACTGAGCCGCCGGCTTCAAAGTATCGCTTTGCTCGTATACCATATTGCTAAACTTATCAGCCAGCTCGGCAAAACCATCTGCGGCCTTTTGCTGACGCATTTTATTGGCAACACCGTCTTTAACCGCGTCGAACGGTGTGGCACTTGACGCCTTAACCGCAACCAGCTTGATGATATGAAAACCAAAGTCCGATTTAACGAGCTCACTGATCTCACCTGATTTCAATGCAAAAACCGCATCATCAAACGGCTTCACCATCATGCCTCGGCCAAAAAAACCTAAGTCACCGCCACTCGCTGCCGATCCCGGATCTTGCGAGTTTTGTTTCGCCACCTCAGCAAACTGAGCCGGATTTTTCTTGACCTGAGCCAGCAATTGCTCCGCCTTGGCTTTCGCCTTATCCTGCTCAGCCTGAGGCGCTGTCGCGGCCACTGCGATCAGAATATGGGAAGCCTGCCTCTGTTCCGGCGCAGAAAATTCAGCAAGATGCTCATCGTAGTATTTACGAACTTCTTCAGCCTTAACTTCAGCCTTAGTGTGCAAACCTTGACTCGAAAAGATAACGTATTCAACTCTGGCCTGCTCGGGAATCTGAAACTCTTTGGCGTTCGCCTCATAATAAGCCTTAACCGCCGCATCATCGACTTTGGCCTGAGCCATAAAAGAAGCGAGAGAGAGCTTAGCCACACTCACGACACGCTGCTGTTCATTAATCTCAATCACTTGCCCTGCCGAAGTATTCGACATATAGCCATTTTGTACATATGCCTCGCGCATTTGCTGACCGACCAGGTCTTCCTTAACGCGCGCCTCAAACGACAACGGGGTCATATTCTGTCCTGACAGGGCCGCCACATAACGCGACTGATCGAACTTCCCATCCGCCTTGAACGCATCGATGCCAGCAATCACTTGAGCGATCTGTTGATCGGTCACTGTCAAGCCCACCGATTTAGCGCGTTCAATCAGCAACTTTTGAGCAATCAGATTATCCAGTACGGCGTGCTTTATCTCCTCCTTTTCAAACATCGCAGGATCATAATTTACACCTAACATCTGACGCATTCTATCTTGCTGCTGACGCAACGCGGTTTCAAATTCCTGCCTGGTGATCTCGGCACCGTTCACAATGGCCGGACCGTCCGTGTCACCCGCATGGCGATATGAATCCACACCAAAGAACGCGAAGGGCAAAATAATCAGCAACAAGACTATTTGCACCAATCTTCTTTTTTCATGAACAAAATCAAACATAACAGCCCCGGACGATATTTATTGAACTTTAGATATGAAAAAAGGCGAACTTTCGTTCGCCTCAATTTGGCGGAGTGGACGGGACTCGAACCCGCGACCCCCGGCGTGACAGGCCGGTATTCTAACCAACTGAACTACCACTCCTAAACTTGTACCGCTTGTCACTTTTACTTACCACTCGCTGCTAACTACTTTTTTCTAAACTACTAACTATCAGCTAATAGCATCAGATATTCATGGTGGGTGCTGACGGGGTCGAACCGCCGACAATCGCCTTGTAAGGGCGGTGCTCTACCAACTGAGCTAAGCACCCGACTGAAGAACGCTAGTTTACAGCATCTTTCAAACCTTTACCAGCGCGAAATTTAGGAACTTTCGCTGCCTTGATCTCGATCGCTGCACCGGTGCGCGGATTACGGCCCGTACGACCTGCGCGTTCGTCCACCGCAAAAGAACCAAAACCGACCAGACTCACTTCCTCACCATTCTTCAAAGCACCCTTAATGGCTTCAATTGCGCCATCAAGCGCACGTCCCGCAGATGCCTTGGAAATATCAGCGGATTTTGCGATTGCATCGACCAGATCAGATTTGTTCACTTACGTCCCCTTCGCTTGTAATTTTGTAATAGAAATTAGCCTAGCCACAGCTGCTCGCTTTATATCAAGGTCACAGAGCTTTGGTCAAGCTAATCTAAAAAAATGATGCAAAATACACCCGTTCGCAACCGAAAATCAGTGTTTGGTCGCCGCAACAGGCTCGGCCAGCACCACCTCGGCCGCCAACTCAGCCACTGAAGAGACAGCTGGCGCATCTTCGCGCGCCACTGGTTTACGCTCCAGCGCCATTTCCAGCACCTGCTCTATCCATTTCACCGGGTGGATTTCCAGCTTATTTTTGACATTGTCAGAAATATCAGCCAGATCTTTGACATTTTCCTCCGGTATCAACACGATCTTGATACCGCCCCGCTGCGCTGCGATCAGCTTTTCCTTCAGTCCACCGATAGGAAGCACTTCACCGCGCAAGGTGATCTCACCTGTCATCGCCACGTCGGCCCGGACAGGAATACCGGTCAATGAGGACACGATCGCCGTACACATACCCACCCCGGCAGAGGGTCCATCCTTAGGTATAGCGCCTTCCGGCAAATGGATATGCAAATCGGTCTTCTGGTAGAAGTCATCATCGATACCCAGGCGCTTGGTACGACTGCGCACCACACTCAATGCCGCCTGTATCGACTCCTGCATCACCTCACCCAGCTTCCCGGTCGTCGTGGTCTTACCCTTACCCGGCAAAACTACAGACTCTATGGTCAGCAACTCGCCACCCACTTCAGTCCATGCCAAACCGGTCACCTGCCCCACCTGATTGTGCTTCTCAGCCACCCCGTAGGAGTAACGGCGCACACCCAGATATTTATCCAGATTGCGGGAATTGACCACCACTTTGCCTTCACGCGCCTTGAGCAGTAACGCCTTGACTACTTTGCGACAGATTTTGGAGATTTCGCGTTCCATCCCGCGCACACCGGCTTCGCGCACATAATAACGCACGATATCGCGCAAGGCGGTTTCGGCAATGCTGATTTCCTCGGGCTTCAGACCGTTGTTCTTAATCGCCTTAGGCACCAGATAGCGCGTCGCGATATTGATCTTTTCATCCTCCATATAACTGGAGACATGAATAATTTCCATCCGGTCCATCAGCGCATCAGGGATATTCAGCGTGTTCGCCGTGGCGACGAACATCACATCGGACAGGTCATACTCTACCTCGACGTAGTGATCCACGAAGGTGCTGTTCTGTTCAGGGTCAAGCACTTCGAGCAGAGCTGCCGACGGATCGCCGCGCATATCCTGCCCCATCTTGTCCACCTCATCGAGCAGAAACAATGGATTTTTCACCGCGACCTTGGTCATGTTCTGCAGGATTTTTCCTGGCATAGAGCCGATGTAAGTGCGACGATGACCGCGTATCTCGGACTCATCGCGCACCCCGCCTAACGACATGCGCACAAACTTGCGATTCGTGGCGCGCGCGATAGACTGACCCAGCGAAGTCTTACCTACACCGGGAGGACCTACCAGACACAAGATCGGCGCCTTCATCTTATCTGCGCGCTGCTGCACCGCCAGATATTCCAGAATGCGCTCTTTAACCTTATCCAGACCGTAATGATCCTCTTCCAGCACGGTCTCGGCTTGTTTGAGATCGGTGCTGATCTTGGTCTTCTTCTTCCAGGGCAGACCTATCAGCACATCGATGTAATTGCGCACCACGGTAGCCTCAGCCGACATCGGCGACATCATGCGCAGCTTCTTCAGCTCAGCTTCTGCCTTAGCGCGGGCTTCCTTAGGCATGTGTGCATCTTTGATCTTCTTATCCAGATTCTCAAAGTCGGTGCCGTCTTCGCCCTCGCCCAACTCCTTCTGAATCGCCTTAACCTGCTCATTCAGGTAGTACTCGCGCTGACTCTTCTCCATCTGACGCTTGACGCGTCCACGTATGCGCTTCTCCACCTGCAGTATGTCGATTTCGCCTTCCAGCAAACCGAGCAAATGTTCAAGGCGCTTTTGCACCGCGTAGATTTCCAGCACATCCTGCTTTTGCTCCAGCTTGAGCGGCAGATGTGCAGCAACGATATCGGCCAAACGGCCTGCGTCATCGATCCCCGTCAGAGACGATAAAATTTCCGGCGGAATTTTTTTATTGAGTTTGACATACTGCTCAAACTGCGCGATCAGCGCGCGGCGCATCGCCTCACTCTCACTGCTCCCCACCACATCGGCGGGCACCAGTTCAACTTCCGCATCAAAATGACTATCCACATCCACCACATGCAGCACCTTGACGCGATGAGTGCCTTCCACCAGCACCTTGACCGTGCCGTCTGGCAACTTCAACATTTGCAGGATGTTGGCCATGCTGCCGATTTTAAACAAATCATCGGTAACAGGATCATCCTTGGAGGCCGTCTTTTGCGCAACAAGCACAATGGGCTTGGATTCTTCCATTGCCAGCTCCAGCGCCTTGATAGACTTGGCACGGCCTACAAACAGAGGAATGACCATGTGCGGAAATACGACCACATCGCGCAGCGGCAACAAGGGATACAGCTCAGAAATATTTCGGATATCTTGTTCGGACATGGCAATAACCTAATTCGTTGTCAGAAAGACCAGATGGGGATGGCTTGAAGGAATTCAATCCCTACAGGGAAATTATAAATGAAAACCCCGCAAAATCCGGAAGAAACCGAATTTTCGAGGTTTTTTAGAATACAACAGATCAGGCCGCGATAGGCGTGTCCGCATAGACAATGAGCGGCTTGATTTCTCCCTCCGCATTTGACTCATCCAGCACGACCTTGCTGACATTATCCATTGAAGGAAGATCGAACATCACATCCAACAAGGATTGCTCAAGTATGGAGCGCAAACCGCGCGCCCCCGTTTTACGTGCCAGCGCCTTTTTGGCAATGGCAAGCAGCGCACCTTCACGGAACTCCAGCTCAACCCCTTCCATCGCAAACAGTTTTTGATACTGTTTGGTCAGCGCATTCTTAGGTTCAGTCAAAATCTGCTTCATCGCCGCTTCGTCCAGCTCTTCGAGCGTCGCCACGACCGGCAGACGGCCGACAAACTCCGGAATCAGGCCGAACTTGACCAGATCTTCAGGCTCCACATCGCGCAAAGTCTCACCGGTCTTACGCTCATCCACAGAACTGATGGAGGCGCCAAAACCGATACTCGCTTTGGAGGAACGGTTCTTGATGACTTTTTCCAGACCATCGAAAGCACCGCCGCAGATAAACAGGATATTGGTGGTATCCACCTGTAAAAATTCCGTGTTCGGATGCTTACGCCCGCCTTGCGGTGGAATCGACGCCTTGGTACCTTCGATCAGCTTGAGCAATGCTTGCTGCACGCCCTCACCGGAGACATCACGGGTAATCGACGGATTGTCAGACTTACGTGAAATCTTGTCGATCTCATCCACATACACGATGCCGCGCTCTGCCTTTTCGACGTTGTATTCACAAGCCTGCAGCAGTTTTTGAATGATGTTTTCCACGTCTTCGCCGACATAACCCGCTTCGGTCAAGGTGGTCGCATCCGCCATCACAAACGGCACATCCAGCATGCGTGCCAGTGTTTGCGCGAGCAACGTTTTACCTGAACCGGTAGGGCCCACCAGCAGGATATTGCTCTTGGACAACTCTACGCCATCGTTGGTGTTGCATTTCAATCGCTTGTAATGGTTGTATACCGCAACCGACAGAATACGCTTAGCGCGCTCCTGTCCGATCACATATTCATCCAGCGTCGCACAGATATCCTTAGGGACAGGCAGATCAGACTTATCGCCCTTTGCCGCCTCGCCCTGTATCTCATCGCGCATGATATCGTTGCACAAGGTGATGCACTCATCGCAGACAAAAACAGAAGGTCCGGCGATCAGTTTTTTCACTTCATGCTGGCTCTTGCCGCAAAATGAACAATAGAGCAATTTCTCGCCTGCTTTTTTATCGATAGCCATAATACCAACCTTATATCAAGTTTTCTTCGAACAGGAACTCGCGCGACCGCATCCCTCTCGCCCGCTTGCAGGAGAGGGCCAAAGTGAGGGAACGATCATGGCGAATTCCATCATAGAACTTGGCGCGATCGCCATGCAAATTAAACGCGCTTGTCCAGCACCTGATCGACCAGGCCGTATTTCACGGCATCCTGAGCGCTCAGGAAGTTGTCGCGATCGGTGTCGCGTTCAATCGCCTCAACCGTCTGACCGGTATGATCCGCCAGCATTTGGTTAAGCTTTTGTTTTAAATATAAAATTTCACGCGCGTGAATTTCGATATCGGACGCCTGACCACGGAAACCGCCCAAAGGCTGATGGATCATTACACGTGAATTAGGCAGACAGAAACGCTTGCCCTTTTCACCCGCCGTCAACAGAAACGCGCCCATGCTGGCCGCCTGACCGATGCACAGCGTGCTGACATGTGGCTTGATGAACTGCATGGTGTCGTAGATCGCCATACCGGCCGTGACAGAACCACCGGGCGAATTGATGTAGAAGTGAATGTCCTTATCCGGATTCTCAGACTCCAGAAACAACATCTGCGCCACAATCAGATTCGCGCTGTGATCGTTTACTTCGCCGACCAGGAAAACAACGCGTTCCTTGAGCAGGCGAGAGTAAATGTCATAGGCGCGTTCACCGCGTCCGCTGGTCTCAACAACCATCGGAATCATGCCGATATTTTGCGGCTCGAGGCTGAACATCTTAGTTACCCATCAATTCTGCGAATGCCAGTGCCTTATCGGCAACCTGAGCACGTGCTAACACCCACTCAACGACGTTTTCTTCCAGAACCAGATTTTCAATTTCCTGCAAACGCGACGCATCGGCATAGTACCAGCGCACGACATCTTCCGGATGTTCAAAACTCTGCGCGTAATCTTCAACCAGCGCGCGCACGCGCTCAGCTTCGGCCTTGAGTTCATGTTTTTCGACCAGATCAGCCAGAATCAGCCCGAGCTTGACACGCTTTTCAGCGCGCTCGCGGAACAGTTCAGGTGGCAATTGCGCACCCTTCATCGACATACCGCGCTGCTCCATGTCCTGCATGGTTTGCTGCATCAGACGCTGCATTTCCCACATCACGAGAGACTTAGGCAACTCGAACTGAGCAACCTTAACCAATACGTCCATCGCCGCTTCTTTGTTGCGACCCTTCAGGCGACGAATCACTTCGCGATCCAGATTGCTGCGAATTTCTTCAGCCAATCTACCCACATCGCCGTCGGTGATACCGACAGACTTGGCAAATTCAGCATCGACCTCAGGCAATACCGGCGCTTCAACCTTATTCAGAGTGATCGCGAAAGTCACCAACTTACCGGCAACATCCTTGCCGTGATAACTTTCAGGGAAAGTCATTTCGAAAGACTTGGTTTCACCGACTTTCATACCGGCGATCGCCGCTTCAAATTCTGGCAGCATACGGCCGGAACCCAAAGTGACCGGATATTCCTTCGCTTCACCGCCTTCAAATACCACACCCTCCAAGGTGCCGACGAAGTCGATGACGACATTGTCGTCCGCTTGCGCTGCGCGATCGACAGAAGCGAAAGTGGCACGTTGTTTGCGCAGAGTGGCGATGGTGTTATCGATATCGGTCTGACCCAATTCGTAAGTCGCGCGCTCAACTGATTCAGCAGCCACGTCGCCCAACACGATTTCTGGATAAACTTCAAAAGTCGCGCTGTATTCGATTTCGTCTGCATTCCAGTCAGTTGTCTTAACCTGAAATTCAGGATCGCCAGCCACTCTCAAATCGCTGGTCTGTACCGCTTCAGCAAAGGAGCGCTGCAAGGCTTCGCCCAGCGCTTCCTGACGGGCTTCCATACCGTAATGCTGATTGAGCACTTTTTCAGGAATTTTGCCCGGACGGAATCCGGCGATCTTGGCTGTGCGTCCGATATGCTTCAGACGAGCGGCAACCTGGTTGCGAAGTGCTTGTTGTGGAATTGATGCGTTCAGGCGACGTTCTAACGCGCTCACAGTTTCTACGCTGGGCATGCTGTATTTCCTTGAAATTGAATTTGAATGAGAAGCCTCGCAAAACAAGCAAACCAACAAAACCAATAACAACTTGATTTTATTGATATTATTTCCCGACACGAATTATTGCTACAAACCCTGCCGTTTACCCTTTGCTGGCGTGTCGCCGAGTATAGCATTGAGGTCTCAATAATTGAAAGCGCGTAAGCATCATTCCCACGTCTAAAACACACTTTAGGAGTAAGCCGCCGTCACCCGCACCCTGTAAAACACAAAAGCAGCGCTCACTTATCCGTTTTTAATGAAGCGCGAAAAAACGATCGCCACTATTCTGTTTATTCCACATATAAGTAGTGGCTAAGCAATCGTTTATTGATTCGCGCATTCAAGTTCAGATATAAAAGAATGTGGTCATTGCGACCTGCTGTGGGACCGCGAGCATAACGAGACAGGAAACGGTTGGTGGCGCCCTCCGCCTGTAGGGATGCGGCAATCCCGTCTTTGCGAAGACCGTAGGGCTGCAGCAATCGACCAATGTGTTTTTCACTTAGGCTGGATCGCCACCCGCCACACTTCATTCGCGGTCGCGATGACGGGCGAGAGCGTAAAGTCACGACCTTTGGTCTCGCGATGACGATGACAGTGGATAAGCCACGACCGTTGGTCTCGCGTTGACAGCTGACAGCGAATCCCAGCCCACGCTTTCCGAAGGTGGCAGCGGATGACAAATAAGTCAGCTCACTAACTTTCAGTCGCTATCTTGTCCGATTTATCAGCCGTCAAGCATACATGCGCAGCCTGATGTCGAGCACGCAACTCCAGCGTTTTCGGGGATGTAGGAATTAATCCAAAAGGCGATATCGCCACCCCTATGTGCTCAGTGGTATTCATTTCAGAAATATTTTTTGTAACAGGTTGAGTCGGTAACATGCAGCGCGTCCACTTTGGTCAATTCAAAGCGGACATGTTAACAGCATCACCTTACTCGAAACTTACAAACAAGGCCGACAGGCTGAATACCCAAAAATTACAGGTTTTTTAACGCTTCTGACTGACACTGCTGATCCGCGACTTGTTAGCATGAAGCACGCCCTCAACTTTTGACAGTGCCGGCTGCGCTTTGCCTATGATCGAATCAATCATCGCAATATCCTGCTCGGTGAGCGCACCTGTGACACCACCAAGTTGCAGGCGATTGAGCAAATACGTGTAACGTTCGCGCTGCAGGTCACGCTTGGCAGTAAACAGTTGCTGCTGCGCATTAAGCACATCCGTATTGGTCCGGAAACCGGTACGCTGCCCGACCTCCATGCCTCTCAACGCAGTTTCACTGGATTTCACAGCCTGTTCGAGCGCATTAATCTGGGCGATGCCGTTGACCACACCCAGATATGCCTGACTAACCTTAACCTGACTGTCTAGCACCGCAGATTCAAGTTCGCTTTGCGCTTTGTCTCTTAAGTGCACGAGCTGAGCACTCACAGAAGAAACTCTTCCGCCTTCGTATAGAGGAATACTCATCTGAAGGCCGACTCGGGTCTGATCATCTCTCGTTGAGAAATAATTGGGCGCATCTCCTTGACTCTGACTGGCAATCAAATGAAGACTGGGCAAATGTCCGGATCGCGCACGCTCCAACTGAGACTCAGCAACATTTAAACCCAGCTTCTGGCTGATCACTCGCGGATTCTGACGTCCGGCAACCTCCAGCCATGAAGAGAGTTCTCTCGGCTCTGGATATGCCAACTCGATACTGCCCGTTATGTGTCGCAACTGTTCAGGCACACGACCGACTATCCTGGCCAACTCGCGGCGTTTAATGTCCAGCGCACTAGTCGCCACAAGCAACTGCGCCTCGGACAATTGATGACGCGCCGTTGTTTCTTCCACATCGGTGATCGTACCGACCCCGGATTGATTTAATTTTTCCGCCTGAACTCGCTGCTGTTTAAGTGCTTCTGTTTGCGCCTTAGCCAGATCAAAGTTGTCGTACGCCAGTAAAAGATTGAAATACGCCTCGGTTACACGCTGTATAAGATCTACTTTAGCCTCGGCAAAAACGGCCTCCGCCTGCAGTGCGCGGTTGGACAACTCTCCATAAGCTGCAATTTTTTCCCAGTCAAAAATGACTTGCGTCAGCTGAATTGATTTTGCGCGCGACGTGAAGTTGTATTGCTTCAAATTGCTCGCCGGAGTGGCGACATCTTCTCGCACCCGTGTCTCGGACACACTGGCTGACAGACTGGGCAACAGACCTGAAAGACCAATATCGCGATTTTTTAGCCCTGCCTGATAGGCCGAATTGGACGCTTTAAATACCGGATCATCGGTAGCGGCTTGATGATACAAATCCAGCAATCCAGTTGGCGCAGCGCAAGCTGAAAATATCGGCCACAACAGCGCACAGCCACCAATCAATATATTTTTTTTACTTTTCATACCAGGCAGCTCCTTGAAATTTGCAGCCGTTGAGATTTTAGCGTTCCGAAAAAGCAAACCGCAAGCGATTGAGCAAGGGTTTGAGCATATAGCCGACCAGACTGTGCTGACTCATTTTCAACACAACATCCGCCGGCATACCGGGTTGCAGATTATTATTGCCAAGCAGCTTCATTCCCGGTTCAGATATCATCACGCGTCCGACAAAGTATGAAATATCCGTCCTGGGGTCAGTGATGCGATCCGCAGATACGTATACCAGCTTACCCGGTATGGTAGGCACGATAATCTGATCAAGCGCAGTAAAATGCACATCGGCATCCATACCCGCATGAACATTGTCGATGAGATGGGTAGGAATTTGCACTTCCACAACAATTCCGCCGCCCTCAGGCACCAGATCCATCAACTTCTGACCGGGCGCAACCACGCCACCCAGCGTATGAACCGCAAGATCGACGACCACACCGGCAGCAGGCGCACGCACCACAACGCGATCGAGATCATCCTGAGTAGCAACCAGCCGCTCCTTAAGATCCGCCACCTTGCTCTGTGCCTCAGAAAGTTGCGTTTCCACTTCCTTCTTGTAGTCGCTAATACTTTGCAGCATTTTCAACCGTGTTTCGGCGATCTGACTTCTGGCACGACCAATGCTGGCAAGATCATCGCTGCGTTGACCGGAAAGATAAGCCACAGCCCGCTCCAGTTCAAACAAACGGTTGCGCGGAATAAAACCTTCCTCATACAGTGGACGCAGCGTAGCTAACTCTTCCTTATAGGATATTAACTGTTTGGCTTTAGATTGCTCTTGCGCACTCAGCCCGTGAATTTGCTCTTCCATACCGGCAATCGCTTCCTTGCCTATGGATTGCTCGCCCTTGATCGCATTTCGTCTGGTGCGGAACAGTTGTGTATGCACTTCCACGGCCTGACTAACCTGAGGCTGATCCATGCGCTTTTGCATAAACTCGGGGAAAATCAATACATCTTTATCATCTCGTTCAGCCATAAGCCGAGTTTCAATCGCCATCCAGACAACCAGCTGACTTTCGACCATGCCTTGCTGAGCTTTGATTTGAGTCTGATTGAGCACCAGTAACGGCTGATTCTTCCCTACCCGATCGCCTTCCTTAACCAGAATTTCTTCAATGATTCCGCCCTTGAGATGCTGCAGAGTCTTACGGTTGCCTTCAACCTTTATAAAGCCATGCGCAGAAACACCCTGACTCAGCGGTGCAACAATCGCCCAGATGAGCGCGATCCCCAACAGCAACCAAAGCATACGCAAGCCCCAGCGGGCCCGCGCCTTATCGTCTGTAGGCAAAGGCGATGCTTCGTCATTGAGAATCGCGTCTACTTCCGCATCTTGTTTATCGGATTTAAAAAAGTGCAGCCACTGTTTCAATTTCATGGATTTACCCCTTTTTCTGCAGCGGCTTGCTGCGACAACATGGGGGCAGGCTGACGCAAGGCGGCCAGCACATCATCGCGCGGACCGTAGGCAGCCAGCGCGCCCTCGCGCAGTATCAAAATTTTATCCACCACCGACAGCGTACTGGGACGGTGCGTCACCACCACCACCGTTCTGCGTTGAGATTTCGCCTGCAAAATAGCTTGAGCCAATGCCGCTTCGCCTATCTCATCAAGATTCGAGTTTGGTTCATCCAGCACGATCAGCACAGGAGAACCATATAGCGCGCGAGCCAGACCGATGCGTTGCTTCTGCCCTCCCGATAAGGAATTGCCGTCTACACCAATAGGCGTATCGTAACCCTGCGGCAAATGAAGAATCATGTCATGCACGCCCGCCATCTGCGCTGCCGTGACAATCGCCTGACTATCGAGTTCTCCGAAACGAGCGATATTCTCCGCGATAGTGCCTTCAAACAATTCAACATCCTGTGGAAGATAGCCGATATAAGGGCCTAATTGAGCCTTGTTCCAGCTCGACACGTCCGCACCGTCCAGTCGAACGCTGCCGACTTGAGCGCGCCACACCCCTACCAACAAGCGTGCCAGCGAAGATTTTCCCGATGCGCTCGCCCCCATCACAGCAACCACGTCACCCTGATTGATTCTGATAGCCAGATTTTTCAACACCACCTGCTTGGTGCCTGGTGGCGCGGCCGAGACATTTTCAATGGTGATTTCTCCGTGCGGTGCCGGCAGCAAAAGACGATCTTCACTCTCAGGAAATGCCGCCAGCATCTCATTCAGACGGTGATAAGCCGCACGAGCGCTAATCCACTGCTTCCATACCGCGATAACCTGATCTACCGGCGCGAGCGCACGCCCCATCAGGATTGACCCTGCGATCATAGCGCCACCAGTGACGATATCATCCAGCGCCAACCACGCCCCCAAACCAAGCACCAAAGATTGCAACGTAATGCGCACAAAGCGACTGACTGCACCAATCACCCCCGCCCGTTCGCTGGCCAGTGACTGCAATGCAAGAAATTTCTGCTGTCGCTCCTGCCAGCGCTTGCGCAGACTGCCCAACATACCCATCGCCTCGATGACTTCGGCATTGCGCAGATTGTTATTCGCATACTGCCCGGCTGCAATGGCATGACTATTAGCCTCCGCCAGCGGCTTGCGCGTCAGCATTTCATTCAGCCATGCCAGCGCAAGCAAAATCACGCCGCCAACCAGACAAAACAACCCGATCAGAGGATGAAGCAAGGCAGCAACAATGATAAACACAGGGGTCCACGGAGTATCAAAGAAGGCAAATATTCCGGAGCCGGTAAGAAATTGGCGCAGCGCAGTCAAATCGCTCAAAGCCTGAGCTGGATTTCCTCCCTGACGCTGCAAGTTACGCTCAAAAGCAGCGGTAAACACCCGATTGGCTAATGCGACATCCAGCTGATTGCCGACGCGCACCAGTATTCCTGAACGAACATATTCTAAAATGCTCATGAGCACGAATAAGACCACGGTTATCACCGTCAGCAACACCAGCGTTGTACCGCTGCGACTGACCAACACCCGGTCATATATCTGTAGCATATAGATGGCCGGCATCAACATTAACATATTGATTACAAAGCTAAATGCACCAACCCGCAAAAAAGCCTGCCGAAACCCCAATATAATGCCATCTATCTCACGTTGCGGATTAAGTAAATTTTTCATTTAGCGTTAAAATTTAATGAATATTGGTCGGCAACCGCACACCTATGCAGCCCCAGACATTTCTCCACGGGGCGCTGATATTACCCCATGCACCATGAAACTTCCATAAACTTGCACATTTGCCAGCCGTCATCGCGAGACCAAAGGTCGTGGCGATCCATTCTTACCCGTCATCGCGAGCCCCGAGGTCGTATCGATCCTGCCTCAGTCGTCATCGCGACCGCGAACGAAGTGCGGCGGGTGGCGATCCAGCCTATTCAAAAGGCCTTTTTAATAGACTAGATTGCTTCTGCAACTGCGTTGCTTCGCAATGACGGCGAAGACTGGATTGCCGCAGCCCTTCGGGCTCCCAAAGACAGGATCGTCGTCATCGCGAGACCAGAGGTCGTGGCGATCCATTCTCGCTCGTCATCGCGACCGCGAACAAAGTGTGGCGGGTGGCGATCCACGCTCGCCCGTCTTTCTCGGCCGTTTCTAACTTTAAGGGCAACCGCTAATTTACTCCCGCTTTCTGCAAACATCGAAGCGCTCAGCCAGACGCCCCATGTTGCTCAGCGAAATCAGATGCGCGTAAATCCAACCCAACTCACCCGACTTGAACAAGCCGTTGACTTCCTTATCATCCATTTCCAGGAGCTTCTGCTCATTGATGACCAGAAGACCGTTCATCGCAAAATGCGCTCCGTCGCTCATTTCTGCATTTGCCGTCATCTCTTTAAGCAGATCCAATTTTTTCAGCTTATTAACAAATGCTTCAGTGCGAGCGAATTGCCCCTGATAGTCATTAAGAAAAGTCAGCGCATTTTGCAAAAATGGGGAATTTGCACCATCCTCGTTGAACAACGCCTGCCCCTCCTCTGCATTGAATACCGGACTGGCTTCATCTACACAGACTGTCAACACTCCGCTTCCAAAGTCGGCAAAAACGAAAGGATAGCGCCTTACAAACGCGGGAATATAACGCGCATCCCATTTGCCTGCTGCATCGATATAAAGATTTTCATTGTCGCGCAGCCCTAACAGGACTACCGGAACGATTTTCTCTTCACCAACCCGGGTAAAAACAATCAGATATTCCTTGGCTGCTGCGATAAACTCAACACCAGTCAGAATCACCGAATTCGTTTTGGCTGCGAAGGCGTAATCGGCCAATGCGCCGATCTTCACCGCTTTATGTATTTCCCTGTTCAACTCAACGGGTTGCTCATAGAACAAAATACTTGACATACTCTTCTCCAAAAAAATTTACTGATGAAAAAAGGGAGCCGAAGCCCCCTTTCTTTAAACCATCTATCCTTGCGGAAAGGCTGGATTTAACTTACCAAGCCCAGCCAGCGCCCACACCTGCTGCTGTAGGACCGCCACTTGGTGACAAAGCGATGCTAGCCTTGACCACCGCTTGTGGAGCAAAGCGGTAGCTACCGCCGATGGCGATTGAATTTTCACCATTGAAAGTACCTACGCCCACACCCATCATGCCGGTTCTGCCCTCTTGAACCTGAGGGATGTTGGTCATCGCAACACTCGAAGCCACGCCGCGAGACACAGCCTGCAACTGACGGAAGTTGACTGCATCATAAGGTTGCGAACCATCTGCAACCCCGGTGACGCGGATAGGTGCACCGTTAGCCGAATTGCTGAATGTCGCTGCATTGTCACCCATTGTCAGACTGGTGGAGTGCGTACCGCCAGACAAGGTAGCCTGAGTTTCTGTCACAACCAGACCGTGGGTATTACCGATACCGTTGGTCAGTGTCAGAGAAGCTGTAGACTGAGTTGCCGCCGCAGTTACCGCAGTAACCAACCGACCATTAGCATCAATGGTCGTCTGTGTTCCTGCAGCCCCGTTCATCACGATTGCATTATTTCCGGATGTTGCCTGAGTAGCACCGACCAGCGTGCTTGATGCCGTGCCGGTTGTAGCCGTTACCGTAGTAGATGCTGCCGTATTGGATACATAGTTCAGCGAACCGTTGACATACATATTGCCATCAACTAACGTATTTCCGCTCAACCTGTTTTGGTACGTTGCACCCGCCAGAGCGTTATTGATACTCACGCCAACTGCTTGCGGAGCAGCATAAACAGTCAGACCACCTGCACCTGCATTCGTTACAGCGCCACTGGTAATCGCTGGACCCACACCATTGTTTGCCATGGCACCGACACCGCTTGTCAGACTGGCAGTGCCATCAGCGATATTCAAACTGCTATTGCCGCCAGTTGCCAACACGGTCGTACCCACCGTCGCATTACCAATACTGGTTGCCGCAGTGCCGGTAGTATTGATATTGGTGATGCCGGTCACATTAGTAGTACCCAGAACTGTATTGGTCGAAGTTGCAGAACCAATGTTATTCAGAGTAGATGCCGCAGTACCAATGTTGTTAGTTGATCCGGCAAAATTACCAATACCATTCGTCGACAATTGAGTCGAACCAATATTGTTCGTCGCGCCGTTCAAGCTCGAGTTACCGGATGCAGTCAACGTACCGGTGATACCTGTATTGCCAACGATTGCCACGCCGCCCGCAGTTGTGAAGGTAGCACTGCTGGTACCGCCCGCGATGGATGACTGGGTTGTACCGGTTATCGCGTTGGTAGCACCTAATATCGTCGTACCTGTCGCACCGGTAGTGATCGTGCTGCCTACACCGCCTGTCGTGGTCACTGTACCGGCAGCCGTATTGATCGCCACACCACGAGTACCGTCAGTCATCGTGACCGTACCTGCCGTATTATCGATACCGATGCTGTTAGTTCCGGATGTCATGCCAACCGTGCCAGCCGCTGTATTAATACCCATAGTGCGCACTGCATCAGCAATTCCTGCTGTATTTGTAGCGCCATTAATACCTACAGAATAGTTGCCATCAGTGAAATATGCTCCGGCATTTACTCCTGCCGCAACCAGATTCGAGCTGTAAGCACCACTAGTACCTGTTACCGAAGTACCACCGGTAACGCCCACTGTAGATCCACCCATCGTCAGTGCGCCAGTCGCATTGCCGATACTGGTTGCCGCTGTGCCGGCCGTGTTAATGTTTGCAATACCGGTTTGATCGAACGTGCCGGTATTAGCAATCGCACCCGTATTGGTGATGCCAGTCGTTGTCGACAGACCAGTTGCGTTCAGGGTCGTTGTGGTTGTTCCGCCGTTTGCAGTCAAAGCACCTGTCAGCGTTGTAGCACCCGTTACTCCCAACGT
>Ga0208863_1000717_pt1 | contig 26857 bp, 24 predicted proteins | sample RifOxyD3_FD_184040 | JGI IMG/M metagenome (GOLD analysis project Ga0208863, IMG submission 184040) | Soil microbial communities from Rifle, Colorado - Rifle Oxygen_injection D3 (SPAdes) | ecosystem: Environmental > Terrestrial > Deep subsurface > Rock core/Sediment | place: Rifle, Colorado...
ACGAAGGCGGGATCGGTGCCGGCGAGTTTGTCCGGATTGCTTTCAACGCCGAGGTTGGCGACCGCGGTGAGCTGCTCGGTCAAGGCAACCGTGGCCGCGATGGATGCATGCCAAAGGCCCTTTTCTTCATCCAGTTTATTCTCGTTTCTGATATAGCCGAGATTCAGATGGAAAGCCCACGGGTCCATTTCCTTGGAGGTGATAAAAAAGAGGCTATAGGTTGCCTTGCCCGCGCCCAACCCTTCTTCGTCGTCCCCGGCGAGCAGAGTAAGCCCTGGTTTCAGGGCAAGACTTAAGCCGTCATGCTCATAGAACCTCCACTTCATGGCGAGGGAGGTATCGGAGAAGCCGTTTTCGGTTATGGTGGCGGTATCGTCGCTGGTTCTGACCTGCAGATACGGGAGGTCGATAACGAGATCCACCGCTTCGCTGATCCCATAGGTAAAGGCTGCATCTCCCTGCCTTGTTTTTGTGGTAACCCCATCTGCTTTATCATATCCATATTCGCCGGTCAGTTCAAGCTGAGCCTTGCCTGTACCCATGGTGCCAGCATCGTCTGTAAGCAACGGGTGCGCGGCAAAAGCGACCGCCGCCCAGGCGAGAAAACCGAAAAATACAAGAGGGACAAACAGCTGTTGCATATAAGACTTAAGAGATAATTTCATTTCATACACGCCTACTATGCTATATTGCCGGGTAACACAACGTTTAATTTAGTAACACCCCCCAGATACAACACTCGCAAATAGGTGTCAATATATTTTTCACCAAAGTATTGGCGGCCTCCAAAACGATATTAAAAAAATTGAGCGGCAATCCAAAAACTATCCTGGATTGCCGCTCAAAAACCTGCGGGAATGACGGCAAAAACAAACGATACTTAGATAATTTCTAAATCTCTTAAACTTAAGGCACAAACAGAGCTTCTTTCTTCTCAATCACCGTGAAAACCTGAGCCAATTGATTTTTGCTTTCCTCCGGAACACTAATAAACCGACAGGCCAAACGGATACGCTTTGGCGAGTAATCTGGATTCATTTCCACCACCATCAGGTGTCTGGCCACAGTATACAAGCCGGAAACTTTCAGCGTGGCACCATCAAGTTTCATCTCCAAACTGGCCATTACCGGCAGAAACCATTGTATCTGCGAATAGGCGTCAATTTCAAACAACATCCCCCCCTCACTGAAATTGATGACCTCGCCGAGAAAAATGTTACTCCCCTGGGCCAGATTGACAATGGTGTCGGGAACACTGTAACGCTTGGTGTGGCGCATGGTATCATACGGGCAAAGCCTGGTAATGATTTGCCCGATATCGTTGGCCGCACAAGGAATGGTAAAATATTCCTCTATCCCGTAGTCAATGAGTTCCGCACAATAAGGCTGCTTTTGCGTTGAGGAGAACATGGCAAAATTAGTTCTTTGTTTCTCAGGCAAGGCAAGTCGTTGTTGGGCAAACTCAAGCCATTTCTTGCCAGAAGACTCCTTGGAAAATATTACCAGATGATAATGAGCCCCTTCGATAAGGCCCTGTGCCGCCTTGCTATCCTTGACCTCAGAAACAACTGCATCACTTATCGTAGCCTGAATCATGGTCCTGATTATGCGCCGCATACTGGCTGAGCTGTCCATGATAATAATATTTCTTGCCATCTTTCACTCCCTGGAGTCTCTTAGCAAAATGCCCAACCGAGATATGCACGAATAACATGCTGAAATAATTTAGCTTTATACATTTTGCTAATATTGTTTTAGATCAGCAAAAAATAACCAGGTAAGATGCCATGAACCTTACGTAAAAAAATATCATAGTTGGCAGGAGCGTGTCTATAAAAGTTTGCTCCCCTATCTTAAAAAGGGTGCGAAAACATCTTTTAACTGCCTGACAATTCCTGTTATTGTTTTATGGACACCCTATATCAAAAAACCACAACCAAGGAAAACCACTATGGGAAAAACCATCCGTTTCGGGATTTCGCTCGATGAAAACCTGCTGACCAGTTATGATCAGCACATCGAGGGCAAGGGCTACATGAACCGCTCCGAAGCAATCCGCGATCTGATCCGTTCCGCTCTGGTGGAAGAGAAATGGGATACGGGAGATGCGACTGCGGAAATGGTCGGCACTGTAACTTTAGTATACAATCACCATGTCCGGGATCTTTCCGACAAGCTGACCGAGCACCAACACGCCCATCACGACCGGGTTATCTCAGCTCTCCATGTGCATCTCGACGCGCATAACTGCCTGGAGGTTTTGGTAGTACGGGGGCCAGTGGGAGAGGTAAAGCGTATCGCCAGCGAACTCATCGGAGTGAAAGGGGTCAAGCATGGCCAACTGGTGATGACCACCACTGGCGAGGAACTACACTGATTGTGTTGTGGGTTCAGAAGTTAGGATTCAGAATTCGGGCTTCTGAATTCTGAATCCTGAATCCTGAACAGTTACACCAGCCTCAAACGGCAAGATCTATCTCCTGCACCATTCCTACTTCGCCGTTTTCCCCCAAAAAAATCGAGCTTTCCCGAAGCTGCCCCTGCAAGGTATTGCCACTGTCTTTCAGGGCAAAGGCTGTTTTAGCAGGGCTGAGCAGGATGGCTCCAACATTTTTATCCGCCAACCTGGCCAGTGATTCGTTGCCAGCCTCATCCCGCATCCAGATCCGCAGCTCGGCATACATGGGATCATTTTCATCAAGCCAGCCGTTGCCGTCACTGTCCAGCCGGGCCAATTCGTCAAATCCCTGGCCGGTCGCCGGACCAAAAAGCTCCAAACCGTTATTGATCATGCCGTCCTGGTTGCGATCAAAAGCCAGAAAACCGCTGCCAGGGGCAAGGCCTGCGATCTGCTCCGTCATGCCGTCCGCGTCAAGATCAAAGGCAAAGCGCATATCGCTCAATTCCACCGCCTTACCGCTAAAATTGATCACCAGCGGATCAACCAGCAAGGCGTCTCCGGCCCTGATCTGCACCATATTGGTGGCCACGAACTCCCGCTGCATGGAGAGATGGAGTTGAAAATCGATAGTCTGCCCATCTGCGGTAACAACCTGGCCGGTAGCGGAAAAAGTCATGGCCTCCTGCTCGCTAACCGTTTCCAGCAAATCGTATTCAAGACCCCATCCCTGACGGACAGGCGGCTGCTCTGCCAGATTTGTCTCCTGAGCCAGTGGAGCTGCGCCCGCACTTTCAGAGGAGCAAGGCGCAAAGCTGGTAATCCGAATCTTACGGCCAGTAAGCGCTTCCAGAATAAGACGCATAGCTTTAAGCCTGGGGTCTTCTTCTGGAGAATCCTCTATGGGCGCATCCGCTGCTGCACCGCCGGTTACCAATGCCTGGGCCGCCGCCTGCTGCTGGCGTGTCCGGGCTTCCGGGGAGATCTGCACCTGTGCCGCGGCTGGCTCTTCTTCCCCGGCAAAGACTGGCCGTTCATTGCCAACCCAGAGCCGAAGCGATTCTTCTTTGCTTCGTTCTTCGTGCAGGGTGTGAGTGCTGGTAAGATTTACAACAGCAGTAGCAATTTTCATGACGAAACCCTCCTGGAAGAAAAATTACCTCTTCAGGATACGTTTCGGCTTAAAGCAAAAAAACTTTATTTTTTCGTAAGCGTTCAGCAGCACCACATCTGCTTTGTCATCGGCCTGCTCATGTGCAATAGCACAATTCGCAGGCCTCTTTCGCGCATCTGCGGCACTGCTGAACGCTTACATTCCTGGGGTTACCTTAAATTTTGGTGCCCCTGGTGAACGATTACTATTTTTCTTTGCCTGTTTGCCACATTTCACGTATTCTACAACCTATGAATCTGAACGATTTTTTAAGAAAAGTCAAAGACCTGCCAACCATTTCCGCCGTGGCCAACGAAATCAATACCCGCGACCGGAATGACTCGCTCACCGCGAACTCGCTGGGAAAGATTATTACCCGTGATCCAGCCCTCACCGCCACCGTCCTGAAACTCGCCAACTCCCCCTTTTACGGCATGGCCCGCGAGATCACCAGCCTCGAACGAGCCGTTACGATTCTGGGCTTTAACACCATCAAAAATCTGGCTCTAACCATCTCGGTTTTTCATGTTTTCAAAAAACAGGACGGACAACTCCTGAACCTGGAAGATCTTTGGTATCATTCCCTTGGTGTTGCTCTTGCCGCAAAGCAGTTTGCCCTGCAAAGTCCAATTCTGGCCGCAGATAAAGCCATGCCGGAGCAAGCCTTTATCTGCGGCCTCATGCACGACATAGGCAAGATCGCCTTTGCCAAAAATCTCCCCAATGAAATGGCCGAAATTTTACAGCAGACCCGAAGCGGGACCATCGCCCAGCACGAAATTGAAAAAAATATTCTCGGTTTCAATCACCAAAGAGCCGGACAGGCCATGGCCGCCTCCTGGAACTTCCCGGAAGATTACCAGACGGTGATCAGGCTGCATCATACCCCCTCTGCCGCCGTCATCGGCGAGCCAAAATTAGCCGCCCTGGTCATGGCGGTTTATCTGGGCAACAATCTTGCCAAGACCCTGCACCTGGGAGAAAGCACGGACCCGCACCTGACCGCGGTAACCCCGGAAAACCTGAACAGCCTGAAGATCGACGAACAGAGCCTTGCCGAGATTAGCCAGCAGATCAGCAGCGATTATGAACACAGTCTTGAGGCTTGGTCATTATGAGGCAAGCCCCCCTAACCCTTGACACTGACAAAAACCCCCTGATTAGGCGGATCCAGTTCGTAATACCGTTTCAGCAGCAGGATGTTGTGCTTGGCAAGCACGGTTCCCTTGGTAAGCAATAAAAGTCCGGTGCCGCAAAACACGTCCCGGCTCACCTCCATCCCTTCCTCCAGGTCGCCAGGCAGCAATTCAGTTTCGATATGGTCTGTCTTAGGCCGGTTCTTTTTATAAAAATCCTCAGCCTGCGCAAGAACTACAGGTACCAGGTGGGGGTCGAAGAGTGTCCCCCGCAAAAGTTCCACCTCCTTGCGCATAAATTCAAAACCCTTAGCCCCTACAACCTTGCCGCTTTTCTTGTCAATGTAATCAACCAGGGTTATGATCCGGGCGCCCAAGGGGATATCCGCTTTTTTCAGGCCATCGGGAAAGCCGCTGCCATTGTAATTTTCGTGATGGCTGCGGATGATCCTTCCCACCTCTCGCAGCTCTTCTATCCGATCAATAGCCGCCTGACCGCGCACCGGATGCTGAAGATACTCCTCCCGCTCCGCGAAATTCATCTGCTCGGTCTCCCGGGCCAGCATAATATCAGGAATCCCTATCTTGCCGATGTCATGCAGCAAGGCCGCCACCATGATCGTTTCCCGCTCCTCACTCTCCAGGCCAAGTTTTTTGGCGACATTAACCGAGATCTCCGCCACATTGCGGGAATGAGTGCGCATCCGTTTGTTGCGCAACTCGATGAGCCCGGAAAAAGCAACAATGGTATTTTTAAAATTGGCCCGCAGTCGGCTGTTTACCACCTGTAGACTATCATAGCCCTTCTGAAGTTCCATGGTCTGCTCCTGGACAATGGCCTCCAGTTCCGTGTTCCATTTCTTCAACTCGGCGTTCTGTTGCTTGACCGTGGCGGTCAACCGCTTGTTTTCCGCCAGCAGATGATACATCTGCATGGCCCCCATAACTGAATGGACAAGCTCATCATCATTCCAGGGCTTGTTCAGATAGCGGAAGGCGCCGCCCCGGTTGATAGCGTCGATGGCGGCATTGACATCGGCATAGCCGGTAAGCAGAATTCGGATGGATTGTGGAGAAATCGCCTTGGATTTTTCCAGAAAATCAACCCCGGTCATCTCCGGCATCCTCTGGTCAGAGACAATAACGCCCACCCCGGCTTCCCTGGCCAGGATTTCCAGGCCCTGCGCTCCGGAAGAGGCGGTGAAAATTTCAACCTCTTCATCCATGAAAAGTCGGCGCAAGGAGCGTAGAATATTTTCCTCATCATCCACAAAGAGGAGCTTCCCCTTTTCCGGAACAACAGGGCTTGCCGTTTTACTCATGATTCTTCCTCGCAATGTTCACCACAAAATACCAGCACCGTTCCAACCTGCCCATCCGGTTCATTCATCATGGCCCCCCGCACGCATAACTTCTGCCCGGCCAGAGCCATCACCCTGCTAACCTCCTGACCCGGCTGCACCTCCTGCAGCAGAGCAACCCACTCCGTCGGCAAAACCTGCGCCGCCGTTTCGCCAAGGTGTGAGTGGCGAAAAACCCACATCATCTTCTCGGCCAGGCGATTCCGCTGCACCAGCGTCCCTTCCCGATCAAAACCAACTACCCCCACAGGGAGAGTGTTCAAGATGGTCTGACTATGTCTGAGTGCCTTGTTCTGAAACAAAAGCTCTTCTGAACGAGCCTCAACCTTCTCTTCAAGTTGCCTGGCAAAACGGACGAGTTCGGCATTGGCCTGTCGCAACTCTTCGTTAAGTTCACGATTCGCCTTGACCAGAAAATACCGCTCCACCGCCTTGGCAATGGTCATCTTGATTTCCTCGTCTTTCCAGGGCTTGGCTATGAATCGGTAAATCTGCCCCTCATTGATCGCCGCCACCACGGCCGCGATATCGGCATAGCCAGAAAGGACGATCCGGATAGTCTCGGGCCAGCGCTCATGCACCTGCTTAAAAAAAGCAACCCCATCCATCTCCACCATCCGGTAGTCGGCGATTACCACCTGCACCGACTGCTGCTCCATTATAACAAGCGCTTCCCTGCCTGATTCGGCGGTGAATATTTCGTAGTCCTCATCAAGAAAAAGACGCCTCAGGGATTTGAGGACACTGGCCTCATTATCCACGCAAAGAATGGTTACGTTTTCCCTCATCCTGCCGTCCTCACTCTGTCTTGATTGGCACGGTCACGGTAAAGGTCGTTCCCTTGCCAAGTTCGCTGGTTACCTCAATCCTGCCGCCATGTTTCTTGGTCACAATATCATAGGTTATGCTCAAGCCCAATCCGGTGCCCTTACCCACCTCCTTGGTGGTAAAGAACGGCTCGAAAATTCTGTTCAGGTTTTCCTGGGGAATGCCGCCGCCGGAGTCGGCAATGGCTATGCTTATCTCTGTCTCAGTCGCCCGGGTGGTGATCACAATCTCACCCAGGCCCTCAATGGCCTGCCCCGCGTTGACCAATAGATTCATAAACACCTGATTGAGTTGTTGCGGATAGCATTTGGTCAGCGGTAGATCACCATAATCTTTTTTTACGGTACATTTGTATTTCAGCTCATTCCAGATGATGTTCAAAGTGTCATCCAGGCAATGGTTGATATCAACCATTGTATAATCTGACTGATCAATCCGGGAAAAACTTTTCAGGTTCTGGACAATCTTGCGGACCCGTTCCACGCCATCCAGGGACTCGGCGATCAGGGAAGGCAGGTCTTCAAGAACAGGCTCTATCTTGAGCTGCTTGCGGATCTCGGCCAGACGAGTAGCCCGGTCGTCACCCTCTTCCTGAGGGTAAATCTCCGCCTGCATCTTTAAAAATTCCGTTATCCGACCCAGGTATTTCTGAAGGGTGCCCAGGTTACTGGTGACAAAACCGATAGGGTTATTGATTTCATGGGCTACCCCTGCGGCCAACTGGCCGATGGAGGCCATTTTCTCCTGCTGAACAAATTGGGACTGGGTTGCTTTCAATTCATCGTAGGCGCCCTGTAGCTCACAATTCTTTTTTTCGATGATCTGTACCATCCGGTTAAACTGCATGCAAACCAGCGCCACCGGATCATCAACTACCTCATGATAAAAATCGCAAGCCAGACAATTATTCGGCTTGTACTCGCCAATATCCCGCGCCATCCCCCTACAATCTCTTGTTCCAGCAACGGCCCAGCATTGCAGGGGCTTGCGGCCAAAACAGGCACATTCTTCCTGACCGCATTGCATCATCTGCCAGCAGGACTCATGATCTGGTGGCAGGGCAGGGAAAAACTCTCCCATATTCCCAACCGTTACCCGCTGGATCATGGAGGAAACCTCCTCCAAAGCACCTTCAAGCCTTTTTCTGTTCTTCTCAATATTGTCCTGGGCCCGCTTCCGTACAGAAATATCATGGAGGGTAATAATCCGTTTGGGCCCCTGATCACCTTGAATTGCAGAAAAATAACACTTCTCCTGAAAGACCCGGTTACTGGGTTCGTGCAACAATTCTTCCGGCAGACCGTTGGACTGCTCCACATCCTGACGCAACCCCGCTGCCCGAAAAAGCTCTTCCCAGTTTCGGCCCAGAATTTCAGGATACGGCATTTCCAGAAGATCGCACAAGGCCTTGTTGCAACGCTGTACCTTGCCCTCGGCGTCAACCAGGAGAACCAGATCAGAAACCATGTCCATGGCCATGACCCATTCGTCCTTGGCTCGTTTGACCTGGGTAAAAAGCTGCTGCAACTCCTCATACTTCTGCCGGGTCACCGAACCGACCAGCGCCTCAGTTTTTCGCGCACCAGCAAGATTTTCCGGCGTGATAATGGGATTCATTTCGGATATACGCCCTCCCCTCTATACCCTGTGACCTCCTCATAATATAAAAAGGCCTCACGAATCTGGGTCCGCAATTGATCTACCTCCCAGGGTTTAGTCAAAAATTTATAGATGGCGCCCTCATTAACCGCTTGGGCAAGGGTGTCAAACTCAGCATATCCTGTCAGCATCATCCGCACAGCGTCAGGATAAAGTATCTTAACGCGGCTGAGAAACTCAGCCCCACTCATTCCTGGCATCCGCTGATCGGAAAGAACCACCTGCACTGGATTTTTAGCCAGGAGTTCAAGCCCCTCACAAGCACTGGCCGCAGTGAAGATTTTGTAACCTTCATTCGCCAACACCCGCTGGAGCACTTCAAGAATACCGATTTCATCATCTACGACAAGCAGAGCACGAGATGGCCGAACAGCTTCCTGCCCCGACAAACGCACGCCCTGACGCACCAACTCGGCAAACTCTTCGGCAGGCACAGGTTTGCTGAAGAGATACCCCTGTATTTCATCACAGTTATTTTGCCGCAGATACCCTGCCTGGGCCTCGGTCTCGACGCCTTCGGCCACTACCCCAAGGCGCATCCGATGAGCCAGAGCGATAACCGAGGTGGCGATCGTGGCAGAGCCTGGGTCGGTGACGATATTGCGGACAAAAGAAATGTCGATCTTCATCTGGTCAATGGGAAAACGACTCAAATAGGCAAGACTGGAATAACCAGTGCCAAAATCGTCCAAGGAAAGGCGAACACCAATGCGCTTCAAGGCGGTCATGCGCGCCACCGCTTCTTCCGGCTCCTCCATCAACATACTCTCAGTCAGTTCCAGCATCAGGTCTGAAGGCTTCACCTCATAATGCGCCAAGGTCTTGGCAACCACATCCTCCAGACTGCTGCTCCGAAACTGGCGGGCCGAGACATTAACCGCCACCTTGATCTCCCCCAATCCTTTCTCCAGCCAAGCCTTCATCTGCCGACAGGCATCCCGAATTACCCAGGCGCCGAGAACCTCAATCAAGCCAGTTTTTTCAGCGGCGTGGATAAACTCCAGCGGCGGCACCAGGCCGAAATCAGGCCGCTGCCAGCGCACCAGGGCCTCGGCCCCCACGATCTGCCCGCTGCGCAGATCGACCTTGGGCTGATAATAGAGAACAAACTCCTCCTGTTCCAAAGCCTGGCGCAACGCCTCCTCCATATCCAAGGTGGCCCGGGCCTGAACATTGAGCTCGCTGGTGTAGTAACAAAACTGCCTGCCACCCAGCTCCTTTGCCCGATGCACCGCCGTCTCCGCCCCGATCAACAGGTCCTGCACCTTGTCACCATTCTGAGGATAAACACTGATGCCAACACTGGCCCGCACATAGATCTTACCCCCGTCCGGCAACGTGAACGGCCCCTCCAGCGCCTCCTGGATAGTGGCCGCCACGATCTCCGACTCCTGATACTCATGCAACGCCTCCAACACCAGAACGAACTGATCCCCAGCCAAACGCGACAGGGTATCTTCCTGGCGCAATCTGGCTTGCAACCTGCGCGTGACCGCGACCAGCAGAATATCGCCAACGGCATAGCCATAGCTGTCATTGATGGTCTTGAAGCAATCCAGATCGATCACCAACACCGCAGCCCAAGTACCATCGCGACTGGCCCGTTCCAGGGTGTGTTGTAAGCGCACCTCCAGAAGCATCCGGTTAGGCAGACCGGTGAGGGAATCATAATGAACCAGCCGTTGAAACCGCTCTTCGTCCAGTCTAAGCTGGCTAAGGTCTGTACTCACCCCCACGTAATGGGCAGGATCGCCCTGTTCGTTGTAAACGACGGTAATGGTGAGCAGCTCTGGATAAATTTCCCCGTTCTTGCGCCGGTTCCAGAGCTCGCCCTGCCATTGGCCTTTTTTCAGCAGACTCGCCCACATATCCTTATAAAAGGCGCGGTCATGCCGCCCTGATTTTAAAAGACGCGGGTGTTCACCAATAACCTCGGCCTCGGTATAACCGGTGATTTCAATAAAGGCCGGATTAACCGCAAGAATCTTGAGCGCAAGATCTGTGATGATCACCGCATCGCGAGTATTGGCCAGGATCGAGGCATAAATTCGCAACTCCTCCCCGTCCGCCCATAACATCTTACCAAAGGTCATATTCCCGATCTCCAAGCTGGATAGTTATCAGATAATATCTTTTTTAGTCTGGCAGAAAAGATAAAAAAGAGCTACCAGAAAGGTTTACCTTAAGGAAATTAATCACCCCAGCGGCACCAACTCTATCTCGCCCCAGGCACCCAGCTCCTCACCCCGAATAATAACCACGCCCAAAATCCCCGACACGACACGAGCCTTGGCCAGCGCGGGTTCAAGGCTCTGCCCCGGCTGCACCGCATTGCCAGCCAGGGTGGCCACTGCGTCGGCCAGGGCGGTGTCTTTGGCCAGCACCGTTACAGAATCGGCCTCACCCAGGCTTAAGGAATGGCCCACGCTGCCGGAGGAGGTGCAGATACCCAAGGGCATGCTGCTGGCGGCAATCTTCAGACCCACCCGGTTGCTGAGCGGCGAGGTCCCGGCAAAAATACCGACCACGCTCTCCTGTCTGCGACAACAGTAGATGTCACCGCCGTTTTCTACCACCACCTCCCCAGCCCCAGCCGCCAGAAGATCCTTCCCGACATATTCAGCAATAGCCCCGGCCACCGCAGCCATGGGGCCAACCTCCGCCGCCTGACCCGCTGCGAGCATGGCCTTGACAATCGGCGGCGCTGTAGGATCGGCAGGCAGAGGAGCAAGGGTGGTGGCAAATTCCGGATGGTGGGCAATATAGCTTTCCAACTGACTGCGATACTGAAAAACTGCTGCGCTCGCCTCAGCACGCAGATCTTTTCCAGCCAGGATATGCAGATCGGTTTCCCTGATCCGCACCTCAAAAGCGACCAACTCGCCATGCTCAACACGATTGCGATAGGTTCTTTTCTGATACGAACAGGGGTTCGGATGTTTCTTTTTTCTTTTAATGGTCACGGTATGGCTGGTATGGTAAATGGGTTGTTGATGTAGACTCTTGGCGGCAAGTATAGCGAATTACGAAACAAGCGGCAAGGATGTTTCGCCCAGGCTTGAGCAGACGAAAAATGGATCAGGACCAGCAGACGCGACTCATTCTTTTTACCCGCTACCCAGAACCGGGCCGGACAAAAACCAGACTGATTCCGGCTCTGGGAGCCCAGGGCGCGGCTGCCCTCCAGCGGCAGATGAGTGAAGAAATGGTCGCCCAAATGGCGCAGTTTGCGAACCAATATCCGGTTATCCCGGAAATTCGCTATGCCGACGGGGATCCGCAGGCCATGGAGGCCTGGCTTGCCTGCAACATCCCCTGTGTCGCCCAGGGAGAAGGAGATCTGGGCTTGCGCCTGCATCGGGCCTTTACCCAGTCCTTTGCCCAAGGCGACCAGGCGGTGGTGATTATCGGCGCCGACTGCCCCGGTCTCAGCCCGGCCATTTTTGCCCAGGCCTTTGCCGCCCTGGACAAAAATGATCTGGTACTCGGCCCAGCCATAGACGGCGGCTATTACCTTATCGGTCTCAAGCAGCCGGCCCCAACGCTTTTTGCCGAGATTCCCTGGGGCAGCGGGGAAGTGCTGACCGCGACCCTGAAACAGGTGCAGGCTCTTAAACTTTCCATCCATCTTCTGGAACCCCTTGCCGATGTTGACCGCCCCGAAGACCTGCGCTATCTCAATAATTATTCCTACCCTTAATGAGGCAGCCTGCCTCGGCCAGACCTTGGCCGGGTTAATCAAACAACCAGGGGTAGAGGTGATCGTCGCCGATGGCGGCAGTCAGGACCAGACCATAGCCCTGGCCACCACAGCCGGGGCCACAGTGATCTCCACGCCGCTCGGGCGAGCCAGCCAGCAGAATGCCGGAGCGCGGGTGGCACAAGGCCAGGTACTGCTTTTTCTCCATGCAGACACCCAGCTACCGGAGGGGTTTGTTGCTCAAATCCATGCCGCCCTCTCTCTGCCAGGCATTGTGGCCGGGGCCTTCCGCTTCGCTGTTAGCGCTAAAGGCTGGCGCTTCCGCTTGCTTGAATATGGCGTCAATCGGCGCGCCGCCTGGTTTGGTCTAGCCTATGGCGACCAGGCCCTGTTTTTGCCCGCCGCCAGCTTTCGGGCCATAGGAGGCTTTAAAGAACTAAGTCTGCTGGAGGATCTTGATCTGGTGCTGCGCTTGCGCAAAATCGGTCGCCTCGCCCTGCTGCCAACCCCGGCCCTTACCTCGGCCAGACGCTGGCAACGTCTGGGTCTGGCGCGCACCACTCTGCTAAATCAAATGATTCTACTTGCTTTTTTTTGTGGAATCAGTCCGAATCGGCTTGCTCTCTGGTATAACAAGATCCGGAAGAACAAGGGCGGGCTCCTTGGGAAGCAGGAGCCGGTGCAGATTCTGATCCGGAACAAAGGCAAGCAAAAACCCTGAACTCTTACGCAGATAGGGCGCGGCCAGGGAATTGGCCAGCAGCGGATTGGCCTCTGCCAGCAACCCGGACAAAACCATGAAACCAACGCTAACAATCACGCCGGCCTTAACCAGACCGAAAATTCCGCCCATAAACCGGTCAAACCAGCCAAGCAGCGAGAGGCTCATAACCTTTTTCAGCACATAGCCCAAGGCGATAACCCCGAAAAAAACCACCAGAAAAAGCAGAGCGTAGGTGACCAAAAAACAGAGCTGGGGTGAGGTGACCACGGAAGAAAGGCGAGGACTTATCTGCTCGTAATAGCGCCCGGCAAAAAGGTAGCCAAGAATAAGCGCGGCCATGGAGGCCAACTGGCGGATGAACCCGACCCAGATACCACGGGCAAGAAAGAAAAGAATGATGACGATGGCACCGAAATCAATTGCGGTCATGGTTGTTTTCCTGAGGTATGATTTTCTTTGACTTACAAAAACTTGCAGTCAAGAGCAAGGATTTTTGCACCCAGAGGGTATAAGTTTCGTATGAGCCGGCAAGCTGCTCAACTCAGCTTTATGAGCATCGGACAAGCCATGGCCCAGGCCAGATTGTCTGTAAAAAAACAGAGGACGGAGATGTTGGTCTGGCACTCCTGCTGTCTGCTCGCAGTAAAAGTCAGCGCCAGCGGTTCTTGGGGGGTGCTACGCCCGCCATGCCCTGCAAGCAGGCGAATATCCAGCAGACCGAGCAGGGGGCTGATGCGAACCATTTTACGCACCGCCTCCTTGGCCGCCCACAGCAGGGTGAGTTGTTCTGTTTTTGTAAAAGATTGAGGCAGAGCGGCTGTCAGGAGATCTTCTTCTTCCGGAGTGGCAAAGCGTTTTTTGACCGTATGCATTTTTGCGTCGGGTTGTTGGATGTCAAGCCCGCAGGGGAGATTTGCCGCCAGGGCCGCAGCCAGATGCCCGCTATGGGAGATGGAGATGAAGGGGGCCACGGGCCTGACCCCTGCTGCCAGATAGGGGCGACCATCTTCTTCACTCTGGATCACCAGGCTGTGCCAGTCCATCTCAGCCTTGTTCAGAAGTCCTGCTGCCGCCCATTTGGCGGATAGTCGTCCGCCCAGCCACTCCGTGCGTCTTTTTTTCAGGTGAAATCCGCTCCATTGCTCCAGCTCGGCGGCGCTTAGATAACGGCCGACCACATCAGATGGACAGTCAGCCAAGACGGCAAGCGGCACTGCCCCCAGCCGCAGCCGGGTCTCTGGGCTAAAATGCTGTTGCCAGCGTGGCCAGCATTGTTTCAAAATGGCTTGGGTAAATGCCATTGTTTTCTCCATGTATAAAAGGGCACGGTATGCCGTGCCCCTACTGTATGATTAAATATAACCTGACTGCGCCAAGAATGGTGCCGGAAAACCGCAGAGCTTCCTGCGATCAAGTTGGCCCCTGTTGTTTAGCGAAGCTTATGCAGTTAAATCTATCTTGATGATCTCCTTGACTAATAGGAAATGATTATCGAGGGAGTATATTTCACAACAATTTTGCTTCGCGTTTTGAGCGATAATCAAGTCAGGTATTCCTATGCCATTCAACCCGTTTTTTAAGCACTCATATTGAAATTCAATTATTTGCTCCCAATTTATGTTTAGTCGCAATTTGTTGATACTATGCAATAATAAGATTATTCTGCTTTGGTTTCGCGCTTTCAAGAAAGGAACTAATTCGGCAAGTATCAGGTCGTTGGTGACTACGAGATTTTCATCTATAATGAAATCGAGTTGATCGAGGCCTTTGCCATGCCGAAAGTATTCTACCCAGACAGAGGTATCGACTAATACCGACATTACCGACACCGAAGAGTATTCAAGTCAATATTTAAGTCTATGGTCCCTTTAAAGTTTTTTAATTCAGCTATTTTTGATTTTCTTATTAACTCCTCCAGCGCCGTAATGATGACCTTAGTCTTGGTTTCTAAATGCGTGACCTTCATTGCCTCTTCAAGTAAATCATTGGGTAAATCTAATGTTGTTCTCATATCTCTACCTCCTATATGCACAGGATAAGCATTTTATGCATACTGTGTCAACTTTTTCGTAAGCATGCGCCAGGAACTGAAAAACGTAGTCCAACCAAGGAGTAACCAGCAATGGAACTAATGTCTTTTCTCAAACAGGTCCCGCTGTTTGCCGGCTTGACCAGCAGCCAGTATGACGAACTGGCCATGATCATCACCCTTCAGGACTATCGTCGCGGCCAGGGCATCTTTGCCGAAGGCGATCCGGGAACCGGATTTTATGTAGTTATGGAGGGATTGGTCAAGATTTACAAACTTTCCATTGAAGGCAAGGAGCAGATCCTCCATATCTTCGGGCCAAGGGAGCCTTTTGCCGAGGCCGCCGTCTTTATCGGTTCGACCTTCCCAGCTCATGCCCTGGCTCTCGAGAAAAGCCGGACCATCTTTATCCCACGCCGCGCCTTTATCGAACTGATCCAGATCAATCCGGCCCTGGCCATGAACATGCTGGCAGCCCTGTCCATGCGGCTCAAGAAGTTTGCCCATCTGATCGAGGATCTTTCGCTCAAGGAGGTGCCGGGCCGGGTGGCCGCCCATCTTCTCTATCTCAGCGGCCAACAGGGGGACAGCGACACCGTCAAGCTCAACATCGGCAAGGCGCAACTGGCCAGCCTGCTGGGCACCATCCCGGAAACCCTCTCCCGCATCCTGAGCAAACTCGGCAAACAGGGATTGATCAACAGCGAAGGCCCACAGATCACCATTCTGGATCGGGATGGACTTGAGGACCTGGCCATGGGAGAGAAGCTATGAAGCTGCCAACTAAGTAATCGTTCACCAAGGGTACAAAATTCAGGCTGCCCCAGAATTGTAACCGTTCAGCAGTGCCGTAGATGCGCGTGTCAATCGTCGGCAGCAGTGCCGACCAAGAGGTTTGCGAAATGTGCTATTGCACATGAGCAGGCCGATGACAAAGCAGATGCGGTGCTGCTGGACGGTTACAATCACTGCTCCAACCCAAACTCATACGCCATCCCGGTCTTGCCCAGGTGAACAAGGATATTCTTTAGCCCTTGCAGGGTATCCACCTGAAAGTTTATCTGCCAGGCAGAGGTGCGTGACGGTTGGCTGGAAAGCAGCTCAACCTCGCTGATTTTCATTTCTTCCGGGGCCACGCCCAGCATCATCAAAACCCGGTTGCGGGACGGGGCCGCCAGAATCAGGATGGTCTGCATCTTGGGCACCGGCGTTTCCTTGAGCCGCCAGCGCACCTCCACCACATCCTCCCGCTGGATATTCAAAGAGGTGATAGTGGTACATTCCTTATGATGCACAGAAAGCCCCCGTTCGCTAAGCAGGCCGTACAGCCAGTTTTCCGTGGGTATCGGGTTGCAGCAGCGGGAAAATTTGATGCAAACTGGATCCAGGGTGGCAAGCTCAATACGGTTCAAGCTGCCGGTGGGAGGCAACAGAGTTTCCCGATCCGCATACAACCGGCCTTTGATGTTGCCAATGAGTTCCCGCAAGCGGAATCTTCCCTCGCCCAAACCAAGAAAAAGCTCTGGCAACCCACTTGCCCCAAGCGCAGCTATTATACTCCCCATGCCAGGATTTTCCAGAAGATCACAGGGTAGACCATAGCGTTTAAGTTCCTGACGCAGGATGCTCTCGCCAATCATCCGCGCCAGGGATTCGCGCCGTTGACGGAACAGTTTGGAAAGCTCCGCCCGGGCTCTGGGGGTTTGGCAGAGTTGCTGGATTTCCGGCTCGAAACGCACCGGCTCTTTCTGACAGATGATCTCCACCTGATCGCCATCTTCGAGAATGGCGTCGGCCGCAACCTGACGATTGCCGATTTTGGCCATGATGCAACGTTTACCCACATCGGTATGCACCCGAAAAGCGAAATCCAGCACGATGCTATGAGCGGGAAGTTCAATCGGGTCGCCTTTGGGGGTATAGGTGTAGATGGCCTTTTGGCCGCTGACCGCGATCATCTCCCGGTAGGAGAGATCCCCTTCCGTCCCCAGGATATCCAGCATCTCCCGCAGTTCCACCTCAAAACTGGAAGGCATTTTCTTGTGGACAAACCATTCCCGAACCAGGCCGGTGCGAGATGAGGTGGTCATCTCGGCGGTGCGGATCTTGAACAGGTAATTTTGTCCCTTGATATTGGCCCGGGTATGCAAACTCTGATAACCGGTAGCCTTGGGAGTGGCGATAAAATCCCGGATGGTTCTGGGGATGGGCGGATAATTCTGATGAATAACCCCAAGAATCCGGTAACAGGTCTGGATATCATTGGTAATGATGATAAAGCCCAGGGGGTTGGCCACGGTTTTATGCAAAACCTTCTGCTCCGAATCAAAGTAAGCCCAAAGTCCCCTGGGATTGAGACGGATTTCGTGGGTGATCCAAGCCTCCTTCATCCGTTCTTCAAGGGTCTGTTTGATGGCCAGCACCTCTGCACTGTCCTGTAGCCGCTTGATGGCAGCCAGCACTTTTTGACTTTGCCGGGGAAATTTATACATCAAGGCCAGGGTGTACAGCTCACGCTTAATCCTGTTCAAGCCCATGATTTTGGCCATGGGCGCATAGATGTCCAGGGTTTCATCGGCGATTTTCTGCCGCTTGTCCTTGGGCATGGAAGCCATGGTCCGCAGGTTATGCAGACGGTCAGCCAGCTTGATCAATAAAACCTCAAGATTAGCTGCGGCCCCGGAGAAAAGCTTACGATGAACCAGCTTGTAAAAGGTCTGTTTGTCTCCGGAGAAGTTGGCGATCTTGGTACAGGCATCGACAATGAGGGCGATGTTCTTGCCAAAGATCTCGCCGATTACCTCACTGGTCACTTCTGGCACATCCTCCACCGTGTCGTGCAGGACAGCGGCGGCCAGCAACTCCGGATCGCGAATCTCCAGCTCATCCACCAGGATTTTTGCCACCTGGAGGGGATGGCTGACATAGACCTCGCCGGACTTGCGCCGTTGATCCTGATGGGCGGATACAGCAAAAGACAGCGCCTCCCAGAAGACCTTGGCCGAACCTTCCTGACCGCCGAGAACCTGCTCCATGTACTCGCAATAATCGGCTATGTGAAATTTTTTGCAAGAGGTCATAGGTAGTAACTGCTCTTTCTTGTCCGGTGATCTGGGTAATTTGAATGCCCTGCCCTTACGAATAAGGTATTATAGTAATTATCCAATTCCGACATTAAGCGGAATAGTTACATATTATATACAGAGATCAATTTATTTTGTCAGGATATTTTGTTCTCTGCCCTTGTGCACGTTCCATTTCTGCAAAAAATAGCAGAAGAGAGGTATATCAGTGACCCATAAAAGAAAGATTGCCCACAACAAACATGGCCGACCAGGCAAACGACCGCGGGAAATCAGCCGGGTGCCGCGACAACATCAGGAAACCCGCTTGGAAGGCGAGATCCTGGGCCAACTCTACACTGCGGAGATGCCACTTTCCGCAGCTGATCTTATGGTGGCCCTTGGCACTATCAAGAACCACCGCCAGGAGGTACTGGGAGTGCTGGATGATCTCTGCCGGCGCAAGCTGCTTGCCTGTAAACGTGACACCTATGCCCTGCGCAAGAACGTGGAGCTGTTTGCCGGGCCGATCAGTGTAACTCCCAAAGGCTATGGCTTTGTTGCCCCCAGCGAAGCCCCTGCCGAACTTAAGCTCGACAAGGACGTCTTTATCCCGCCCGGCATGCTGGGCGGCGCGGCCCACAACGACAAGGTGCTGGTCCAGTTGATGAGCCGCCGCCAGGAGCGTTATGAGGGCCGGGTTATCGCAGTCATTAACCGAGCCACCACCAGACTGGTCGGGGTTTACATGGCCGGGGGCAACACCGGCCTGGTGACCCCGGAGGACAGTCGCTTTCCTTACAATCTGCTAATCCGCAAGGAGGACAGCCGGGGGGCCAAGAACGGCGACGCGGTTTTAGCCGAGGTAACTTCCTTTGCCGCCGGACAGCGCAACCTGGACGGCATCATTCTTGAGGTGCTGGGCGATCCCAAGGATATTCAGGTGCAGACCGAAATGGTTATCCGCAAGTTTGATCTGCCCCATCTCTTTACCCAAGAGGTGATCGGACAGGTGGAGGCCCTTGACCCGGAGGTGGACATGTCCGCCTCCCGCACTGATCTGCGCCAGGTAGTCCATGTGACCATCGACGGGGAAACAGCCCGGGATTTTGATGACGCCGTGGCCATCGAGCCCCTGAAAAAGGGCTATCGGCTCTATGTCTCCATCGCCGATGTCAGCCATTATGTGCGACCGCAAACCCCGGTTGATGCAGAGGCCTACCAGCGCGGCACCAGCGTCTATTTCCCCACCCGGGTCATCCCCATGCTGCCGGAGCGCTTGTCTAACAACCTCTGCAGTCTGGTGCCCAATGAGGACCGTTACACCTTCACCGCCGTGCTTGATTTTGACGAGCAGGGCAACCGGCTGGACAAGCGCTTCGTCAAAAGCATCATCCGCAGCAAATATCGTCTCACCTACACCATCGTCAAGCAGATTTTGACAGACCAGGATGCCACGGTGCGCGGCCAGTATGCCGACATGGTGGCGGATCTGGAACGCATGGGCCAACTGGCTTTAAGCTTGGAAAAGCAGCGGGTTAAGCGAGGAAGCATCGGCTTTGAACTCCCGGAACCCATAGTGGTGCTGGGCGAGGACAACACCGTGCAGACCATCAAGCGGAGCGAGCGCAATCAGGCCCACAAGCTCATCGAGGAGTTCATGCTCGCCGCCAACGAGGCGGTGGCCGAGGCCCTGGAACAAGGCAAGATCGACAGCCTCTACCGGATTCACGAACCGCCCGACCCGCTCAAGGTGGCCGAATTCACCGAATTTGCCCAGAGCATGGGGCTCAAGGTCGATGATGAGGGCGGCGGCTCGCCCAAATGGTTCGGCAAGGTGCTGGCCATGGCGGCAGGCACCCCCCAGGAATACATCATCAGCAATCTCCTGCTGCGCACCATGCAACAGGCCCGCTACTCCCCCCACAATCTCGGCCATTTCGGCCTGGCTGCCACCCACTACACCCATTTCACCTCCCCCATCCGCCGCTATCCAGACCTCATGGTTCACCGGGCCCTGGCCGCCAGCCTGCAAAAAAAAGGGAAAGCTTTGACCAGCGGCGAGACAGTGTCCAGCGAAGAGGCGGGCGGGTTTCTCTCCAAACGGGAGCGGGTGGCGGTGGAGGCTGACCGGGAGATGATTGAACGGCTCCAGGTTCATTTCATGGCCGACAAGATCGACGAAACCTTCGAGGCCCTTATCTCCGGGGTCACCGCCTTCGGCTTGTTTGTCGAACTGACCGAAGTCTTTGTCAACGGTGCCGTGCCCATCACCGAGATGCGCGACGATTATTACGAACTGGAGGAGGGCCGCCACCGGCTCATCGGCCAGCGAAGCAAAACCGTCTTCCAGCTCGGCGATCTGGTGCGGGTAAGGCTGACCAGCGTGGAGATCCCCCGGCGGCGGATAAATTTCAGCGTGGAAGAAAAACTGGCCCGCGCCACAGACACCTTGGCCGCACCGCGTGCAGACAAACGCCCGCGCGGCAACTCTGCAGGCCGCAAAAAGTCCTCCACGCCAACAAGAAAACGCAAAAATATCAGCAAATGACCAAAGCGAAACAGGATAAGGTGCGGGAGCTGATGGCCAAAACAGCCATCGTCCTGGTTTCCCCAAAATTTGCCGAAAATATCGGCTCTGCGGCAAGAACCGCAGCGAACATGGGGATAGGCCAACTCATTCTCGTCTGTCGGGAAATGCCTGATCGCGAGAAGATGCTTAAGCTCGCCACCGCCAAAGCGGCGCATCTTATCGACAACCTGGAACACCATCAGAAGCTGGGCGAGGCATTGGCCCCCTTTAGTTGGGTGCTGGGCACCTCGGCACGTCAGGGGAGAAAACGTAGCACGGTTAACAGCCCCAGACAGCTCATGAGCGAAATCCTGCCCCAGCTCACAAACAACCGGGTCGCCCTCCTTTTCGGCCCGGAAGACCGGGGCCTGGCCAACGCAGAACTCCGCTACTGCAACCAGATCACCACCATACCCACCGTGGATTTCTCCTCCCTCAACCTGGCCCAGGCCGTGGCTATCCTCTGCCACGAACTCCATTACAGCCTCCTGGAAGCGACAGAGCGCAATACCTTGCCCAAATCGGTTCCCAGGCAAGGAGACAAGCAGGCGCTGGAGGCCATGTTCGGCCATGTGGAAGAGGTGCTGCAGACCATCGGCTTTTTAAAAAACGGGGAGGATGATTACTGGATGAAGAGCATCCGCCAGTTTTTAGGGCGACTCGGGCTGAAGTCAAAGGAGATCAAGATTATCAGGGGGGTCTGCCGACAGCTACTCTGGCAGGACGAACAAAAGAGCCATAGCGAAGGGAAAAGGTAACCATTCAGCAGTGCCGATAAAGCAGATGCGGTACTGCTGGATGGTTACCTAAAACATCCGCTTTTTCCAGAGAATAAACCCCGCCAGCCCAGTCAGTGATAACGAAAGCCCCAGGACAACCCAGAAGCCAAGCCTTTCAGCCGGGAAGGGTACCCCCACGTTCATGCCCCAGAAACTGGAAATCATGGTCGGAATGGCGATCAAGATGGTGATCGAGGCCAAAAGCTTCATCACCTGATTCAGGTTGTTGGAGATAACCGAGGTAAAAGCATCCATCATCCCGCTCAAGATATCGGAATACATCTTCACCATCTCCAGAGCCTGCCGGTTTTCAATAATGGCGTCCTCGAGAATATCCTCATCCTCTTCATACTGGGGCAACAAATGTTGGAGAGTGCTATTCTTTCGCAGGCGCAGCAGTCGCTCCAGCACCAGGCCATTGGCGCGCAAGGCCACGGTAAAGTAAGTGAGGCCTTTTTCCATGTCGAGAAGTTGAAATACCTCCGCATTGTTCATCGATTTCCGCAGATGCCGCTCAATCTCATCGGTCTGGCGATTAATCTGATGGATGTAATGCAGATATACCTTGGCGGTCTTGTAGAGGATCTGAAAGAGAAAACGGGTGCGTTTGCCGGTATTATAATAGGCAGGGGCCCCAGGACCAACAATGTTGCCAGGCAGAATCTCGGTTTCTTCCAGCGAGACGGTAATAACCTGATCCGGGGTCAGAATGATCCCGAGCGGCAGGGTATCGTACATGTCCGGCCCGCGCAGCATCGGAAAATTGGTGAGCACCAGCATGCAATTATCTTCGATTTCGATACGGGAGCGTTCTTCTTCATCCAGGGCCGCGCGAAGAAAGTCTTCCGGCACGCCGGTCGCCTGAGCAACCGTACTGATTTCCCCTGGGGTAGGATTAACCATGCGGATCCAGGATCTTGGCACAGGCCCGCTATCAGTAACGATCTTTAATTGATGATCAAAGCGTTTGTACACGGTAAGCATGTCAGTACGCCTCTTGATTCTATGGAGGATTGTTCGGTCAGCGCCAGATTCAAAAGCTCTTTACTTGGTTTCAGAAACCCATGTCAACCGAAAAGAGTTTGGCAGCTACAGGCCATGCAGAGGACAGCTATCGCAAAGCGGGTTGGATTTTTTGCAATATTCCTTGGCAAGGCGAACCAGAAGAGCGTGGTACTCATTAAAAAGCTGGGCCTCGGTAGGCAGCTTGCCCAGAAACAGCTCCTGAATCTCTTCATAACCGGCATCTTCGGCGATAAGGTCATGGCGAAGCAGGATGCGGTAGGTGTAGGCATCCACCACAAACACCGGCTTGCCCGCGGCATAAAGGGTGATGGAGTCGGCGGTCTCCGGGCCGATCCCCTTTACAGCCAGCAGCTTTTCCCGAAGGGTATAGGTGTCCTGATTGAAAAAATCCTCCAGACTCCCGCTATCTTCACGGATGGCGGCAAAGAGACCCTTGAGGCGCCTGGCTTTCTGATTGTAGTAGCCGGAAGGCCGAATCTTTTCGGCCAGCACCTCTAAGGGCAGGTCTTCCAGCGCCTCAAAAGAAAGCAACCCGTCCTGGCGCAAGGTCTCAATGACCATGCTAACATTGCGCCAGCTGGTGTTTTGGGTCAGAACCGCACCGAGCATGATTTCAAAGGGGGTGTCACCTGGCCACCAGTGCTGAGGGCCAAAATGATCAACAAGACGGGTATAAATCTCCTTAATCCGATTGCTCACGGTTATTACGCTTACAAAAAATCAATCGGAGCGCATGAAAAGAAAATACACGGCCACACCAAGCGCACCGAGGAAGACCACGGCCACGGGTAAGACCTTGCCCAATTGCATCTGGCCGTTCACCACCAGGCCCTCCATGTAGCTGCTGCCGCTGAAAATCCAGAGGCCAAAGCCAAGAGAGGTCATGACCAGGGTGTTCATCGCCTGCTTATAAAGATTGTACAAGATAAAAGCGACAAAGGGGGCCATGAACCAGGGGTTAGTAAAAAGACCTCGGACATCTACCTCCCGAAACTGTTGCGGCACATTAGTACTGTTGAGAAAATCGACCATCTGCCCCAGAAATTCTGTCATGGCGGTACGTCCTCCCTCTATGGTGATTACGAAATTATTTCCGTAACCGGTCAGGCGCGGTGGCCTGCTTATACACCTTGATGGCACAGTATGAGCCGCACATGCTACAGGCGTCGCCCTTGTAGGAATTCCCTTCTTCCCGATAACGCCGGGCCTTGTCTGGATCGATGGAAAGATCGATCTGGCCTTTCCAGTCCAGATTGTTGCGACACTTGGCCATGGCGATATCTTTATCGATCGCGCCGGGCAACCCCTTGGCGATGTCCGCCGCATGGGCAGCGATACGGGAGGCCATAACCCCATCGTGCACATCCTGGGCGCTGGGCAACTTTAGATGCTCGGCCGGGGTAACATAGCAGAGAAAATCAGCCCCCGCCGCCCCGGCGATGGCTCCGCCAATGGCACCGGTAATATGATCATAGCCTGGAGCGATATCAGTGACCAGCGGGCCCAGCACATAAAAAGGTGCTCCATGGCAAAGCTGTTTTTGCAAAAGGATATTGGCCTGAATCTGATTAAGCGGCATATGGCCCGGACCCTCGACCATCACCTGCACCCCTGCCTCCCAGGCCCGCTGGGTCAACTCTCCCAGATGGATCAACTCCTGCACCTGGCCCCGGTCAGTGGCATCGGCCAGACAGCCGGGCCGGATTCCATCGCCCAGGCTCAGCGTGACCTCATGCTCCTTGAGAATGGCCAGCAGATCATCGAAATGTTCGTACATGGGGTTTTCTTTGTCGTTGTAGCTCATCCACTCAATGGTAAAGGAGCCGCCCCTGCTCACCACCCCCATGAGCCGTTTATGGTTGCGCAGTCGCTCCAGGGTGCTTCTGGTAATTCCGGAATGGATGGTCATGAAATCAACCCCGTCCTGGGCCTGTTGCTCGATCACCTTGAACATGTGATCCACGGTGACCTCACCAATTTTTTTCTTCTGCTTCTCCACTACCTCGGCAATGCTCTGATAAATGGGCACCGTGCCCAAGGGGATGGGACAGCTCTTCAGAATCTCCCGACGAATGATGTCCAACTCGCCGCCCATGGAAAGATCCATCACCGTATCGGCCCCGGCCTTTAGGCAAACGCAGAGTTTCTGCAGCTCCTGAGCCACCTCGGGATAATCCTTAGAAGCCCCGATATTGGCGTTGACCTTGGTGGACAGCCCCTTGCCCACGGCAACGATGCGCTCAAACTGGTGATTTTTGTTCTTGGGGATACAGATCGTCCCCTCGGCCACACCCTGTATCAAGCCCTGAACCGTGATGTTTTCGTTGGCGGCACAATTTTCAAAAAGAGGGGTAAGCGTGCCCCTGATCGCGTCTTCTCTAATACTCATCACAGGTTCTCCGATAACCGGCGGCGCAAGCCGCCTGATGTTGACAGTAAAAATATACCCAAAGGGCATAAGTTTCATTTGCACCCTGAAGGGCATAAAATCCGGCAAGCTGCTCAACTCAGCTATAAAGGGATGGCAAGACGCAAAACCATACCAGCGCCTATTTTAGAATGCAATGTAAATGTATGGGGAGAGAGGAGAGAAAGACCTATAACACCCCGTGTTCATGGAGAATCTTGAGACCAATAGCGATAAGAACCAGGCCGCCGATAATCTCGGCCCGGGAGCCCAGACGCGAGGCCGCCCCCAGCAGACAACCCAGACGCAGACCGAGAGCGGTGAGGCCAGCGGCGACCAAGCCAATGATCAGGGCCGGAAGCCAGACGCTGATCTCCAGCACGGCAAAGCTTAAGCCCACGGCCAGAGAGTCAATGCTGGTAGCAACGGAAAGGGTGACGAGCATCCGCCCTCTGGTGGGGTCTGTGCCCTCGCTCTCCTCCTTTGCCTCCCGAATCGCTTCCCAGATCATCTTGAGCCCGACAAAGGCGAGCAAGCCAAAGGCCAGCCAATGGTCAAAGCTCTCGATCAGCGCGCGCACTGTAAGCCCGCCCAACCAGCCAAGGATATTCATCCCTGCCTGAAAAAAACCAAAATGCCAGGCCAGACGGAACATCTGCCGAGCATTGACCTGACAAAGGCTGACCCCAGCGGCCAGAGCCACGGCAAAAGCATCCACAGCCAGGGCCAGGGCGATAAGCAGAATAGTGGAAAAGTCCATGGGTTAGCGACTCGCTTGTATTTATAAGGACCGTAAGAAGAATCCTGCAAAATTGCGTCGCAAATTGACCATTATTTCCTGAAGCTGACAAGGGGAAATCCAGTGCCCAAAAAAAGCGAGGTTATCATCCTGAAACAACCCTTGCCCCAGATCAAGGTAACTATCCAGCTCAAAACTTGACATGTGCACCTGGATGATTATTCTTGACGCAAATCGTTGCGTGCGGCAGAAAAAAATACCCACCCCTTCCCAAAGAATCCATTTCAGAGAGAGAAAAAATGAGTCCTGACAAAACCAGCCCCAAGACAGAGACCAAGGAATTCCAGGCCGAAGTAAAAAAAATGCTCGATATCGTGATCCATTCGCTTTACACGGAAAAAGAGATCTTCTTGCGTGAATTGATCTCAAACTCCGCGGATGCCCTGGAGAAATTCCGGCACCAGAGCGTGGTGGAGCCAGAGGTTTTCGACAGCCACCTGCCGCTTGAGATCACCATTGAATTTGACGAAAAAGCAAACACCCTCACCATCAGCGATACCGGCATCGGCATGGACCGAGGCGAGCTGGAAGCCAACCTTGGCACCATCGCCCATTCCGGCTCCAAAACCTTTTTCAGCAAACTTTCTGAGACAGACCGCAAGGAGGTCAGCCTGATCGGTCAATTCGGCGTAGGTTTTTATGCCGCCTTTATGGTGGCCAAAAAAGTCAGCGTCAAATCGCGCTCCTTCCGCCTTGATGATATGGGGCACGAATGGGTCTCCGATGGCAACGGCACCTTCACCATCGCCATGTGCCCAGACATTAATCGCGGCACCAGCATTGTTTTAGAACTTACCAACGAGGCCAAGGAGTATGCCAACGAGCAGACCATCCGCCGGATCATCAAGCAGTATTCCAACTTTGTCCCCTTCCCCATCAAACTCAAGGGCGAGGCAATCAATACGGTGCAGGCCATCTGGGCCCTTGGCAAGAGCGAGATAACCGAGGATGCCTACAGCGAATTTTACAAGTTCATCGCCAATGCCTATGACGAGCCCCTGGCCAGGCTGCATTTTTCCGCCGATGCCCCACTGGCCATCAAGACCCTGCTCTTCATCCCCAAGGAGAATTTCGAGAGCATGGGTTTTGGCCGCATGGAGCCAGGGGTCAACCTCTATTGCCAGAGGGTGTTGATCGAGCAGCACAGCAAAACCATCCTTCCGGAATGGCTGCGCTTTTTGCGCGGGGTTATCGACAGCGAAGACCTGCCGCTCAATATCTCCC
>Ga0208863_1000718_pt1 | contig 26836 bp, 22 predicted proteins | sample RifOxyD3_FD_184040 | JGI IMG/M metagenome (GOLD analysis project Ga0208863, IMG submission 184040) | Soil microbial communities from Rifle, Colorado - Rifle Oxygen_injection D3 (SPAdes) | ecosystem: Environmental > Terrestrial > Deep subsurface > Rock core/Sediment | place: Rifle, Colorado...
GGGTTTGTTGTATGGGCAGGCTGGGTAGGAAGAGCCGGATGAGCGGAGACGTTCACGTCCGGTTCCGTGAGCACCTGAGGGGGCGGTTCCCTCGGGTGACTCGACTCCCGGTGGTGCCAGTTGATGATCGCTGGGAGTCGATGCAAATTGGCAAGGAACTGATGTATGTCGTTCAAACGGCGGAGCGTGTCATCGAACGCTGCCTCCTGATGACTACCGACCCCGGCGACCTGGTGCTGGACCCGACCTGCGGGTCCGGCACCACCGCCTTTGTCGCTGAAAAATGGGGCCGGCGCTGGATCACCTGCGACACCTCGCGGGTGGCGGTGACGCTCGCCAAGCAGCGGCTCATGACCGCAAGCTTTGACTACTTTGACCTCAAATATCCCACCGAGGGATTGCGCGGCGGTTTCATCTATAAGACCGTGCCGCACGTGACGCTCAAATCCATCGCCAACAACCCCGAGATCGACGAGATCCACGAGCGCCTGCACCCGGCCGTCGTTCAGGCCTTGGCCGACCTCAACGCCGCCCTCGTAGGTTGGGTTAGCTCAAAGGGCGTAACCCAACAAACCGACCGGCGGGTTTGGGAGGTGCCCTTCGACTTCCCCGTTAACTGGCCGGAGGCGGCCAGCGCCCCCTTCGTTGCCTTCCATGCCGCCCGCAAGGCCATACAGAAGAAGATGGACGATTCCATCGCCAGTCACGCCGACCAGGAAACCCTCTACGATCAGCCCCAAGTCTCGAAAACCAAGCTCCGGATCAGCGGCCCTTTTACCGTGGAGGCGGTGCCCTTTCCCTCGGTCCTTGCCCTGGAAGAAGCCGAGCAGTCGGCCAACGCCGATGTGGCCGTGGCCCGTTCCGGCGAGACCTCCCGCCAGGCCCGCTGGCGCGACGAACTGCTGAAGACCGGCATCCGCGGCAAGGGCGGCCAGAAGCTGCAACTCGCCGAACTGGAGCCGCTGCCCGGCGCGAAGTATATCCATGCCGTGGGTACGGTGGCGGAATCCGGCGAGCGGGTGGCGATATCCTTCGGGCCGGAGCACGCGGCCCTGGAGCAGCGGCAGGTGGAAATCGCCATGCGCGAGGCGGGTGAACTCTTTCCGCTGCCTAAAATGCTCGTTTTCTGCGCCTTCACCTTTGACCCGGAAGCTGCCAAGGATATCGACGGCATCCGCGGCATCACCGCCTTTAAAGTCCAGATGAACATCGATCTCCTCACCGAGGATCTCAAAAAAGGTCGGGCCAGTAACGAATCCTTCTGGCTCATGGGCCAGCCGGATGTGGAAGTGCGCACCCGTAAGGATGGACGCTGCCAGGTGGAGGTGCACGGCTTTGACTACTTCGACACCAAGACCGGCGAGCTGATCTCCGGCGGCAAGAACCGGATCGCCATGTGGGCGCTGGATACCGACTATGACGACCGGTCCCTTTTTCCCAAACAGGTGTTTTTCCCCATGGCCGGCGGCAAGGAAGGCTGGCACAGGCTGAAAAAGGACATCCGGGCCGAGCTGAACGAGGAACTGCTGGAGCAGTTCCACGGCACGGTCTCGCTTCCCTTCGAGGCCGGCAAAAACCGGCGCATCGCGGTGAAAATCGTCGACGACCGCGGCATCGAGTCGCTCAAAGTCTTGGATCTGGACTAACGGAGGTTTGGCAATGTACATCACCTCTCTGCACATGAAGAACTGGCGCAACTTCCGCGATGCAGTGATCCATCTGGCGCCGCGCTCCTATGTCATCGGTCCGAACGCGGTCGGAAAATCCAACCTGCTCGATGTGTTTCGATTTTTGCGGGACATCTGCAAGCCTGCGGGCGGCGGTCTACAGAAGGCGGTTGCCGACCGGGGCGGCATCAGCAAGTTGCGGTGTCTGCATGCCCGGAAGGATCCGGAAGTGCGGATCGAAGTTCATTTCTCGGACCGTCCGGAAGATGAAAGCCCTTCCTGGCGATATGTGCTTGGCTTCAGGCCTGAGGGCAAGGGCGCACAGCGACTTTTGGTCTCCACGGAAGAGGTCTGGCAAGGGGAGAAACGCATTTTGTCCAGGCCGGATGCAGGGGACAAAGAGGATACGCAACTCCTGACCGAGACCCATCTGGAACAGACCAGAACCAATGCGGAGTTCCGGAATTTGGCTGATTTTTTCAGTAGTGTCAATTACCTGCATCTGGTCCCCCAACTCCTGAAATACGGCGACAAAATCGGCGGCAATCGGCTGGAGGACGACCCCTTCGGCCAGGGGTTTCTGGAGAGGATTGCCAAATGCACGGCCCGGACCCGCGATGCCCGGTTGCGGAAAATAAACAAAGCGCTCCATGCTGCAGTGCCGCAATTCAAGGAGTTGCGGTTTAAGCCGGATGAGATTACCGGCAGGCCGCATCTAGAGGCGCTTTATGAACATTACCGCCCCAATGCCGGATGGCAGCGCGAAGAAGAGTTTTCCGACGGCACCCTGCGCCTCCTCGGTATCATGTGGTCGCTCCTGGAGGGCGACAGTCTGCTGCTCATCGAAGAGCCTGAGCTCTCGCTCCACCAGGCGGTAGTTGAGCAGATCCCGCTGTTGATGAACAGTATCCAACGGGAGATGAAGCAGCGGAGACAGATCATTGTCAGCACTCATAGCGAGGCCTTCTTAAGCAACAAAGGGATCGACCCAAAGGGTGTGATTGTCCTGGAACCGGAAAAAGAAGGGACAAAGGCCCGGCGCGTGAGCGAGGCGGAGGAAAAAGGCCTGGAGGCCGGGTTGTCCATTGCTGAGGTAGTCCTGCCCCAGACCAGCCCGAAAAAGGTGAGGCAGTTGGGGCTTTGGGAATGATCCAGCTCTATATCGCCACCGAGGATGCGTTGAGCGAGGCAGTGGCCGATCGGCTGGTGGCTGAGGTAAACCATGGTCTGCAGGTAGCGGTCAGAATAGGGCGTGGGGGGAACAGTTATCTCAAAAATAAATTTCCCGAACTGACAAGACTTGCACGCAGTATTCCTGTGTTGCTGCTGACCGATCTGGACAACACTGACTGCGCGCCTATCCTTCTTGGTGCATGGTCCCAGGGCTGTGTTGTTCCCGAAGGAATGCTGTTCCGTGTGGTGGTCCGGGAAATCGAGGCCTGGCTCATGGCCGACCGCAAAGGATTCGCTGATTTTTTCCAGGTGCCGAAGTTCAAAATTCCTGAGTATCCGGAAACGATTGATGATCCCAAACAATTCCTGCTTCATCTTATCCGCCGCTACAGCAACAGGGAAATCAAAGCGGCCATCCTGCCGGAGCGAGGCTCGAAGGCCCGCATCGGTCTGGGATACAACCAGATGTTGAGCCGCTTCGTGGCGGAAGGCTGGGAAATCCGGAGAGCGGCTGCAACCTCCGACAGTCTGGCGAGGGCCTTTCGGCGATTAACCGAGTTGAGCGCACAAGCTCAGGCATACTAACGGCACAATTCTGATGCGTAATGTTGCGAAGTCCCTGATCATCAATTCTCCTTACGAGATGCCGCGACAGCACTGGGGGCAGGACCGGTTCGGCCGGGTGTTCGAGAAGGTGGAAGGCCGCAGGCCGGCGGGCTACGAGATTTTTGACACCCGCACCAACACCAGGCGGGTGGAGGAACTGGAACTGGTCAACCGTATCCGGCCGCGGGTGGATGCATGGCGGGATGCCGGTTATCCGGGAGTAACCAGCGTCACCCGTCGGCTTGTGGAGCACTGGTATGATCACGAGGCCCGACAACTGCCGTTTTACTTTTGCCAGTTGGAAGCCATCGAGACCTTGATCTGGTGGGTGGAGGCACCGCAGGAATTCAAGCAGGGAATATTTTTGCCCGGCGATGGCGGCCCCTGGGAGCGCATCTGCAACAAGATGGCCACCGGTACCGGCAAGACCACCTTGATGGGGTTGATCATCACCTGGCAGGTGTTGAATGCCCTGACCTATCCCAAGCGCAGGGAGTTTTCCGCAGCACTGTTCGTAGTAGCGCCGGGATTGACGGTTAAGGAACGGTTGCAGGTTCTGTATTCCGGCCACGAAAAAAACGTGTACGACGAATTCCGTCTCTGCCCCAACGAGGCCATGCGCCAGAAGATTAACCAGGCGGTTCTGCGGGTGGAGAACTGGCATGTCCTGATGCCGCTCAAGGAACAGGATCGCTCAGTGGTGAAAAAAGGGGCGGAAAGCGACGAGGCATTTACCCGCCGGGTTTTGGGAAAGCTTTCTTCCTGCAAGGATATTGTCATCATCAACGACGAGGCCCATCATGCCTATCGGCAGCGCCCCGAACTCAAGGTGAGCAGGCAGGAGGCGGAAGCGCTGGGGATCGATCTGGATGAGGCCACCCGCTGGATCGAAGGGCTTGATCGTATACATAAAACGAGACGCATCCGCCGTTGTTTTGACCTGACCGCCACGCCGTTTGCACCTACCGGCAAGCGATCGACGGAAAAGGGTCTGTTCGGCTGGATTGTCTCCGATTTTGGCCTGAACGACGCCATTGAGGCAGGCCTGGTGAAGACGCCGCGGGTGGTGGTGCGCGATGACGCCCTGGCCAATGCCCAGACCTACCGGAGCAAGCTCTATCATCTGTATAACGAGGCAGAGGTCCGGGAAGATCTGAATCGCAAGGCCGATCCCTTTGAACCTTTGCCTGATCTGGTGCAGAAGGCCTATGCGTTGCTTGCCTATGACTGGAGGGAAACGGCACGGCAATGGCGCGGAGCCGGGCACGCGATTCCTCCGGTGATACTCACCGTATGCAACCGTACCGAAACCGCGGCCCGTCTTGAGCATTTCTTCAATGGCGGCGATTGCCTGATTTCCGAAACTCAAGCCCCGGAACAAACCCTGCGGGTGGACTCCAGGGTTCTGGAAAAGGCGGAACGGGGCGAGTCGATCACCAGGGACAAGGATTATGCCGCTCGCCTGGAGGCCATTATCCGCGCGGCCGGCCTGCCGGATGACAAGCGTGACGATTTGCTGAACGCCAAACAGGAGGAACAGTTGCGCGCCCTGGTCGATACCGTGGGCAAACGCGGCCAATCCGGGCAACGGCTCCAGAACGTCATTTCCGTGGCCATGCTTTCCGAAGGCTGGGACGCGGCCAATGTTACCCACATCATGGGGCTGCGGGCCTTTACCAGTCAGTTGCTTTGCGAGCAGGTAATCGGACGCGGCCTGCGGCGCGTGTCGTATGAACGGGACGACGATGGTCTGTTCCTGCCGGAATATGTGAACATCTTCGGTGTACCGCTTTCCATATTTCAAGATCTGGGCGGCGATGGACCTCCCCCGCCGCCGCCGAAGCCCAGCGTGCAGATTGAGGTTGTGCCGGGCCGCAACCAGTATGAAATACGTTGGCCGAATGTGTTGCGGGTGGAGGCGGTGCTCAGGCCCACGCTGGTTGTCAATTGGGTGGGTGTTGAGTCCCTCACCCTTGACCCGATGCAGACCCCCATCCATGCCGAAATTGCTCCCGCCCTGACAGGATATGCCGATCTTTCCAAGGTAAGCGATATTGACCTGGAAAAGGCTGTTGGGGAATTCCGCCTGCAGAACCTCATTTTCCGTGCAGCCCGCAAGTTGTATCTGCAAAGTGCAGGCTCATTTACCGGGGACAGGCAGTATCTCGCGGTGCAGCTCATCCACGTGGTGGAGGAGTTTCTGGACAGCGGCAGACTGATTATCCCCAGCCTCTGGCATCAGGATCAGACCCGCCGGCGTATTCTGATCGCCATGAACATGGACACGGTGGTCGGGCATGTCAGTCGGTTCGTGCAGCTGCAGAATACAGAAAAAATGGATGTGCTCTTCGACGAGGAACTGCCCATCGGCTCAACCACCTTCATGCGCACCTGGTACACGACCAAACCGTGTTTCCCAACAGAAAAATCGCAGATCAGCCATGCGGTCTATGACAGTACCTGGGAAAAAGCGGTGGCCGATCTGTGCGAGAAAGAGCCAAACGTGGTTTCCTGGGCGAAAAACGACCACCTGAATTTCAAGGTCCGGTATCTCTATCGGGGGGCTTCTCGCAATTTTGTGCCGGATTATTTCATCCGGCTGAACAATGGTAAAACTTTGGTGCTGGAAGTGAAGGGGCAGGACAGCGAGCAGAACCGGGCCAAGCGGGCAGCCATGCAAATTTGGATAGAAGCCGTCAATGCGAAGGGCGGCTTCGGGCAGTGGGGGTTTGCCGTGGTCTTTGAGCCGGCCAGGATGCGGGATGTGGTTTTGGCGCAGGCGTCTGTTGGCGAAAGTCCGCCAGTTAGCAGAATTAGATGGTTCAATTCATCCAAAGGTTTTGGTCTTACAGATGCGGGGAATATTCCTTTTACAGGTTTTCGAAACCTTGACTCTTCTTCTGTGGGTCAAGAAGAGATTCTGCGGGATCCAAGGAATGTACCCGTATGGTTCGGGACCAACCGCGCACCTATCGAAAGAAAGGATATCTCGAAGGGCTTTGGCAACGAATGGAGCGATACAACAACACTAGGCCGGTGCGTGGTGAACATACCGCAAGGCCATGTGCCGGGTTCTCTCGGTTCATCATGGTGGGTCCGGCTCATCAAAGGTGATGACCGTCTTGCGGTTGTATCAATTGACTCAATTCCAGAAGAGAGTTTTTGGATTAAGCTTGCAAGCGAGATGGCTGAACCGCGCGATGATGAACGTAAGCAGGAAGCTTTGTTTTTTCTGCATGGTTACAACGTCACATTCAATCAAGCTGTACTGCGAACGGCGCAGCTCTCTTATGATTTACGTATCCAACCAGCAGTTTTCTTCAGCTGGCCATCAGGTGGTGACGCGGATGACTACGTGGCGGATGAAGCGGCGATTGAGGCTTCGTACGATTCGGTAACAGAATTTATTGGCCGTCTTGATCAATGTGCTTTGTCCGCGGCTACAACCATCCACGTGGTAGCGCATAGCATGGGAAATCGGGCGCTGTTGCGTGCACTGGAGGCGGTCGCTCAAGGGATGAGGGGAGGCAGGGGTTCAGCAATAGATAAGTTGGTCTTTGCTGCTCCAGATGTGGATGCCCGTGTCTTTATGCAATCGTTACAAAAGATTAAACCTGTCGGCCGCAATAAAACGCTGTATACCTCTCCGTTGGATAAGGCCGTGTGGTTATCGAAGGCTTTGCATAAATTTGCCCGTGCAGGCCTGATTCCACCCGTAACCACGGCAGCAGAGCTGGATACGATAGACGCCTCGGGGGTTGATGACACATTCCTGGGACACAGCTATGTCGCAAGTGTTCGGGCCTTGCTCCATGATCTTTCCAGTCTATTGAAGGCCAGTTTGCCGCCATCGGAGCGTGTAGGTCTTGAGCCAGCCATTACTGAAGATGGACGGCATTATTGGCGCATTAAATAACCATAAAATACATCTGCCGCTGATCGGCACGGAAACGGCGTCTCGTGTGCTGGAGTCATCTTGGAAGTAATCTGTCGTGAGGTGCCGGCGCTACGGCGGGAGTTGGGATTATTTCATTGAAATGCTGATCTCTCTTGACAAGCAAACAAATTAAATTATATTGCTTCCTTCGTAGTGGCTTGCAGGCGGGTGTAGCTCAGCTGGTAGAGCACAAGCTTCCCAAGCTTGGGGTCGCGGGTTCGAGCCCCGTTGCCCGCTCCACAAGATTCTGACTTTCGGCCGCCTTGTTTTGAGTGCGGCCTTTCTTTGTAGCAGGCTGGGCCGCGGGCAGCAGATTCCCCGGCCCGGGCGGCACCGCAGCCGTCCAAACGTGGGAAAGGGTGCAGGCCGTTGTTCGACGACCTGTGCAGAACTTATGAAAGTGGGCTCTTCGCCCGCTTTTTTTATTTGCGATGCGGCGATGGAAAAAGAAAGCAACATGTTGCTGATCGACCGGGTGACCGCCCTGATCACGCCGGTTCTGGTCGAAATGGCGGCCGAGCTGATCGAGGCCCAGTTCCGGCGGGAGGGACACGGCTGGGTTCTGCGGCTGATCATCGACACGGAGGCCGGCGTCACGCTGGACGACTGCGCCCGGGTCAGCCGGGAGGCGGGCAATCTTTTGGAGATCGAGGAACTCATCACCTATCCGTATCATTTGGAGGTCTCGTCGCCCGGCCTGGACCGGCCGTTGCGCAACGAGAAAGATTTTCGTCGGTTCGTGGGCCGTTTGGCCAAGGTCAAAACCAGTGAGGCGATCAACGGGCAGCAGGTCTTTATCGGCCGGCTTGGACCGGTGAACGATGACGCCATTGCCATGACCATTGAGCAGGGTGAGGTGGTGATTCCCTTTGCCTTGATCGCCAAGGCCAGGCTGGAAGTTGAATTTTAACTAATTCTACTTTGTGGAATTCAGAATACAGAATTCAGAAGACAGAATAAATCGAACGATTCGGGCAGAAGAATGTTTCTCTTGTCTTCTGGATTCTGACTCCTGACTCCTGGATTCTTTTGGTTGGAATGTGGCAAAGTGGAAATAAGAGTAATGCGAGTACAAGCAGCGACAGGTCTTTTTGACTTTTTGCGAGACCATCATATTTGGAGTGTGGGACAATGCTATCGGATTTAAAAAGGATTATCGATCAGATCAGCAGGGACAAGGGTATCAACCGGGAGCTGCTTATCCGCGCCGTTGAAGAGGCGGTGCGTTCCGCCGCCCGGAAGAAATACGGCAGCCGCCGCGAGCTCGAGGTCCGTTACAACGAGGAACTCGGCGAGGTTGAGGTCTTTCAGTTTCGGACCGTGGTGGAGACGGTGGCGGACGAACAGAAGGAGGTTTCGCTCGCCGAGGCCCTGTCGCTCGACCCGGAAGTAAATGTGAACGACGAACTGGGCACCAAGATGGAGAATATCTCCGAACTGGGCCGGATCGCCGCGCAGTCCGCCAAGCAGGTCATCATTCAGAAGATGAAGGATGCCGAGCTTGATGTTATCTACGAGATGTATCGGGACCGCAAGGGTGAGATCATCAACGGCATTGTGCAGCGTTTCGAGCGTGGCGATATGGTCATCAATCTCGGCCGGACCGATGCCATTCTTCCCCAGACCGAGCAGATCCCCAAGAGGTCCTACCGGCAGGGCGACAGGATCCGCGCCTATCTGCTTGATGTGCGCCAGGGAGCCCGGGACCATCAGCTGGTGCTGAGCAGGGTCGCGAATGATTTTTTGGTCAAGCTGTTCGAGATGGAGGTTCCGGAGATCGCCGAGGGCATCGTCAAGATCATGGCCGTGAGTCGCGAACCCGGTTTCCGTGCCAAGATCGCGGTCGCCTCCAGCGAGAGCGATGTGGATCCGGTGGGCGCCTGCGTCGGCATGAAGGGTTCCCGGGTGCAGAACGTGGTGCAGGAACTCCAGGGCGAACGGATTGACATCGTGCCCTGGAATCCGGACCCGGCGAAATATGTCTCCAACGCCATGGCTCCGGCCCAAGTCTCCATGGTGCTGGTGGATGAAGACCGGAAAACCCTGCTGGTCGTGGTGCCTGACGATCAGCTTTCCTTGGCGATCGGTCGGCAGGGACAGAATGTGCGGCTGGCTTCCAAGCTGCTGGGTTGGCGGATCGATGTAAAAAGCGCCAGCCGCTACGCTAAGCTGGCCGAGGATGGCTATAAATCGCTCCTGATTATCACCGGCGCCGACGAAGCCCTGGCGGATGCCCTGCATGGCGAGGGAATTTCCTCGGCCAAGGACGTGCTCGAAGCCGCTCCGGAAGACCTTGCCGAGATCCCGGGCCTTGATAGTGCGCGTCTTGAGGGGCTGTTGGCGATGGCCAAGGAATACCAGCGGGCGCAGGAGCAACGGGCCGAAGAAAACGGTCCTGAAACAAGGGAAGAAGAAGACGCGTCGTCCGACGGCCGGGAGTAAGTGCCTGGCCTGTTGGCCGTGGCGGAACGCGGACCACGCGGCACAGAAGGGAAAGAGCGATGGCCGGTCGGAAAGAGCCAGGAAATGAGCCGGTGCGGACCTGTCTGGCCTGCCGCCGCAGAGCGGCCAAGGAATTGCTGCTGCGCTTTGCCCTGGTCAACGGTGAACCGGCACGGGATGCGGTCGGCACGCTTGCCGGACGCGGCGCTTACTGCTGCGACAACGCAACGTGTCTGCAAAGATTTTATAAGGATAGGAAGAGACTGGCCCGCGCTTTTCGTGTACATTACAAGAAGGCGACGGCTTGAAGTAATTTCTGGGGTGATGGAGCATGAGCAAGATCAGGGTTTATGAATTGGCCAAAGAGGCCGGCATGGCAAGTAAGACTTTGGCGGATAAGCTTATCGATCTGGGTTATGATATCAAGGGCCACAGCTCGTCGGTATCCGAGGAAGTGGCGAATGATATCCGTAAAACCGTTCTAGGGTTTTCCAAAACGGAAGTGGTGGAGAAACGGATCAGCGTCAAGAGCGGCGCCACCGTGATCCGCCGGCGGGCGGAAACAGTTCTCCAGATGCCACCTGAGGTGGCGGTTCCCGAGTCTGAGCCGACCCCGCCGCCGGCGGCCGAATCGAGCCTAGCGCCTGCGGCCGAGAAAAAAACCGCTACGGTCCTGCGCCGGAAAAAAGATGCCGAACCGGCAGAAGAGTTGCCGGCTGCTCCTGCCCCTGAAGAATCTGTGCCACCGGCTGTTGTTGAGGAGTTGCCGGCCGTCGTGGTCGAACCGGTCGAAGAACCGGTCGCCATCGAGCCGGCGCCTGAAGAATTGATCGCCTCGTTGGCCCCGGAGTTGCCGGCTGCCGTGTCCGAGGAGAAGGGGGCGGAGGTCGCGCCTGAACCGGTGGCCATCGAGACGCCGGAGGAAGCGGCGGCCAGGATAAAGGCTGAACCGCCGGCCAAGTCTCGCAAGGGTTTTGCCAAGATTATCAAGCGGGCGGCCATCCAGCTGCCGCCGGAGGAAGAGCCGAAGATCGCCAAACCCTTGAAGACCGTAAAGAATTTCAAGGTGAAGGGGCTGGGGGTTGAACAGATTATTGCCAGCGATATCCCGGTCGATATTGATGAGGATATCAAGGACAGACGCAAGGGCAAGCGGCTGGTTCAGATTAAACCCGAGGCCGTGGTCAAAGGCCGGGCCAAAGGGGCCGGCGCCATTCCGAAACGGCGCGGCCGCGGGGGCGACGAGCCGGATGGCGGCGAAGAGGTCGATCGCCTGCTGCGGGGCAGAAAACCCGCCAAGAAGAAATTTCAGGAAGTGCAGCAGCCGGCGGCGGAATCCAAGGCGATCAAACGCCGGATCAAGGTGTTCGAGACCATTACGGTCGGTGATCTCGCCCATCGAATGGGCGTAAAGGTCAATCAACTAATTGCCAAGCTGATGGGGCTGGGTGTCATGGCCACGGTCAACCAGGCCCTTGACGTGGATTCCGCCATGCTGGTGTCCGCCGATTTCGGCTATGAGATTGAACAGGCGATGAGCAACGAGACTCACATCCTTAACCTGGAGGAGCAGGAGGGCGGCGGCGAGCCACAGCCCAGGCCACCGGTGGTCACGGTCATGGGGCATGTCGATCACGGCAAGACCTCCATCCTCGACGCCATCCGCAAGACCGACGTGGCAGTTGGCGAGGCGGGCGGCATCACCCAGCATATCGGCGCCTACTATGTCCGGTCAAGCGCCGGCGACGTGGTCTTTCTCGATACACCGGGCCATGCGGCGTTCACCGAGATGCGTTCCCGTGGCGCCCAGGTGACCGACGTGGTTGTTCTGGTGGTGGCGGCGGATGACGGGGTCATGGACCAGACCAAGGAGGCGATCAACCATGCCCAGGCGGCCGGCGTGCCCATTGTGGTGGCGGTGAACAAGATCGACAAACCGAACGCCGACCCCAGCCGGGTGAAGCGGGAACTTGCGGACCTTGGTCTGGCTCCCGAGGAATGGGGCGGCCAGGTTATTTACTGCGAAACATCCGCGAAGAAGAACCTCGGCATTGAGTCGCTCCTGGAAAATATTCTGCTGCAGGCCGAGATCCTCGAATTGAAGGCCGATCCCCAGCGTCGAGCCCGCGGCCGAGTGATCGAGGCCCAGCTGCACAAGGGCCGGGGCCCGGTGGCCACGGTGCTCATCCAGGAAGGAACCCTGCGGGCCGGCGATCCCTTTGTGGTTGGCCAGTATCACGGCAAGGTCCGGGCCTTGATCAACGACAAGGGCGAAGCCATGGCCGAGGCCGGCCCCTCCATGCCGGTTGAGGTCCAGGGCCTTTCCGGCGTGCCGCTCGCCGGCGACGACTTCTTGGTGGTGACCGACGAAAAGATGGCCAAAAACGTCAGCGCCTCCCGGCAGCTCAAGGCCCGTGAAACAGAACTGGCCGCCACCAATAAGATTTCGCTGGACAAGCTCTTTGAGAAGATGCAGAAGGGCGATGTCAAGGAACTCCGGGTAATTCTGCGCGCCGACGTGCAGGGCACCCTGGAGGCCTTTGGCAAGGCCATCGAACAGCTCAGCACCGACGCCATCAAGGTGAAGGTCCTGCACGAGGGCACCGGCACCATTTCCGAATCGGACGTGCTGCTGGCCTCGGCCTCGGAGGCGATCATCATCGGCTTCAACGTGCGGCCGACCGCCAAGATCAAAGATCTGACCGAGCGGGAAAAGGTGGACATCCGTTTCTACGACGTCATCTACCACGCCCTGGACGATATCCGCAAGGCCATGGTCGGCATGCTGGCGCCCACCTATAAGGAGCGGGTGATCGGCGCCGCCGAGGTCAGGCAGACCTTCAGTGTCCCCAAGATCGGCACCATTGCCGGCTGTTATGTGATCGACGGCAAGATCGAGCGCAACGCCCAGGTGCGGGTGTTGCGGGACGGCGTCGTGGCGTACACTGGCAAACTTAGCTCTCTGAGGCGTTTCAAGGATGACGCCCGGGAGGTGCAGAGCGGCTACGAGTGCGGCATCGGGGTGGAGAATTTCAACGACATCAAGGTGGGCGACGTCCTCGAGGTTTATGTGATGGATGAAGTGGCCTCCACCCTGTGAGCGTATCCGGAACTGGATTGTTGTCGGTAAGGAAAGTACGTATTCCATGGTGACCAAGCATCAGAAAATCGGCCCTTTCGGGTTGGGTCAACGTCCGGAAGGCGGCAACAAAAGGCCGCAACGGGTGGCGGATGCAATCCGTCAGGAAATCAGCCTGCTGCTGGTTGGCAAGATCAATGATCCGCGACTGGTGCCGCTTTCCATCACCTCGGTGGAGGTGACCCGGGACCTGCGGTGGGCCAAGGTTTTTTACAGTGTTTTCGGTGGGGAACAGCAGGCGAGGGATGCCGCCGCCGGTCTGGCCAGCGCCAAGGGTTTCATCCGCTCTCATCTGGCCGGCGTTCTCGGCCTGCGGGTAACCCCGGATCTGGACTTCAGGCGCGACTTCTCTCTCGTCCGCCAGGAAGAGATGGAAAGGTTGCTGAAGGAGATTGCCGCTGATGACGAAACGTAAGCGATCACAGGGTGGCGCATCTGCTTTGTCATCGGCCTGGCCGCATACCTGATGTATAGCGGACAGGCCTCTTTCGCGCATCTGCACCACCCTGTAACCGCTTACGAATAGCCGGGGAGTTGAATTAGTTTGTTTGTACTCCGCGAGAGGTTACGATGAAAAAGTCGGATGAGAGTCTTGGAAGAATTGTCGCGGAATTGAAGGGGAAGAAAAATGTCCTGGTGGCGACGCACGTCTTTCCGGATGGCGACGCGCTCGGCTCGCAACTGGCAATGGGCAACATTCTGGAAGGGATGGGGAAAAAGGTTTTCTATTACAGCGAGGAAAGAATTTCCCATCTCTATGACTACATGCCGGGCTGCGAAAAGCTGGAGAGCCGTTTGCCCAAGCCGGCAGTATTTGATGCCATCATCTCCCTGGACTGCGGTGATTGTTTCCGGCTCGGGGAGGCGCTGGAGGATCTCCGGGAGATTCATCCGTTTGTGGTGATTGACCATCATTCGGGGCACAAGGAGTTCGGCGACCTCCGCTGGATTGACCCGAACCGCTCCTCCACCGGCGAGATGGTCTATGAACTGGCAGTGGCGCTGGGCGCTGATATCTCCTACGAAGCGGCCTTCTGTCTTTTTACCGCCATCGTCGCGGATACCGGCTCCTTCAAGTACGACTGCACCACGGCCAGCACCTTCCGGGTTGCAGGTGAACTGGTGGATCTGGGCGTTAAGCCCTACGATGTCGCACGCAAGCTGTTTGACAACTACACGACCGGCCGGCTCCGTCTGCTGGAAGCCGTTCTCGGTACCCTGGAGATGCACGCCGACGGCCAGATAGCGATCATTACCGTCACCCAGGAGATGTTTGCGCGAACCGGGGCCAAACGGGACGACACCGAGGATTTTATCAATTATCCGCGGGCGTTGAATACGGTAAAGGTGGCTATTTTTATTAAGGAAGGGATTGACGGTTGGATTGGAGTCAGTATGCGAGCCAAGGGCGAATGCGATGTGGCGCAGCTGGCCATGACCTTCGGCGGCGGCGGCCATCGGAATGCCGCTGGCTATCGCCTGCAGGGGTCAACCATCGCCGCGGTCCGGACGGCGCTGCTGCCGGAATTGTTGCGGCGTCTGGCCGCTAAGGGCCTGTAAAGAAATAGCTGTCACGAGAAGGCGCTCAGATTTGGGTCAGATTTGGTTGCGCCGATTGAGTAAAACCGCAGGAGTAGCAGCGCTACTTTGAGGATTTTGCGATTGAGGCAAGACCAAAGATGGCCCAAAGATGAGATGCATGATGGAACAGTTATTTCTTTACAGGCCCTAAGGCGGGCATGAGCAGTGAAGTTTTGACAGGCGGCGTTCCGGCCGTGGTTGCGAGCGAACCGGCAACGGAGAGCGGCGCGGCGGCCGCGGTTTTTCTGGTGGACAAGCCGGTTGGCCCCTCCTCCTTCCGGATTGTGCAGCAGGTCCGTCGGGCCTTGGGCATCAGGAAGGTCGGCCATGCCGGCACCCTTGATCCGTTTGCCTCGGGCCTGCTGGTGATATGCGCCGGCCGGCCAGCCACCCGGCTGATCGCGCAGCTGATGGCCGGCGACAAGGAATACGAGGCGACCCTGCGGCTGGGCGTGGAAACGGATACCCAGGATCTGGAGGGGACGATTGTGGCCACACGGCCCGTTCCGCTATTTGATCGGGCAACGGTGGCGCGTTGTCTGGCCGGTTTCGTTGGTGAGCAGTTGCAGACCCCGCCCCGGTTTTCGGCCTTGAAATATCAGGGGAAGCCCCTGTATTATTATGCGCGTCGGGGAGTGGAGGTCAGCAAGGAGCCCCGCCGGGTGGTGATCAGCCGGATCGACTGCCTGGACCTGGGGCCGGATACTCTGACCATCAGGGTTGCCTGCGGCAAGGGCACTTATATCCGGGCCCTGGCGCAGGACATCGGCGCCGTACTCGGGTGCGGCGCTCATCTTATCGAACTGCGGCGCCTGCGGAGCGGCCCGTTTTCGGTGAGCGATAGTCTGCCCGGCACGGCACTGGCCGAACGGGAGGAGGCGCGAGAACTGCTGGCGGCCAGCCGCCGGTCGGTTGAGGAAATACTCGATTTATTGAAAGAATGGCAAGACCGGGGAGCATCCCCGCAGCAGTGAAAGATTTTGGAAAGGATCGCGGGATGGCAACGCCATCCCCAGTGATACAACAGAAAACACGAACGCAAAGATAGAAGAAGGAGGTATGTCGTGGCCCAGGTGACAGAGAAAAAACAGGAAATCATTGAGCAGTTCAAGACGCACCCGACCGATACCGGTTCCTCGGAGGTGCAGATCGCGCTGCTCAGCAACCGGATCACCTATTTGACCGAGCATTTCAAGACGCACAAGAAGGACCATCATTCCCGGCGTGGCCTGCTCAAGCTGGTCGGACAACGCCGACGTCTGCTCAACTACCTGAAGCAGCGGGATGTCGCCAAGTACCGTACGCTGATTCAGGAGCTTGGTATTCGTAAGTAACTTCCGTTGCCGCTTTTATCCGCGGCAACGGTACAATTCGCGGTGGTCGGCTCTCTGGCGGGGCAGTTGTTCCCCCCCGTCGTCGGCACGACCGGTCGAGGAACCGCTGGCAGGACTTTCATCTCTCACCGTTTCACTGGCGCTTGCCAGCGGCCCGCGCTTCATCGGGCAGCCGAAGCGAGCTTCAGTGAAACAGTGAGATCTGTGTCCTTGCCAGGGCGGACCGACTTCAGGGATGGACCACCGCATCAAACAAGCAAGGAGATCCCTATGTTTAAAAAAGTCGAAGCTGAAATCGGCGGTCGCATGCTTACCATCGAGAGCGGCCGGCTGGCCAAACAGGCCAATGGTTCGGTCCTGGTCACCTACGGTGACACCATGGTCCTGGTCACGGCCACTGCCGCCAAGACCCCCAAGCCCGATGCCGGGTTTCTGCCTTTAACCATCGACTACCAGGAACGGCTCTATGCCGTGGGCCGTATTCCCGGCAGTTTCTTCCGCCGGGAAATCGGGCGGCCCAGTGAAAAGGAAACCCTTACCTGCCGGCTTATCGACCGACCCCTGCGGCCGCTGTTCGTGAACGGTTACATGACCGAGACCCAGGTGATCGCCACGGTGCTTTCCGCCGACCAGCAGCATGATCCCGACATCATGGCGATGACCGGCGCTTCCTGCGCGCTTGCCGTGTCGGACATTCCTTTTCTCGGCCCCATCGCCGGGGTGCGGGTGGGCTACATCGACGGCCAGTACGTGGTCAATCCGGCCAAGGCCCAGTTGATCGACTCCCAGATGAATATCATCGTGGCCGGCACCCGCGAGGCGGTGGTCATGGTGGAGGGCGGCACCAGCGGCCTGTCCGAGGACGAGGTTTTGGAAGGCATATTCTTCGGGCATGCCGCTTTACAGCCGCTCCTCGCCATCCAGGAAGAACTGCGGGCCGCGCTTGGCAAGGCCAAGAGGGCCGTGCCCCAGGTGGAGATCGACGCGGAGCTGAAAAAGCGGGTCGAAGAACTGGCCGCTCAGGAAATGCAACAGGTGATCACCACCGTCGACAAGCTGGAACGGAGTCGGCTTTCGGACGAACTCAAGGAGAAAATCGTTGCCCGACTGACCGAGGAGAAGGGCGCCGATCCAGGAGTGGTGCGTGGCTTCCTGGGTGATCTCAAGAAGGACATGATGCGTGGCCGGATCGTCAAAGAGCAGGCCCGGATCGACGGTCGCCGCTTTGACGAGGTGAGAACGATCATCTGCGAGGTTGGCTGCATGCCACGTACTCATGGTTCCGCCTTGTTCACCCGCGGCGAGACCCAGGCGATCGTCACCGCCACCCTGGGCAGCGAGCGGGACCAGCAGCGGGTCGAGACCTTAAACGGCGAGGAGTTCAAGCGCTTCATGCTCCACTATAATTTTCCGCCATACTGCGTGGGCGAGGTCCGTCCCCTGCGTGGGCCGAGCCGTCGGGATATCGGCCATGGAGCCCTGGCCGAACGGGCCTTCGAGGCCGTGCTGCCGGACGCGGAGTCCTTTCCCTACACCATACGGGTTGCCTCGGAGGTGCTGGAGTCGAACGGCTCCTCTTCCATGGCCACGGTCTGCGGCACCAGCCTCGCCCTGATGGACGGCGGCGTGCCGATTTCCAAGCCGGTATCCGGCATCGCCATGGGACTCATCAAGGAAGGCGACGAGGTGATCATCCTCTCCGATATCCTGGGCGATGAAGACCACCTGGGCGACATGGACTTCAAGGTGGTGGGCACTGCCGACGGCATCACCTCCCTGCAGATGGACATCAAAATAGCCGGGGTCACCAAGGAGATCATGGCCCGGGCCCTGGCCCAGGCCAAGCAGGGCCGCCTGCATATCCTCGAGAAGATGGGCGAGGCGCTCGCGGCACCGCGCGCCAAAATCGCCGAATTCGCGCCCAAGTTTTTCACCATGCATATCAACCCGGACAAGATCCGCGAACTGATCGGCCCGGGCGGTAAGATGATCAAGGCACTTTCCCTGGAATACGAGGCCAAGATCGAGGTGGACGATTCCGGCGCGGTCAACATCTTTACGCCGAACGGCGAAATCGCCAACCGGCTCATGGACCGGATCAAATCGCTGAGCCAGGAGGCCCAGGTCGGGATGATCTACAAGGGCGTGGTCAAGACCATCAAGGACTTCGGCGCTTTTGTCGAGATCCTGCCCGGCACCGACGGCCTGGTCCACATCTCCGAGCTGGCCGAGGGGAGGGTGAACAAGGTCACCGATGTGGTCAAGGAAGGCGACGAGATGATGGTCAAGGTTCTGGAAATCGACCGGCGCGGTAAGATCCGCTTGAGCCACAAGGCTGCCCTCGCTGAAACATAATCCATGTACAACAAGACCATTCTGGAAAATGGCCTGCGGATCATCACCGAGCGTCTGCCGCATTCGCGGCTGACCTCGGTGGGGATCTGGGTCGATGTGGGCTCCCGGGATGAGCATGACCTGAACAACGGCTCGGCTCATTTTGTGGAGCACATGCTTTTCAAGGGTACCCGCAACCGCACCGCCGAACAGCTTGCCCGGGAACTGGACGTGCTGGGCGGTACGGCCAACGCCTTCACGGCTCGCGACACCACCTGTTATTATGCCACGGTCCTCGACCGCCACCTGCCCAAACTGGTTGAGCTGTTTGCCGATCTCTTTCTTAACTCCCGGTTCGACCAGGAGGATATTGACAAGGAGCGGCAGGTGATCCTCCAGGAAATCAGCATGGTGGAGGATACGCCGGACGACCAGATCCATGACCTTTTTGCCGCTTTACTCTGGGGCCGGCATCCGCTCGGCAACACCGTGCTCGGCGGCCGGGAGGTGGTGGCGGCCATGGATGCTAAGAAATTGATCGATTACGTCCAGAAACAGTATACGCCCGACCGGATTCTCATCGCGGCGGCCGGCAATGTCGAGCACGACGCCTTTGTCCGCCTCTGGCAGGACGCTGCCAGTCTGCCGGCCGGCAGTGGCGATGCTCCTCCGGCCCGGCGGCCGCCGCAGTCGCTGTCGCCGCAGCGGGCAATTTACAGTAAGCCGCTCGAACAGGTCCATGTCCTGCTCGGCACCTATGGCCCGCCCGCCGCCTCTGTTGACCGTTTCACCTTCATGCTGCTCAACGTTTTGCTCGGCGGCAACATGAGTTCCCGGCTTTTCCAGGAACTGCGGGAAAAAAGAGGCCTGGCCTATTCCATTTACTCCTATATCGTGCCTTTTGCCGACTGCGGCTATCTGTCCATCTATCTGGGGGTGGACCGGGAGGTGGTCAACGAGGCATTGTCCCTGGTGGTGCGCGAGGTCAACCGGCTGGTCAACGAACCGGTATCGGCGGCCGAACTGGCCGACGCCCGGGAATTTTCCAAGGCCGGCCTGTACCTGGCGGCGGAGAATATGGAGTCCATCATGATGCGGATTGCCCGCAACGAATTCGTCTTTGGCCACTATGTCACCTTCGAGGAGGTGGCAACGGCCATCGACCAGGTGCAGCCCGTTGACATCGGCCGGCTGGCCGGCCAGATTTTTGCCAACGATCTGACCATGACCGCCCTCGGTCCCCTGCAGGCCGACGAAGTGGACTGGGCCCTGCTGGGCTGGAAAAAATAGGAGGCGCGCCACAGATGCAGGCCGTGACCGTTTATTTCCGCTGGCTGGACCCGGCGCGGGACAGCGACCTGCCCCTGCCCGCCTACCACTCGGAACTGGCGGCCGGCATGGATGTGGCCGCCGCCGTTGCCGAACCGCTCGTCCTGGAGCCGGGCGATATCCGGCTTATCCCCACCGGTTTCGCCGTGGCGATCCCGGCCGGCCATGAGCTGCAGGTCCGGCCGCGCAGCGGCCTGGCCGTCAAGCACGGTATCACCATCATCAACAGCCCTGGCACCATTGACGCGGATTACCGGGGCGAGGTGAAAATCGGCCTGATCAATCTTGGCCAACAGCCCTTTACCATCCGGCGGCAGGACCGTATCGCCCAGCTCGTGCTGGCGCCGGTCTGCCGGGCCGACCTGCGGGTGGTCTCCGACCTGGATGCCACGGCCCGCCAGGACGGCGGCTTCGGACACACGGGAATCTGATGCGCTTCTGCGTGCTGGGCAGCGGCAGCAAGGGCAACGCCACCCTGGTGGCGAGCGGGTCCACGACCCTGCTCATCGACGGCGGCCTGTCCGCCATTGAAATCCGCCGCCGGCTCACCGCCATCGGCGTGGATTTTGAGGCGCTTACCGCCATCCTTCTTACCCACGAACACACCGACCATATCCGGGGCGTGCCGGTGCTCTCCAGGCAGGGCCGCATCCCGGTCTTTGCCAGCCCGGCCACCTTTACGGCGGCCGGTCCGGGCCTGGATAGGCTCTTTGCCTACCAGGAATTCGCTGCAGGCACCACCTTCACCATCCAGGATCTGCAAATCCACCCCTTTGCCGTGTCCCATGATGCCGTGGACCCGGTTGGCTTTCAGATCACCGACGGCCGGCTGGCCATGGGCTACTGCACCGATACCGGCCTTGTCTCGCGGCTCATGCACCACCGTTTGAGCGGTTGTCACGGCCTGGTGCTCGAAAGCAACCATGACCCGGAGATGCTCAGAAACGGCTCCTACCCGCCCTCCCTCCAGCAGCGGATTCGCGGCAACAAGGGCCACCTGGCCAACCAGGATGCCGCCGATTTTTTGAAGGATCTTCTGCACGACGGCCTGGAGCACGTGGTGCTGGCCCATCTCAGCGAGGCGAACAACCGGCCGGCACTCGCCATGGCCGCGGCGCAGCAGACCCTGGCCGCCGAACCGGCCGCGGGTGGCGCCGTACGGATCTCGCTGGGCCGCCAGAACCGGGTCGGCGAACTGGTCTGCCTCGGCCGCCGGATTGGTTAATTCGCCCCAAGTTGCTTCAGAACCCCCTCTCTTTCGAAGATCCGGAAAAATTCTCAGCCTTCTGGCTACAGCCGATACTGCTTGACGCTATTATCCTTGCGCGATAATATATCGCCATGATCAAGTCGTTCAAATGCAAAGAGACCGAAAAGCTCTTCCACGGTCGATTTTCAGCAAGGTTGCCGCAGACAATCCAGCGAGCAGCGGTTATGAAACTGAAGATCCTTAATGCCGCGAGCATTCTTGAAACACTCCGTGTCCCACCGTCGAATCATTTGGAGGCTCTTCGCGGTGCCAGAGAAGGTCAATACAGCATCCGCATCAACAAGCAATGGCGAATTTGTTTCGTATGGCAGGGCAGTGACGCCTACGATGTCGAGATCGCCGACTACCATTGAGAGGTCATTATGGCAAAGCGTGATTTCCCCCCCATTCATCCCGGTGAAATTCTCCTTGCGGAGTTTCTTGAACCATTGGGAGTCAGTCAGTATCGGCTCGCGAAAGATATCGGGGTAACTCCACGGCGTATCAATGAAATTGTTCATGGCCGCCGGGCCATCACCGCCGATACCGCACTGCGACTCGGGCGCTATTTTAATATGGAGGCACAGTTCTGGCTCAATCTCCAATCACACTACGACATGGAGGTGGCGTTGGAACTCCTTAAGGACAGGCTTGAGAAGGAGGTTCACCCTCTCTCTCGCGCGGCATGATTTCCAACCGGGAAGTCTTTCAGGCTTCCCATCAGAATAGCAGCCAGCATATCCGCAATATCCCGGCGAGGAAGAACTCACTCCGGATGCCAGCGTGACGATGATCGATCGCGATTCCCTGGTTTCGTACGGCGGCCGCGGCATCCCCTATTTTGTCTCCGGCGACGTGAGCGAGCTGAACCAGTTGCGGACCACCAACTTTCACGCGGCCATGATGGACATTATCAACGCCCTGGCCAACACCGCCGAGAATATCCGGGCCGGCCGGGACCGGGTGATCGATGTGGACCAATTCGCGGCCCGGTTCGCCGACCGCGCCGACTATCCTCTCCTGTCTGTACTTCCCGATAATAATATATATTTTGCATTGATATTTCCCAAAATGGGAAATATGATAAATGCCATCAGGAGGGATGCATCGCCGATATGCGTATTTTGGGTCTGCCGCGCTTGGAGGAGTTTAAGCAAAAATATTCTGATTGCCGAAAGCCGCTGGATGCATGGCAGGCGGAGGTCGAGCGTGAAAACTGGGGAAGCCCCAATGACATAAGGAGGCGATACCGAAGCGCCGACTTTCTGGCCGACAACTGTGTGATTTTCAATATCAAGGGAAACTCATACCGGCTAGTGGTCAAGATCCGATACCAAAACGGCATTGTCCTTGTTGAATGGGTCGGGACCCATGCCGAATACAGCAGGCAAAAGTTTTGATGCCCTGATTAATGTGAGGTCGTTCGACCAAGCAGGAGGAGAACGGTATGAACGTAAAAGTCATCAAAAACGCGGAAGACCATGCCGCTGCAATGGCGCGGCTGTCCGCTCTCATGTCGCTCGATCCCAAGGTCGGTTCCGATGAAGAGAGCGAACTGGAACTGCTGGCGCTGGTTATTGAAGCATACGAGCGCCAAATTGTTCCGCCGGCCGCGATTGACCCGGTTGACGCGATTTTGTTTCGCATGGATCAGATGAAGTTGAGCCGTAAGGATCTTGTCCCTTGCATGGGATCGATTTCCAAAGTCTCGGAAGTGTTGTCGCGCAAGCGTCCGCTCTCCCTGTCGATGATCCGGCGGCTTCATAAAATCCTTGGGATTCCGACCGACATCCTGATTAAAGATTCGGATGTGGATGAAGGCATCGTCGATGAAGCTCCCAATCTGGACTATTCCAGATTCCCATTGAAAGAGATGCATGACAGGGGATGCTTTGGAGAGTTTCATGGCAACTCGCAGCGGCTTAAGGAATACGCCGAGGACTTGATTCGCAAATTCATGCTGGACGTTTCTCCGAAGAGGATGGAACCCGCCTTGCTTCGGGCTCCGATACATCGTCGCGGAGATCGGAAGGCGGACGAATATGCGTTGCTGGCATGGCGGATGTGCGTTTTGAAGAAAGCGCACAACATTGCCCTGACGCGCGATTACAAGGCTGGATCGATTACAACCGAATGGATGCGCGAACTTGCCAAACTCTCTTTATTCGAAGATGGACCCAGGCTGGCCAAGGAGTACCTCTCCCGTTACGGAATCGCGCTGATTATCGAACCGCACTTTGAGAAGACATTTCTTGACGGTGCGGCAATGCTCGGCAACGGGTATCCCATAGTAGCGCTGACATTGCGTCACGACCGGATCGATAATTTCTGGTTCGCGCTTATGCACGAACTTGCTCATGTGAGCAAACACCTGAGCGAGAGCACGCCAATTTTTATCGACGACCTTGATCGCGTTAATCTGGAGCGCATCGAAGTCGAGGCTGATGCAATGGCTACCGAGGCGCTGGTTCCGAGTAATATCATGGCCAGGGCGCGAGTCCGCGAAACGCTGGCGGAGGCCGATGCAATAGCTTTAGCGGATCAGCTCGGCATTCATCCCGCCATCGTGGCCGGCCGATTGCGGCATGAGACGAAGAATTTTCATCTGCTTTCCAGCTTGATCGGGAAGAAAGGTCAAGTCAGCAGGTGCTTTGCTCAATGAAACTCACCCAACAACAACTCGAAACCCACCTCTGGGGCGCCGCCAACATTCTGCGCGGCAAGACCGCCGGCCAGGATTACAAGAACTATATCCTGTCGTTGATGTTCTACAAGCGTCTCTGCGACCAGTGGGAGAATGAGGCGGATGAGGCCATCGCCGATCTGGAGCGCCAGCAGGGCAAGCCATTTACCGAGACGCAAAAAGCGGTGTTCAGGGCCAAGGGGATGCACCGTTTTGAAATCCCCGTCGGCAGCCGCTGGGGCGATGTGCTGGCAGCCTCGACCAACCTTGGCGGGACGCTCACCCAAGCGATGCGGGGCGTGGCCAGCGCCAACGAAGAGCTGCGCGGCGTCTTCACGGTGGACTGGAACCAGCCGGCGCCGGATGGCAGCGGCAAACCGCTGATCCCGAATGAGGTGGTGCATGCGCTCATCCAGCACTTCGACAGCCACGATCTCTCGAACGCCAGTGTGCCGCCCGACATCCTGGGCCGGGCCTACGAGTATCTGATCAAACAGTTCGCCGACGATGCCGGCGCCAAGGCCGGCGAGTTCTTTACCCCGCCCGAGGTGGTCGATATCCTGGTGCGTATCTTGGAGCCGCAGCCGGGCGACACGATTTACGATCCCACCTGCGGCAGCGGCGGCATGCTGGTGCATGCGGCGGATTTCCTGCGTGAGCACAAGCACCACGCCACCTCGGCCCAGTATTTCGGCCAGGAGATGAATTGGGGCAATGCTGCCATCGGCAAGATCAACTCCGTGCTGCACGGCCTGGAGGCCACCATTTCAGCCGGGGTCAGCACCATTACCGACCCGGCCTTCAAGGACGGCGAGGGCAGGGTCCGCAAGTTCTCTTTGGTGCTCGCCAATTTTCCGTTTTCCGACGAATTCTGGTGGCTGAAGCCCGAGCAGCAGACGGACGACAAGAAGAAAAAGGACAAGCTGAAAAAAGAGACCTTTGGCAAGGAAGGCTACAAAGACCCCTTTGGCCGTTTCGGGCGTGGCACCCCCTTCAAGGCCCCGCCCGCCGGTTACGGCGACTACGCATTTATCCTGCACATCCTCGCTTCTCTGGCCGACAATGGCCGCGCCGGCATTGTCTGCCCGCAGGGCGTGTTGTTCCGGGGCCAGCCCGAGGTTGAAGAGGAAACCGGCGAGTTTGACGACGAGGGCAACCCCAGGATCAAGCGCCGCAAGGCCGATGACGAGCACCTTATCCGCAAGGCCCTGCTCGAATCGCGGCTGATTGACGCCGTTATATCGCTACCGCTCAACGTCTTCTACGGCGCGGGCGTCCCGGCCTGCCTGCTGATCCTTAAAAAACAGCGGCCGCCGGAACGGCACGACCAGGTGCTGCTGGTCTATGCCGCCCGCCATTTTCGCGAACTTTCCAACCAGAACGAGCTGCGGCCCCAGGACGTGATGCGCATGCTGGTTCATGCCCACGCCTATGGCGACGCTGCCAAGGTTCCCGGTCTGGTGGCCCTGCACCGCCAGCGCATCCGGGTGCAGATCAAGGCCCGCGAGCACGACGAGATCGAGCGTCTGGAAGTGGCCTATGCCGACCACGCCGACCGCCTGGCCAAGCTGGAAACCCAGGTGGCCGCGGCCCGGGCCGAACTGGCCAGGATCACCGTCAAGACCTCGAAAGGCAAGGCTGAAACTGCGTTGGCCAAGCTCGAAGTCCAGCGCGATAAGGTTGCCGCCAAGGTTGCCGAACGGGACGAGAAGATAGCTGAGGCCCACCGCCGGGCCGAGGACGACCGCCGCGATGTGGAACAGGTCGGCACTGAATTGGGCTTGCTTTACCGCGACCCGGACGAGTTGCTCAAGCATGCCCGGGTGGTCGGCATTGACGAGATTGAGGAGAACGAATTTAACCTCAATATCCCGCGTTACGTGGATACCTTCGAGCCGGAGCCGAGGGTTGAGGTGAAGGAGGCAATCGAGCGGCTCCGTCAAAGCGAGTCATCGTTGCGGGAAGCAGAGACGTCGTTATTTCAACTCTTGAAGGCGGCAGGTTATGACCTCAAGGCTTGATGCCAGTCATGCCGTAGTCCGGCAAACAGGAGTGCCAAAGGGCTGGGCCGACAAACAGGTGTCTGACCTTGTGCGAATTGTCAGCGGCGGTACTCCAGACCGGAACGAAAGTGCCTATTGGCGAGATGGAGGCATCCCCTGGATCACGCCAACTGACCTGACTGCCAATAACGGAAAGTACATACGAAACGGGGCAGAACATATATCCGAGAGCGGGTTGGCGAATTCGAATGCGCGACTGGTTCCAGCCGGTTCGATCATCTTTTCAACTCGGGGCACGGTTGGCAACTTGGCCATTGCAGGCGTGCCACTAGCGTCCAATCAGTCATGCGAGGTGCTGGTTCCCAAAAATGACGAGATTTATGGTGAGTTTCTTTACTACCTGCTCAATTATGGGATGTTCGCTTTCCACCGGCTAGCTGGAGGCACAACCTTTGGCGCGATCACGCGCCGAGAAATCGGTAGAGTTCATTTGGCGCTGCCGAAAAGGAACGAGCAAGCCGCCATCGCCCGCATCCTCGATGCCGTGGATACGGCGATTGAACAGGCTCGGGATGCCACTGAGCAGGCCAAGCTGCTATCGCATTCACTGGCTCAGGAGCTTCTTGAATGCGGAGTTGACGAAATGGGGATAGTGCGGTCGAGAGAGGATTCTTCGAGTCGATTTCGTGTAACCGAATTGGGGCTATTGCCAGAATCGTGGATTGTTCAAAAATTGGCTGATATCGCTGAGGTTGAGCGTGGGCGATTCAGCCCTCGCCCACGAAACGACCCAAGGTTCTACAACGGGCCTTTCCCGTTTATTCAAACAGGCCAGATCGCAAAAGCGAAAGGGCGGGTCATCACGGATTACTCCCAAACTTTGAATATCCAAGGTAAGGCAGTAAGTCGCGAGTTCCCTGCGCGGACGATCATGATTACCATTGCGGCCAATATAGGCGAGACAGCCATTCTCGGCATACCGATGTGTGCCCCAGATTCATTGGTCGGCGTTATGGTGAAGGCACCGCATTCTGCCCGTTTTGTAGAGTTGTGTCTGCGGCGTCTTCGTCCTCGATTGTTGGCGATTGCCCCGCGAAGTGCGCAGGCAAACATCAACCTCACTACACTGAAACCGCTTCGTATTCCCGTTCCACCGCCCGCAGAACAGGGGAAAATTGCTGCTATCGTTGATGCTGCTGAAGCGAATGTCGTAGCCCTCGAATCAAAGATCTATGCGTTAAAGCAACTCAAGAAATCCCTGATGCATGACCTTCTCACCGGCGCCGTGCGGGTTGCCGATAGCGTCCTGTTGCCAACGCCATGAACACTCAGGAACTCATCGCACTTCTCGATCAGATC
>Ga0208863_1000725_pt1 | contig 26644 bp, 20 predicted proteins | sample RifOxyD3_FD_184040 | JGI IMG/M metagenome (GOLD analysis project Ga0208863, IMG submission 184040) | Soil microbial communities from Rifle, Colorado - Rifle Oxygen_injection D3 (SPAdes) | ecosystem: Environmental > Terrestrial > Deep subsurface > Rock core/Sediment | place: Rifle, Colorado...
TGACCCGCCACTGGCAAGGCATTTCTCTGCATGACCGCTGATCAAAGACCATGAGTGATTCCGTTCTTCACAAAGTAACCCCCATGACCAGGCAGTACCTGGAGATCAAGAGCCAGCACGAAAACGCCATTCTCTTCTACCGGATGGGCGATTTTTATGAAATGTTCTATGACGATGCCGTGACCGCCGCCCGCGTGCTCGGCATTACGCTCACCTCCCGCAGCAACAAGGACAAGGACGCGGGCGACAAGGTGCCCATGTGCGGGGTGCCGTATCATGCGGTCTCCGCCTATCTCGCCAAGCTGGTAAAGGCGGGGTTCCGAGTGGCCATCTGCGAGCAGACCGAAGACCCGAGCCAGGTCAAGAGCGGCCAGATCGTCAGACGCGAGGTGGTGCGGGTGGTGACGCCGGGCCTGACCACAGAGGAACAGCTGCTCGACGACAAGAGCAACCGTTATCTGGCCGCGGTCTGTATGGCAGCAGCCAGGAAAAACGCGGCGTGGTCCGAACAGGCCGGCAACTGGGGTCTGAGCCTGATCGACATCACCACCGGCGAATTCCTGGTTACCGAACAGGACAGTTTTGAGACGGTGGCCGATGAACTGGCCCGTTTAGCCCCGTCGGAGCTGCTGTTCGACGAATCAGACCCGGAAACGAGCCGGTTTCTGCGGGAAAGTATCGGGCCGCTGCTGCCCGGCCTCTGCCTGACCGAGCGGCCGGGCCATGTCTTTTATCCGGAAACGGCCCGCGACACGCTACAGGCCCATTTCCGGACCGTGAACTTGGCCGGTTTCGGCTGCGATCACCTGCCGGCCGGCCTGGCGGCCGCCGGCGCCCTGCTCCAGTATATCCAGGAAACCCAGAAGACCGATCTTTCCCATATAGAGAAGCTGACCCCCCTGGAACTGGACAACGTACTCCTGGTGGATGACGCCTCCCGCCGTAATCTGGAACTGGTCCAGACCATTGTCGGCGGCCGGCGGGAGGGTTCGCTGCTCGCCACCCTCGATTATACCTGCACCCCCATGGGCGCCAGGCTGCTGCGGAAACGGCTGCTTTTCCCTTTACGCGACGAGGCCCGGATCAACCGGCGTCTGGCCGCTGTGCATACCCTGTATGGCGATCCGGGCCTACGCCAGGCCCTGCGCGACCAGCTCGGCGAGGTGTACGACCTGGAGCGCTTGAACAGCCGGGTGGTGCTTGGCAGCGCCAATGGCCGGGATCTGCTCGCCATGCAACATTCCCTGGCCCGACTGCCCTTGCTCCGAGAACTCCTGGCGCCGACGGTCGACCCGCTGTTGCGGGAAATTCACGCAAGTCTCGATGTGTTGCCCGAGGTGCATGCGTTGTTGGCGCGCTCCATTCGGGAGGACGCCGGCATCACCCTCCGGGAAGGCAAATTGATCAAGGAGGGGTTCAATGCCGCACTGGACGAACTGCTGCTCATTCTCCGGGACGGTCGAAAGCTGATCCTGGAACTGGAAAGCCGCGAGCGGCAGCGGACCGGCATCAACAACCTCAAGGTGGGATTCAACAAGGTCTTCGGCTATTTTCTGGAGGTGAGCCGCGGCCAGTTGGCCAATGTGCCCGACTACTTTATCCGTAAGCAGACACTGGTCAATGCCGAACGCTTCATCACGCCGGAGTTGAAGGAGTTTGAGAACAAGGTGATGGGGGCGCAGGAAAGGCAGCTGGAACTGGAATACCGGCTTTTCGGCGAAATCCGCCAGCAGGTAGCCACGGAAAGCGCGGCTATTCTGCAGACGGCGGCCCAGCTCGCCCGGCTCGATTACTACAGCTGCCTGGCCGAGGCCGCCGTCCGCAACCATTATGTCAGGCCGCAGGTCAATGACGGCGAGGCGATCACCATCAGCGAAGGCCGCCATCCGGTCATCGAACAGGCCCTGCCGGCCGGGCGTTTCGTGCCCAATGATGTCCGGCTCGATCAGCACAGCGAGGAGGTGCTGATCATCACCGGTCCCAATATGGCCGGCAAGTCAACCGTGCTCCGGCAGACCGCCCTGATCGTGCTCATGGCGCAGATGGGCAGCTTCGTGCCGGCCGACCAGGCCGAGATCGGCATGGTGGATCGGATTTTTACCCGAGTCGGGGCCATGGACGACCTACGCCGCGGCCAGTCCACCTTCATGGTCGAGATGAACGAAACCGCCAACATCCTGAATAATGCCACGGAGAAAAGCCTGGTCATCCTCGACGAGATCGGCCGCGGCACAAGTACCTTCGACGGGCTGTCCATTGCCTGGGCCGTGGCCGAGGACCTGGTGACCAGGAACGGCAAGGGCGTGAAAACCCTGTTCGCCACGCATTATCACGAACTCACCGAACTGGCCTTGACCCACAGCCGTGTAAAAAATTATAATATCGCGGTGCGGGAATGGAACGATTCCATAATTTTTCTCCATAAACTGATGAAAGGCAGCACCAATCGAAGTTACGGCATCCAGGTGGCAGCCCTGGCCGGAGTCCCGCCGCGGGTGGTGACCCGAGCCTCTGAAATCCTGCGTAATATTGAAAATGGCGAATTCGACCGGCAGGGAGCGCCGCGGATCGCCGCGAGTCGGGGGACAGGCCAGGGCGGACGGTTGCGGCCCGAGGGCAAACCGAGCCAGCTGTCGCTGTTCGCCGGCGTTGATGATGCGATAAAACAGCGGCTGCGGGAAACGCAACTGGACAGCCTGTCGCCGCTTGCCGCCCTTAGCCTGCTCTATGAGCTGAAGGAAATGTAACCCCGACGATGCGTAATCGAAACTCTCCCCTTGCCCAAGGAGGAATATTGCAGCAACTCATGCCTGCACAATTACCGGCAGAACAGTGGTCTCCTTGCCGGGCATGGATCGCCATTTTGCTGATCGCCATGCTGCTGGCGGTTTCTCCCGGCGCCGCGCCTTCTCCGGCCGCCGCCGCTGCCGGCCCGGCGATTTCCCTCCAGAAGCAGTATGACCAGGCCAAGGCAAACTACGAGCAACTCCGCAACCAGAAAAAGCAAAAAAACAACGACCCGCCCCGGACCAGTTGGGAGGCATCGGTCGGTCTTTTCCGGACGATCTATCTGGCTGAACCAAAGGAAGAGCTTGGTATTTCCAGCCTCTTCATGATGGGCCGCTTGTACCATGACATGTTCGGCCGTTTTCGCAACATGCATGATCTGGAGGAGGCCATCGCCTATTTTCAGGACGTGGTCACCCTTTCCCCCCAAAGCCGCCTGGCCGACGACGCCCTGTATCGTCTGGGTCTCATCTATGTCACCGATAAGGATGACCGGGAACAGGCCGCCAGATTTTTCAGCAGAATCCTGGAACGTTATCCAGAAGGCGATATGGCCGAGCTGGCAACCAAGCAACTCGCCACGCTGCAGCAGGGGGAGGGGACATCTGCGGCCGGCCCTGGCGGCAGTCAAAAAAATAATCAGCCCGTGGAGATCCTGCCGATCCGCTACTGGTCATCGAACAACTACACCCGGGTGGTTGTCAAGACCTCGGCACCGGTTCGCTATGCGGAACAACTGCTTGAGAAAACCGACAACCAGCCTCGCCGCCTGTTCATCGATTTTGCCAACAGCCGGCTGGCGCCGGAGGCCAAATTCCCGGTTGCCATTCAGGACGGACTCCTCAAACAGGCGAGGGCCGGACAGTTCAACGCTGATACGGTCCGGGTGGTGCTGGATATCGAGAGCATCTCAAACTACAAGATCTTCTATCTGCAGGATCCATCCCGGCTCGTAATCGATGTCATGGGCACGGGAAATGGCAACGGCAAGACCGCGGCCGCTCCGGCGCCGGCTGTTGTCGCGAACAACCAGCAAAAACCGGCTGAAAAGGCCGACAAGCCGCCGGAGCCCCCCGCCGTAACACCCGACAAATCGACGGCTCCCGCCACGCCCGCCAAGCTGCCGGCCGCCGTAGACAAATCGGCGCCGCCATCACTGGCCAGGCAGCTTGGCCTGTGCGTCAGCCGGATCGTCATTGATCCGGGGCATGGCGGCAAGGACCCCGGGGCAATCGCCGCCAACGGCGTCAAGGAAAAGGACGTGGTGCTTGACATCGCCCAAAAACTGGCGGAAAGGCTGAAAAAATTGCTCGGCTGCGAGGTGGTGTTGACTCGGAATTCCGATGTCTTCATTCCTCTGGAGGAACGAACCGCCATTGCCAATACCCGTAAAGGCGATCTTTTTGTTTCCCTGCACATCAATGCTGCCCCATCGCCGGATATCCATGGGGTTGAAACCTATCTGCTCGATTTGACCAACGACGAAAACGCCATGCGGCTGGCCGCCTTTGAAAACGCCACCTCCACCAGCAAGGTCAGCGATCTCCAGAAAATTCTGGCAGACCTTCTGACCAACACCAAAAAGGATGAGTCGGCCCGGCTGGCCGGCTTTATCCAGAGCAACATGGTCCGGGGCCTCAAGCTGAAAGATCTCGGGGTGAAAAAAGCTCCTTTTTACGTGTTAATCGGCGCCCAGATGCCGGCCGTACTCAGCGAAATCACCTTTCTCACCAATCCGAACGAGGCGAAAAAATTAAAACAGGACAGCTACCTGGGCACCATTGCCGAGCAGTTATCCGCCGGCATCAACGCTTACATCACCAAGTCGAATATGGCCATGCTGTCGAGTCCGTCGGCCGCCAAGTGATCTGCCAGGAGTTGGGAACAAAAAAGGCCACGGTCCTGCTGCCCGGGCCGGCGCCGACGAGGCAGCTTTTTTTCGCTTGACGCCCTTTCTCCCGCCTTGCTATAGTCCCTCTTTTGTCACAATCGATTATTATTACCTCTTATATCACCTGGATGGCAAAGGACGAGGGCTATGAACAGCAACGGCAAACTGGCGGAAATTCTCGCTCAATACAGCTTTGAAAGGGGCAACCTGGTCCCGATCCTGCAGAACGTACAGGAAGTCTTCGGCTACATCTCCAGGGATACGGTCGGCGAGATTGCAAATCATGTTAACGTGTCGTGCAGTGATATCTACGGGGTCGCGACCTTTTATACGATGTTTCGCTTCAAACCGGTCGGCAGAAAACATATCAATGTCTGTCGCGGCACGGCCTGCCACGTAAAGGATGCCGACCAGATCCTCGATCAGGTCCAAAGGGTCCTGGGAATAAACGAAGGCGAAACCTCGGCGGATGGCGAGTATTCCCTCGAGACAGTGGCATGTATCGGTTGCTGCGCACTTGCGCCCTGCATGACCATCAACAAAGATGTTCACGGCCGGTTGACCTCGAAAAAGGCGCTCAAAATTCTCGGTACGGCCGTCAAGGAGGAAGAATAATGAGCGGACATGCATCTAATGACCGCACGGTTCTCGTTTGCAAGGGCACCGGCTGTGTATCCTCGGGCGCAGGCTCGATATTCGATGCCCTGGCTGCGGAACTTGGCAAAACAGGCCTTGCAGGCATCGACCTCAAGCTCACCGGCTGTCACGGTTTTTGCCAGCGCGGGCCGATAGTCATTGTCGAGCCGGACGGTGTTTTTTACTCGGCGGTCCAGGAACAAGACGTTGCCGAGATCGTGGAATCTCACCTTATGAACAATGTTGCGGTGGAACGACTGTTCTATCGCGATCCGGTCACCGACAAACCCATAATGCATTACAAGGATATTCCGTTTTATGCCAACCAGGACCGGATCGTCCTTAAAAACTGCGGCCACATCAATCCCGAGAAGATCGAGGATTCGATCGAGGTCGGTATCTATTCGGCGCTGAAAAAGGTTGTGCGCGACATGACGCCGGAGCAATTGATCGAAGTGATTAAAACATCCGGCCTGCGCGGCCGTGGCGGGGCCGGCTTCCCGGCCGCTGTCAAGTGGAAGTTCTGCCGGGATGCCGAGGGTGACCAGAAATACATCATCTGCAACGCCGATGAGGGTGACCCCGGAGCATTCATGGACCGCTCGATCCTGGAGGCCTCCCCGCACCAGGTAATTGAAGGCATGATCATTGCCGGCTACGCCATTGGCGCCAGCAAGGGGTACTTCTACGTGCGGGCCGAGTATCCGCTTGCGGTCGAGCGCCTTAAAATCGCGGCCGACCAGGCGCGTGAAAAGGGCCTGCTCGGTAAAAACATCCTGGGCAGCAATTTCGACTTCGACCTGCAGATATTTCTTGGCGCCGGCGCCTTTGTCTGCGGTGAAGAAACCGCGCTTATTGCCTCTATCGAAGGGTACCGCGGCATGCCGCGTGTCCGGCCACCCTTTCCGGCGCAGAAGGGTCTCTTTGGCAAGCCCACGATCATCAACAACGTCAAGACCCTCTCCTATCTAGCCGAGATTATCAACCGGGGAGCGGGATGGTTTGCCTCGATCGGCACTGCAAAGAGTCCGGGCACGGCTGTTTTTGCGCTTACCGGCAAGGTGGCCAACTGCGGTCTGGTCGAGGTACCCATGGGTACGCCGCTCAGAAAAATCATCTATGACATTGGAGGCGGGATTCCCGGCGGCGGCCGCTATAAAGCGGTGCAGACCGGCGGCCCGTCCGGCGGCTGTCTGCCTGAAAGCCTTCTCGACACCCCAGTCGATTTCGAGAATCTTGCCGCGGCCGGCTCGATCATGGGTTCCGGCGGCATGATCGTCATGGACCAGGATTCCTGCATGGTGGATATTGCACGATACTTCATCGAATTCACGCACAGCGAATCCTGCGGCAAGTGTGTCCCCTGTCGGGTGGGGTCGCAGCACCTGCTGCGCCTGCTGACCGATATCACCGAGGGCCGCGGCGACAGCTCCATGATCGACAGGCTGTTAAAGCTTGCCAATACGGTCAAGGCCACCTCGCTGTGCGGTCTGGGGCAAACAGCGCCCAACCCGGTACTCACCACCATCCGCCATTTCAGAAACGAATACGAGGCGCACATAATTGAAAAACGCTGCCCTGCTCTTAAATGCAAGGCCCTCCTGGTCTATGATATCGACCAGGAAAAGTGCAAATCGTGCGGCATCTGCAAAAAAAGTTGTCCGACCCAAGCGATCACCGGCAGCAAGAAGAAAAAAGAACCCTTCATCGTGCATCAAGAGCAGTGCATCAAGTGCGGCACCTGCTGGACAGTGTGCCCGTATGAATCGGTGCAAAAAACGTCTCCGGGCATTGGCGCTTCTGTTTGAAGAAAGGATTTACGGCGTTTGCCCCTAGAGACTGAGGCCTTGAGGAAACGGCCCACAAGGAAACCTGGAGAAAAAATCGGCAATGAGCGAGATCACGTTAAAGATAGACGGAATTGAGATCAAGGCGGCCAAGGGCGACACGGTGTTAGACGCCGCGCGCCGGGCCGGCATCAGGATACCGACCTTGTGTGCGCATCCCGCACTTGAGCCGCTCGGCTCCTGCAGGCTCTGCATCGTCAACATCGAAGGCATGCGCGGCAACCCAACGTCCTGCACCACGCCAGCAACCAACGGCATGGTCGTGCATACCAGGACCGAGGAGATCGTTGAATTGCGCCGGGAGATTATAAAACTCCTGCTGAGCAATCATACAAGCCCCTGCCTCGTGTGCAACGACCGGACCTTGTGCGAGAAATACCGGCCGCGACCGTTAAAGGCCGGCAAGACCACCCGCTGCACCTTTTGCGCAAATCGTGACAACTGCGAGTTACGACAACTGGTCGCCGAGTATGAGATCAATGACTTCGACCTGCCCATCATCTATAAAAATATTCCACTTGAGCGCCGTGATCCGTTTATGGATCGCGACTACAATTTATGCGTACTCTGCGGCCGTTGCGAACGGATCTGTAAAAAAATACATGGCAAGGGCACGTTGAGCTTCATCAACCGGGGTGAAGATGCCAGAATCGGCACCGCGTTCGGACTCGACCACACCGAGGCCGACTGCAAATTCTGCGGCGCCTGCATAGACATCTGCCCCACCGGTGTGCTTGCCGACCGTTTTGCCAAGTGGCATGGAGCCCCGGATAGATTTGCCGAGACCTCCTGCGTGCTCTGCCCGCTCGGTTGTCGGGTACGATTAAGCCTTAAAGAAGGCAAGGTACTCGGCGGCGGCATGACCGATCTTTCACGGGCCGGCCGGATATGCGCACTCGGTCGGTTCGGCCTTGCCCAACTGCTCTCCAACCCGCGGCGCCTTACCGCGCACCGGGTGCGGATCGCCGATGGTCTGATCAAGACCGATTACGAAGATGCGGTTTCCGAGGCGGCGAGCAGGCTTCTCCCCTTCAAGGGCGATTCCTTCGCACTTCTGACCCATCCCCAGGCAAGCCGCGAGGAGATATACATCCTTGACAAGTTTACGCGTCAGGTCATGAAATCGAAAAATATCATCATCACCGATGCCGCTACGGCAAGCAACTATGCAATTCCTGCTGAGGTCAAGGCGCTTTACATGACCGGTGATCTTGTCGATACGGCTGATCAGGCTCGACTTGCGACGCTTGATGCCCTGGTTATCGCCGACCTCTTTCCGTCCGCTGCCCAGGAAGCGGCGCACGTGGTGATTGCGGCGGCGGCCCTTGCGGAAACCGATGGGACCTTTGTAACCGCTTCTGATGAAATCAGGCCCCTTACTAAGGCGGCGGTACCTGCGGCCGGTTTAAATCCCGACTGGCGGATTATCTGCGACATTGCCAAAAATATGGGCGCCTCCGACTTTGATTTCGAATCGACCGAGCAGATCAAAGAGGAAATGACCGCAACCGGTTTCCTGGTGGCCCCAGGCAAGGCTCCCGTTCCCTCGCCTTTAGATAACGTGCGTGCCCTGCCTCAAAGATATCGCGGTCACCTGATAAGTGATATCGTGATTGCACTGCGCGACATCGGCGGGCATGCAAAACCGGCGGCAAGTCCGGAGCCTGCCCCTGCGTCCGATAACCGACCGTTCAGGATCATCGAGAAGATCGAAGTCGTGCCCAATACCCACATCACGACCATCCATGCCCCGGCCATCGCTGAAAAATGCCTGCCCGGCCAATTCGTCATCGCCATGGTCAGTGAAAAATCGGAACGTATTCCGTATACCATTTGCGACTTTGACCGGGAAAAGGGCTCCATTACCCTGGTAACGCTTGAGCTGGGCAGATCGAGCCGCGAGCTGGCGCTTCTTGGCACAGGTGATTGTCTCGCGCATGTGGCAGGCCCCCTCGGCGAACCGGTGGAGGTGAAGAATTACGGCACTGTGGTCTGCGCGGGCGGTTGTTACGGTGTGGGGGCGATTTTCCCCATAGCGCGGGCCATGAAAGAGGCCGGCAACCGAGTCATCTGCATCGAGGAGGCATCCAGCCACTACCTGCTCCACTGGCAGGACAAGCTGTCCGCGGTCTGCGATGAATTCCTGATTGTCACCAAGGACGGCTCTGTCGGCATGAAAGGCGGCATTCAGGATGTCATAGCCATGCTCGTTAAGAGAGGCGAGAAGATTGACCAATCATACATCATCGGCTGCACCTTCATGATGATGCTGGTAAGCAGGGTGGCAAAAGAGCTTGCTGTGCCGGTGCAGACCGCCATGAACCCGATCATGCTCGACGGCACCGGGATGTGCGGCGCCTGCCGGGTCAACCTGGACGGGGAGATGAAATTTGCATGCGTGGACGGCCCGTTCTTCGACGGTCTCAAGATTGATTGGGAAGAACTGATCAAAAGGAACTCCGCATACGGGATGCAAGAGGTTGAGTCCCTGCCGCAATCGGGCGTACGGGTTTTGACCCTTGCCCAGGCCTGCAGGTGCGAAAACAAATAATACTTACTTGGCCGCGGCAAAAACAGGCAAGAGGGTATAGGGAAAACAGGATGAATCCGAAAGAGCGACAAAAAATACCGAGACAGAAGATGCCGGAGCAGGACCCCCGCCGACGAAGACACAACTTCGAGGAGGTTCCCTACGGGTATACCGAAGAACTGGCGATCCGCGAGGCGCAGCGCTGCCTCAAATGCAAAAAGCCGGGCTGCGTCAAGGGCTGTCCGGTCAACATTGACATCCCCGGTTTTGTAAGCCTCATCGAGCAGGGCAAGTTCCTCGAAGCGGCTCGCAAGCTCAAGGAGCAAAACACCCTGCCCGCTGTCACCGGCCGGGTCTGTCCCCAGGAAGTTCAATGCGAGTCGCGGTGCATTCTCAGTAAAAAAGGCGAGTCTTGCGCCATCGGCCGCCTGGAGAGATTCGCTGCCGACTATGCGATTAACGCCGGCGATATGAGAATACCGGACCTGCCTCCCTCAACCGGAAAACGGATTGCTGTAGTAGGCTCAGGACCTGCCGGCCTGACCGCGGCCGGCGACCTTATCAAACTAGGGCATGCGGTAACGGTCTTCGAGGCGTTTCATGTGGCCGGCGGTGTGCTCATGTATGGCATTCCCGAGTTCCGGCTCCCCAAAAGAATTGTCCAGTTCGAGATTGACTACCTCAAACGCCTCGGTGCTGAAATCATTACAGATCATGTGGTAGGGAAAGCCAAGACCGTGGACGAGCTGCTCGCGGGCGGCTATGATGCCGTGTTCATCGGCACCGGCGCAGGGCTACCGATCTTCATGCGTATCCCCGGTGAAAACCTGATCGGCTGTTACTCGGCAAACGAGTATCTCACCCGCTCAAACCTGATGAAGGCCTTTTTGTTCCCGGAATACGCCACTGCCCCTATCCGCAGTAAAAGGGTAATAACCGTAGGCGGCGGCAACGTTGCCATGGATGCCGCGCGTACTGCCAAGCGGCTTGGCGCCGAATCGATCATCGTCTACCGGCGCGGCCGTGAAGAGATGCCGGCTCGCTCAGAGGAAATACACCACGCCGAAGAAGAGGGCGTGCAGCTTATGGTACTCACCAACCCCACACGGATCATCGGCGATGAAAACGGCAGGGTTGTTGCGCTGGAATGCATCAAGATGGAGCTTGGCGAACCGGACAGCTCCGGCCGCAGAAAACCTGTGCCGGTGCCGGGATCCGAGTTCCTGATCGAATGCGACACGGTGGTGCCCTCCCTCGGAAACCGCCCCAATCCCCTGATTCCGATGACCACCCCAAATCTCAAGACCACCCGCTGGGGCACCCTTGAGTGCGACCCGATCACCTTCGAGACCTCACAGAAAGGAGTTTTTGCCGGCGGGGACATCGTCACCGGCGCCGCAACCGTCATCTCAGCCATGGGTCAGGGCAAGATAGCGGCACGCAGCATCCACGAGTATGTCACCACGGGCAAGGTCACAAAACCTGCCCCGAAGCAAGAAGAGAAAGACGACAATGAAAAGGAAACGTGACATTCGTCCCCTTGCGTGCAATATACCGTAGTCCCCTCTATCTCCGGCATCTGCCGGTACGCACCAACAAGGCCCTACTTCCAAGTAACTTCACGCAAGTATTTGATCTGGCAACAAAAAAAAGGCCGCCCCCGAACAGGGGCGGCCTTTTCTGACTATCGTTATTTTCTAGCAGAGGGAGATGGGTTCTGTCAATTCTGCCCTTTGGCAACCTTCAAGCGAGCGAGTGCTCGTTGCAAGGCAGCCTCGGCACGGGTTCGATCAAGCTTCTCCTGCTGCTGCTGAGCCTGGGCCAGGCGCTTTTCAGCCCTTTCCTTGGCCCGCAGGGCACGATCCACATCGATCTCATGGCCTACTTCCGCAGATTCCACCAGAAAAGAGATCTTGTTGTTGGAGACCTCGCAGAATCCGCCGCTGATCATCAAATGCGCCGCGCGATCCCCCTCTTTATAGGTCAGGGTCCCTATCTTTATGGTGCTCAGAAACGGGGCGTGATTGGCCAGCACACCGAACTCGCCGCCATAACCAGGAGCGGTGACAATATCCACGTCTTTGTCCAGCACGGCACCCTTCGGCGTTACCACTTCCAGTCTGATCTTCTCAGCCATTCTCGTTTTCCTTAAGATTGTACTCCGGCTAATCCTGCCGTCTCACGTCACATAAGCTGGTAACCTGCGTCTCGTGCCAAATAGGAGCGGCCTATGCAGCGGCCTTGGCCTTCGCAGCTTTTTCCAAAACCTCATCGATCCCGCCGACCATGTAGAAAGCAGTCTCGGGCAGTTCGTCATGTTTGCCTTCAAGGATTTCCTTAAAGCCACGCACCGTCTCGGCCACGGGGACAAATTTTCCTGCCATGCCGGTGAAAACCGCGGCAACAGTAAAGGGCTGTGACAGAAAACGCTGCATTTTTCTGGCGCGAGTCACGGTGAGCTGATCCTCCTCTGAAAGCTCATCCATACCGAGAATGGCAATGATGTCCTGCAGATCCTTATACTTCTGCAGGGTTACCTGCACACCGCGCGACACTTTATAGTGCTCTTCGCCAAGAACGTTGGGGTCGAGAATGCGGGACGTGGAGTCGAGCGGATCCACGGCCGGGTAGATGCCGAGCTCAGCGATCTGACGCGAAAGAACAACGGTGCCGTCCAAGTGGGCAAAGGTGGTGGCCGGGGCCGGGTCGGTCAGGTCGTCGGCCGGTACGTATACACACTGCACCGCAGTGATCGAACCCTTGGTGGTGGAGGTGATCCGTTCCTGGAGCTCGCCAAGGTCAGTTCCCAGCGTCGGCTGGTAACCAACCGCCGAAGGGATACGACCGAGCAGGGCCGATACCTCGGAACCGGCCTGGGTGAACCGGAAGATGTTATCCACAAAGAAAAGCACGTCCTGACCCTCTTCATCACGGAAGTACTCGGCGGCGGATAGACCGGTTAAGGCAACTCGCGACCGGGCACCCGGCGGCTCGGTCATCTGACCGTACACCAGGGCCGCTTTGGGAAGAACGCCGGATTCCTTCATTTCATGGTAAAGGTCGTTTCCTTCGCGGGTCCGCTCACCAACGCCGCAGAACACGGAAATACCGCCGTGGTGCATGGCGATGTTGTTGACCATCTCCATCATGATAACCGTCTTGCCGCAGCCGGCGCCGCCGAACAGACCCATCTTGCCACCGCGTGGAAAGGGGACCAGCAGGTCAATAACCTTGATGCCCGTTTCAAGCACGTTGACTTCGGTGTCCTGCTCGGTGAAAGCCGGTGCAGGTCGGTGGATGGCGCGCATCTTGTCGGAGGTGATCGGACCCAGGCCGTCCACCGGCCGACCGACCACATTCATGATCCGACCCAGGGCGGGGGCGCCGACCGGGATCATGATGGCCGCGCCGCTGTCCCGGACCTCCATGCCGCGCACCAGACCGTCGGTCTGGTCCATGGCCACGCAACGGACAACGTTGTCCCCCAGGTGCTGGGCAACCTCAATGACCAGGTTGTCCGGCACGTCATTGATGGCCGGATTGCTGACCATGAGGGCATTCTTGATATTCGGTAACAGGCCCGGCGAGAATTCAACGTCCACGACCGGCCCGATTACCTGAACAACTTTACCGACATTCCCTCCAGTTCTTTCTGCACTCATATAGCAGCAAGCCTCCTCAGCTTCCCCAATGTGTTTATTAAAATTTGATTCCCGTATTCTCTTAACGCAGCAAATGGACCGCTTATTATTTCAATGCCTCGGCGCCACCGACAATGTCCATGAGTTCGGCGGTAATACCTGCCTGGCGAGCCTTGTTGTATAGCAGGGTTAGATTATGAATGATATCCTTGCAGGCCCGGGTGGCATTATCCATCGCGGTCATCCGCGCTGCCTGTTCGCTGGCATTGGTCTCCAGCATGGCGTGGTAAACCACGACATTCATGTAAAGCGGCAGCAGAACCTCCATGATCTCCGTTGTGCTTGGCTCATAGATATAGTCGCCGCTGACCGCGCCTGCTTGATCGGTTCCCGTTGCCTCCCCCGGTTTCACTGGCAGGATCAACTCTTGGGCCGGTCTCTGCACGGCAACATTCATGAATTTGCCATAAAGGATGTGTACTTCGTCCGCCTCGCCGGCCAGGAAGTTTGCAGAAATGTCCTGGGCTATGGCCCGGGCGTTGAACATCTGAAAGGTGCTCATGATGTCAACGTAATCCTTGCGCATCATGCCAGTTTTTCTGAAATAATTCCTGGCCTTCTTACCAATGCAGACTATGCTGACCTTCCTGCCCTCCTGGGCGTACTTCTTGATGAGCCGGTCCGCATTCTTGAAAATATTGGCGTTGAAGCTGCCGCATAGTCCCCGATCCGTGGAAGCGATCACCAGTTCGACCGTCTTGACCTCACGGATTTCCATCAGCGGAAACTGGCTGCTGTCCATGCTGCCGGAGAGAGTGGACATGGTCTTGGCGAACTTCCCGGCATAGGGACGGAAATCCTCCATCTTCTGCTGGGCTCCACGCAGTTTGGCGGCTGCCACCATGTTCATGGCCTTGGTGATCTGTGAAGTCTTCTTCACCGCACCAATTTTTGTTTTTACTTCCTTTAACGTAGCCATTGCTCAGCCTTTTCCCCTTGATTAGTTGAGGCCTTTTGCAGCCTTGAACGAGGCGCCGAATGCGGTCAATGTCTTTTTCATCTTTTCTTCCAGGGCACTGTCGAACATCTTCTTCTCTATCAGATCGCTGAAGATATCCGGGGCATTCTTTTCAATGTGCTGATAAAGCTGCTCTTCGTATTCGGCCAGGAGATTGACTGGCAGTTCGTCAAGGAAGCCACGGGTGCCGGCATAGAGGATCGACACCTGTTTTTCCATGGGCAGCGGTTTATATTGCGGCTGTTTGAGAATCTCGACCAGACGTTCACCGCGGCGGAGCTGCTGCTGGGTGGCCTTGTCCAAATCGGAACCGAAACCGGCAAAGGCGGCCAGTTCGCGATACTGGGCAAGGTCGAGCCGCAGGGTGCCGGCCACCTGTTTCATGGCCTTTACCTGGGCCGCACCACCGACGCGGGAGACAGAAAGACCGACGTTGATGGCAGGGCGGACGCCGGCAAAGAACAGGTTCGGCTCCAGGTAGACCTGACCGTCGGTAATGGAGATAACGTTCGTAGGAATATATGCGGACACGTCGCCGGCCTGAGTTTCAATAATCGGCAAGGCGGTGAGCGACCCGGCGCCCAGAGCGTCGTTGACCTTGGAGGCGCGCTCCAGCAGCCGCGAGTGGTTGAAGAAGATGTCGCCCGGGAAGGCTTCACGTCCCGGCGGCCGGCGGAGCAGCAGTGAAAGCTGCCGATAGGCAACGGCCTGCTTGGAAAGATCGTCATAGATGATCAGGGCATGCTGGCCGTTGTCCCGGAAGTATTCGCCCATGGAGCAACCGGCATAGGCGGCGACGTACTGCATAGGCGCCGGATCAGAGGCGCAGGCGGCAACCACCGTGGTGTATCCCATGGCGCCATGCTTCCGGAGGGCCTCGACCACCAGGGCGACGGTGGATTTCTTCTGGCCAATGGCCACATAAATACAGTGCACATCGGTATTCTTCTGGGCGATGATTGCGTCAACGCAGAGGGAGGTCTTGCCAATCTGGCGGTCGCCGATGATCAGTTCGCGCTGGCCACGGCCCACCGGAGTCATGGCGTCCACCGCCTTGGCGCCGGTATAGCAGGGCTCATGCACGCCCTTCCTGGCGATAACGCCGGGCGCGAGCACCTCAATCTTGCTGAAGTGTTTGGCGTTAAGGGGGCCCTGGCCGTCAATGGGCGCACCAACGGCGTCCACGACCCGCCCTTCCATCTCGGGGCCGACCGGCACCTCGGCGATCCTGCCGGTACGTTTGACCGTGTCACCCTCCTTGATGTGCTCTACGTCACCAAGGATCGCGCAACCGACGTTGTCCGCCTCCAGGTTCAGAGCGAGGCCGAGGATGCCGCCAGGGAACTCAAGGAGTTCCATGGCCATGCATTTCTCAACGCCATGCACGCGCGCGATACCGTCACCCACCGAGATAACCGTCCCGGTTTCACTCAGATCAACCTTGCTTTCGTACTCCTTGATCTGCCCCTTGATAATTTGACTGATTTCTTCGGCTTTGATCTGCATTTTGCCTATTCACTCCCCTTAATGGATTCATTTAAACCCGTCAGTTGCCTTTTGATGCTCCCGTCAATAACCAGGTCCCCGATTTTGGCAATAAGACCGCCGATGATCGAGGGATCTACCAAGGTCTCGATGAGCACCTTTTTCCCTGTAATCTTTTCAAGAGTGGTTTGCACCTTGCTTTTCAACGCATCGTTCAGGACCGTGGCCGTGATCACCGTGCCGCGGCTGATATTCTGGTCGGCGTCCACCATCTGCTGAAAGACATCGGCGATTTCAGGCAGGATGTTGGTCCGTTTCTTCTGAACCAGCAAATTGAGAAAATTGGACATGATCTGTTCGCATTGCAGGGCACCGATCAATGATGCCATGACCTTGCTGCGCAGCTCATGGGGATAGAGACGGTTGGTCAGCGCGTCCATGATCCCCGGCTGGCTGGCGCAAAGCGACTTCAACTCGTTCAGCGCCTGACTGTACCCCTGATTCTTGCCTTCCTCCTTGCCTACCGCAAAGAGCGCCTTGGCATACCGTTTGGCTAAGATCGTCTGTCTCACTGTACCGTACCCACCTTTTCAAGGTAATTTTCGATCAATTTGACCTGGTCTTCTTCTTTCAGGTTTTTCTTGATCAACTCTTCGGCCATGCGGACGGCCTGATTGGCGACATCTTCGCGCAGATGCAGTTTGGCTAGGGCCAGCTCATGCTCCAGAGCCTTCTCGGTCTGGCGCTTGATGTCGGCCGCCGCGCGGTTGGCCTCATCAATGATCCGCTGTTTTTCGGTCTCACCATAGGCCTTGGCATTGGCGATGATTTCGTTCACTTCAAGTTCAATCTTGGCAAGTTTTTCCTCAAAGCCCCGATATGTTCTCTCGGCTTCCGCTTTTCTGGCTTCCAGATCGGAGAAATGGTCCCGGATGGCCATCTGTCTGCCCTTGAGGGCATTGGCAAGCGGTTTGGCCAGGAATTTAATCAGAATGACGAGCAAGGCAGCGAAGTTCAGGGTCCGCCAGAGGAGATCCCACCATTTTGCGGCCGGAATCCCGCCGCCGCCATGACCGCCTTCGCCGCCGGACGCGCAGGCCACGCCAGCGGTTACCAGCACAAAGATGGCAGCCAGGGCTATGCCCCGGAATTTTAAGAATTTAACATGCTTGTCCATGGTTAGAGCGACCTCCCCAATATTTTCGCGGCCATCTCGGCGGCAAATCCGTCGATCTGTCCCTTCAGCGTTTCTCTGGCCCCGGCAAGCTGTTTCTGAATTTCCGCAAGTTGCGTCGTCTTGGTGCTTGCCGCCTCCTTGCGGATTGCCGCTAGCACTTCTGCACCGGCCGTCTGGGCGCTACCCTTGGCCTCATCGGTCACGGCCTTTGCCTTGATGCGGGCGTCATTGAGCTTTTTGGTGATTTCCTCCTGCCGGAGCTTGGCGTTGTTGGCAAGCGTGTCGATTTCCTTGGCAAGCCCGTTCAGACTTTCCTGGCGCTGGGCGAGAACGGTCCGAACCGGCTTATACAGCACCGCATTTAGAATGCCGATGAGAAAGAGGATGTTGATAATGTGGATTACCAGAGTGATGTCTATTGTAATCATCCTTTCGCTACCCCTCCGTTCTGTTCACTGTAAAAAATCTTATGTTGCTCAAAAAAGTCGCTTTATCAGCCCGGTGCCCTCTACCCTTTGGCGCTTATGTTGACTGTTCACCGGTAATTGCTTGCTATCAGGAGCTCTTTCGCTCATGAATGAATGCTCGTTCATGAGTTATCGTGCTTATCTAATGTATCCTTTGGGGGCTGTCAACTTTTTTTATCAATAAATTTTCCAGAGGACCGACAAGAAGGCGCCGGGCCATCGGTTTTTCAAGCCCCTGAGCAATGACCGACCGACACCCACGGCCGACGGATATTATCCTGCCAGTTGCGCCCTGATAATTGCCGGGACCGCATCCAGGGCGGCGCGAAGTTTGTCGGCCTGCGGGCCGCCGGCCTGAGCCATATCGGGCCGGCCACCGCCCTTGCCGCCTACTAGGCCGGCCATTTCTCTGATGAGGTCACCGGCATGCAACCGACCAACGAGATCCTTGGTAACCATGACCAGAAGGGCGGCTTTATCCTGGTGGACACCGCCAAGGGCCACCACGCCGGAGGTCAACCGATCGCGGAGGCGGTCGCCCACCTCCCGCAGTGTTTTCGGCGAATCCAGGGGGATATCAACGGCAAGCACCTTGATATCGCCAACCATGGCGGCCCTGGCGAGCAGTCCGTCAAGGTCGCCGGTGGCCAGCTTGGCCGTGAGCCGGCTGACCTCTTTTTCCATATCCTTCTGGCGGGCCAGGATCTTGACGAATTTGCCCCGCAGTTCATCCACCGGTGATTTGATCAGACCTGCCAGGGTTTCCAGCTCGCCGACCGCGGCCTGGTAGTGCGCAAGCGCCGCCTCGCCGGTCAAGGCCTCGATCCGGCGGATGCCGGCGGCGATGCCGGTTTCGGTCACGATCTTGAGCAGACCGATCTCGCCGCTCCTGGCTACATGCGTGCCGCCGCACAGTTCGCGGCTGAAGTCGCCCAGGGAAACCACCCGGACGGACGTCTCGTATTTTTCGCCGAACAACGCCGTGGCGCCACTCTGCAGCGCCGCCTCCCGGTCCTGCACCTCGGTCGCCACCTGAAGGTCGGTGCGGATTTCGCGGTTGGCCCGCAACTCGATCTCCTTGAGTTCCACCGGATTGACCGGTGAGAAATGGGTGAAATCGAAACGCAGCCGGTCCGCGGTAACCAGAGAGCCGGCCTGTTTGACATGGTCGCCGAGTACTGCCTTGAGGGCGGCCTGCAGGAGGTGGGTGGCCGTATGGTTGCAAGCGATCCGCTGCCGCCGGCCTTCGGCCACGGCCAGTTCCACTGCTTCGCCGCAAGCCAGGGTGCCGGTGATGATTTCCGTCTCGTGCAGGATAAGACCATCACCGACCGTGATCGTCTCTTTTACCCGGCCGCGGCCAGCCGGTCCGATGATCTCGCCCCGATCGCCAATCTGACCGCCGGCCTCGGCGTAGAAAGGGGTTTCCGGACAGAAGACTGAAACCTGATCGCCCTGGCTAGCAATGCTGACCGCCTCGCCGTGTTCGTCCACCAGGCCGGTGATCGTCGAGACGGCGCGCCGGGATTCATAGCCGATGAACCGCGCCTTGTGGCCGTCGGCCATCAAGGCGCGGATGCCCTTGGCCATGGCGGCCTGACCGCCCTCTTTCCAGGATTTTTTCGAGCGTTGACGCTGCACATCCATGGCCTCGGCAAAACCCGCCTCGTCCACGGTCATCCCCTGCTCCTGGGCCACGTCCCGAACGATGTCAAGCGGGAAGCCGTAGGTGTCGTAAAGCTTGAAAATGAACTCGCCGTCCAGCCGTTTTTCTCCTGCCCTGTTGAGTCTGGCCAGTTCACTGTTGAGCAGGGCCAGGCCGTTGTCCAGGGTCTCCCGGAACCGCTCCTCCTCGTTGCGGGTCACCTTGGCAAGCAGCTGGGCGCCGCTCTGCAGGTGGGGGTAGGCCTTCTGCATCTGGTCGACGACCAAAGCGGTCACCTCGGCCAGAAAGCTCTGTTCGAGGCCGAGAGCGCGGCCAAAACGAACGGCCCGGCGCATGATCCGCCTGAGCACGTAGCCGCGGCCCTCGTTGGAAGGCAGGACGCCGTCGGCCACCAGAAAGGCGATCGCCCGACTGTGGTCGGCAATGACCCGCATGGCGGTATCGTGGCTGTTGTCGGCGCCGTACGATTTACCGGTCAGGGCGGCAATTCGGGCGATAAGGCCGCTGAAGAGATCGGCGTCATAATTGGTATGCTTACCCTGCATGACCGCCGAGATCCGTTCCAGGCCCATGCCCGTGTCAATGCTGGGCTTGGGCAGCGGCGTCAGTTGGCCGTCGGTGTCTCGATAGAACTGCATGAACACCAGGTTCCACAGCTCCAGAAAACGGTCGCAGTCGCAGCCGACCCGGCAGTCCGGCCGGCCGCAGCCCACCTCCGGACCCTGGTCGATATGGATCTCGGAGCAGGGGCCGCAGGGGCCGGTGTCACCCATGGCCCAAAAGTTGTCCTTCTCGCCCAGCCTGATGAGCCGGCCGGGCGGCAGATCATCGATCTGCTCCCACAGATCATACGCCTCGTCGTCATCCTTGAAGACCGAAACCCAGAGCCTGGTCGGCGGCAGGCCCAACACCTTGGTAAGGAAGTCCCAAGCAAAGTGGATGGCCTCCGTCTTGAAATAATCGCCAAAAGAAAAATTGCCGAGCATCTCGAAAAAGGTATGGTGCCGCGCCGTATGACCGACATTCTCCAGATCGTTGTGCTTGCCGCCGGCCCGGACACAGCGCTGGCAGGTGGCGGCCCGCACAAAGGGCTGCTTCTCCTCGCCGGTGAAGATCTGTTTGAACTGTACCATACCGGCGTTGGTAAAGAGCAGGGTGGGATCATCCTGCGGGACTAGGGGGGAGCTGTCAACAATGGTATGGCCCTGCTCGGCGAAGTATTTCAGAAAAAGGGCGCGAATTTCATTACCTGTCATGTTCTATTTCCAGTTTGCGGTAAGGTTAGTGATGAAGAGCCACTCGGGCCCTTATTTCAAATGGGGAAGCATGGCCTTGAAGGCCGGGGTGCCGGCCCTATACAGCAGTTCGTAGACCGCCATTTCCGTCGGGCCGACCGCCATGCCCAGCGACCGCATCCGATCCAGTGCCAGCTCGGCGTTTCTTTCATGCCTGGAGGAGATGGCATCAGCGACAATCCACGGCGTCAGGCCGGCCTGGCGAATGCCCATGGCGGTCTGGTAGATGCAGATATGGGTTTCGGCGCCGGCCAGGATGAAGGTGTCAACCGCGGGGGGCAGGCGGGTCAGCATCTGCTGCACGGCCGGATTGGCCATGGCGTTGAATTCGGTCTTGTCGGCGCAGGGCTCGCCCTGCAGCAGTTCGGCAAGCTCCGGCACGAACGGTCCCAGTCCTTTCCGGTACTGGGTGGTGGCGACAATGGCCATCCCCACGGCCCGGGCACAGTGGATCAGCAGACGCGTGTTGCGGACGACCCGCTCCGCTTTGTGGATGGCGACCATGAGCCGTTCCTGCGGGTCGATGACCATAAGACAACAACGGGCCGGGGTCAGAAGATCGAATGATTCGTTCATTGCCATTTTCCTTTCTTATCTTTACTATTCATGCAGGTGGCGGTTGAAACCGTTCTATTTAGCCTCTTTTCCCGTCTTTTTCAAGCGGCGTTTTGGCCGCGGCTTTTGGCCAGGCGGGCCATGATTTCCGCGGCCGCTCATTGACAAAATCTTGATGAATCACTATATCCCCAAGGCGCCGGACGGGTTATTATTCAGCGAATATCCACGCGCTCTGGCAACTACGACAGTAAACCCCATTTAGGAGGCACTATGGAAAAATTTCTGGACAGCCTTCCCTGGGCTCTCTTGCTTGTTGCCTGTTTCACGCTTGGCCTGGCGCCCTTTACGCCGCCCCATCTTTTCGAAAAACTGCAGATGCTCGCCCGCGGCCGGCTGGTGCGCCCCCTTGACTGGTTTGATCTGCTTCTGCACGCCACACCGTGGCTGCTGCTTCTCCTGAAAGGTTTTTATTCCCTCAGGCGTCTCTAGTGCCTGTCAAAAACAATATGAACAACTTGTTATAATGACAGATTGCGGCCGGCAGCCCCTTGCCCGGGAACTGCGCAAAATATCCGAGGAGTGCATCGAATGCCAACTCTGTGTCCGGGAGTGCGCTTTTCTGCAGCGGCACGGGACGCCCAAGCGGATCGCCGAGCAGTACCAGCCGGCCACGGCGGCTTCCCAGGAACTTGCCTTTGCCTGCAGTCTCTGCCGGCTATGCGCCGCGGTCTGTCCGGTACGCCTCGATCCGGCCGCCATGTTTCTGGAGATGCGGCGGGAGACAGTTGACCGCCGGCAGGGGAAGCTGGCCAGTCATGTCGCGCTGCGGAATTATGAACGGCGCGGCACCTCGCGGCTTTTTTCCTACTACGGCCTGCCCGTCGGCTGCCATACAGTGTTGTTCCCAGGCTGCGCCCTGGCCGGCAGCCGACCTAACCGAGTAATCGAACTGTTTCGTCATCTACAGCGCCAGATTCCGGCCCTGGGCATCGTGCTGGACTGCTGCACCAAGCCCTCTCACGATCTGGGCCGGAGCCGGTACTTTGATGCCATGTTCAACGAGATGCGCGGCTATCTCCTCGCCCAGGGGATTAAACGAGTCCTGGTCGCCTGTCCGAGCTGTTACGAGATTTTTGCGGCATACGGTGCCGGGCTTGCCGTGGAGAGCGTGTATGAAGTCCTGCTGGAGACCGGCCTGCCGCCCGTTGAGTTGCTACCGGCCGCTGCAACGGTGACGATCCAGGATTCCTGCGTGGCCAGGGATCGAGCGGCAATCCAGGCGGCGGTCCGCCAGCTGCTGCGGACTCGGCAGGTTGAGGTCGTCGAGATGAAGCACCATGGCCAAAAGACTTTCTGCTGCGGCGAGGGGGGCGGGGTCGGCTTCGTGGCCCCGGAACTGGCCCGAGCCTGGGGAGAGCGCCGGCGGCCGGAGGTGGGCGGCCAGCGGCTCATCACCTACTGCGCCGGCTGCGCCAACTATCTGGGCCGGATTGCGGCAACCGCCCATCTGCTCGATCTGCTCCTGGCGCCGGCCGCCACCCTGGCCGGCCGGGCAAAGGTAGCCAAATCGCCCTTTACCTACCTGCACCGCCTGCTGCTCAAGCGGCGCTTGCGACGGGAACTCGGGCCGGCAGTCAGCCGGGAACGGACCTTCCGGGCCGATGACCCCTGATGTCGGCTTGACCGGGCAGGTCAGCGGCTGAGGCTGACGATCCGGTTGCGGCCTGCCTGCTTGGCCTGGTAGAGGGCCTGGTCGGCTGTCTCGATCAGGATGTTCGGCTGCGTGTCCTTAACAGGCACGATGGTACAGGTTCCCAGGCTGATGGTCACATGGTCCACATTGGTTGAGGCGGCGTGGGGAATGACCAGATTTTCCACACTTTCCTTGAGGAGCGTCGCGATATGGTACACGCCTTCATCAGAGGTTTCGGGCAGGACCGCGGCAAACTCTTCGCCGCCGTAACGGGCCAGAAGATCGGTGGGCCGCATCAGGGCGTCGCTCATGGTGGCGGCCACTTTTCTAAGGCACTCATCGCCGGCCTGGTGGCCATAGAGGTCATTGAAGTCCTTGAAATAATCGATATCGGCCATGATCAGCGAGAGCGGCTTGCCTTCGCGTAGGGCCCGGCGCCATTCCAGATCAAGAAAGGTGTCAAACCGCCGGCGGTTGGCAATGCCGGTCAGCCCGTCAAGAACCGAGAGCTTTTCCAACAGGCTGTTAGCCTGTTCAAGCTGGTGCTTGGTCTCCAGCAGTTCCTGCACCTTGAAATCAAGCAGCATGGCCTGTTCTTTCAGGAGCTTTTTCTGGCGATGCAGTTCGAGGAAGATGGCCACCTTAGATTTTAAGATCTCCGGCTCGATGGGTTTGAAAAGATAGTCGACCGCGCCGGATTCGTAGCCCTTGAAAATGTGCTTCTGCTCTTTGCTGATCGCGGTGATAAAGATGATCGGCACATGGCGGGTTTCCTTTCGCCCCCGCATCAACTGCGCGGTCTCGAAACCGTCCATTTCCGGCATCTGGACATCAAGCAGCACCAGGGCGAAGTCATGTTCGAGCATAAGACCAAGGGCCTCGTTTCCGGAAGAGGCCTTGATGATCTTCAGTTCGGGGCTGTCGAGCAGCCCTTCCAGCACGAGAAGGTTCACCGGCCGGTCATCGACAATGAGGATGTTGATTTGCTCAGACATCAGATGCGCCGTCCGTCAGCTAATGAATTTAACAACGGGCCGATTTCCGCAAGCGGCAGGATATAATCCACCCGGCTCGCGGCAATCGCCGCCCTGGGCATGGCGTCCGCCTCGGCGGTCGCCGGATCCTGGACAATGGTCAGCCCGCCCCGCTCCTTGATTTTTTTTAGGCCGCGGCTGCCGTCATCGTTGGCGCCGGTCAGCACAACCCCGATCAGCCGTGGACCGTAAACATCGGCCGCCGCCTCGAAGAGCACATCCACGGCGGGTCGAGCGAAATTAACGCGCTCTTCCAGGGAGAGGGCCAAGGAGCCGTCCTCTTCAACCAGCAGATGGTAGTTGGCCGGGGCAATATAGACAACCCCGGGCACGGCCGACTCCTTGTCTTCCGCCTCTTTAACTCGCACCTGGCTGACTTCGTCCAGCAATCTGCTCAAGATGCCTTCCGACAGGCGGCTCATGTGCTGGACAATCAGCACCGGCATCGGAAAATCCGGGGCCAGGGCTGGCAGTACCTCGCGCAAAGCCGCCAGCCCGCCGGCCGAAACACCGATGACGACCGCCTCGTATTGCCGGCCTTTTTGTTGTTGTAATTTTCCCCCCCCCACGACAGAATAGGTATCTAGCGAAAAAAGCGGAACAACGCCACCGAAAAAAATCCCGCCCCGCTCGATCTCCCCCTCCCTCAGGCCATGAACATTTTTTTCTGAAATATCCTAAACTCCTGGACAATCGGGTCAAAGAGGTGCTCGTGGCCTGTAAATCGCAGCGACTCCTTGGTACCCAGACAGAGAAAGCCGCCTGGGCGCAGGCTGTCGAAAAAGAGCTTGACGGCACGGCCCTGCAGTTCCCGGTTGAAATAGATAAGGACATTCCGGCAGACAATAAGGTGCATCTCGCCGAACACCCCGTCCGTTACCAGATTGTGGTCCGCAAAGATGATCTTCTCCTGCAGAGTCTGGTCGAGGATGACCGAATCATCGTCGGCCGTGTAGTAATCGGCGAACGACTGCCGGCCGCCAGACTTCTGATAATTTTCCGTATAGGCCTTGATTGCCTCAAGCGGATAAATGGCCTCCCGGGCCTGCCGCAGGATGACCTCGTTGAAGTCCGTGGCGTAGATCTGGGCTCGGTTGTAAAGGCCCTCCTCCTTGAGCAGGATGGCCATGGAGTAGACTTCCTCGCCGGTCGCGCACCCCGCATGCCATATCTTGAGAAACGGATAGGTTTTGAGCAGGGGGATGACCTCGTTCCTGACCGCCAGATAAAAACCGGGATCGCGGAACATCTCGGTGACGCTGATGGAGAGATCAAGAAGGATCTGCTCAAAAAAGAAATGGTCCTCCAGGAGTCGGTGGAGCATCTCGGCGACGGAGGTCAGACCGGAGAGCGCGAGCCGGCGCAGGATGCGCCTTTTCAGGTGGGCCATGGCGTAATTTCTGAAGTCGTAGCCGTATTTCAGAAAAATCGCCTCGAGCAGCAGGCGGATCTCGATGTCTTCGTTGACCTTTTCCGGCGGGGCTTCGTTGTTCATTTGATAACCGTTCATCGAGTATGCGAAATACGTATTGTAACCCTCGAACAGTAAGCGTTCAGCAGTGCCGCAGATGCGAGAAAGAGGCCTGTCCGCTATACACCAGGTATGCGGGCAGGCCGATGCCAAAGCAGATGTGGTGCTGCTGAACGCTTACTTCATTTGTGCAGCCAGACGCGCAGGAGCGAAAGCAGCCTGTCCGTGTCAAACGGTTTGGCCAGGTAGTCGTTGGCGCCGGCCTCGATGCATTTGCTCCGGTCGCCCTTCATGGCCTTGGCGGTGAGGGCGATGATCGGCAGGGTCCGGAAGCGCGCCTGCTGCCGGATGGCGGCCATGGCCTGGTAGCCGTCCATTTCCGGCATCATGATGTCCATGAGCACCAGGTCGATGTCCGGCTGCTTGTCGAGCTGCTCCAGGGCTTCCCTGCCGTTGCGGGCGCCGATGATGTCCAGGCCCTTATCCTCAAGCACGCTTGACAGGGCAAAGACATTGCGCATGTCGTCGTCGACCACCAGGATTTTTTTGTCTTTGAACAGGGCGCCCTTGTCGTGGACCATCCGGAGCATCCGCCGTTTCTCCTCGGGGAGGTTGGCCTCCACCCGGTGCAGGAAGAGCGTGGTCTCCGCCAGGAGCCGCTCTGGCGAACGGGCGCCTTTTATGATGATGCTTTCAGCATATTTCTGGAGTTCGGCGTCTTCCTGGCGGCTCAGTTCCCTGGCTGTGTAGATGACAATGGGCAGTTTGGAGATGCGCGGATCGTTGCGGATTTTGGCCAGCAGATCAAAGCCGGACATGTCCTTGAGGCCGAGATCGAGAATCATGCAGTCGAATGTCTCTTTTTCCAGCAAAGCCAAGGCGTCGCTGCCACTTTCCACGTCGGTGGTCACCACGTCCGAATTGCCGATGAGCTCAATGATGCTTTTCCGCAGGGTCGCGTCATCCTCGACGATCAGCAGTTTTTTGACCGGATTGGCCAGCAGGTCTTCTATCTTGCCGAAGACCTGGTCAAGTCCCTCGCTGCTCACCGGCTTGGTCAGATAGCCGATTGCCCCCATCCGCATGGCCTCCAGGGTGTTGTCGGCCGCCGAGATAAAATGCACGGGAATATGGCAGGTCGCCGGATTGGCCTTCAGGCGAGCCATGACCTCGTGACCGTCAATGCCCGGCAGACCGATGTCCAGGATAATGGCGCTCGGCCGGTAGTAATCGGAAAAGTGCAGGCCGGTTTCGCCATCGTTGGCAATCAGGCACTTGAAATCCCGGGCATGGGCGAGGTCATAGAGCGCCTGGCAAAATGGCGCATCATCCTCGATGACCAGAAGTATCTTTTCGCCTTTGACCGTATCGCGGCGATCATCCTTGATGGCCGCCGCCGGCAAGTCTGCCGGATTAAACGGCGCGGCGGGGGCGGCAGTCGGCCGGTC
>Ga0208863_1000726_pt1 | contig 26556 bp, 21 predicted proteins | sample RifOxyD3_FD_184040 | JGI IMG/M metagenome (GOLD analysis project Ga0208863, IMG submission 184040) | Soil microbial communities from Rifle, Colorado - Rifle Oxygen_injection D3 (SPAdes) | ecosystem: Environmental > Terrestrial > Deep subsurface > Rock core/Sediment | place: Rifle, Colorado...
CTGGAAGGGTTCCACTACAAGCCGCGCATCGACCTGGAGGTGCTGGCCTCTCATGCCGAGGGCCTCATCGCCCTCACCGCCTGTCTGCACGGCGCCGTCCCCATGCGCCTCACCGCAGGCGACCTGGAAGGCGCCCGCAAAGAGGCCCGCCAGCTCATGGCCATTTTCGGCGACCGCCTCTACCTTGAGATGCAGGAAAACAATATCCCGGAACAGGCCGTGGTCAATAAAGGGCTCAAGCAGCTCTCAGAAGAGCTGGGCATTCCGCTTATCGCCACCAACGACTGCCATTATCTCAACCGGGATGAGGCTCAGGCCCACGAGGTGCTGCTCTGCATCCAGACCGGCAAAACCATGCAGGATGCGAATCGTTTCAGGTTTTCCACCGACGAGCTCTACTTCAAATCACCAGAGGAGATGAAAAAGTCCTTTACCCATTCGCCCGAAGCCATCGCTGAAACCGTCCGCCTGGCTGCGCGCTGCAATGTCGAACTTGCCTTTGGTGATTCTCATTTTCCCATCTTTCCGGTGCCCGAGGGGGAAACCCTTGATTCCCTGTTCGAAAAATCAGCTCTCACCGGGCTGGAAGAACGGCTGGCCGACCTGCGGGAGACCAGCCAGCTCGACCTGGAGCTGGAAAAAACCTACCGGGAGCGGCTGAGCCATGAGATCGAGGTCATCATCAAGATGGGCTTTCCCGGCTATTTTCTCATCGTGGCCGACTTTATCAACTGGGCCAAGGATCATGAGATCCCGGTAGGCCCTGGCCGCGGCTCAGGGGCCGGAAGTCTCGCCGCCTATGTCCTGCGGATCACCGACATCGACCCCCTGCCCTATGGTCTGCTCTTCGAGCGCTTCCTCAACATCGAGCGCAAATCCATGCCCGACTTTGACGTGGATTTCTGCCAGGAGCGCCGGGGCGAGGTGATCGAATATGTGCAACAACGCTACGGCGGAGAGGCGCATGTGGCCCAGATCGTCACCTACGGCTCCATGAAGGCCCGGGCCGTGATCCGCGACGTAGGCCGGGCTCTGGGCGTGGCCTATGGCGAGGTGGATCGCATCGCCAAGCTCATCCCGGAAGAGCTCAAAATCACAATCAAGAAGGCCATCGAGACCGAGCCCCGCCTTCAGGAGCTGAGGCAGCGCGACCCGCAGGTGGAGGAACTCCTGCGCATCGCCCAGACCCTGGAGGGCCTCAACCGCCACATCTCCACCCACGCCGCCGGGCTAGTCATCTCGCCCAGACCCATGGTGGAATACCTGCCGGTCTGCAAGGGCTCCAAAGGCGAGGTGCTGACCCAGTACGACATGACCCACACCGAGATGACCGGTCTGATCAAATTCGATTTCTTGGGCCTCAAGACCCTCACCGTCATCGACCGGGCCCTGAAACTGATTGCCGCAGATATCGGCCAGCGACCCGACCTCACCCGCCTCCCTCTGGACGACGCCAAGACTTACGAGCTGCTGGCCAAGGGCGATGCCCTGGGCATTTTCCAGCTGGAAAGTTCCGGGATGCGCAATCTGCTGATGAAGATGAAGCCCGAGGTCTTCTCCGACCTCATCGCCCTGGTGGCCCTCTACCGGCCCGGCCCGCTGGAATCCGGCATGTCCGATCAGTTCGTCGACACCAAGCATGGCCGGATGCAGGCGATCTATCCGCTGCCGCAGCTGGAATCTATTCTCAAGGAGACCTACGGGGTTATCGTCTACCAGGAACAGGTGATGAAGATCGCCAACGTCCTGGCCGGCTACTCCCTGGGCGACGCCGATAACCTGCGCCGGGCCATGGGCAAGAAAAAAGCCGAGGTTATGGCGGCGGAAAAAGAAAAATTCATGACCGGGGCCATGCAGAACAGCATCCCGAAAGACAAGGCCGAGTACGTCTTCGACCTGATGGCCAAGTTCGCCGGTTACGGCTTCAACAAGAGCCACAGCGCGGCCTACGCCCTGATCGCCTACCAGACCGCCTGGCTCAAGGCCCATTATCCGGCCCAGTTCATGGCTGCCCTGCTTTCCTGCGACGTAAGCAACACCGACAAGGTGGTGCGCTACATCACTGAATGTCGCGACCATGGGATCGAGGTGCTGCCCCCGGACATCAATGAGTCGAACCATGACTTTGCCGTAGTCAAGGGCCGCATCCGTTTCGGCCTGGCTGCGGTCAAGAACGTGGGCGGCACGGCCCTGGACTCGATCATGGAGGTGCGGGCAAACGATGGCCCTTACGGCGGACTGGAAGATTTCTGCGACCGGGTCGATTCCCGCAAGGTGAACCGGCGGGTCATCGAAAGCCTGATCAAGGCCGGAGCCTTCGATTCCCTGGGGGCCAAACGTTCCCAGCTCTTCGCCATTCTGGATCTCGCCCAGGAACAGGCCCAGTCCGCGCAGCGGGATCGCTTAAGCGGCCAGATCTCACTGTTTACAGCCATGCCGCAGGCGCAGGGCAAAAAGACCAACAGCATCGACCTGCCGGACATCGCCGAATGGACCGAAAAAGAACGGCTGGCCTTTGAAAAGGAGACCGTGGGCTTCTATCTCACCGGCCACCCCCTGGACAACTTCCACCAGGAGATCCTGACCGTGGCCGACACCGACCTTGGCGGCCTTGGCGACTGGGGCGACAACCAGCCCGTGCGGGTGGGCGGCCTGATCCGGGAATACAAGGATCACCGGAGCAAAAAAGGCGAGCGCATGGCCTTCATCGTCCTGGAAGACCGAGCAGGAGCCGCCGAGGTGGTCATCTTCCCCGAGGCCTTTGCCAGATGCGCCCATCTTCTGAGCAGCGATGAGCCGCTCATCGTCCTGGGCACGGTCAAACAGGAAGAACAGGGGGCCAAGATTATCGCCGAATCGGTGGACAGCCTGAGCGAGGCCCACAGTAAATATACCAACGGGGCCCGCATCCTGCTAAAATCAGAGCAGGTGAACAGACAAAAACTCGAAAGCCTGAAAAACAAGGTGCGTGAATTTCACGGCGCCTGTCCGGTTTCGCTGACCCTCCATTTTACCGGGCGAGGCGAGGTGGATATCGAACCGCCCGCAGATTTCACCGTCAGGCCCTGCCGGGAATTCAAGACAGCAGTGGAAGGACTTCTGGGTTATGCCGCAGTCACCTACCTGAAAACCAGGGCGGAGATCGAACCCCGCAACGGTGGCAAGGGCGGACGTTGGCGAACAACTACGGGGTAAGGTAACCGGTCAGCCGTTACAACACAACAGGAGCGGGTATGAACTTAACAGGGAATGAGCAGCCAGCGGATGTGATCGGCGAGATTCTTAATATTGTGCATAATTCCGTCATTCTCGTGGATCCGGCGGAACGGATTTTCTTTGCCAACACCATGACCGCCAAGATGTTTCGCGCCAGCCCCGAACAGTTGAACCGCCTTGATTTTTCAGAGCTTTTCATGCCTGAAGACCGGCAGTTCATGCTCCCGAATATCCTGCGGCTGACCAGAAGAAAACAGGAGTTTGAAACCGAAATCATGTTGCGTTGCCTGGATGGCGGCTCCTTTCTGGGGATTCTCTTCTGTTCCATCTTTCGCTGGGAAGATGACGAATGCATCGCCGTAACCATCCATGACAGTTCCAGGATGAAAACCATCGAGCGCACCCTCCGGCGTTCTGAGCGGGTCGCCTTCCTGGGCAATATGCTTGATGAGATCAGTCATCAGATCCGCAACCCCATTCAGGTTATCGGCGGCCTGGCCAGACGGATGAAGGGAAAGGCCGGAGCCCACGAACGCTACATGGAGACCATTATCCATGAATCGATCCGGCTGGAGAAACTGCTGGACACCCTGAATGCCTTTATCAAGCTGCCTCGGCCAAAGACCAGCATGCTCCCCCTGACGGAATTGCTTCGCATCGTCAAGCCTCGGCTCGAAAAGATCGCTGCTCAATATGAGATCAACCTTCAGTACCACTGTGACGAGACAATCCTGGACAAGTCAATCCTGGCCGATCTTGCCCTGATCGCCGAAGCGATGGAGGCGGCGGTGATCAATGCCTGTGAATCTTACAGCAAAAAAGACCCCGCCAATCTGGTTGAATTCAGGCTCTTTGACCTGGGCCAGCCTGACTGGCCCTGCGCCATCCGGATAACCGACCATGGCTGCGGCATCAAAGCGGAGAATCTGCCGCAGATCACCACCCATTTTTTCACCAACAAGACCGGGCATCTCGGCATGGGCCTCACCTTTGCCCAACGGATCGTGGAAGAACAGGATGGCCGCCTGGAAATTATTTCCGTTGAAGGACAGGGCACCTGTGTCACCTTTTTCCTGAAAAAGGAGAGAAGAAGACCGCTGCGCACCGAAAGGCTGGAATAAAAAGGCCCACTCTCTACCCTGGGCTCAACCCTACCTGCCAGCACCGGTTTCCTCCTGCGGCACAAAAGCCTTGCGCAGTCGCCGGTCGTTTTGCAGGATTTCTTCCACGTTTTCCCCGGTTATGTCCCAGGTGTAATCCCCCTTTGCGTTCCGCTGCAGCTTGATCTTGACCGGCTTCTTCGGCAAGGCCTGCGGTCGGGCAGAAACCTGCGGGGGCGAAAACTGCCTGGGGGCAGCGGCAACAGGCAGCCGCGGCTGCCCGGCGACGACAGGCTTTGGCGCCGGGCGAAGATCCGGCCCTGCCGCCAGGGTGGCAGGCAGGCCGACTGCCGTGATGCTCAAAGAAAAAACCAGGGCGGCAAGCCAGGCCTTCCCCACTGCCATTTCTCGACTGAAACTGTCTTTTTCTGCGCTCATCTCGGTTTCTCCTGCGGTTGAATCGGTTCCCTGTCTAACAGGATGTTGGAAAAAGCCGTCCTGGCTTTTTCCAACTACGAATCGGCAGAAGTGAATTCTGCCGATTCTCACAATTTAAACGAGTTAGCACTCATCAAAATTGGCGACCCATCCATAGGTCGCTAGCAGGTTGTCGAAAAACGAGTTTTTCAACAACCTGCTAATCCCCCTGGATCTTCACCCTCATAAACTCCGCACCACCACCCGATCCGGCTCAGGCGGGGTATCGGTAACCACGGTAAAACCATGCTCGGCAATCGTGCGGCCATTTTCCGTTTCCACCCGCACCTTCCATTCCCCCGCCGTCATATCCTGTTTGTAGGTGTAACCACGAAAACCGCCATCCCGGCCGCCGGCAAGGCCAAACCCAGGCCGGGAAGTGGTCAGCCACCCCCGCCCGGCCTCGTAATGCTCCCAACGATGATACAGGCGGGTGTTTAAGCCGCGTGGGGCAAAGACCGCAGAAACACAATACAACCGCTCGCCTGGGGCAAGATGAACCTCGCTGGACAACTCCCGCCAGAATACCCACCAGGGGGCCTTCTCCAGGGTGAGGCGAAATTCAGTTCCCTTATGGGCAAAATTTCTGCCCACCTGAATATCCCGCTTCACCAGGGGAACCGGGGGGATGAGATCCAGGGGATAGGCCACGGCCAGCATGGCGGCTATGATCCAGACCGGGGCCGCCCTGCCGGGACACCCCGGCGTTCTTCTGCGCAGCCAGTGGGTAAGCCCGGCGCCGGCGAAGGTGCTGAGGTAAAACCAGATCATGTTGATACTGCCAGCCAGATACGGAAGCAGAAAGTTGAACAGCAGCATGGCGCAGAGCCCGAACAAGGCCCAGGTAAGGGTGAAACGATGGTACTTGTCGTCAAGAAACTCGTTGGCGACCAGCAAGCCGCCCAGGCCAAGAGACCACAGCACGGCGGCCAGGTGACTGGAGCTTTTGAAGTACAGGATAAAAAGCGAGCTGAAAAGCCCGCCAAACAGAAACTGCAACAACAGGAAAGGGGCGCGTTCCAGCCAGGGAGACAGGAATGAGGCGGGCGAATCAACGGTAGTCTGCGTGACACCTTCGGAGGCACGCACGGTAAGAATGTGGCGACGATGCCCCAGCCACCACAGGATGCCAGCCGCTCCCGCCAGATAGCCGGAGAGAATCCAGAGGTCAAAAGACGCCACCGAACGGCCAAGGGTAAGCGCATCCCACAAAAAACCGGCAAAGAAAGCAATGACCGGCGGCCAGGCGCGAAGGGCGGCAAGTTTAGGGGCTGTTAATAAAAAAAATGTGCTTTTCAGTTTATTCATTTACAGCCCTTTATGCCGCTCGGGTAATTTACAAGGTAAGGTTATTTTTGAACAACGGCTTGGTTTTCATGAATAAGTCCCGCAGAAAGACAAGGGGTTGCCAGATGCTGTTATCGCTTCAACTGAAGAGTGGGCCGATTGCCCAGCACCAGCTTCAACCAGTCGTAGCCAAAGGTAAGCAGGGCCACATCATCGCTCTCGATGAGGCGACGCCGTGATTTATCCAGCCGGTAGACGTTGAGTATATTATGCTCGGCCACATACTGCCGGAAACGATCGATATTGTAGCAGACCATAAAGGCCAGCTGCTGCCTGGGCCCGGCCGCGCCCTCGCCCTGCCAGGGGTTTGCGGCAAAAAGAGAGTCCAGCTCGGCCCAGAGATCATCCATAGCGTTGTAATAACTCAGATTCTGGTCGCCAAGCCATTCCCGCACCGTCCAGGCCTTTTGCTCCTGATGCCCCAGGCAGTACGGGTGATCGGTCATGAAATAATAGGCCCTGGGCCGACCCCGCTCGGGGTTGCGGTCAACAGCCCGCTCCAGAGGATAGGTGCGGCAGGCGGAGGGGCGATCCTCATAGACGAGACAACCCCGTTGCTGGTCGAGAAACGGGCAGGCGCCCTCCGCCTCATCCCGCATCCGCATGACCACCGAGGGAAAGAGCGGATTAGCCCCCTGAGCCACGCCGGTATAGGTATTGAGCAACTCCTCCGAGGTGAGCCCCAGCCTTTTTTTCAGACGGATGAGATCGTAAGGATAAAGAAAAAGGGTGAGCCTCCGGCAGCAGCGGGTAAAGCAGGGAACTCCGGGGTGGCAGGCAAAGGGAAACGGAGCTTCCCCCAGGGGCTGCATGCCTTCGGGAAATTTTTTCAGGTCGGTCATCATCTTTTTCCTGGTGCAAATATGTGGACGCTACGGTAACAATCCAGCTTGAAGCCGGAAAGTAAGAATAAACACCAAACCGTAACTGTTCAGCAGTGCCGCAGATGCAGCGTGTCAATCGTCGGCAGCAGTGCCGACACAGAGGCCTGAGAGCTATACATCTGGTATGCGAACAGGCCGATAACAAAGCAGATGCGGTGCTGCTGGACAGTTACCGCTACGGTAACAATGCTGGCAGACATGGCTTTTGCCGGATCGAAAATGATCGGGCAAATTACCACTCTGCCGCCAAAAGGTCAACAGGATGCAAAAACTACAACCCCTGATCCTGCCCGCCGCCCTGGCCCTGCTGCTTCTGCTCCCGGCCTGCGCCCCGCAGCTTAAGACCGCAGCCTGGGTGGTGCGTTTCGATCTGGACAGCCCGGCAAAGATTGCCTCGGTCTGTGCTGAGGCCAGGCAGGCTGGATTTGATGAACTGCTGGTCCAAGTCCGGGGCCGGGCCGATGCCCTGTACCAGAGCGAGATCGCGCCCAGAGCCGAGAATCTGGCCGCTGCCCCGGCGGATTTCGATCCTCTGGCGCAGCTGCTCACAGACTGCGCCCCCCTGCCCCTCCATGCCTGGCTAAATGTTTTTTATCTCTGGGGCGGCGCCAGCCCGCCGGAAAACCTCAAGCACCCCGGACACCCTGAGCAGCCCTGGATTCTCTCCGACAACACTGGTCAGCCGGTTTCCCGCTATTCTCCACGGGAGAAAAGGCTCGGCTGGATCGAAGGCAGCTATGCCGATCCGGCCTCTGCGCAATACCGGATCCTTTTTGTCGAGGTGGTCAAAGAGCTGCTGGCCCGCTACCCGGTGGCCGGCATCCATCTTGATTTTATCCGCTATCCCGGCCCCGGCTATGGAAAAAGCGAGGCCCTGGCCAGGGAATTTACGCGCCTCTGGGGATTTGATCCCAGACTCCTGCCGGAACAGCTCAGCGCCGAGACCGTAACTGCCTGGCTTGAAGGAGCACAACCGCCAGCAGACCGGGTGCTTACCACGGCGGCGCTTTTCTGGGACGAATTCCGCACAGGTCAGGTGACCCAGCTTGTCAGGGAGGTTCGCCAGGCCATGAACCAAAGCGGCGCGCCGGGAACAATCCTCTCGGCTGCCGTCTTTCCCGAGGCCTCCGCCGCCTATCTGGAAAACGGTCAGGAATGGCAGACCTGGGCAGCGGCAGGGCTGGTGGACGCCCTCTATCCCATGACCTATTTCGGGGATCTCGACCGGGTTGGCGCCCAGCTCCGGGAGATCAGCAACACCCCCCGCGCCCCGAAGGTCGCCCTCTGGGCCGGGCTGGGCCCCTCTGGCAAAGACCCGGAGCAAATTGCCCAGGAAGCGCGAATCGCCGGGACAAATGGCTATGCTGGCGCAGCCCTGTTCAGCCTGGGCCATCTCCTGAAAAACCCTCCGGTCGAAGCCTGGGTGAAGGCGGCCCGCGCCGCCAGAGCTATGCCCCCGGCAATCTCAAAACCTGAGCAGAGCAGCCCCCTGGTCACAGCTTCCGCCACCCTTGCCCCCCCGGATTTGCCAACTCTGAAAAATATCGTGGCCAAGGCCCTGACCGGAGCGCCTTCGCCAAACAACCTCGAAGCCAAACTCACTCTTCGCCTGAGGGAGTATACCCAGGCGCAAAGCCAGGCGATCCCCCTGGCCATCAGTCTGCTGGAAAGCGGGCCGGTCAACCTGCCGGAAAGCCTGGAATTAACCGGCATCTTCCGCTATGCCAATCCCAAGGACAGCCCGGCCCGCTGGCAGGAACAGGAGACGCTCTGTGAAAAGGCCCGCCAACGGCTCATGAATGGCGAGAATCCGGCCACGGTTGCCAGGGAAATGTCCCAGGACACCACCAGAACCATGGGCGGCCTGCTGGCCGCACGCTTTCTTGATCCGCTGAATCCGCAGGATCAGGAGCTTGCCCGGTTGCAGCCCGGAGAAATCAGCCAGGTGCTGCGGGTTAGCAACGGCTTCTGGTGCTACCGCCTCGAAAGCCGCACCCCAGAGCGGCAGACCACCTTTGCCGCCGCCCCCTGGGAGGCCAGACGCATCCTCTTTCGCCAGACGCTCAATAAGCCCCTGGAAACGCTCTGAGCCGCTCTATGCCAAAACACAGAGACTGTAGAAATTAACAGGGGGGAATGGCCCTGGTTTCTCCTGATTTCCCGGCGCTTCTTCTTACCGATGGCGCAACCGAGCAAAACTCCACTTCTCCGCGAAAAACAGCCCAGGCACAAGCACTGGTAAATGGCGGGATGAATCTTGAGTCCGAGATGTGTTCCGGCCTTGAAAAGACGCCGGGCAGCTGGTAGGATGCGGCCATGAAACTTCTTGTTACAGTCCTCGGCTTGGTTTTTATTCTGGAAGCGATTCCCTATGTCCTCTTTCCCGAGGCCATGCAGCGGTGGCTGGCGCGCCTCGGGCAGATGCCCGCCGGAGCCTTGCGGGCTACGGGACTTTTTGCCCTTGGGTTCGGCCTGCTGCTTTGCTATCTCACCCAGAGAACCGGACTGTTCCCCTGACAAGAGAATTCGGTTCTCCGGCCTTCCTCTTCTGCATTTTCAAACCCCAATGGCATCCATGACCAACAACACTGATTTTTTTCTTGCCTCCTATCACTTCACTCTGCCTGAAGAGAATATTGCCCAGCATCCCCTGGCCAGGCGCGATTCTTCGCGGCTGCTGGTGGTGGATTGTCTGGCCGGAGAGACCAAGGATCGGCAATTTACGGATCTTTTAGACTATCTTGCCCCGAGGGATCTTCTGGTGGTCAACAACACCCGGGTTTTTCCGGCCCGACTGCTGGGGAGAAAGGAAACCGGCGGCAAGGTGGAGCTGTTGATTTTAGAATACCCTGTTGCTGAGGCAGGTTCTGACAACAAAAATGAGACTGAAGAGGGTTGGCAGCAGGTCGAGGTGATCAGCCTGCTGAAAAGCGCCAAGCGGCCGCAGCCGGAAGGGAAGCTGTTTTTTTCGGAAAATCTGCTGGGCACGGTGCGGGAGCTGCTCCCAGGCGGCAAGGTGCGGGTTGCTTTAAGATATCGGGGCGAGTTGGCCCGGCTTCTGGAGGCGCACGGGCAGATGCCCCTGCCCCCTTATATCCATCGGGAAGAAGGGCAGAGCGAGGAAGACCGGCAGCGCTATCAGACGGTCTATGCCGAAAAGCCCGGTGCCGTGGCCGCGCCTACCGCCGGGCTGCATTTTACCCCCGAGCTTCTGGCAAGGATTCAGGCGCAGGGGGTGCGGATAGCCCAGGTCACTTTGCATGTCGGTTATGGAACCTTTGCCCCGGTGCGGGTCGAGGATATCCGGGAGCATGCGATCCACGCTGAATATCTCAAGGTTTCTGAAGAGACTGCGGCGCTGGTCAACGAAACCAGGGCCGCAGGGGGAAGGGTCTGGGCCGTGGGCACCACCTCGGCGCGGGCGCTGGAATTTGCCGCCGCAGCCACGGGGCAGATAAAGGCCCGCAGCGGTTTTTGCGACCTCTATATCTATCCGGGCTACAGGTTCAGGGTGGTGGACAATCTGCTTACCAACTTCCATCTGCCCCAGTCATCCCTGCTTTTTCTGGTCAGCGCCCTGGCGGGCCGGACGCTGATTCTGGCGGCGTACAGCGAGGCGGTGCAAAAGGGGTACAGGTTTTACAGCTACGGGGACGCCATGGCCTTGATTACCAGGCAGCCCTCCGGGTGATGTTGTTCAGCCGCACTTGCAGGCGCAGCCTTCCTTGGCCGGACAGGCCGGGGGTGCGGTCTCGCTGCTTGTCGCCGAACAGGATGGGCTTGCCTTGCCTTGGCTGTTGCTGTAACCATCGGAGTACCAGCCCCCGCCTTTCAGCTGGAAGGAGCTCCGGGAAATAAGCTTCTTGAGGTTGCCCGCGCAAGCTGGGCAGGTGGTCAGCGGTTTTTCTGCCAGGCTCTGCTGCGCTTCAAGTACATCCTGACAGGCTTCACACTGGTATTCATAAATAGGCATTTCTAGTCCCTCCGTTTTGAGTCCAGGACGGTGATATATTGGAAAAAAAGCGCCGGAAACAGTACTTTTACTGTTTTCAGCGAAACATCTGTAAACCTGCTATATTTTACGGTATGGCCATTCTTGGAAATGGGTTACAATCAATTTGCGAGAGGCTCAATCTAATGCCGGTTGTCTGATCTGTCAATATTGACAGACACGCGACTTTTTGCAATCTCAGCAAGATCCAGCGCTGGATTTCCCCCTGCGGAATATGGGAACTGGCTTGGTTCGAAAAAAAACGATAAGGAACAGACGTGCAGAGAATACTCTTAGCCCAGGCTGAGCCGGGAATGATTCTGGCCAAGGAAATTCTTAATCCCGATGGGTTGGTGCTCTGCGGAGCCGGCACGGAGTTGAGCGATACCCTGCTCGGGCGTCTGGCCAGCATGGACGTGATTGACGTGACGGTGGAAGGGCATCCCGTGATCATCGAGGGGGAAAAGAGCCTGCGGGAAGAATTACAGGAGGTCGAGTTACGCTTTCGGCGGGTTGAAGATATCGCCCCGCTCATGTATCTCAAGAAGCGGATTCAAGCAAGGCTGATAGCCGCGCGAGGTTTAGAAGCCGTTACTAAATAACTTGCTACAGTTTGGGCCATTTTTTTACGGCTTCTTATGCCGTTTGGCCAAGACAAGATGGCTAACGTTTTTTACAACGGCTTAGAAGCCGTTACGAAATAACCGATACAGTTCGTGCTGTTTTTTTACGGCTTCTTCTGCCGTTTACCTTGTGGCAAGATTACATATTTTGCATGGCGGCTTATAATGGATGACAAAAAACGCGCCCAATTCAAGAAAGTGCTGCGGGAGATAAAAAATCTGCCGACCCTGCCGGGGATCGTCGCCAAACTGGGCAAGATGGCGGAGAACCCGGACACGACCACAGAGCAGATGGGCCGGGTGATCAGCAAGGATCATATCCTGGCCAGCAAGCTGCTCCGGCTGGTCAATTCGGCGTTTTACGGTTTTCCGCAGCGGATCAGTTCCTTAAACAGCGCCATCATTTTGCTGGGTTTCAATGTTATCAAGAGTCTGATTATCAGCGCCTCCATCTTTGAGGTCATGGAGGCGCAGGATGTAGAACTCTGGGAACATTCCCTGGGCTGCGCTGTGGCCTGCAACGTGCTGGCCCGGCATCTGGGGGTGAAAGATCCGGAAGAGATCAGCACCGCCGGGCTCATCCATGACATCGGCAAGGTGGCCATCAAGATGGAGCTGCCCAAAGAGTACGAAATGATAACGGCGCTGTCTCAGGAGAAAAATATTTCCCGGCTTGAGGCGGAACGGGAGATCCTGGGCCTTGATCATGCCGAGGTGGGAAGCTGGCTTGCCAGAAGCTGGAATCTGCCCGACAAGCTGGTTGAGCCCATTACCTGCCACCATGAGCCGCAACTTGCCAGGGAAGAACCGATGGCCTGCGCCATTGTCCATTTCGGCAATATCCTGATCCGGGGCCTCGGCTATGGCCATGCCGGAGATATCTGGGTGCCGCCCCTGAACAGCAAGGCCTGGAAGCTGCTGGCTCTGGCCCCCGCTGATATTGATCCGCTGCTGCATGAGATCGAGGAAAAACTTTGGGAGGTCAAGGGCTTCAGTCTCGATATTCAGTCCGGCCAGGAAGGCGAGGCATGAGGATTCTCTCCGTTGTCCGAGCGCCTGAGGCGCAACGAAAATGCCCCGCATCCTGATTGCTGGCAACGATTCGCTGATTATGCCGGAATGTCGGCATCTTCTCGAAGCCAAGGGCTACACCCTGAAATATTGCACCAATCTGCCTGAGGCCCTGGGGCAGGTGCTGGAAGATCCCCCTGATTTGCTGGTAACGGAAAAGGGCTTTTCCGGCAAAAACGACGAGGTAGAATTAATCCAGGCGGTGAAGACCTGCCTGCAAAAGGCCAATATCCCTATCTTTCTGGTCGTAGACGAGATTCAGCTTCAGGTTGAGCTGGACTGGGATCATTATCCGGTGGATGATATCATCACTCGATCTTTCATTCCCGAGATTCTGCTTGCCCGGATCCGTCTGGCCGAATCCCGGATGGCCAGGGCCTTTGACAACAACCCCTTGAGTCGGCTGCCCGGCAATACTTCGATCATCCGCGCCATCCAGCGGGTACTCAGGGAGGCGGACGGCTATGCCGTCTGCTATGTGGATATCGACAATTTCAAACCATATAATGACCGCTATGGTTTTTCCCGTGGAGACGAGGTGATCCTGATGGTGGCCAGGGTTGTGGCCAATGTGGTTGCCGAACTGGCAAGAAAAGGCAGTTTCGTCGGGCATATAGGCGGAGACGATTTTGTTTTTATCGTCCGGGAAGAGATGGTAGAACCGGTTTGCCAGAAGATTCTGACCAATTTCGATCTGGTGCGGAATATGTTCCTGAGTGCAGAAGACATTGCCATGGGCGAGTTTGTCGGGCGTGACCGGCAGAATCATGAAACCCGCTTCGGACTTTTAAGTTTGTCCATCGCGGCGGTGACTACCGGAGGCGGCAGATACAGCCATTACGGCGAGGTGTCTTCTGCCGCTTCCCAGCTCAAGCATTGTGTGAAAAAACTGGATGGCAGCAACTATCTGGTTGACCGGCGAAACACATAGCAGACAGATTTATCTTTTTTAAGCTTAAGTTGAGCAGCTTACCGGATTTTATGCCCTTCAGGGTGCAAACGAAACTTATACCCTCTGGGTGTCACAAAATGATTAATAACGGAGATCACGAACATGGGAAAATCACTGGTTGAGTTGGCGGCGGAACTGGTTCAGGCGCAATGCATTACAAGGGCGATGAATCCAGAGGAATTGGCCCAGGCCTTGCAGTCCGCTTTTTGTGTGCTGCAGGCCTTGCAGGCAGGCGAGGCAAAACTGCAAGCCGGAATTTCGGAAGAGAATGCCGCCGAGGGTTGCTCTGCCCCGGAAATAAACCCGGCAAAATCCATTCAGAAAAACAAGATAATCTGTCTGGAATGCGGCCAGGAGTTCAGGATGCTGTCGTCCAAGCATCTGCGCTCCCACGAGCTTACCGGCAGAGAATACCGGATTAAGTGGGGCTTGTCTCTGCGCCAGCCTCTCTGCGCCAGGTCGCTCACGGAAAAGCGCAGCAAGGCCGCCAAGGAGCGGGGTCTGCCGGAGGAGCTGCGCAAGTCTATTGCTGGCCGCAAGAAGAATCAGGGCCCCAAGGCGGCCAGCGAGAAATAACAACTCTGCCGTGTTTAGTGTAATCTGTTGATTTTATGGCAGATGATCTTTGTTTTTTCTTTTTTTGCGAGACCAGTATGATCGGCATTTTTGATTCTGGCGTGGGCGGGATGACAGTGGCCAGGGCTGTTGAACAGATGCTGCCGCAATACCGTCTGGCCTATTTTGGCGATCTGGCTCGAACCCCTTATGGTTCAAAAAGTCCGGAAACCATTATCACCTATGCCCGGCAGAATACGGAGTTCCTTCTCGGTCTGGGGGCGAAGATCATCATTATCGCCTGCAACACTGCGGCCAGCGTGGCCTCTGAGATTCTCCAGCAGGAGTTTCCCGTGCCTGTTTTCGAGGTCATTACCCCGGCGGTAAGCAAGGCCATCGCCACCAGTCGTTCTGGCCGGATCGGGGTGATCGGCACCCGGGCCACCATCAAGAGCGGGGTCTATGAAAAAAAGATCCTGGCCGAGCAGCCGGGATACTCTGTATATTCCCAGGCCTGCCCTCTTCTGGTGCCTCTGGTTGAGGAAGGCTGGCTGGACAAGCGGGAAACGAAGATGATCCTCCGCCGCTATCTCCAGCCGCTCAGGCTTAAGCAGGTGGACACCTTTGTTCTGGGCTGCACCCATTATCCATTGTTGAAGGAGCTGATCCAGCCGCGCATCGGCAAGCGGGTGGCGATTATTGATTCCTCTGAGGTGGTGGCGGAAAGCCTGGCCCTTTTTCTGGCGAATAATCCGGCCATCGAGCAGCAGCTCGAACAGAACGGGGAAAGCCATTATTATGTTTCCGATGTAACCGAGGCAGCGGTTGATACCGCGAGAAAGGTTTTTGGCCGCCCCATTACCCTGGAAAAGGTTGCCTCGGATATTTTTTAGGAGCCGTTAAGGAAACACTTATGTTCTTTGTCTATTTCTTTACGGCTCTTTGCACCCAAGGGGTATAAGTTTCGTTTGCACCCTGAAGGGCATAAAATCCGGCAAGCTGCTCAACTCAGCTTTATGCCGTGCTGGTCAACAGGAGTCATTTGTTATGAGTCGTATGGATTTTAACCTAAAGCCTTTGTTTTCCCTGCTGCTTGCCCTTACCTTTCTGGCGGTTCTGCCCGCCTCGGGCCACGGTGCTGCCCTGACGCCTCTGGAGCTGGCCCAGAAACTCCAGGCCCGTTATGAGGAAACCAAGACCATGACTGCCGATTTCAAGCAGTCAACCTCGGTGCCGATGACCAGTCGCAAACGGCTTGGCGCAGGCAAGTTGGTGATCTCCAAGCCCGGCCGTATCCGCTGGGATTACCAGACCCCGGAGCGGCAGGTGTTGATCAGCAACGGCAAGAAGGTCTCCATGTATGTGGCCAGTTCCGCCCAGATGGTGGTGCAGCCGGTTGCGCAATATATCAACTCCGATGTTACCTATGCCTTCTTTGTCGGCACGGGCAATATTGTCCGTGATTTCAAGGTGCTGCCGCCGGAAAGGCAGGAGGAGGCGGGTCTGAAGGCGATCAAGCTCGTGCCCAAGACCGCGCATCCGCAGGTGGATTACCTCCATGTCTGGATCGACGAGAATTTCATGATCCGCCGCCTGGAGATCGTCGACAATTTCGGCAGCATCACCAATATTTCCCTTGCCAATATCAAACGGAACGAACCGGTCTCGCCGGAGGTTTTCACCTTCACCCCGCCGCTGGGTACGGAAATTATCGAGCAGTAAGGATGATGAACTCGTAATAACTCAAAAAAAGCCATATTTCGTCATTCCGGCGAAGGCCGGAATCCAGTCTTTTCGGATAGTTGCATCAAGGCTGGACCCTGGCCTTCGCCGGGGTGACGAGACCATCAAGGATGGTTGATTTCTGGTTGTCAATGATTTGTCGACTTGATCCTTCATCTTCTTGCGTCAAACCATGAAAAACGAGGATGCCAAGAAGCTGAATAAAACATAGTGACAGTATCAATTAAATGTGTAATCCTGAAGATATTATGCAATATAGTGAATAATATTTAATCAGAGGATTATTATGCTTCTTGAATTTCGCGTGCGTAATTACCGCTCCATCCGTGATGAGCAGGCACTGAATCTTGTTGCATCAAGTGATCGGGAATTAGCGGAAACCCATCTGGCCCAGACCGGGCTCAAAAGCCTGCCCAGCGTTGTTCGCAGCGCTGTGGTCTATGGCCCCAATGCCAGTGGCAAATCAACATTGTTGATTGCCCTGAGCTATATGCGCGCCGTGATCGCGGAGTCGGCGACCGTCATTCAGCCCGGTCAAACCTACAACGTGCAGCCCTTCAAATTGGATGAAGCTTTTGCAGGTGAGCCCACCGCGTTTGAGCTGACTTTCATGCTGGATGGCGTGCGGCATCAGTACGCCTTCGAGATGACGTCACAGCGCATCATCAGCGAATCCCTCTTAGTCTATCGTACAGCCAAACCTACTCAGTGGTTCAGTCGACACCTGCTGGACGATGGCGAAACATACCATTACGAGTTCAGCACCTACCTCACCGGTCCCCGTAAACTCTGGGAGAACAGCACGCGATCCAATGCGCTTTTTTTGTCCACCGCCGCGCAACTCAACAGCGAAATGTTAAGTCCTGTATTCCGCTGGATCATTGAGAGCATTGTGTTCTTGGGTGCCGGCGCGGACTTCGACCATGGTTTCACCACAGCTTTGCTGGCCACGGACGAAGGGCGGGCAACGATTCGTGATTTCCTTTCGGCGGCGGACATTAGCATTGCCGATGTACAAGCTGTGCCCCGTAAAGGCTTTAGCCAGCAGGTGGTTTTTCATGCCGGTGGCGTAGCCCATGCCAGCCGTGAGGAGAGCGAGTTTCTGGTCCCTGTTTTTCAGCACACGACAACCAAAGGTAGCGCCCAACTCGAACTGCACGAGGAATCCCAGGGCACGCAACGTCTGTACGGGCTGATGGCCCCGGTGCTTGACATACTCAAGCGCGGATGCATTCTCATTGTCGACGAACTCGACAGTAGCCTACACCCCCTGCTGGTGCGACGCCTCATCTCTATGTTTCATGATCCGTCCCTTAACCAGAACGGCGCACAGCTTATCTTCAGCACCCACGACACATCCTTGCTCGACCGCACACTCTTGCGGCGTGACCAGATCTGGTTCACCGAAAAGGACAGCGACCAGGCCACCCGGGTTTACCCGCTGACCGATTTCAGCCCACGCAAGCTGGAAGCATGGGAGCGCGGCTACCTGGCGGGACGATACGGCGCGGTACCATTCTTTAGCGAGATGCCGGATATTCTGAAGCAGACGCTTTCTCGGCGCAGTAAATCCGAAGCGCAACCCGACAACCCGGCTCCGAGCTGAAGTCACGATCATCAGGACAGACCGCATGGGACAAGACAACCAGCCCAAACACCGCCAGAAGGCGCGCGATCTCAAGCGCCGTGCGGCACAGCGCGCCCCGTACGCGCGCCTGCTTATCGTTTGTGAGGGCGAAAAAACCGAACCACACTACTTCAAAGAGATTTGCCATGAGTATCGCCTGGCTACGCCCAATGTGCAAGTGTGGCCGGGTGCGCTTGGTACTCAGCCTCTCCAGGTGGTCGAATACGCCGAACACCTGTTTCGGGAAGGTGATAATCAAAAAAATATTCAGCCGTGCGCCTTTGATCAGGTGTGCGCGGTCTTTGACCGTGACGACCATCTCACCTATCACTCGGCACTGGCAAAAGCCGCAGCCTTGAACGGTAAGCTCAAAAATGACTTGGGTAAGCGAGTCCCCTTCCATGCCATTGCCTCCGTGCCCTGCTTCGAGCTGTGGCTATTGCTGCACTTCGTGGATGTTTTCGCTCCTCTGCACAGGGATGAGGTCTATGCCCGCCTGAAACAGGAGCACCTGCCAGGCTACGACAAAGGCCAAGGCGGTCATTGGGCCGCGACCAAACACCACCTGAATATCGCGACCCAGCGTGCCCAAGCGCGGGCGGCTGCAACCACGGCCCATGACGGCACGGAACCATATACTGGCATCTACCAGCTCGTCTCATGGCTTACACATCTGAAAGACTAACTCCGACGGGAACATCCAATACCATGCGAAAAATTGAAGCTACCGACCCCGAAGCCCAAACCGCCGACATCTTGGCCGAGAATATTGACCGTCTGAAGGCCCTCTTCCCCGAACTCGTCACCGAAGGGGCGGCTGGTGCGGCCATCAACGTGGATGTGCTGAAAGCCCTGGTGGGCGACAAGACCGTCACCGATGCCGAGGAGAAATACGGCCTCAACTGGCATGGCAAGCGCCGCGCCCGTCAGCTCGCTCTCACCCCCTCCACCGGCACCCTGCGCCCCTGCCCGGAAGAGAGCGTGGACTGGGACACCACCCAGAACCTGATGATCGAGGGCGACAATCTGGAGGTGTTGAAGCTCCTGCAAAAGAGCTACTCGGGGAAGGTCAAGCTCATCTGCATCGACCCGCCCTACAACACCGGCAAGGACTTCGTCTATCCGGACAACTTCCAGGACAACATCAAGAACTATCTCGAACTCACCGGTCAGACCGGCGAGGGTGGGCGGAAACTCTCCTCCAACACCGAGGCCTCCGGCCGCTTTCATACCGACTGGCTGAACATGATGTATCCGCGCCTCAAACTGGCGCGGAATTTGTTGCGAGAGGATGGAGTGATATTTGTTACAATCGACGATGCGGAAGTGGAAAACCTCAAGCGTCTCAGCAACGAGATTTTTGGGGAGGAAAACTTTGTTGCGGGTGTTATATGGCACAAAAAACGTGGAAAGGACAATTCGGCTCAATTCTTCAGTAAGGTTCATGATAATATTCTCTGTTACGCTAAGAACATCGCTTCTCTTCAACTGCACAAGTTGGAGTTAGATGAGGAGACTAAAAAGGCCTATCGTAATCCGACAAATGACCGCCGTGGGGTTTACCGAACGCTTGGTCTTTGGGCGAGAGGTGGGCAAGGTGGTTCGCGCTACGCATTCACCTCCAAGGAAGGACAGGATTTTGACGAGAGAGAATGGCTGGTTGGACCTGAGAAGATGCGCGACTATGATAAGAACGATAGATTAATTGCCGTTGGTGACAAGCTTTATAGGAAGTTGTTTATCACAGAAAATGAGGGTGCAATCCCGGAGACTATTTGGACGGACGCATCTAATAATGCGAACGCAGCAGATGAGATGAAGGCGATTTTTGGAGGCCCTCCACCATTTGACACACCAAAACCTCTTCCGTTAATTAAAAAAATGATGCTTCTGGGAACCACAGAAGATTCCTTGGTAATAGATTTTTTTGCCGGATCGGGCACCACTGGCCATTCGGTAATGGCACAGAATGCTGCTGATAATGGAACTCGCAGATATGTTTTAGTGCAACTACCTGAACCACTCGATCCCGAGAACAAAGATCAAAAGATCGCCGCCGACTACTGCGACAAACTCGGCAAACCCCGCACCATCGCCGAACTAACCAAAGAACGTCTCCGCCGCGCCGGTAAAAAAATCCTTGACTCCCGCCTGCGCGGGAGTGACGATCTCTTTGCCAGCCAGCCAGCCAGCCAGCCAGCCAGCCAGCCAGCCAGAAAAGTCTCGACGTGGGCTTCCGCGTTTTCAAGCTCGACACCTCCAACATCCGCGCTTGGGACCCGGACTGTGACAACCTTGAAAAAACCCTGTTCGATCATACCGAACACCTCAAGCCAGGCCGCAGCGAAATGGATATCCTCTATGAACTGCTGCTCAAGCTCGGCCTTGATCTCTGCGTCCCCATTGAGAAACGCGCTATCCGGCGCAACCCCTCACCCCAACCCCCTCCCCGGAGGGGCGAGGGAGATTTTGTCGTGCATGCCATCGGCGGCGGAGTACTGTTTGCCTGTCTTACCACCCAGATTGCCCGTGAGGAGGTCGAGCCGCTGGCCCTGGGAATCGTGGCCTGGCATAAGACCCTTGCCCCGGCAGGCGACACCACCTGCGTCTTCCGCGACTCCGCCTTTGCCGACGATGTGGCCAAGACCAACCTGGCCGCCATCCTTGGGCAAAACGGCATCACCAATGTACGGAGTTTGTAGCCATGACGAAAAAGAAACCGCCTTTGACAACCGCCGCCCTGCCTGCTGAATGCCCCATCGTGCCTGTGACGCAAGGCGACCTGATGGCGCGGGTTGTCACCATCCTCGATCAGGCGCGTACCAATGTGGTGCGGGCGGTCAACAGCAACATGGTTATCGCCTACTGGCTGATCGGGCGCGAGATTGTGCAGGCACTGCAAGGCGGAGAGGATCGAGCCGACTATGGAAGCCGCTTGCTGGAAGAACTGTCCGAATCGTTGAAGCGGCGTTATGGGCGGGGGTTTTCTGTCACCAACCTGCGTTACTTCAGAACCTTTTATAACGTCTATTGCGATCGACTGCCGGAGATTCGCCAGATCCGATCTGGCGAATTGGACAAGACGGCCAGCCCGCCAACGCAAGCTGAGGTGCTGGAAGAGATGGCCCTGGCTGCGACCACGGCTGACCAGACTCGCGGTTTCTCGCCCAGGTTGGGCTGGTCGCACTATCAGGTTTTGATGGGGGTGGAAAACCGCAATGAACGGCTTTTTTATGAAATTGAGACCGAACGTGAAGGCTGGGAGGTCAAGCACTTAGAGCGTCAGGCACACACCTTCCTGTTTGCCCGGCTGCTGAAAAGTCGTGACAAAGCCGGGGTCATGGCGTTGAGCCGCGAAGGCCACCGTTTGCAAAACCCCGCCGATGCCATCAAGAACCCTTATGTGCTGGATTTTTTGGGGTTGCCAGAATCTGCGCGGCTCCATGAGAGTGCGATTGAATCGGCTATCATTACCAACATGCAATCCTTTCTTCTGGAACTGGGTAAGGGTTTTGCTTTTGTTGGACGTCAGAGGCGGATGCAGTTCGACAGGGACTATTTTTACATCGACCTGGTCTTTTACAACTGCATCCTCAAATGCTATCTGCTGATTGATCTGAAGATTGGCGAATTGACTCATCAAGATGTCGGCCAGATGGATGGCTATGTGCGCATGTTCGACGACAAGTATCTCAGCGAAGGGGATAACCCCACCATCGGTCTAATCCTGTGCGCCAAGAAAAACCAGTCCATTGCGAAATATTCGGTGCTCAACGAGAGCCAGCAACTGTTTGCTTCGAAGTACATGCTCTATCTGCCGACCGAGGAGGAGATAGAACAAGAACTTGCTCGTGAACGCGCGTTTTTGGAGTCTCAAAAAACAGGCAGCAACGATCAGGGAGACGAAAGCGCATGAAGCTGCACTTTGAACCCAACCTCGATTACCAGCTTGCCGCCGTCGAGGCCGTATGCGACCTCTTTCGCGGCCAGGAGACTTGCCGGACGGAGTTCACCGTCACCAGGAGTGCGGTGGGTGGAGCCAGGCTGCCTGGCATGGAGAGCAACCTCGGTATCGGCAACCGGCTGACCCTGCTGGACGATCAGATGCACAAGAACCTTGGCGACATTCAGCTGCGGGGTGGCCTGCCTCCTTCGAGCACCCTGGCCTCCGGGGACTTCACCGTGGAAATGGAGACCGGCACCGGCAAAACCTACGTCTATCTGCGCTCCATCTTTGAGCTGAACAAGGTTTACGGCTTCACCAAGTTCGTTATTGTGGTGCCCTCAGTGGCAATCAAGGAGGGGGTGTACAAGACGTTGCAGATAACCGAGGAGCATTTCAAGGGGATCTACACCGGGGTGCCGTTTGACTATTTTATCTATGACTCCGCCAAGCTTGGCCAGGTAAGGAACTTCGCCACCAGTCCACAGATTCAGATCATGGTGGTAACGGTCGGCGCCATCAACAAGAAGGACGTCAACAACCTGTATAAGGATAGCGAAAAGACTGGCGGTGAAAAGCCCATCGACCTGATCCGATCCACCCGGCCCATTGTCATCGTGGACGAGCCCCAGAGCGTTGACGGTGGCCTTTCCGGGGCGGGCAAGGCGGCGCTTGATGCCATGCACCCCCTTTGTACTCTGCGCTATTCTGCTACCCATGTGGACAAGCACCATATGGTTTACCGCCTGGATGCGGTGGATGCCTACGAACAGGGGCTGGTCAAGCAGATTGAGGTAGCCTCGGCCACGGTGGCGGCGGCCCACAACAAGGCCTTTGTGCGGCTGCTCAAGGTGGAGAACAAGAAGAAGGGCGGGATCTCGGCCAAGGTCGAACTGGACATGGCCACGACCGACGGCGGGGTTAAGCGGATGGAGGTAACGGTCCAGGACGGTGATGACCTGAAGCAGACCACCAGACGGGCGCTGTACCAGGATTGCCGCATCGGTGAGATTCGCACTGCCAAGGGCGATGAGTTCATGGAGCTACGCTATCCCGGCGGCGAAAGGTATCTGCGCCTGGGCGAGGCGTATGGAGATATCGAGCCCCTGGCAATCCAGCGGCAGATGATCCACCGCACCATCAAGGAGCACCTGGACAAGGAGAAACGGCTTCGGCCTCAGGGGGTCAAGGTGCTGTCGCTATTTTTTATCGACACGGTGGGCAAATATCGCCAGTACGATGTCGACGGCAATTCGGTGAAGGGGAATTATGCCCGCATCTTTGAGGAGGAATATCGCCGCCTGGCCAAGCACCCCGATTATCAGAATCTGTTCAAGGAGGTGGATTTAGGCCGGGCCGCCGAGGAGGTGCATAACGGCTACTTCTCCATCGACAAGAAAAAGGTGGCAGGCAAGACCATGGAGGTTTTCAAGGACACCCGGGGCGACACCAAGGCGGATGATGATACTTACAGCCTGATCATGCGGGACAAGGAAAAGCTCTTGAGCTTTGCAACCCCGCTCAAGTTCATCTTCTCGCATTCGGCATTGCGGGAAGGCTGGGATAACCCCAACGTTTTTCAGATCTGCACCCTGCGTGACATCCAGACCGAGCGGGAGCGGCGGCAAACCATTGGTCGGGGTCTGCGCCTGTGTGTCAATCAGCAGGGCGACCGGTTGCGGGGCTTTGCTGTCAACACCCTGACTGTCATCGCCAACGAGAGCTATGAGCAGTTTGCCGAGAACCTGCAAAAGGAAATCGAGGCCGACACCGGCATCCGCTTTGGCATTGTCGAGCAGCACCAGTTTGCCGGTATTGCCGGGCCTGGCGCCGATGGGCAACCAGCGCCCCTGGGGCTCGAGAAGTCCAAGACCTTATGGGAGCACCTCAAGGCCGCTGGGCATATCAACGCCGGGGGGAAAGTTCAGGATTCTCTCAAGGCTGCCTTGAAGGATGGCAAGTTGGCCTTGCCGCCAGAGTTTGAGGCCCAGCGCGGCCAGATTGAAGAGGCGTTGCGCAAGGTATCCGGGCGGCTGGAAATCAAGAATGCCGACGAGCGACGGCAGGTGCGCACCCGTCAGGCCGTATTGCAAGGCCCCGAGTTCAAGGCGCTCTGGAACCGGATCAAGCACAAGACGACTTATCGGGTGGCCTTTGACAACGAGAAGCTGATTGAAGACTGCACCCGTGCCTTGCAAGATGCGCCCGTCATTGCCAAAACCCGCCTGGAGTGGCGCAAGGCTGATATCGCCATCGGCAAGGCCGGGGTAGAGGCCACGGAAAAGAAGGGCGCCAGTACGGTGGTCTTGGACGAGGGTAACATCGAACTGCCCGACCTGCTCACCAATCTGCAAGACCGCACCCAGCTGACCAGGCGAACCATTGCCCGCATCCTCTCCGAGAGCATGCGCCTTGATGACTTCAAACGGAATCCGCAGCAGTTTATCGAATTGGCCGCCGAGGCTATCAATCGCTGTAAACGCCTGGCCCTGGTGGATGGCATCAAATACCAGCGCCTGGGGGATGAACACTTTTACGCCCAAGAGCTGTTTGAGCAGGAGGAGTTGAGCGGCTATTTGAAGAACATGTTTATGGATACCGAGAAGTCGATCTACGAGCAGGTGGTCTACGATTCCGACATCGAGCGTGACTTTGCCGATGCCTTGGAAAAAAACGAGGCCATCAAGGTCTATGCCAAACTTCCCGGCTGGTTCAAGGTGCCGACCCCGCTGGGCAGCTACAACCCGGACTGGGCCGTGCTGGTGGAGAAAGACGGTGAGGAAAGACTGTACTTTGTGGTGGAAACCAAGAGCGGACTCTTTGCCGATGATGTGCGGGCCAAGGAGTTGGCCAAAATGAAATGCGGGGTAGCACATTTCAAGGCTCTGGCGGTCGGGGAGAACCCGGCGAGGTACATTAAGGCCAAGGCTGTGACCGATGTGATATGGGCATGATTGAAAACACCGACCAGTCGCCGCGCCCGTTTCGCCTGGGCCTGATCGCCATGCCCTGGGCGTTGTTCAACCGGCCCTCTGTGCAGTTGGGGGCGCTCAAGGGTTATCTCGCTCAGGCCGCGCCGGAGGTGCAGGTTGCTTGTCTGCATCCGTATCTGGGCCTGGCCAGAGAGCTTGGCCTTGAGCTTTATCAGCAAATCTCCCAGGATGTCTGGCTCTGCGAAGGTCTGTATGCCGGGTTGCTTTTTCCCCAGCAGCGTGAGGTGCTGCGCGGGTTTCTGGCGAAAAGGCTGAAAAATTGCCAGGCGGCTGGGGCTTGGGATCTAGCTGAGTTGAGCAGCTCGTCTGCTCAAACGAAACTTATGCCCTTTGGGTGCATAGACCGCCTCTGGCAGAAGGTAGACGATCATCTTCAGCTCTGGCTTGCCCGGCAGAATTGGGGACAGTTTGCCCTGGTGGGGTTTTCCGTTTGTTTCAATCAGTTGCTGGCCTCGCTTTATGCGGCGCAACAGATCAAGCTGTTGCAGCCGCAGCTCCCCATCGTTTTTGGCGGCTCCTCCTGCGTGACGGAAATGGGCCGCTCCCTGCTGGCTACCTTTCCCTGGCTGGATTATGTGGTGCCTGGCGAGGGGGAGTTGGCGCTGGCGAATCTTTGTCAGGCGCTGGCCGGGCAGCAGACCGTTTTGGCGCCCCAGATCATGAGCCGCAAGACCCCGGCCACCGGAGAGCCCCTTGCCTGCGGTCAGCTCAAGACCCTGGACGCATTGCCAACCCCGGACTACGATGATTATTTTTCCGACCTGCGCCGGGAGTTTTCCGGGGAGCCTTTTGTCCCGGAGCTGCCGGTGGAGTTTTCCCGGGGCTGCTGGTGGGGGAAATGCACCTTCTGTAATCTTAATCTCCAGTGGCATGGCTATCGGGGCAAGACTGCGGCGCAGATGGAACAGGAGGTGCTGAGTCTCTCCGCCCGGCATGGCTGTCTTGATTTCAGTTTTACGGATAACGTCTTGCCCGGCAAGGAGGCCCCGGCCTTTTTTACCCGGATGGCCGCCGGAGAGAAGGACCTCCGTTTTTTTGCCGAGATCCGGGTCAACCAGCGGGGAGAGACCCTTAAAGGCTACCGGCAGGGCGGGCTGCTGGCGGTGCAGGCCGGGATCGAGGCCCTCAGTCAGGGGCTTCTGGCGCGGATGCGCAAGGGGGCTACGGTCATGGAGAACCTGGCCCTGATGAAGGAGAGTCTGGCCCTGGGCATCCGCTTGGATGGGAACCTGATCACCTGTTTTCCCCAGTCCACCGAGGCGGAGGTGGCAGAAACCCTGGTCAACCTTGATTTTGTCCTGCCCTTTACCCCTTTGACCGCCGCGACTTTTTTCCTCGGCTACGGCTGCGAGGTAGCCTGCAAGCCTGAGGCTTACGGCATCCGCGCCATGGTTCAACATCCCCATAACCGCAAGCTCTTCCCGCCGCAGCTCCTGCCTAGTCTGACCCTGCTCATCAACGACTATCATGGGGATCGGGCGCACCAGCGCAGGCTCTGGCAGCCGGTGGTCAAGAAAATCCGCGTCTGGCAGCAGTTTCACGAGGCAAGGCGCAGCCCGGCCCACCTGCTCCCGCCGCTTTCCTACCGGGATGCAGGCAATTTTTTGCTCATCCGCCAGGAACTGCCGGGGCAGGCCGCTCTGCATCACCGGTTGCGCGGCGCCTCCCGGGCCATCTATCTTGCCTGTGAAACGATAGTGGAGTTTGCTGAACTTGCCCGTCTGTTTCCCCAGCTGAGCCCGGCGCAACTGGCAACTTTTCTTGAGGAGCTTGCGGCAAAACGGTTGCTCTTTACCCAGGGAACAAGGTACCTTGCCCTGGCGGTACATAAGGAAAAAGGGTTAGGGGCTGTTAATGAATAAAAGGTGCTTTTCAGTTTATTCATTTACAGCCCTTTATGCCGCTCAGGTAATTTTCAAGTCAAGGTTATTTATGAGTAACGGCTTAGGATGATTATTCAACGAATCGGGCAGTTCCCCGTAAAAAAACTGGTAATCGGCGGCTGCCGGAGCGGCAAGAGCCGCTATGCCGAGC